>QMCE01001793.1_pt1 | contig 11870 bp, 8 predicted proteins | sample 1821851 | NCBI WGS metagenome assembly QMCE01 (sample SAMN09453174, study PRJNA476694) | Termite gut metagenome, whole genome shotgun sequencing project. | isolation source: worker | host: Odontotermes sp. | place: South Africa:Pretoria | collected 2016-01-28
TTTGGCCCAAAATCATAAACACCGGCTCCATGCGAATCGAACCGAAAGCGATGTGCGAACTACTCACGCAGACCGGAACCAAAAGATTTGTGCACTGCTCCGACTTGGGAACGATCGCGCCGTAATCAATGCCGTAAGGCCCTTTCGGATGCACGCCGATGTCGCCCTCGTTTTGTACCGTGCCCTCCGGCGTAACATAACGACGGATGTTATGCGAATCCAGCGTGTACGAGCCCATTCCAATCGGTTCGGGACAACGCCGCTTGCCGAGGCAATCCAGTTCCGTGTTCACGTACCGACCAACCATGCGGCGGGCTTCACGAATGTAAAGCTGGTGCGGCCAGTGGTTGTTGTCCACAAATTCGTCTTTCGCCAAGCCCCAGTTCGCCATTTTTGTACGCACCTCTTCCGGCACGCCCGGATCGTTCACCATGTAATAGAAAAGGCCCATCTGGTAACGTCGATGGGCTTCGACGATCTCGGCCCGGCGAGCGTAAGAAGCCTCGGGGTAATCGTAGTTCATGCCGATAAAATCCGTGCTGAAAGGACCGTGATTATTCGTATCGGTTTTGTGATTGGCGATGCGGTCAAACTTGTGAAACGCTTCACGCCAACCCGTTGCGAAAACCCGCCGTAACAGCTCGTAATCTTTCGGATTATAACTTTCCGGCTTGGAAAACGGCACGCGGTTCGGCTCGTGGTCGGTCAGGCACATGCGGAAACAGTACGCCTGAATTCGACGGTCCGCCTCGCCCCGCACGCCGGGTTCGCTGTCATCGATGTACTTGAGCAGGCCGCTGGACGGATCGCCGGGCACGACATACGGATCGACAGGCTTTTTGAAGTAATGGGCATGGTGCAGAATGCCGACTTGGTTTCCGTTCCATGTTTCGCCGTATTGGCTGTTGGCTTCCCGTCCCACATGGTATTCGACCCCGGCGGCGGCCATGAGATCGCCCTCGTAGGTGGCGTCGATAAACATGTCCGCCTCAGAAGTTTTGCCGCAAAGCGTAGTTATCGACACGATTTGCGTGCCATTTTTTTTCACGCCCTTCTCTCGGTCCAGCCAAGCGTCTCGCACCACGGGAATGTCAAGCTCTTGGAGCCAAGTGTCAAAGACCTGCTCGGCGACATGCGGCTCGAAAATCCACATGGTCTGGTCTTCGTGGAGCATGGCCTTCGTGCCCTGACCTTGATTGGCGTATTCCGATTTCTTTTGCCATCGCCACGCTTTGTCATCCTGATAACTGTGGTAAATCCGTTGATAGAACTCGCGCGACAAACCGCCGATGGTGGCGGTGTTGCCGGAATCTGTGAAGCCCAGCCCGCCGCTGGTCAAGCCGCCGAGATGCTTGTCTGGTGACACGAGAATCACGGATTTGCCCATTTTTTTGACCTGAATGGCCGAGGTGACGGCGGCAGACGTTCCACCGTAAACCACCACGTCATAGCGGCTTGATTCGGCGGCCCCCACGAAAGAAGTGGCAAGAACAAAGAGGAGCGACAACGTGTATGCAAGGAAAGGTCTCATAAAAAATCCTAAAAAGTGGTCAGTGTGCAGTATCCCGAGAATATATGGCATATTCGCGGCCCCGTACACCCCACGGGACGGCCACGTCCGGTTTTTTGCGGAAGCTCCGTATTTCCGATATTTCATGTCTTCGTTTTTTATGGTATCATAGCCAACTGGAGTATTGGGTGATGAGCTTTGTCTGCACGCATAAGAAGGAGAAAAGTCCATGAACGTCGCGTTGATTATTTTTTTGGCCGTTCTGTTTTTAGTGGCTCTGATTCTGTTTTTCTGGGCCATCAGCATTTATAATGGTCTCGTGACCAAACGGAATCGTTATAAAAACGCCTTTTCGCAAATCGACGTGCAACTCAAGCGGCGCTACGATTTGATTCCCAATCTGGTGGAGACGGCGAAAGGATACCTGAAACACGAACAGGAAACGCTGGAACGTGTGATTCAGGCCCGGAATCAGGCGATGGGGGCTGCCGGGGCCGCGTCGTCCGATCCGAGCAACGCTCAGGCCATGCAGAAATTGGGGCACGCGGAAGGCGAACTGGCCGGCGCGCTGAGCCGGTTGATGGTGGTCGTCGAGCAGTATCCCGACCTGAAAGCGAATCAAAATATGCTCGCGTTGCAGGAAGAATTGACCTCGACGGAAAACAAAGTGGCCTTTGCGCGGCAAGCCTATAACGATGCCGTGATGGGGTATAACATTGACCGAGAAGTTTTTCCGTCCAACATCGTGGCGGGCATGTTCAACTTCGCGGAAGCCCCGCTGTTTGAAGTGGAAGCCCCAACGGAACGAGTTGCGCCGAAAGTCGCGTTTTGATGACCGGTTGGAAATTTTTGGTATATTGAGGGCATTGAGGTGAGAAATTTTGTGCGACATTTCCGGCAACTGCTAAAAAACGTCTTGTTTTTCGGCGGCCCTGTGTTCGTGCTGCTCACCGCCCTTGCCGCCGCTGCGCTGGCCCCGATTTTTGGCCCGATTGAGCCGGCAAACGTGGACCGGGCCACGCTCGTGCGAATCATGCAGCTTCGCGATTTCCAGAAAATGAGCACGGAAAACAGGGCGGCGTGGACGGACAGGGCGGAAGCGGAATTCGGACGCGGCGGCGTGATGCGGCCCGTCTTCGCCTTTTCGCCCCTCGAAAAGAAAATCTATGCTCATTTTCGCGGTTCAGACCGGCCTGCTCCCTCGCGTTTCGAGAGGAACTTGCAACTGATGGCTCGAATCCGCTATTTTCAGTGGATGAGCGAGTATGAGCAGGCCACCGAACCGGAGCGAGCGCTGCTGATGCGTCGCATTTCGGACGACATGACATACTGGGAATGGCTCTACTACGATTTTCTCAGCGCGGCGGAACTTCCGAGGCCGACTTGGGCGGAATTGATTCAAGAATTCGAGAAAATGATCGAAGGTTTTAAGGTCGGAGCCACGCCCGAAGAGCAGGCACGGATCGACCGTTTCAAAAATCGCATGAACGCGGCCATGGTGGCGGGCCGGATCGGCGGGGCGGCGCAAAAAATTTCGGACAACGTTCATGCCACGGTTTCCGGCGTTTTGGGGACGTTTTTGCCAAAACCCAAAACGGAATCCCCTGTAGGCAGCGTGCAAAAGGAGCCGGAGACGAAGTGAAACGTAGTTCCCGGATGTCCGACTCCTAATTCGTCGGTCTTGTTTCGAGGCTTTTTTTGGCGGCGTCACGCACTTCCGAGGCCGGATCACGGTGCAGAGCCTGCACCAAGGTGCTGCGACTCAAGGCACGCCGACCGGTCGCGAGCAGTTCCGCCGCTTTCGCACGCAGAGCCGGCGTTTTTTCGTCCGTCAAAATGCCACACAACGCATCTTCCAACGGCGGAGCCAAGTCGCCGTAACCGACGCACAGCAACGCTTTTGCCTTCTCCATCGGCGAACCGATCACCAGCAGCTTGGCCAGTTCGTCCACCACGTTCGTGTCCAGTTTTCGCACCAAATTGAACATGCCACGACGCTGCTGATCGCTCATCTGGTCAAAGGTGTGCATGAAATTGGCAAAACGGAACGGCAGCAAGGTTTGGATGGTTCGTCGCACCATCTCGTGGGGACTGTCCACAAATTGCAAAATTCTCGAATTGCCGTTGGGCATTTCGCGCTTCGCTAATTGTTTCAGGGCTTCGACTTGCAGCAAGGGGTCTGTATCGCCGGCCCACTCCCAGATCAATTGGTCCAGTCGCTCGCCGCTGAAACGCTCTAACGCCGCCAAAGCCGCCACCCGGCCTTGGGATCGGCCATGCTGCACTACGGCAATCAGTTTGGCCTGCGTTTCGTCGGCGATGAGGCCGAGATTCTGAATCAGCATCACCAGTCCCAGTTGCGAGGACTCGTCAAGCTGCTCAATCAAGGGGCGGGGATTGTCCAGCCATTCCAGCCGAGGTAGTTTGGACAAATTGGCTCGCATTTCCGACGAAACGGTGGGCGCGACCGTCGCTACCATGGGTTCCGCGAGCATGTTGAAAAACGTCGAGAGAAAGGCCGGGTCTTGACGCTTGGCAAAAACCGTGGGAACCATCGCCGGCGGCGACGGATGGTTCATGCAAAAAAACACAAAACGAGGCACGGCCAGCGCGGAACTTTCCAGCAGAACCCGGAACAGAGCCAAGTAGGCTTGCGACGTCGTGTTTCGTAAATACTGCGTCAATTCCTTGTGCTCTTCCGTCAGATACGGATAAATGGACAAAAGAGCCAGCGGCAGCACGTCGGGATCGTTGCGGTGAAAACTTTTCAGCCCGGAAAGCAAAGAGGCGACCATGCCCGGCAGCACCGTCCCGTAAAGCCGGCCACGGTCTTTGCGAGCTTCGAGGGCGTTCACGTAACCGGCCAGCAACCGCAAAATGCCCGCAGAGAGAAACGAGTCGTTCTCGTCGTCGCCTTTCTCGCTAAAACGGGTCAGCAGAAAGGGCAAGGCTTCGTAAAAGCGCTGGGAGGTGATGACGAGCAACGCGCTTTGGGCCAGTGTTTTGTCGTCGGAGGCCATGGCGGAGCGGAGGGCGGGCTGGATTTTTTCGCGGTTTTCCAGGATCAGTTCAACGATGGTTTTATCGTCCAGGTCAAAATTCCGAATCAATTCGAGGGCCCCTTTGTGCCCTCGGCGACCAATCAAATGCTTGCCCGCCACTTTACTGACACCGGCATCGGAGGAGCGCAACGCCGTTTCCAGCAGCCGGGTCGCGGCCTGATTGGGGGATTTTGCCAAAAGCTGCATGGTAAGATCAATACCGTTTGCCATAATCGTTAGACTCAAGCCGTTTGGAAATCTCCAATGCGTCATACAGACAAGCCCTGAACCCCGTAGGGTTGAAGGGCGGCACTTCAGAAAAAACAAAACGTATAGGGCATATTATCGACAGAAACCGCAAAAAGTGTTAAGGCATGTCACGGGAAGCTCAAAACGCTTCCGGGGCCAAGGCATAAGCCTGATTCAAACAATCGCCCAAGGCCACAAGCCAACGCATTCCATCACGCTCAAAAATCACGTCTTCCTGACCGAGAACGTCCACGACCGTGGCACGAAACGAGCCGATTCGCAGCGCGTCGCCTTTTTTCACTTTCCAAATGCCGTCAGCACCGACATCCGCAGCACCATCGGCTCGGCCAGTCCGGTCGGTCAGCCAAACTTCGGGCACGCCGTCCACCTGATTGATCGCCGTCAAATACGTGTAGTCCGCCCTGTCCACGCCGCCCTTGGCCGCCTGCATCAAATTGCGTTCGGCAATGATTTGATAGTCTTCCAACCGGTTCGAGGCCAAACGCGAAATGTACGGATAAAAGTCGGGCAACCGGTCTCGCAACGGAAACGGGGCCGCCTCAAACGGCTGCTGGAGCCGCAGAGCGTCAATGGTCAGCGTGAACGTGATCTGTCCTTCTTTGCCGTCCACCGGAGTCAGCGTCATGGCGGCGATCCGGTGCAGATACGAAGCGTAGTAAAATTCAAAAAGTAGGCGGCTCCATTGATCCAGTAAGCAGGTTCCGCGGACCGTGAAACGGAAATGGAGTCCAAAGGCCGTGCGGGTGGGGTTCTGGCTGTTGACATCGCCGCCTTTGACGTCGCAGTATTTGAGAAGCTCCAGCAACCACTGAGTGTAGAGCGACTGGGCTTCGTTGGGGAGACGCGGCAAGGATCGGGCATAAAAGCCGCTAAACTGATGATAACCTTGAGTCCAAGCCGCGACATTATTTTTGCCCGTCGCAATTTCCGCCTTGAGTTTCACCATTTCACCGTCCAAGCGTTGGCGCGGCTCTTGATAGAGCGTTCTGTACGCCCAGTCAATGCCGTACCAAGCGAAAAAACAGGCCAAGACGACCAAGGTGGCGATGTTGCGAAAATGGTTCATCAAAAAAATGCCGAGGACTTACGTCCTCGGTTTGGGTCGAACATCATCAGTTTTCCGGCAGCACCGGGCCATTTTGCTCTTCGTCCTCCGGGTCGGACAAACGAATCAACGTCATTTGTTCCGTGTCCTCGGCGTCAAAATGCACCAGGAGCGGTACACTGTCTTGGGTTAAATTCCAGAGACCGCATTCCATGACCGTATTCTCGTCGTCGGCGAAACGCATGGCGACGCGCTGCGATTTGGAATCTACCGCACCGACAATTTGTCGGGCCGTGTCGCCGTCGGCCATAAAATAGTTGCCGCGAATTTCGCCTTTTTTGTTCGTGGCCAACTGCATCACGGTCGACACTTCCTCGTTAAAATCTTCCGTCGTTTCGTCGGCTTTCAGAACGGCAAAGCTGCCCATCGGCATCCATTCGCTCTCTTCGTCGGCCTGCGGTTCCGGCGGAGCCAAGGCCGGCGTACTGTCCTCCGCCACGGGCACTTCAATCGTGTTCTGAATGACAATCGGCTGTACCGTGCGTGCCAGCTCCGCCGCCTGCCGGTAATACTCCGCGGAACTGACATAGGGCACGCCATTCACGTAAACCATGTCACCACGATAAACGATATTGGTGCCATAATTGTACGGATAGGGGTCTAAAATCTCATTGACAACGGCCCCGGCAAAAAAGCCGACTCCGAACCATCCCCAGGTGGAAGCCCAACTGGGCCGATACCACCAACGGTAGGCAGGAATCCGGTACGGATGCCAAGCGTGGGGATGATGGCGATACCAGTCCGCCGTCCAGTAATTTTTGTAGCCGTGAAAATGGCTGCGGACATGCTTGATGGTCGAGGGCGGAACCGGTTTGTAGCTGGGTGGCCGTCTGTGATCGGGCCTTCCGTCTCGCCCGTCACCGGGCCGACCGGGAGTGCCGGGTCTTCCGTTGCGGTCACCGTCACCGGGCCGACCGGGAGTGCCAGGTCTTCCGTTGCGGTCACCGTCACCGGGCCGACCGGGGGTGCCAGGTCTTCCGTTGCGGTCACCGTCACCGGGCCGACCGGGGGTGCCGGGTCTTCCGTCTCGATCACCGCCGGGCCGACCGGGGGGACGCTGGCCATCTCGATCACCGCTGGGCCGACTGGGAAACGTTGGTCTTGTCGTACCATCACGCCCCGAACCATCTGGCCGAGTGGTTGGTCGAGTTGTGGGCCGATTTGTTGGCGGCGGAGTCGCAGGACGTGTTGTTGGTCTGGTTGTCGTGGGCCGATTTGTTGGCGGCGGAGTCGCAGGACGTGTTGTTGGTCTGGTTGTTGTGGGCCGATCGGTCGTCGGCATGGGCCTTGCTGGCATGGCAGGCGGACGATATGACGGAGGCTGGGGTGTTGACAGTGGACGTGAATAGGACGGTCGTGAACCGCCGCCGCTGGGCCGTGCTCCCGAAGGAGGGCCACCGCCGCCGCGACGCGGCTGAGCCAAGGTGGTGTTGACGGACAGCAAGCCAATCCATGCTACGCCAAGCAACAAGGCGAGCAATGCCGGAAAAAGGCGTCTTTGATGTTTATGTTGCAGAATCATCGTTTCCTCCTTTCACAGAGAGGTAGGGGGGGAGCCTCGAAAAATTCCTCTGACGAGCCGCAGTCTGTAGCCGCAGTGTCTGAATTACGGTGTTCTCGAATCACCGAAAATAGGAAACGCATAAGGTATACATGACAAAGTATAGCTTATTTGCGACAAGGAGCAAGCATTTTTTGACAGTAAAATCACAGGAAAATCTGGGCAACGATTTCTTTTTCGGGGGGCTTTTTTTTTCGCGGCGTTTCCGATACACTGGGGAAAAGTTTTTTCGCTCGCCGTCATTTTCATTCTCTTTTTCGTATTTTTCTCACGAGGATCGACTCAATGAGTACCGGATCGGACATCGTTGTTGAAACTAGAAATCTGACTAAAATTTATCGTGACTTCTGGGGTCGCCAGAAAGTTCGGGCACTCAAAGCTCTGGACCTGCAAATTCATCGCGGCGAGGTTTTCGGCTTGCTTGGCCCCAACGGTTCGGGCAAGACGACGACCATGAAGTTGCTGCTCGGCCTGCTGTTTCCGACCAGCGGCGACATTTTCATGCTCGGCAAGCCCGCCACCGATGTCGGCAAAAATGAACGCATCGGGTATTTGCCGGAAGAATCCTATCTCTACCGTTTTCTCAACGCCGAAGAAACGCTGGATTTTTATGGTCGGCTTTTTAACATGTCCGGGGCCGTCCGGCGGCAACGTATCGCTCAACTGATTAGCATGGTTGGTCTCGAATCCGCCAGAAAGCGGCAGTTGCGCGAGTATTCCAAAGGCATGGCTCGGCGAATTGGCTTGGCTCAGGCACTGATTAACGACCCGGAATTGATTCTGCTCGACGAACCGACCAGCGGTCTGGACCCCATCGGCACACGTAACATGAAGGACTTGATCTTGGACTTGAAGAAGCAGGGCAAGACGGTCATCATGTCCTCCCACCTGCTGGCCGACGTGCAGGACGTTTGTGACCGGATCGGCATTCTGTACCAAGGCGAACTCAAAGAGCTGGGCCGGGTCGAAGATTTGCTCAAAGTTTCGACGGAAACGGAAATTCGAGCCTCCAATCTCAGCGAAAACGCCGTCAACCGGATTAAAGACATCATCAGAGAAGACAACAGCGAACTGCGTTACTGCGGCAACCCGACCACGACGCTCGAAGACCTGTTCCTGCGAATTATCGAAGAAAGCGAAGCCCGGCCCGGTCGCCGCGTGCGGGGAGGAGGGAACGAAGCATGATTTTAGAACAAAATATTCCTCCGTTTTTTCAATGGATCGGTCTGGTGACCGTCCAGTGGTTCATCGCCGTGGGAACTTTGCTGGCTGTGGCGACCCTCGTGGGGGTCGTGCTGTCCATCGTCCGCCACGGTTTTGGCGGATTTCTCACGCCATTCATCCATGCCGTGAACCGCGGTGTCGAAAATATCACGTCGCTTTCGTGGTTTCGTATCTGGGCCGTCGCGCGGCTGACGATTCAGGAATCGCTGCGGCGGCGCGTGTTGACCGTGTTTGCGATGTTCATGCTGCTCCTGCTGTTGGGCGGCTGGTTTCTCGACACCGGCAGTGAAGACCCGGCGAAATTGTACATGACTTTTGTGCTGTCCGCCACTTCGATCCTGATTTTGCTGCTCTCGCTGTTTCTCAGCTCGTTCAGTTTGCCGACGGATTTCAAAAACAAAACCATTTACTCTGTGGTGACCAAGCCGGTGCGATCCAGCGAGTTGGTTTTCGGTCGAATGCTTGGCATCGGTTTGATCGGCACAGTGATTCTCGGTCTGATGGGCGTTTGCAGCTATCTTTTCGTCACCAGCGGCCTGCAACATACGCATCTGCTGACCGAAAGCGATGATTTGACGCCGCTGTCCGTCACGGCGAAAGAAGAGGCCGGGACGGATTCCAAGCCGGAAACGAATGCGCGAACCGTGGCGTTCCGGGGTGAAACTCGTTTGACGGCGGGTCACAAGCATCCGGTGACGGTGTTTAGCGATGGAACGGTCGTCGTGGAACCGGTCAACGGCCACACTCACGCCGTGACCACGAAAAAAGTCGAGGAACAAACTCGCTACACGGTCGAAGCGTCGCGTGGCACACTCCAAGCGAGAGTGCCCGTCTACGGCCACTTAGCCTTCCGTGACGCGAACGGCATGGATAAAGATAAAGGCATCAATGTTGGGGATGAATGGGAATACCGTTCGTATATCGGAGGCAGTACCCGCCTGTCGGACAGCGTTTACGATGAGGCCGCGATTTACGAATTCACGGGCATTCGCGAAGACATGTTCCCACGAACCGTGTTCACCGAAGGACTGCCGGTCGAAATGACGCTGGGCGTTTTCCGAACACACAAGGGCGACATTGAACAAGGGGTCACCGCCAGTTATTCGCTGCGAAATCCCGTGACCGGCCTGCGGGTCGAAGTGGCCACGTTCAGCACCGAGGAGTTTATCACCAAAGCGATTGCGGTTCCGTGGACTTTCGATGGCACGCCGCAAATCACGCAACGTCGCTCACGAACCGAAAATGAAGCGTTTGTCTATCCCGACGACGAAGTGGCTCGGCAAGAACGGAATGATCCCAAATTCACCGAACGCCGCGAATTTGATCTATTCAAGGATTTCGTGACTGAGGATGGCCGGCTCGAAATTTGGCTCCAGTGCGTGGACAACCAACAATACATCGGGATGGCCCAGGCAGACCTTTATCTCAGGGCCAGAGACAGTTCCGTGGAACTGAACTTTGTCAAAGGTTTCTTTGGGATCTGGTTGCAAATGATCGTGATTATTGCTTTTGCCGTCTTGTTCAGCACGTTTTTGAGCGGGGCGGTGGCCATGATTTCGACGCTGGGCATTATGATCGGCGGCTTTGCCAAAGCGTTTCTGATCGAAATCGGCCTGAACAAAGTTTTGGGCGGCGGGCCGTTTGAGTCTCTTTACCGGCTTTTGACCCAGCAGAATATGGTCGTGGATTTGCCCATCAATTTTGCGACCTCGTTTATCAAGTTTGTGGACAAAATATTCGGCTATTTCCTGACCTTGATCGGCCAGGCGATTCCGCCGCTGTCCGAGTACGCCGTGTATGCCAATGCCGTGACCGCCGGTTTCGACGTTCCCGCCGGCTGGCTGCTCAACCACGGCGTCATGACCTTGGCGTATGCCATTCCCGTGTTTTTTGTAGCTTATTTGATCCTCAGTAATCGTGAAGTTGCCAAATAAATCGTTGGCGTCGGAACTGCTTCCAACGCTGACGAGTCCCGTTGCTTGAGATATTTCCCATGAAACAAAATCAATCATTCATCCGAAAAATCGCGTACTTGGTGATGCTTGCCGTGCTGCTAGTGGGACTGTACTGGATTGGCAAGCCCGCCCAAATGAACGCCGATGCCGGCGGCGAACTCCGCTATGATCCGGGCGGCGTGCTCGGGACAATGCGCCATGAATTGGGCTTGGCGGAAGTGCAGGTGGGCCAAATCGATCCCGCCAGCAGTACGGCCAAGCTCGCGACATTCGGAATGCGCGGCGTGGCTATCGCCATGCTCTGGAACCGCGCGAATGAATATCAAAAGAAGAAAGACTGGAGCAATGCCATTGCGACGGCCAACCAGCTCGTTTTTCTTGAACCGCATTTCACCACGATCTGGCAATTCTTGGGCTGGAATTTTTCGTACAACGCTTCTGCCGAGTTCGATGACTACCGTGAACGCTACCGCTGGGTGATCCGCGGAATTGATTTTCTCGCTCGCGGCTTGGAATACAACACGCAGGCCCCGCGTCTATTCGAGGCGGCAGGCTGGACGATGTCGCAAAAAATCGGCGGTGCCGGCGCGGACGAAAACCAGCAGTACCGCCGTCTGCTCCGCGAAGACGAGGAATTCGGACTCCGTCACGACTGCAAAAATTCCTGGGAGCGCGACAACTGGATGCTGGGAAGTCGCTGGTACAAAAAAGGCGAGGATTTGGTGAGCAGCGGCGTGAGCATCGGCAATAAATCGGATTATCTGTTCTTTTCCAATTCACGCTTGAATCTGTTTCACTACGCCACTTGGAAACGCAAGGACGGCATTTTCGGCGACGAGGCCATCCAAGCGTGGAAAAAAGCCGGCGATGAGTGGAAAATTTTTGGTCAGATGGACCTCAATGCCGCTATTCCCGTGGACGGGACATTTACCATGCGACCCGGCGTGGAATCCAAACACGGCAAACTGGAAGAAACCGATTTGGTGCGCGAAGAAGAAAAGCAATTGCTCCAAGAGCTGGACAGTTTTAAGCCCGGTCTGCGCGAACAACTTTGCATTGACCGCTGGAATTCGTTGGCCGACACGCCGGGCCAGCAAGGCTCTTTGCTCTCCGCGCTGAACAGAGCGTATGAGTTGCCGCCAAAACATTCGATCCTATTTTTAACCATATTCATTACATTTTTCAGGTTTTCCGTTGCGCTGTC
>QMCE01001794.1_pt1 | contig 11863 bp, 12 predicted proteins | sample 1821851 | NCBI WGS metagenome assembly QMCE01 (sample SAMN09453174, study PRJNA476694) | Termite gut metagenome, whole genome shotgun sequencing project. | isolation source: worker | host: Odontotermes sp. | place: South Africa:Pretoria | collected 2016-01-28
CGTCAATGCCGAGAGCAAGACCTGAAACAACAGAAATTCCCGCGCGCCCTGCTTCACGTCCGATTGTATATGCCTGCATCGCCGCTTCGGGGCTGGGCGGATCAAGCCGCTCCCATCTTGAAAAGTTACTTACAATAGGTGAATCCTCTGGCGCTAACCAATCCCCCCGCACAATCATTTCATTATGCTCATACCTCCAATCCGCCACCCGAACCTCTGTCGCAGGAATATCATATTTCGTTTTCCCATATGATTTAACGAGCGAATTGAAATCCTGTGCATCTCCCTCGATCTCGACATACTCCTCATATTCCACATACGACCCGAAATCGAGGCGCATGGAGAATATTTTTTCGTATGGGGTTCCGACACGCGGCCCACGGCGTTCCAGTTCGAACAGCATATTTGCGCTCAGAAGTGACGAATAGAATGCGTCCCGGATTTTGTCGCGCCCGGCTCGGCAGACTTGTACGCTTTGCTGAACTGCCACGAATACTCCCGAAAAGCCGTCGCGATCAAGAAGCACCTCTAATTCGCGCCAATTCATAATATCGTCGGTGATCTCTGTTCGTTCCGACGTTTCTACGTTTACAAGGTACCCGCGCACCTGGGGCGGGATAATTCTGACTTTCCCCATATTAATTAAGTTTACTTGTTTTTGACCTGTTATCTATACTTTTAAACCTATTCCCTCCCGTCTGCCGCCTCATTTCGCGCAGCATCTCGCGGGTACCTGCCGTGGCGCTGTCTTTGATTTCGCCGAGCAGTTGCCGCACCTGTCTATCGTTGTACGGATTCTGCCTCGGCATATCGCCCGGAAATTTATGATCGGGCGTGAGCATATTTGCGAGGATCATATCCTTGACGGCGACGTTCCAGTCGGGAAATACTACTGCCTCTTTGGGCATATCTACAACGGTAGGTACCGATGGCGACTTGTAGATTTTGCCACCCCAAATCCCCATTTCAGCTTTGCCGCCATCACCCCAAACTGCCAAGCCTCCCGGGTGACCTTCTCGTGGTGTCCCTTTTGCGTACTGGGGAATTTGAGTGCTTGTAATCGTCGCAATTTGAACACCAACGGCGGCACCGACGGCGACGGCCGCAATAGCACCGGCAATCGGGCCGAGTTCGGCAAAGGACTTTGAAACCGCGACTGCTCCATTTATTATGGCCTGCACCAAAGATAAGCCCTGTTCCCATCGAGCCTGTCGGGCCTGCGCCTGTCTCTTTTGTAGATCGAGTTGCTTTTCGCGTTCGGCGAGCTGTTGCTCCGAAAGGGCGATCCGGGCGTTTTTCTGCTCCTCGGATATTGCGCCGTGCTCAGCGAGACGTTCGATTCGCTCCTGCTCCTCTTCGGCGGCCTCTTCGGCGGCCTCCCTCTGTGCTTCAATCGCATCCAACTCCTTTTTTACCGACAGGCCTATGCCCTCGACAATAGAACCGAAAATATCGAGGAATGAATCCTTGATGCTCATTAATTGAGCCTCAGTTTTCTCTCGCAGGCGTTCGTTATCGTCGATTATTTCATCGTTTGCGGTTTTGTTTATTTCGACCCGCAATCCCGCAATTTCGGCCTCTAAATCAATAATGCGTTGACGCTCGGTTTCATCAATATTTGGGTCAGCTTTCAGCGCCGCCAACTGTGATTCGAGGGCTTCGAGTTCGACATCCTGCCTTGCGGCGGCATATTTTCGAGTGACTTTCAGGCGCTCTTCCTCGTATTCCGTCTGATTTGATAAAACACCTGAATATTTCTCCGAAAGGACAGCGAGTTCGTTGCTCTCGGCCTCGTCGATGGCTCGCTGACGAGCTTCCATCTCGCGATTGGCGCCGCGAATCGCATTGTCGACGGCCTCGTTTTCGAGACCCTGGGTCGCATTAATGCGATTGTTCACCGATTCAAAAATTTTTTCGTCGGTAACATATTGCAGAGCTAAAAGTTGGTTTGCAACGTTTTTTCTTGCCTGTACTTCGTCAATAGTTGATTTTACAGTGCCATCCTCGTTATAGGTGGTGTTTTCGTCGATGTTTCGCTGAATGATGTTTTGTTCTTGGGTCTTGGCGAGTTTTCGGATGCGCTCTTCTTCGAGGTCGTACAGGTCGTTTGTCATGGCCATACGTTCCGATACTGACGCCTGATTGAGTGCAAGAGTTCTGCGAATAACACCCATACTCATGTCTATCTCGGCGACGGTTAACTCTTCGAGAGCTTTACGTTCGTCGTTCAATGCTTTGAGGCGAGGGTGACTTGCACCGCTCGGGTCGCCTTTAATAGGTGTGAAGTCAGCGGCGATTGCAGCATTTTGGGCGTCTATTTCGAGATTTTTATATAGATCGTGGTATGTATCGGCAAGTCCGGCGGCGGCGTTTTCTTCTTTCCTAATCCGATCCATCGTAACTCGATAAAACTCTGCCCTCTCTGATGCGGTCTCTTTATTGAACCCGCTTTGATAAATGACTGTATCGCCGGGCATTGCATTATAGTAATCAAACTTTTCCTGCAATCCTCTTTTTGCTATTTTCTGGTCGGCTTTTACCTGTGCTTCAAACTGTTTTGCAAATTCTTTTTCAGCCAATCCTTGCGCGGCTTGCGCTTGCGCTCGGATTTTGAGAATATTAATATAGGCGGCAGAGTTTTTGATGAATAGATTGTCGGCCTCGACAAGGCTTTTTACCGAAATCCCGGTGTCGTCTATCTCTGTCCGGTAATCTTTCAGAAACTTTTTTTTCTCTTTTGCATTGTCGCCTATTTGCGCGTATAAATCTCTTAATTTCTCAAAGTCAGATCGTTTCTTTCCGAAATCAGAGAGTTCCATCGCCTTATTTACCTCTTTCATTGCCCCGGCAGTCGATAACAACTGTTTTTCTGCGCCAAACAACCCCTTAAACCACTCCCCAATCTCTTTCCCATAAGCCGTAATAAGCGTAATCGCGACGATAAGTAGAGTTTGCCACGAAATGATAGACCGTGTAAGTTGTTTCCAAATAGGTACGCCTTTTTCCCCGTTGGCGTTCATCTCGGCCAACTCTTTCCGTGCGAGAGACAGCCGGTCGAGGAGCATCGGAACGTTGTTGGAGATTGCGAGAAAGAACTGCGACAACGAGACAGTCGCGGAGGGCAACTCGCGCGCAACTTGTTGCACCTGGAAACCAAGCGTATTAAATCCGGAGGCATAGTTACCCACATTGCGACTATGTGTGCCCCTTGCCATCTCCGAATTCAGAAGAGTGTTGTTCAGGTCCAACATCTCTTTTTCCATCTGCTCGGCGAGTTTTAACCCCTCGGCCGTCTCTTTGTTGATGAGTTTGTATTGGATCGTCATTCGGGATAGGGTCGCGGATCGGCGCGCATCCGTACCCTCTTCGGTGGCCAGTTCTTTTGCTATTGCGCGTTCGAGAGCGAGAAGTTGGCTTTTTTTAGCCTGTAATCCCGTCAATTTGGTTGCCTGACCGGATATTATCGCATCTATTTGTGCCTGTACCTTTAATTCCTCCCTGCTTAACCGCAATACCTCTTTTTGTGCGGCATCGATGCTTGTCTGGGGCTTGCGGCCTCCACCACCACCTCCGGATGTGGCAGGTGAATTTGGAATACCCTTCAGCGATTCGGCAACCGCCAATATCTCTTTTTTCAGATCGGTGGCAATTTTGAGCAAATCTGCCGCCCTATTCAAATCCGCCTGCGGGATTAATTCTTCGTTTCTCATATTATTGGTTTTTTGATTTCAACATTGCAGCCTCCATCGCCTCGGCCTTTTTTTTATACGCAGACTTATATCCTGCATACCGCGCAAGGCTCTCATTATCGGAAATGGAAAGAGAAAGCCCAACGCTAATTATCGCTATTTCGTCCTGAATATCCTTTTCGGTCACTTTCTTGCCCTCATTCCGGGCGGCGAGCTTGTTATACTTCTCGATCTCGTGGCGCATCCGCACCTCCTTTGACTTCACGATGTTCATAGCCCGTTTGATGTCGCTCTCGAATGTTTTCGGCGTCCATGTGCGAGTGCTTATGCCGCACTTCTCCAATATGGCAAACGCCCTGTCTTTGATCTCGTCGTCGAAATACGAGCCGAACACACTCAATGCCGTGGTTATCGCGAAAATATCCCCGCGATACCGTTCAATCTCTTTATAGATCGCCGTCGCCTCACTCTCTCCGGCCCCCGACAGCTCAGCGAACTCCTTAAAGATGGTCATTTGCGCCTCATTCAGCGCTTCGCGGTCGGGTTTGCCCTCCACTACCAACACATCGAAATCGTCATCGCAAACGAGCCGTATGTAATCACCGACGGTAAGTTGCCGGCATTTGGTTTTAAGGGTGAATGATTGTTTTGATTTCTCCGGGGCGACCTTGCGCCTCCCATCCTTTTTCACTCGTGAAGTTTTCTTTTCCATCGTATTCATAGACTATGTAGGTTTCATTTTCAGATTCGGCCATGAGGCGGGCGAGGTCGATGTCTGATTTCGCCTTTCCGCTCTTTATTGCCTCTATTCGGCCTTGACAAGTACACATATCAGTTATGTAAGTAGTATTTTAATCCAACCAAGAGGATATTTTCGTAGAACCATTGTTTTGCACCCGGGCCGAGATCATAGACCTTACCGTCGTATTTCGCATTTATGGACGCCGCATCTTCATAAGTCGAACCAATGATGAACCCATCCTTGTCTGTACGGATAAACATCGAATCTTGGAAGTTCTCTCCCGGCCTCCATTGTTTGAGCGTAAAGCGCAAGTTTGGAGTGTCAGAATCTTTGTTGGGGTACATCAGAGAGTGCTCGATACGGGAGTTATGAAGAGCCTCGAACCGGTACTTATAATTTGCATATGCGAGCGCTGCCTGTGGGCTTTTGAAATATGGGTCATGTAGATAGTCGGGCGAGAATGGATTCCCGTCGCTGTCCCGACCAAGCAGGATTTCATCCTTACGGAGTTGTAGTAGTTCGTCGGCATTGTATTCGACGATCCGGGCGGTCTCTTCCGGAATCCCCTCCAACTTCGCAATGATGCCGTTTATGGTTTCTAAAAATCCCATAAATCAAAAAGGGCGAGGCGCTCAAACACCCCGCCCCTGTGAATGGTGAATAAATAAGATTACTATTCGGCCTCGTCTTTCGCTTTGGAAGCGGACTTTTTCGGCTTCGGTGGTTCGGGCGGATTCTGCTTTTTGGGCAATACGTTGGCCGGTCTGCCATACGTTTTATCCCATAAATTGCCAAGAACCTCGATAAGCCTCTTTTCGGGTACCCCCGGCTGACCCTTGCGCCAAAATGGGAGTTCGGCGGACATAAAGGCTTCCTTCGATGCGCCTTTGTACTTTGCAATATCCACTGCTATCTTCGCCGTATTGCCCATTGCGGTTTTTACTTCTATCGTTACCATAATTTTAAGTGTTAAGTTGTGGTCGGGGCGGATTTCACGCCGCCCTAACCTTTAATCAATCGTAAATTAGCATATTCTCGAATCCCCAGTAGGTATCACTACCTGTTGGCAGGTCGTTACTTGTGACGATATAGTCCTGATCATTAGGAACTATAAATTCATATCCACTTGGAATAAACCAATAATTTTCGCCGTACATAACTCCGTATTGAGCTGGACTCGTTGCCCATATACTCAGAATATATGCCCCTAATTCATCATCTTTCTTGAAAGCTATTGATTCTGTTGAATTATTAATAACCAGATTATGCTCTTCTAATGCCCAAGGTGCAGATTCAGGCGTTAGATCAGTACGAAGAACTCTAATTCGTTTCCCCCGCAAGTTATACCCAACGGGTATTTGCGTTGCGGGGGTACCTACTCCCCCGCCTGCACGAACTTGTCTATGCCGTCGAAACCGACGATGTCGAGGCCGTCGAGTACCGAGACCGGGGCGATACGGTAACTTCCTAACGGAGCAAGCGTAACCGCGCCTGTGTCGGGGTTAATGGTTGCCGTGGTGGCCGCGCCTCCACTCTTATTGATAAAAGCTCCTTTAAGTGTTTGGGCATCCGCCATCGCCGCAATGTCCTTGCCGACATCCTCGCCCGAGCATACCCCCACAATGTGAACCGTGCCGTCCGTGCTCTTTACAAGCTCGATACCCATAAGGCCGTCGGTATTACCCGTGAGGTCGATACCGTCGGAGTTGAGCCACTCGGTGCGGTGGGCGGTATCGAACCCTACCGTAAATAGTATTTTGGTGGGTGTGGTCGGGTTTTGCGCCATCGTGATACTCGACATCCCGATACCGAGAAAACCGCGCGCGACTTCCTTGCCGTCCTTATCCACCGTGATTGTGCGCCATAATTTGCCGTTCTGGTCGGTAAGCATGAAACGCATCTGTCTACGATCGAGTTTGGCGATCTCTTTTTCGAGACAAACGCCGCCGCTGTTCGCGCGGAACGTGAATGACGGGGGGTTAATCCCTACGGGGACGTTGTCGCCATATTCCCTCGTTTCGGAGGCAATATCGCCACCGCTCGTCGAAGAAATCGCGAGTTCTTTCAGCGGAATGATTTTTCCCGCTACAATGTACTCATGGAGCCTCTCGTTAAACTCCGCCTCGTCGACCGGAAAGGTCGCATCTTTCGGGGTCGCAAAAACACCATTGATAAGGCCGGGCTCGATATTGCAACCGCTCGTCCTTGTGCGGGGGGTGTCGTTCGCCCCGCAATTACTTTTTACCGTTCCTCTGAATTCCATTTTGTTTTAATTTTTAAGTGATTGATAATTAACAATTTTTATACATAAGAGAGAGATTGACCCTAAAACAATGGTGTGGGTGCATATCATTGAATGTTATCCTCGCAACCGAATATTCTTGAAAAACCTTGTCTATGCCCGTCACTATCGACTTAACCGCAAATCCGTACATATTACACAACTCGACCACGTCGAGATGAGCCTCTTCGTCGGCGCGGTGCTTTACACCCTGTTTAATTCGGTTCAAATCGACGCAGAATATCAAAGATACATTCGCACGCATTGTCACTTCATCCACGTTTACCGGGCTTTCGACGGCAAAAAAGCTCGTCACGGGAAATCGGTCATCGATGAATGTGTCCCGATATTCACCGCTTCCCATGTAAGCCTCCGGAATATATCCCTTGCTCGTTTGGTTTCTGTAAACCCTGCCGAAAGAGTTGTAATCCCCCTCTTTGATACCCCACGTGCGCCGCAAACCGTCATACAGGTGCGATTGCAGTCGTTGTATGGGGCGGTCCGCCCCTGTCGGATTTTCCTTTATGTAAAGCATGGTGTTACGATTTGGCTTTTCTGTTTCGGCAATAGATTATTCGTCACCCGCTTAATCTCACGCGCAATCTGCCCCCGTATTCCGGTCGAATATGGAAACTCCGGCGATGGATACATCTGATTAAGGTCGGCGTAAAGTCTCCCCGCCGCCTCGCCGGTGAGGCGTTGCGCATGGTTCGATCTCGTCGAATTGATCATAAGTTCTATCACCGTGGCGGCCATTTGCAGACCGATAAGAGTATCGAACACGCTTGGACTATTTTTGATTATGTGCGTGAAGTCACGATACGCGCAAATCTCCAAGTTCAGGCCGTATGTTCTCGAAGTAAATGAAATATTGTTAAGGTCATCCCCCTCGAACGGCTCGGCGCGGAATATCCCCGTTTTGTTGAAATCCGGGCACTCCGGCTCAACCGGCAAAAGATTTGTTTCGAAGTACACGAAGAAAAAGCCCCCTTTATACTTGTCGCATGAATAGAATAGCGGCAAGTCGATAGGGATTACCGTCTCGATGTTGGCCTCGACGGTGATTTTTTTGCGCTGCAACTCCCCGTGATTGCTGTGTGTGAAAATCAACTCCACCTCCCCCGATTCTGCGAACAAAAGAGAGGCGTTTTTGATAACACTGCAATAACTCGGATTTTGGGCGATGCTTATTTTGTAGCCCATCTTCGTAGACACCCTTTGCGTCGACGTGGATTTATCCGACCGCCGGCTGAATATCAACGATTGCTCTATTAAAGAATCCGCGTCAAGCACGGCGGATACACTGCCCATTATGGCGGAATCCTGCAAGTTTTCAAGATATTCATTGAATTGTGCAGCGTTTGCGTTTTCAATCTCGATGTTATCATAGGTGTTTCGCAAGGTTACGATTTGGTGAAAGTCCTGAAAATGCCTTCCCGACCGGCTTTCTTTATTCTTGTCGGATACGGGCACGGTAGACCCGTCGGGGCGGGTGACGGGGATTGTTTCCCGCCACCCTATACGCCCGGACAGGGTTTTCTTTATGGCTTCCGCGTTAAACACAACTACACCGTAAGTTGCACGGCCTCGAATACGACCGTTTCGTTTCCGGTCGAAAGAGGTGCAATGTTGGCGGAAAGGTCTACGGAGACCTCGAATTCGAGGACAACATCCTGCGCGTTGCCGTTACGGGCGGAGGTGTCGGCCTGTTTCGCCCACCCGTGGAGCGCCATTGTGAGACCGGAAACAGGGTCTACGATAGAGCCGAATCCACCGACGGAGGTGTTATAGTCGCCCCATCCCTCGCGGTTCTGCTTGGGAATCCAGTCAAGAACGCCGAAAGTGTTCGCCGGTAACACGAGCGACACGCCGCCCGTATACTCTGCATCGTCGAGATCATTGCTCTGGACGAAGTTCATGCCGTTGAACTGAAATCCGTAGTTCGTGGCGTTCGCTGCTCCCTGCGCGGCATGGAACTCCGCATCAGCATAAGCCGTCGGGTCGGCGATAACATCGTATATGCCCTCATAGTTGTTTTGGCGCATCATGGATTTCACCATCTGCCAGAAACGGGCTTTGTTCGCCAGGTCGATCTCGAATGCGTAATTAGTCCCGTTGAACGACCCGTTTTTCGTCGCCTTGTTTACCTGTGTTCTCTCGGCAAAGAGCCACCCGGCAAGCCATTTTTCGGCGTCCTCGCGGATGTTCTGCAATACCTGCGCAAACTGATTTGCGAGCGCGGTGTTGAAGTCGAAAACGTTGTTGTCGAGCAGTTTTAACGACATTTGGAATTTGTCGGTAAAAGTTGTCCACGCGAGGGACATTGCGAGGCTTTCGCCTATTTCTCCGGTGTGTTCCGCCGTGCGGCCTACCCCCATTGTGGAACGCACGTTGCGCTTCAAGATGTACGCCTCGATCGCCCTGTCCTCACGGGTGCGGAGCGTCTTATGGCTCGGTATGAGGATTTCGGAGTTGCTGTGTCCGAGCCGCAAAATAGGTGCGGCGGCCTGCCTCATTTCGGGCTTCTGGTATTTCTCACTCAAAAGCGCCTGTGCCTGAATGAGGTTGGAAACTGAAAAATTTGCCATTGTAATTTTAGTTTTTAATCGTTCGTCCCGGTGTCTCGGGTGTTAACCTTGCGTAAACCTACGCTATACTACTGTGCGCTATATCTTGCGCTTAACTGTTGAAAAAATCGGCGTTATCTTTGGCTAACTCCATAGCCCTGGCAGAAAATTCCGAAGAATTGAGGCTTTTGCCCTCTTTTTGCCACTGTTCCGCAAGCTGGGAATATGATGTCGGTACGCCCGGGTTGCTTTTTGTGCCCTTGCCCCCTCGCCCTGTTCTGGGGTCGGGCGATTCTTTGACCAACCCCTGCGTCGTGGCAAACTCCTGCAAAACCTTTCCGGCATCCAACACTGCCTGTGTCTTTGCGTCGCGGATGGCTGTACCGTTTTGCTTAAAGATTACCGCGCCGCCCTCCTCGTCGAGAGTGTAGCCGTCGGCGGTCATGAGGTGCAGTATCTTCTCTTTCGGCAAAACAAATTCACCCTCTATACCCGCAAACGCTTTCGTCTGTAATTCCGTCGTACGAATTTTTGCCGCAAGCGCGTCGCGTTCGCCCTCGATTTTCGAGAGGTTGCCCCGGAGAGTTTCGGCAACCCTGTTTGCCTCCTCTACCCGCTTGTCGGGCTCGATGTTGGCATCTTTGAGTGTCTTTGCCCTGTATGCTTCGAGGAACTTTGCCGGGTCTTTACCCTCCACCTCTACGCCATGGGACTCTTTGAGGTCTTTTACGAGGATTTCCACCCCGGCAACCTTACCTGCGTCATACTTGTTTTTGTCGCGCAAATCTATCTCGGCGGCGGTGAATACCGACAGTTCGGGGATCTCTATGTCCGTTTCCTTTTCGCTGGAAATAGCCTCAGTCAGCGTCTTGCTGTCTATTTTCAGCAAGTTCGCGATTTTCTCGATGTCTTTTTTCGTCAGCATGGCACTATTTTTTGATGTAACGGATTGAAAAGCCGAACCCGGTCGCGTCGGCGCGGTTGAGCATCTCGGCGAGTTCGTCGGAGATTTTCACGTCCCGTAACTTTTTCACCTTGTTTACGACGTTGCCCTTTTTGTCGGTTTCAACTCTCCATTTTTCGTGGTTGTCGCCCGATTTTTCGGGTGGCGTTTCATTACTCTTGTCCGCGTCAATCGGTATCTGCGGTTCTTCTTTTTTCGGGTCGGGAGCTTTCTGCGCCCGTTCGAAAAGCCCGGCGATATATTCATCGGTCGGGTTTGAGTTACCGATCTTGTCCTGACTTTTCAGAATTTCGGTAATTTCTTCTTTGGTTTTACCTGCCGCCGTTTGCGTTTGGATCAGGTCGATTGCTTCCTGTGTTTTCATCTGCTTTTTTAGTTAATATGAATTGTGAGAGTTTTTCTTTGAGTATATCAAGGGTCGATGTAATCACCTCGTTTTCGGCGAGGGTCGAAACAAACTCGGTGAAATACAGTTTTTTATGATACTCGTCGGGAGCGACTTCGAGGCTCTTTATCTGTATTGCGGTCATGTGTACGAACGGCTCGAGATCAAGCAGTTTTGTTTGCCGTTGAAGTTCAAGGGGGTTATTGCCGTACTTCGATTGTACATATTCGCGCAAAAGGTCATCAAGCATCGTTTCGGGTGCGCCTTTCGTCCGTGCCGCCTCGTATTTCTCCCAAATAACATCCGGAGATTCGATTTGAAACCTCCGTCCGTAACTTATGGATGCGCCTTTGTACGCCTCGCCGTAATACAGGCCGCCGATGACATCGGTAATGTATTGCTCTACCGTTTCGGCAGCATCGGCGATTTTGGCGAGCCTTTCGTTTATTGGCTGGGTGTCGATAAATTTACCCGTTGCGGTGTCGTTTTTCGCGTCTACTATCTGTTTTGTTCCCCAAATAGTTTCAAACATCAATTCTTCAAGTAGTCGCAGCTCTTCGCTCATCCTGTCCCACGCATCGATAGGCGGGGATACATACCCGGCAATGTGGGGGGCTAAAACAGGGTCATTGGAGTTTTGTGGCACGGTCAATAGGCGGGTTTCCGTCACATCCGCACGAAGTTTCGACCCCGTACCCTTACACACAGGGCACGTTTCCGCCCCCGCTACACCCGTTCCGTTGCAGTTCGGGCACTCGGCTTGATACTCCCAATACTTCGGGAATCCGTGCAGCATCTTGTATATCGACTTGACCGAACACTCGCGCAAAAATTCGTTCGCAAGTTCGACAATGGGCTGTAAGGGACTGCAAAACCAATCCGAGCCGATAACAGGAATATCCGAATTAATAATCGCCGGTACTCGTTCGAAGTGGTTCGGATAGGTTTCTTCCGCGATAATTGAAACACGTTTGCTGTCGTACTTCACAACATAATCAAAAGCATCGTCTACTACGCGGTAATATCTCGCGTTATCTTTGACCTCTATGCCATCAACAACCACGGGTGCGGTGGCTTCGTGCTTAAATACAACATAGTCGAGATTTCGCCCGTTCAGCTTGTAACTGACGATTTCGTTACTGCCTTTATATGTCGGATAGGCTTCGCCGTTCGCGTCTATTTCGACATAGACAATCCCCATCGGGTCGGCAAGATACGCAGGCTTCCATAGTTGC
>QMCE01002768.1_pt1 | contig 11861 bp, 5 predicted proteins | sample 1821851 | NCBI WGS metagenome assembly QMCE01 (sample SAMN09453174, study PRJNA476694) | Termite gut metagenome, whole genome shotgun sequencing project. | isolation source: worker | host: Odontotermes sp. | place: South Africa:Pretoria | collected 2016-01-28
GATTTTTGTCTGCAGGTTTATTTTTGAAAAAACTCCCCCTTTTTTAAACGTTTGAGAATGGTTTTTGTCCTCAAAAGAATTGTAAAATTTATTTTACTTTCCTTTTGAGAAATATTTAGCTATACTGCATTTTGAAACAAAGAGATTGGAGGGGATGCCAATATAGGGTCGTCCCTCCCCATTATGGGGAGGGATGTTTTTTTGTATGGGATTTAAATGCGGTAGCGTGCTTCTCCGGCTCAAGTTTTCGATTTTCCATTCCTGAGTTTTCCAAGCCCCAACCCGATTGCCCAATGAACATTAATGCCAGATCGAACTTAACCAATGCGCAGGAGGATCAAACGGGTTTGGATTTACGCACAATACAGTTCGATCGGGTATGTAAGATTTTCTTTGTCTGCGCCGCAACATTGTCCACATTCCTCGTGTTTTTACACCGTCCGGATAATCGCGAGGACGAGCTCGTGCGGAATGACGAATGCGGTACGGAATGGCTCTATTCTTGTCTTACTTCGGCCACCAGCCACCCCGTCTTTGCGCCGGGAGCCAGTAATCTGCCGGAATCCGCTAGACCACAAACTACTCCACAGGCTCGTAAGTTTTGTGGAAAATGCGTTCGTTTACAATCCAACAATCCTGTAAATCATTTTCGTTGGCTGCCAAAAAATCGCCGGGCACTCCCGAAAAGTATTTTTCGGTATCCCAATAAGTGAACACTTTGGTTCGTTTGTCGATTTGTTTGGCCTTGATGATTTTTTCAAAAACGGGGACACAAACTTTCGCACAACTTAATATGGAATGTTTTTCACCGCTGTACCGGTCAATCACGGTGGGCGGGTATTCCGAAACCAGTTCGTATTCCTTATCCAGTACTTTATAATTCTTCTCAAATTTTTCTTTCAGAATCGGGTAAATTTCACCCTCAACTCCGATCATGATATAAATATTTTCGCTAGCCGTTAAATCCACATCGCCTTCCATGGTACGCACGGTAAGTTTTGTGCCTTCCCGGAACAAATCGGCAACGCGCGCAAAGCCCACTTCGTTCGGGAGTTTGCGGTAACGCTTCATGGGGCCGAAATCCACCGGAGTCACGCCGGCATAAATCTTATCGAACGCCGTGGTATATTCCCGGAGTCTCTTTTGCAGATATTCTTCGGTGTTCTTGAAAAAGCCACCCGCTTTCTCGAGGTTTCCGCCGCCGCTGCCGAAACCATCGCATAAAAACGAAGCCAGTTCGTTCGCCATAATTTCACGGGAACAGCTTCTCACCGAAATTTTAATGCCCGGACCGGCGGGAGCGAACAACACACACGCATCGAGAGTATTCACCTGCATCGCAATATCGCTCGAGAAACCGAGAATGTTCGGGTCGCAGGGGGCTGCCTTAAACAAACCAATATTTTCAACCACGCTCACTTCGGAAAGCGCGTCCGAAACGATGGAAAGTTCGGGCATCGTAATGGTTGCGTTTTTTAATTTTTTCAAAAGCGGTTTATCAAACGGCACATCGGCCAAATCGCGATCCAGCGGGTGCCTGAGTTCCGCAAGCCCGTTGGTATCGGTATAAAGGCCGTAATACAAGGCGGTTCCGATCTCTTTCCGGTTGATAAAATCTTCCGCATGTTCTTTCAGGAGCATGCTGTACACCAAAGTGGCGCAACTCCCCAAATGCGGGTTGATTTCACAAAGTTCGTTTTCGATAATTTCCGAACGATGATGATCAATCACCGCAAAAGCGGCACAAGGGAATTTCTGTACATTGCCCGCCCCATATTGAGAGTCCACCGTAACAAGCAAATCGGTATCTGCCGGAATTTCGGAAACATACTCAATTTTAATGTTCAAAGCCTCTATGAACATGAGCAGACTGGGCTTGGTCATTTTAGCGGGGCCACCGTAAACCAGGCGCACCGAACAACCCTGCTTTTCAAAATACTTTTGCAACACAAACGCCGAAGACACGGCATCGGCATCGGGAATATTATGCGTTTGCAAAACGATTCTTTTATAGGATAAAAGATCCGAAAGTTTCATCATTTTCTATTTGAGTTTCCTTAATTCGGAAACCCATGCAGTTAAGTTCATTTGTCTTACTTTCGTTTCAAGAGCCTTTGTCGCCAACTCTTCATTATCCAAAATATCGGTGCTGATATTTTGAGAATCAAAAGAAACTACCGGCCGGTTATCACAAGTGGTTACCGTCAATTTCGGAGACCAGCTGCAGGAAACCTGCCCTTTCACATTGGCGACTTTACAGGAAGCCCTGTTTATATTTACCTGTAAATTATCGTCGGAACATTTTGATTTTCCGACCCCGGCTAACTTGATTTTATCAAAAACAATCTGATCAACCCCCCGGCTTCTGCCGCGCCAGTGAAGTGTCTTTGCCGATGAAGCCGTTGTCGGCGGTGGCGGAGGAGAAGGAGGTGCCTGCACGTTCGTAACATGAGTCACATGGGTCACATTGGTAGTGCCGCCCGCCGTTCTCGGTTTTGCGGTACCCGCACTTGCCTTTTTCACCGAATCCATATAACGCGCAATGGAATCGGTGGCGCGGGCGAGTTCCGCCTCTTTGGCCACACGCAGGGAATCCACCATTCTTTCTGCCGCGGCTTGCATTTCCTGCGCTTTTAATTCGGCTTCTTTCGCTTCCAAATCCTTTTGAGCGTAAGTCTCCGAAATCTTCACGAATGCAAGCGCCGCGACAGCCAAAATAATCACCGCCAAAAATGCAATAATACCCGTTTTATACCTTGTCGTAAAACTTTGTTTCGAGAGCAAAAATTTCGTTTTCAAATTGATATAAGCGCTTTCAAAATGCTTCGGACTCAAATCAATCGCATTTTTGCGCATAATATCTTTCACATCGGGCGGCAACGTTTGGCTCGGGTAAGCAAAGCCATCCAGCGAGAGCGGAATAATATTCTTGTTCAACTTTAACGCACAGGCGATCTCCCGGCGTACCCAGTCGTCTTCCGGAACGCAATTCGGATCAAAAAACCGGTCGAATACGCCCGGACTTAAAACCAGTACAAAATCTTTACAATCGTGAACCCGCTTTTCAAGTTCATCATCGAAGTTACCCTTTTCCAGAGTGTCAATATCAAAAGAAACGGAATAACCGTCCAGACGAAGTCTATCATAAAGCAACTTCGCCGTATCGTAACCGCCTTTGCGCCTATACGAAATGAAAATATCAAATTTGCCGGCCATGAAAAATCCAAATCATAAAAAACTATCAAGGAAAGATAGAAAAAATCGGATGGACTCACAGCACACCGCGCTCAGATTAAGTTCTTCGGGGCAAAATAACCGCACCCTTTGGCAGAAGAGGCTCTCTTATCCGGAATGATGAGGGAACACGCACCTATTTCTCTATCAAGGGATTCTTATATTTCTTTATTATGTATAAAATAATTCTCACTCTTTTGATTCTGCTTTTTGCGGCGTGCGGGCAAAAAGAAAACGAAACCCAAACTCCCGTTTCGGATATGCTCACCACCGATCTGGTGGGGCAAAAGATAACGCTCGGCGATTTTATCGCAGCGAAGCCGGCCGGGTTGTTGAGTTCCCAAAGTTTACTTGAGTTTGAATTTAACAGGGCGATGGTTTTGCCGAGTGTCGTCGGGCAGGAATTTTCTGCCGATTTTCTGGAAGCGACCCCTGCGATTCGGGGCTCCGCAAAGTGGCTTAGCACCTCTCTCTTGCAGGTAACGCCGGCCAAACCTTTGAAAAGCGGCGAGACTTACCGGGTCCGGTTAAACGGCAAACGGGTTTTCGGCGCCAACGCCAATGTGGATCATTACGATTTTGAGCTGAAGGTGATCTTAAATGAAATTCTCGAAGCTCTGGGTACTTTTGAAGCGGTACCGGGAAAAACAAATATCGCCAAACTCGTTTTGGAACTTCGCTTTGCAGATAAAGTAGATAGTGCCAAACTCACGAAAGAGTTACAGTTAAGGCTGAATCAAAAGAAACTTCCCTTTCAAATTTCTCTCGATGGAGCCGGTTCTCTGGTAAAACTCGTGAGCGAAGAGGTCCCTCGCCTGGAGAAAGCGCAAAGAGCGGAACTGACTTTGCCCGGTTCCTGGACTTTTAATAATCAGGATTTTCATGCGGAATTTTTACTTGCGGCCAAAGGCGAATTTGTTTTGGTCAGCAATCAGGAATCCAATGCGGTGAAAAATGAGAAAGGCTGGGAATTTCTGTTTTCCGACCCGATTGCCGATATGGATGTTTCCGGGTTCATCAGCATCGAACCGCGTGTAAATTATAAAGTTTCCGTAAAAAACAGAACGCTGAGAGTGAGCGGCGATTTTGTCCCGGGAGTTGAATATGAAATCGGAATCGAACACGGACTCCCCGGCGCGTACGGCACCAAAACAAACTCCGTTTATCTGAGACACTTTTCGTTTAACGATGAACTTCCGGCGTTAAAGTTACTTGCAAACGGACTCTTTTTACCGCTGGAAAACAAGGGCCGAATTCAATTCAGGAGCATGAACCTGGGGAGCCTTCGCATTCGTATTCAAGAGGTCTTGCCGCAGAATTTGATTTTCTTTTTGCAAAACAATGATTTGAGATCTTCGGAACGGTCGATTTCCGATATCGAACGCGTTTCTAAAGATGTTTTTTATGATAAAATCGAATTGATGAATGCCAAACGAAACGAGTGGCTGAAAACCGAACTGGATATTTCAAACTATTTTAACAAAAAACCGGGAGCCGCTTATGTGGTTACCTTTATTTATGACGAAGATAATCTGGTCGCGCCCTGTAAGAACAAAAATGAATCCTATACCGAAAATGACCTGGTTTACGAATCGGATTCGTGGTGGGATAACCCCTGCAACAGCTACTACTATGATTCTTACCGGCACCGGGAAAATAACGCTTATGAAAAAATCATGATCGCCTCTTCGGTGGCGCTTACCGCCAAGCGGGCCGATAACGGGATTCATGTGTGGGCAAATGATGTGGAAACTTCCAAACCGGTGTCCGAATTAAAACTCGAATTGTTCGGTACCGTCAATGACCGGCTTGCCGAACAGAAAACAAATTCAAACGGTTATGCGTTTTTTGATGTGAACGAAGAGGAATCGCCTCAGGTGATTCGCGGTGTCAATCCCAGAGGGCTCGCGCTGTTGAAACTATCGCAGCACAATTGGGAGACCAGCCGTTTTGATGTGGGCGGTATTTATGAACAAAATAAGAGTACCCGTTTATTCGGTTATACCGAACGCGGCGTTCACCGCCCGGGCGACACGATTCATTTTGCCGGGATGGTACGTGAAGGTGTCGAAAAACCCTTAAAGAATTTACCATTGCAAATCACCGTTAAAAATCCGATGGGTGCCGTTGTTTTTGAAAGTACGAAAACCACATCCGAACAGGGAATGTTTGCTTTGAGTATTCCCACCGATTTGAATGCGCCCACCGGATACTGGACGGCCCTGATCTCAAGCGGCGGCAACGAATGGCGGCACAGGCTGCAGGTGGAAACCATAAAACCCAACCGCTTAAAAAATACCTTGGAACTTCCCGAAAGGCTCACGGGTTCTACCGTTGACATTTCGGGGACATTCACCAGCAAATATTTGTTCGGAACGCCCGCATCGGGCTTAAAGGCAGATATTCGCTATACTCTTAAAAACCAATCCGTCCGGTTTTCCCGGTTCCCCGATTTCACGTTCCGCAATCCTTTAAATCGGTTTGAAGGCGAAGAAAACGAAATATTATTCAGCGGGAATCTGGATGAGCAGGGTCAGGCAAAAATTTCCGAAAAGATGCGTTTTGAAAATAAGCATGTGCCGGAAGTGCTCACCTTGAATATTCTGGCGAAAGTTCAGGAAACCGGCGGCGGCTTTACCGAAAGCCGGCATTCGGCCGAAGTTTATCCCTACTCGGTTTTTGTAGGCCTGAAAAGGAGAAATTCCTGGGATGGCATTCGCATCGGCGATACTTTGCGCGTTCCCGTTATTGCGCTGGACCAAAGCGGAAAACCGGTGGCCGGCAGAAAATTATCCGTGAAAGTGTATCAAAATGCGTGGTATTCCTGGTGGGAACGCCGGGAACGTGACAACGGCGATGATCGCTGGGATTTCAGAAAACAGCAGCGCACTTATCTGGTTTACGAAGAGACTTTGCAGAGTGCGGTAACTCCCAAAGAATTTAACTGGATTCCGGAAACCGGCGGGCAAATTTTCGTAGAAGTTCAAGATACGGAAAGCGGGCACAGCGCCGCACAGTTTATTTACGCTTCTTCCTGGGGCGGTTACGACAATATCCGTGATATTCCGGAGGCAAGCCACTTGAATCTGGTGAGCAAACTGAACAGCTACAATGTGGGCGATTCCATTGTGATTTCTTTCGACGCGCCGGCAAAAGGCACGGCGCTCGTGAATCTGGAATACGCAAGTTCGGTATTGGAATCCAAAATGATCGAAGTGGCCGCCGGGAAAAACAGGGTTTCTTTTATCGCCGCCAAAAATATGCTCCCGAACGTATATGCCGTGGTGAGTTTGTTCCAGCCCATAAAAAATGTGGAGGGCGAAAAACCGCTGCGCTATTACGGTGTTTTGCCGATTAAAGTGGAAGATGAGAAGACAAAACTGCCGCTCCGTTTACAGGCTCCGGAGCAAATAGAGCCGGGCGATGTATTCACCGTCGAAGTGGAAAACCGGTCTGCGGAAAATGCCTCGTTTACGCTTTCCGTTGTCGATGAAGGCTTGCTGGACTTGACCCGTTTTAAAACGCCGGATCCCTGGAAGTTCTATTTTCAAAAGATTGCCCTCGGCGTGAGATCTTCGGACAATTACGATGAATTTATAGGCGCACTCATGCCGGATATGGATGCCTATTTGTCTATCGGCGGCGATATGGAACTGGATGCGCTCGCAGGCGGGAGCGGTGGCAGAAAAGACAGAGCCGGCCAGGTTGATACGCAAAGGTTTAAAGCCGTTTCTTTGTTTAGCGGCGTACGCGAGGTGAAAGCGGGCAAAAAAGAAAAAGTGACGTTTACCATGCCTCAGTATGTGGGCTCTGTTCGCGTACAACTGATCGGAAGCTCCGAAAGAGGGTTGAACAGTCAGGAATCTTACATTACGGTAAAACAACCGCTCATGATTTTACCCACCGTGCCGAGAGCCGCGAAACCGGGCGACCGGTTCAAAATCCCGGTTTCCGTTTTTGCGATGGATAGTGCCGTAAAAAATGTGAGCGTTTCATTACAGGTTTCAAAAGAACTCTCCATTCAAGGCGAGAGCCGGCAGAAACTTTATTTTTCAAAGCCCGGTGAACAGGATGTGAATTTCGATGCGGAAGTATTGCGCACGCTCGGTTCCGCCCAAATTATTGTAAAAGCCGAAGGCGGTAAATACAGAGCGACAGATACCATTCATTTGCCTGTCATGAGTTCTTCGGCCCTGTTTACGGAAGTTTCGGATAAGCAGTTGCTGGCCGGTGAAACCTGGGATACGGAAATTGAGGCTTTTGGAATCAGCAATACGCACCATGCGACACTCGTATTAAGCACCATGCCGAGTTTAAGGTTCGGCGAGCGTTTGGATTACCTGATTCACTATCCTTACGGTTGCCTGGAACAAACGACCTCCAGCGTATTTCCGCAACTTTATGTGAATAAATTCAGAGATTTGGATTCCCGGAAAAAGCAGGAAATTACCGAAAATATTAACGCCGGAATCAAACGGCTTTCCACGTTTACTTTAAACCGCGGATTTTCTTACTGGCCCAATCAAAGCAGCGGGAATGCGGATTCCTGGAGCACGAGTTATGCGGGACATTTCATGCTGGAAGCAAAAAACGCTGGCTACTCCGTTCCTAAAAACCTTTTGGAAACCTGGAAAAACTGGGAAATCGAAGCATCGAAAAAATCGAACAAAAACTTCCGGGGGCAAACGTACCGGTTGTTCCTGCTCGCCATGGCCGGTTCCGAACAAATGGGGCCCATGAATTTAATCAAGGAAAATCATTTGAATCAATTGGATTGGGCTTCCAAATACCTGCTTGCGGGGGCGTATTATTTTGCGGGCAACCGGGCTGTTGCAGATCAGATTTTGGAACACCCGGGCAGCACTTTAAAAGAATATCGCGAATATAACGGAAGTTACGGTTCCGGTTTGCGCGATCAGGCTTTGGTGGCGCTCGTTTTAAGCAAAATGGGCAAACGGGAAGCTTTTGAAATTTACCGTGAACTGGCCAAATCCTGGAACTCTCAAGGTTGGTGGAGCACTCAGGAAAGCGCGTTTATGCTTCTCGCGTTTGCCGCGATTTCGGAAAATATTTCCGATAGCGAAGGTGAAATTTCTTACACCATTAACGGCGATACTAAAAAAGTGAGCGTGCCGCCGAACAAACCTCTGCAAATCAATTTAAGCGCGTATGGCTCCGCTCCGCTTTCGGTAACGGCCCTTTCCGGGACTGTTTTTGCCGAGCTTCAAACGAGAGGCTTGCCGCTCGAAGACCGCGTTCAAACGGATCGCAAAGGGATGTATCTGGAACGTACGATTGTGAACAACAACGGAAACCCGATTGCGCCTTCGCAAATAAAACAGGGGGAATCGTTCTGGCTGTTATTTGCGGTAAAATCTTTAGCGACCGTGCGTGTGGAAAATATGGCGCTTTCCAGCCTTTTGCCATCCGGTTTTGAAATTTCCATCGACCGTTTGCATAATGATGCGAAACCAAGCTGGTTAAGATCTTTCCGGCTGGCGACTCCCGATTATTTGGATATTCGGGATGATCGTGTAAACTGGTTCTTTGGAATTTCACCCAACGAAGTCAAGGTTTTCGCCGTACAAATTCACCCGAGTTACGCGGGTGAATTCAGGTGGCCCGGCGTGGTTCTGGAAGCGATGTACAGCCCCGACTATTTTGCAAGAATCGCAGGCGAAAGAATTCATGTGAAGTAAGAGGTTCAATGCCGCCGGGAAATGCGGAATTGAACCTCCGCATAACGGCCGAGCGAATCCTGCACGCCCAGGCGGTGTTCTCCGCCGGGAGCCGTAATGGCCATACTGTGATTTTCTCTGGTATTCCCCAAATACATGCCGTTCAGGAACCACTGTAACCCGGCATTTCGTTCTTTGTGTGCGGCGAGAGCCACGAACCCCATTTCGGTAACGGCATCCTCTTTCGGTAAAAAGAGCCGCGCTCCGGGTTCCGGGTAACGAATGGAAAACGGAAGTGCTTCGTTTTGGGCTTTACAAAGCGGATTATGCGTGATTTCCGCCGGCGGTTCTCTGCCGATTTTCCGCAGTTCATTCCGAACCGCCGCACTGTAACGCGCCTCCGTAATATGCAAAGTATCATCGGCATCCCAGCATAAACTGCAAACTTCATAGCCATGCGTTCTGGAAACGATCACTCCATGATGAAACGGACAAATCAAAGGTTTCTCATTCGTTTTTGCCGCATGAAACTCTTGCGTGTGCGGGCAGAACTCACTTGCCTTATAACCGCTCAATGTGCAGATTCGTATGGTTTCGTAGTTTGCATGCTCGGGGAAACCTTTCCACAATTCTTTTTTGGAGTCGCTCAAAGTATTGAAAAGCGTGAACAAAAGAGGGGCGGCCGTACTCGCGCCGCTAAGTCCAGTCCACGCATCTCTGGAACCGTAGCTCGTTCCGGTTTTCCAGGCCACCGGAATATGGTTATTAAAATAAACGCTGTACTCTTCAAAACCGGGGCGCTTCACATTCGTTAAAATTTCACGAATATGGAATGCCGTAACTTCTTGCAGTAACGGTTTGCTGCTTGAATCCGGTTCACTTTCGAGCCATTTTAAAGGCGTGAATTTTCCGTCATTCATCAGCATCGAATAAAGCGGCGAGAGTTCGGCGAGCGAAGCCTCGGCGCCGCCCAAAATCAAAGATAAACCGTAATCTTCCGGTGAGCGAAACAGTTTTTTTAACCCCGCATTTTGAAGCCAGTCGTAAAAGTTTTCCACGCCGTAATTCGCTAAGAGGTTTACCGCGGGAACATTGAGGGAACGCGTTAAGGCCTCTTCCAAAGTAACGAGCCCGTTAAAGCGTTTGTCTGCATTTTGCGGTGAAAATCCCCGGTACCACACGGGAATATCTTCAAGTAAACTTTTATTGGAAAGTTGCCGTTTTTCCATGGCAAGTCCATACAAGAACGGTTTTAAAATGATTCATGCTACAACAAGCAAAGGCGTTATTATAAATGATTTTGAACAGTATGAGTATTGGAAATCACGATATTTATTTGCAACACGCATTAAAAAAGAATTTTTATAGCTTATCGTAAATAATCACGCGAAAAGTGTAGAACACTTCTGAAATAAATTGAATTATCTTTATTTAAAATTGTTCCAATACCTCAATTCTTTTTTTTATGGGCGGGTGAGTTGCAAAAAGTCCTGCTAATCCGCTAAAAAGATTTTTCTCTTTTTTCTTTGGGTGATCAATAAATAATTGTGCAACATCGTCACGTTTAAGTGCTTCTATTTCAGGGTTAGCAGAAATTTTTTGTAAAGCACTTGCTAAGGCGAGAGGATTTTTTGTCATTTCGGCAGCTCCTGCATCTGCAAGATATTCACGTTTTCTGGAGATTGCGAAACGCATTAAAAGGGAAAATATATATCCGATGAAAGCAAGCAATGCTGCTAACAAAATCATTATTCCGTTTCCTTTGTTGTTATTGCTTCGCGATTTTCCGGAAAAAAGCACTGATCTTACAGCTATTTCAGCTATCATTGAAAAAATTCCCACAAAAACAATTGAAACTATAAGCAGGCGTACATCGCGGTTGCGAATATGCGACAGCTCGTGAGCAATAACGCCTTCCAGCTCCTGATCGTCAAGCTTGTTTATGATTCCTCTTGTTAGTGTTACGGTATATGTTTTATTATTTATTCCGCTTGCAAAGGCATTTAATGAATCTTCTTCGATAATATTTATTTTCGGCATTTGAATACCTTGTGCCATACATAGATTTTCTACAAGATTATAAACCCTTTTGTTTTCTTTACGGTCAAGAGGTTTTGAGCCTGTTGCCGAATTTATTATGATTGTGTTTGCAAAATATGCAATTAAAAACCATATTATAACGAAACCCAAGGCAATAGGTGCAATTTCAATAAAAATGCTTAAAGCCGATTGAGATATGTTTATATTTTGCCCCTCGCTTGTAAATATTACAAGCAGGTAACAAAACAAAAATAACAACCCGATTACTAAACATGGAAATAAAAATAACAGCAAAATCGAACGAAAATTATTTTTTCTTTGCTGTTCGTGTAGTCCTGTGTATTTCATTAATTAGAATTTAATTTTTGGAGCTTCTTCAAGATTTGCTCTTTGTTCACCCAAATCAAAAAATATTTCTCTTTTAAATCCGAACATTCCGGCTATTAAATTTGATGGGAAAGTTTGTACTTTATTGTTATATTCTTTTGTCGCGGAATTGAAATAACGCCTTACGGCAGATAATTTATTTTCAATATCGGAAATTTCTTCCTGAAGCTGCAAAAAGTTTTGATTTGCCTTTAAATCGGGGTAAGCCTCCAATGTTATTTTTAATCCTGCAAGAGCAGAGGTCAAGTTGTTTTCGGCTGCAATTTTATCATCAATGCTTTTTGCATTTAATGCTCCGTTACGTGCACTTATAACTCTATCAAGAGTTTCTTTTTCATGCGATGCATAACCTTTAACTGTTTCTACTAATTGCGGAATGAGGTCATGACGCTGTTTCAACTGAACGTCAATATCCGCAAATGCATTTTCCCGGTTATTCCTCAATTTTACCAATGTGTTATACATTGATATTAAAACGATTATCAAAAGAACGACAATTCCAATAATTATCCAAAGTGGTGT
>QMCE01001796.1_pt1 | contig 11858 bp, 7 predicted proteins | sample 1821851 | NCBI WGS metagenome assembly QMCE01 (sample SAMN09453174, study PRJNA476694) | Termite gut metagenome, whole genome shotgun sequencing project. | isolation source: worker | host: Odontotermes sp. | place: South Africa:Pretoria | collected 2016-01-28
CATATTATTAAATTTTTAATATTTCTTTTAATGGTTACTTTAATGTATCCTTTAATAGGAAAAAGTTTCCTTGGTAGAAGATTGTTAACTATAAAATTTTTTAATATGAAACACGCAATTTTTACATTCTTTTTATTAGTAGCATTCACTTTTAGTGCTACAGCAGAAAGTTTGGATAGAACAAACTGGACAGCAACTACTTCCGAAAGGTTCAGTGGAGGCAGTGGTAATCTTCCAAATATGTTTGACGGCAGTCTTGAAACAGATTGGAGTACATTAAATGTATTAGAACCGGGCGATTGGATGATTATTGATATACAATCAACACAAACATTCAATGAAATTGTAATGGATCAAACGAAAAACAACGGCGATTGTCCAAATGGCTTTTCTGTTTATGTGTCTGATAATCCCGATAATTTTGGAACTGCAATTGCCACCGGTAAAGGTACAAATGCTCCTCAATCATCAATTATCTTTGCAGAACAAACAGCTCGTTACATTAAAATCGAATTGACCGAGTCAAAAGGTGCGTATTGGGCAGTTACGGAAATGTATGTAAATTTATCCGATGTAGATTATCGTTTCGGTTGGACAGCAGCCGTTTCCACTAATTTGGATAAGGGAGGTAATATAGCTAATATGTTTGACAATAATTTTGAAACTGACTGGAGTTCGTTAAACATACTAACTCCGGGAGATTATTTGCTCGTTGATATGAAGGCAGTGCAAACATTCAATCAAATTGTGTTGGATCAAACAAAAAACAATGGCGATTGTCCGAATGGTTTTTCTGTTTTTCTATCCAATGACGGAGTAAATTGGGGCGATGCAGTTGCTACCGGGAAAGGCGTAAATGGACCTAAAACTACAGTTGACTTTATGGAAAGTCAAAGCAGTCGTTACATTAAAATTGAATTAACAGAAGATAAAGGTGCTTACTGGGCCATTACAGAATTTCACGCAAAGCAAGTCAGGAGAGATTATCGTTTCGGTTGGACAGCAACTAGCTCACTGAACTCAAACAATCTTGCCGCTATGTTTGATGATGATTTGGCTACAGATTGGTCATCAGAAAAAGTATTGGCAGTGGGCGATTGGATGATCATTGATATGCTTGCGGAAAAAACATTCAATCAACTTGTGTTTGATCAAGCCAATACGCCTGGAGATTGTATGAACGGTTTTGCTGTTTATGTAACTAACAACCTTGAAGATTGGGGAGAAATAGTTGCCGAAAGCAGAGGAGTAAATGGAGCGCAAACTAAAATTACCTTTCTTGAACTAACAGGCCGTTATATTAAAATTGAACTAACAGAAGATAAAGGCGCTTGGTGGAAAGTTAGTGAATTTAATATTGGTCTTGTAGAGTTAGATTATCGTTTCGGTTGGACGGCAAGCACTTCTGAGAGATTAAGTAATGATGGTCTTGCAACTATGTTTGACGCTGATTTGACTACCGATTGGGAATCAGGAAATTCATTAGTAGTGGGCGATTGGATGATTATTGATATGCTTGCGGAACAAACATTCAACCAAATTATATTGGATCAGACTGCACAACCGGGAGATCGCCTAAATAATTTTGATGTTTATGTGTCTAACGACGGTACAAATTGGGGAGAGGCTATTGCTTCCGGAAGAGGTGTAGAAGCCAATCAAACTAAAGTTACTTTCTTTGAACAAACCGCTCGCTACATTAAAATAGAAGCAACAGAGACAACAGGTGGTTGGTGGAAAGTTACTGAATTTGATATAGATCTTGTAGAATTGGATTATCGTTTCGGTTGGACAGCCACTATTTCTGAAAAATTAATTGGCAATACGCTCGCCAACATGTTTGATGCTGATTTAGCTACAGATTGGGCATCAGAAAATGTATTAACTGCAGGTGATTACCTAATCGTCGATATGCTTTCGGAAAAAACAATCAATCTAATTAGATTGGTTCAAGCCAATACACCCGGAGATTGTCCGAATGGTTTTAGTATCTATGTGGCTAACGACCTCGAAAATTGGGGAGAAGCTGTTGCCGAAAGTACAGGAGTAAATGCTGCTCAAACTGAAGTTCGTTTTGAAGCTCAAACTGGTCGCTACATTAAAATCGAAATTACGGAAGCAACAGAAGGCTGGTGGAAAATTACTGAATTCCACGCGATGGAAGTCGGTTATCGTTACGGTTGGACAGCTACTGCATTTAACCGGGCAGAAGGTGGAATGCTCGAACTATTTGACGATAATATTACAACAGGTTGGAACACATCCATGAGTCAAGAACCCGGACAATGGGTAATTGTTGATATGAAAGAACCACAAACGTTCAATCAAATTATATTAGGAATAGACACAAAACATGGCGGCGATTATCCAAGAGGATACGAAGTTTACGTTTCCAATGACCCTGAAAATTGGGGAGAGGCCATCGTTACAGGAGTCGGAAACGAAGGTGGTGAAACTAAAATAGAATTTGCAGATGAACAAACAGGTCAATATGTAAAAATTGTACAAACCAGTACATTTGAGCTTTGGTGGGCAATTGACGAATTCAATATCAATACCGTAACCGATAGAGATTATCGTTTTGGTTGGACGGTTACCGTGTCTGCCAATTTGGACAAAGGAGGTAATCCTGCAAATATGTTTGACAATAATCTTGAGACTGAATGGAGTTCATTAAGCGAATTAGCTGTAGGCGATTATATGATCATTGATATGCAATCCGAGCAAACATTCAACCTAATTGCACTTGATCAAACTAAAAATAACGGCGATTGTCCGAATGGTTTCGTAGTTTATGCATCTAATGATCTTGATAATTTCGGAGAGGCAATTGCTACTGGCAGAGGTGTCAATGGAGCTCAAACGCTAATCACCTTTGAAGAACAAACCGCCCGTTACGCTAAAATTGAATTAACAGAAACGAAAGGTGCTTACTGGGCTGTTACAGAGTTAAATATTAAACAAGGAGATTACCGTTACGGTTGGACAATCACAGCTTCTAATAATGAAGATAAGACTTCCTTAGCTTTAGATAGTGATCTTTCAACCAGATGGGACAGTGGTCCGCAAACCGGTGCAGAATGGATTATTGTAGATATGAAAGCTGCTCAAGATTTCAATACAATCATCATGGATCAAAATGGTGGTGGAGATTATCCTCGCGAATATATAGTTTATGTAACTAACGATCTTGAAAATTGGGGAGAGGCTGTTGCTACAGGTAATGGAACGAATGGTATAACTAAAATTAGCTTGGCCGATCAAAATGTACGTTACATTAAAATAGAACAAATAGGTAATGCTGATGGAATTTACTGGTCTATCAATGAATTTGATATTGAAAAAACAGTTGCTATCAAAGAACTAAATAAAGAAGAAAACAATGTCAAATTATATTACTCTAACGGACAAATTTATCTACAAGGAGTAACATTCCCAACGATATTAAATATTTACAGTATTTCAGGACAAAAGCTAAAATCAATAGAAGTAAATCAAGATATTATTTCGGTTAACCTTGCTTCTGGAATTTATATTATTACATTAAACAATAGTATTTTCTCTCATAAATTATTAGTAAAGTAGATTGGTTCCTAAGTTAAATTGAAAAGAAGGTATCAATTTTGGGATACCTTCTTTTTGTTTATATTTATGCTATTTATTCGACTAACTTACGATATCTCACTCGTTTAGGTTCTACATTACCCAAACGCATTTTCTTGTTTTCTTCATATTCGGAATAAGAACCTTCAAAGAAAAACACTTCCGAATTTCCTTCAAAAGCAAGAATATGCGTACAAATCCGATCTAAGAACCATCTATCATGAGATATAACAACCGCACATCCGGCAAAGTTTTCCAAACCTTCTTCTAATGCACGCAAAGTATTGACGTCAATATCGTTTGTCGGCTCGTCCAAAAGAAGTACATTCGCTTCAGCTTTTAAAGTTAACGCCAAATGCAAACGATTTTTTTCTCCTCCGGAAAGAACACCGCATTTTTTCTCTTGATCTGCTCCGGTAAAATTAAATCTTCCTAAATAAGCACGAGAATTAATTTCCTTCCCTCCTACCCGAATAAATTCTGTTCCTCCGGATACTACCTCAAAAACCGTTTTCCCCGGATCAATAGCAGTATGCGATTGATCTACATAACCAATTTTCACAGTATCTCCCACATCAAAAGTACCTTTATCCGGCTGGTCTAATCCCATCACTAAACGGAATAAAGTCGTTTTACCTGCACCATTAGGGCCTATAATTCCCACTATTCCATTCGGAGGAAGCACAAAATTCAAATGATCATAAAGCAACTTATCTCCAAATGCCTTAGCCACATCTACTGCCTCTATTACTTTATTTCCTAAGCGAGGGCCATTCGGAATAAATATTTCCAATTTTTCTTCTCTTTCTTTCGTATCTTGATTCAACAGTTGTTCGTATGAATTCAAACGAGCTTTTCCTTTTGCTTGACGTGCTTTGGGAGCCATTCTTGACCATTCTAATTCTCGTTCCAATGTTTTTCTTCTTTTACTCGCCTGCTTCTCTTCTTGGGCCATTCGAGTCGTTTTTTGTTCCAACCAAGAAGTATAATTTCCTTTCCAAGGAATACCTTCTCCTCGATCTAATTCCAGTATCCAACCGGCCACATGATCCAAGAAATAACGGTCGTGCGTAATACAAATAACTGTTCCTGCATACTGTTGTAAATGTTGCTCCAACCAGTCAATCGACTCGGCATCCAAATGGTTAGTCGGTTCGTCCAACAGCAAAATATCCGGTTCTTTCAATAAAAGACGACACAAAGCAACTCGTCTTCTTTCTCCTCCTGAAAGTGTTCCGATCAATTGATCTTCAGGCGGACAACGCAAAGCATCCATAGCTCGTTCCAATTTACTATCGATATTCCAAGCATCCATAGCATCTATCTTATCCTGTAATTCAGCTTGACGAGCAAACAACTGGTCCATTTTATCCTGATCCTCATAATATTCAGGAAGACCAAATTTCTCATTGATTGCTTCATATTCCTTTAAGACATCCAAAGTTTCCTGAACTCCCTCCTGTACTATTTCTTTCACAGTCTTAAAATCATCTAATTTCGGCTCTTGTTCCAAATATCCTACCGAATAACCCGGAGAAAAAACCACATCTCCTTGATATTCTTTCTCTATTCCTGCAATAATTTTAAGCAAAGTAGATTTTCCAGATCCGTTTAGACCGATAATACCAATTTTTGCTCCATAATAGAAAGAAAGATAAATATTTTTAAGTACTTGTTTATGAGGAGGAAAAATTTTATTCACTCCCACCATTGAGAAAATAATTTTCTTATCGTCTGCCATAATTATTTAATCGTTAAAATTATTTTTTGCAAAGATAAAAAATTTATTTTACCTTTGCACTCGCTTTTAAGTAATAGGATGATTCACTAGCTCAGCAGGTAGAGCACATCCCTTTTAAGGATGGGGTCCTGGGTTCGAGCCCCAGGTGGATCACAAGAATAAAGGTACAAAATAAAGTAAAAAGAAGCAAAATCCCTGAAAATCAGCAGTTTTCAGGGATTTTTGTTTTAAACAAATTCCTCCAAAAAGGCCAAAATAAAGCAATTTTAAGTAATTGCGAGTAGGTGAAATCGTGGTACTTTTTAAATCCCCAAATTTAGTCCTACGATTTAGCCAGATTTCATTGATTTACAGCATTTTGCACACACCTGTTTTTGATGTAAAATATCTATTCTTATTTACATTAAAATGAAACTCATTTCATAGGTATTTCGACAATGTTTTCGGCGACATTATAGATACCTAAAATTCCGTAGCCTTTCACAATGTTGGAGTAGATTTTTACAGGTTCCGAAAAATTATCCTCGCTTGCGGCCAACTCCAAAGAGTACAGGTATTTGAACAGATTTTCCGAAAGAGTATGGATTTCCACTTTTAGATGTTTCTCCACGATTTGATCTTCCCACAAGGTGTATCTGTCCATTTGAACATATACGTTAAGAGTATAATCCTTGCCATTAATCAGATCGTCTGAAAAAATGCGATACCGATGAGGGTTATCATCGACTATTAAATTCCCAACATTGCTGAACAAAACCTCCTGATCTACAAAAACTTCCTTCTGTATCCAATTATCATCAGATGAAGTGACCTCTCCATTAATATCCTTGAATATCGTCTTGTCTCTAATCACGATCCTGTAATAATTCTTCTCGCCCGCATTATCGGCAATCGTTATTAGAGTTCGCAGGTAAGACCTGTCATCCTTCTCCCCTGTGAACCACTCCGTTTTCAGATCTTTTATCTCTGCCGGATAGGGTACACAGTCGCTACCCGATACTTTACCATGTATAGGCGATTCACCGGATATTTCCAGCCTGTCACCCGCTTTGAGGGCGGCAGTAAAGTCATAGTAGAGATTATTCCCTCCCTCTTCTCTAAGAGTGATGGGCAGTTCTGTTCCATTATGAAGTAAGCGGAATGTAGCATCCTTGACCTTTTCGGCTTTCTTATTATCGAACAAGAAATCGCTTTCCGATATTGTTATAGAGTTCTCATTGGCATTGGAATTTACAATGGAATTCACCACCATTCTCGGAGATAATTCATCACCGCTGAATATCACGTCCCTTTCACACGCCATTATAAACAACGTGAAGCAGAACAACAGCAATATATATTTTTCGGTTCTCATATCGTTAAAAATTATAAGTGTATGATATCGACGGCAGAATAGGGAACATCGTGATCTGTTTGAGTTTATATACATGATCCGTTTCCCTGCCCATATCCGTTTCTGCAAATAGTTGGAACGCATTCATGCGATTATACACATTGTAGATGCTGAAATTCCATACGCCGTATCGGTGCGAGTTGCGAACTTTCCGAGGATAAAAATTCATACCTATATCCAGCCTGTGATGTGGCGGCATCCGGTAATTGTTGCGATGGTCGAGTTGGGTCACATAATCAGAGTCGGGATCGATAAGGTCTGGGATATTTGGCCTTACAACACTCACCAACGGAATGGTCATCATATTGCCGGAAGAAAATATCCAACTTGCCGTCATGTCGAGTTTGTCGTTAAATTTGTGTGTCACACTAATATTAAAACCATGTGTACGGTCGAATTTCGCAGGAAACCACTCTCCGTAGTTGATACCTTCAAACTTACGTTCAGTTTTCGACCACGTATAGGACAGCGTTCCGGTCGTTTTGCCTATTCGCCGTTCCATAGAGACTTCAACCCCGTAAGAGCGGCCATTCCCGGCCTCGACCATCTCCTCCCAGCCGCCCGATGATACGGAGAAGGAGGCTCCGTCCTTATACTCAATCACATTCTTCATGTCCTTATAGTAACTTTCCACCGATATGTCGAAGAGTTTAGGGAAAGCAACACAAAATCCAAGCGAGTATTGTGTCGAATTCATCGGTTTTACCTTGTCAGTAGTTGGAACCCACAGGTCGGCCTGGAGCAACAAGGAGTTATTAGACAACAGGTGGATGTATTGCTGCATTCTGGAGTACCCGGCCTTAACAGATATACGGTCGGTTAAGAGGAGCCTCATCGAAAGACGCGGATCAATGGCCGAATAGGTTTTACCGGCTACATTGAACAGCGAAAAACGTACTCCTCCGTTCAGTTTAAGTCGCCGGACGATATCCCAGTCGTCCTCCACATAGACAGCAAATTCGTTCGCACCAACCTTTGTCGGATTTATATTCATCTCTTCCCCTCCCGAACGACTTATCGTCTCGGGACGAAAATCGTGGTAAACATACTGCGCTCCGGTACGAATATAATGCGTCGAGGCCGGGATGTATTCAAATTCGATACTGCTTGTGTAGTCACGGATACCGGAATCATAGCCTATATATCTGTTGCCTCTCCGTTTTGTACCGTCCTCATCTTCAAAACTGTATCGATTATCCACAGAGGTATTGTACATATATTGGTTGTAGGAGAGGTTGGCATTCATAAAGAGTTTGCCGGAAAGGGCACTGTTCAGACGTGTAGTAAACAGGGTATTACCCCATTTCCAGTTCTGTTTGGTACTTTCATCCATCGGTTCATTTGTGGGCGACTCCCGTATCGTATTTTTCAGTTTGTCAAGGCCGTTGTAGGCCGTGAAGTAGATCGACGTTCGGTCGCTGAATTTGTGGTGTATTTTAGCATTCAGATCATAGAAAAAGAAATTAGTGCGGGAGTCATCCACCTCGTCCAGCTTTTGCAAACTGCCGACAAAAAGATCTGCCCACGAGCGACGGGCGGAAAGCGTGAAGGAAGTTTTATCCTTCACTATTGGCCCTTCGAGGTTGAACTTTACAGCAAGTAACCCAAGCGTAGCTGAACCGCCCAACCGCTCCTTGTCTCCATCCTTGGTATTGATGTCGATCACGCTCGACAAGCGGCCACCAAACCGTGCCGGAAAGCCCGATTTATAGAGTGTGACGTTCTTCAGCGCGTCGGTATTGAATACTGAAAGGAAACCGAACACATGGTTCACATTATAGATGGGATTCCCGTCGAGCAGAATAAGATTTTGGTCGGGACTACCGCCACGGATAGAAAGATCACTCTTTCCTTCAGAGCTATTCTGCACTCCCGGAATATATTGCAACGACTTCATAAGGTCGCTCTCTCCCATCAGTACAGGTGCGTTGCGGATCATTGTCAACGGAACATTAATAGCACCAACTTTGGAGGTCAGCGGATTGTGAGACTCCGGTTTAACCACGACCTCTTCGAGAGAAATGGCGCCCGCATTGAGAGAGATATTCAGCGTGGCGTCTTTTTCGAGGTTAGTCACCTGCTCGAAAGCGTCATAACCAAGGTACGACGTACCGAGCGATACAGTACCTGCTGGTAGCGTAAGGCTGTAAAAACCGTAAGAATTAGTTGTAGTCCCCTTGTTAGAGGTACGGTCAAATACTACACAGCCGATTATTACCTCTCCGGTCGCAGCATCCGTGACCCGACCGCTAACGGTAAAGTTTTTCCGTGGCTGCGGGGCAAGGATGATGTGGTATCCGTTTGTCTTGTAGGTAAGCCCTGTCGATTTAAGAACCTCGGTCATGGCTTCATCGAGGCTTGCCCCCTCCAGCAACAATGCGATTGTTTTTTGGGTATCCAATACCGATTGCCCGTATGCGATGCTGTATCCGGTTTGTCTTTCGATCCGGGCAAAAGCTTCACCGATGGATATCCCGTCTGCCTTAATCGTAACTTTACCATCCTGTGCAGCCAATGGATAAGGAATAATCATAACCATTATCCCTATTAATAGAACCACCAGATGATTCCGTTGTTTTGTCAGGTTTTTAGCTACATTTGATCTCATAAGTCAATCTATTTGCTAATAATTAAAATGTTATTTCCTGTTTTCGTATATTCAAACTCCCCGATAACCTCCTTTAGAATAGCGAGGATATCATCAAGACTTTCATTCCGTGTAAATTTGACCGTGTACAATTCTCCAGTATGGTAGAACTCCTCGTTGGCAGTTATGGAGACATTAAACCGGCGCTCCAAGATCCCCAGAATCTCCTCTACACTTGCACCCTCAAATATCAGTGGATCATTCGCAACGACTTCTGTAACAGTAGCTTTTTCGGCAGTGACCCTGGCAGTCTCCTGCTTCGGACGCACCACCTCAGCATAATATATCAGACTACCTGCCACCGCCATAAGCGGAATTGCAATGGCAGCTGCGATACTTGCCCAACGGCGCACGAGAGCGACTTTTTTTACGGTAGGTATTCCAGCCTTCGCCGTTACCCGCAGCCATGAATGGCGCGACAGGAAGGTTGGTGCATCGGCAAGCGACTCCCAAAAATCCAATGAGGCCGCATTCTTTTCCTCGTCATCACGATTCTCTATGAGCCACCTTTGAACTCGCTCTTCGGTGGATGCCGAAAACCGATCTCCTAAAAACTGCCGCACGAGGCGGCTTATGCGTGTCTGTTTATCCATAACATACATAATACACCCGAGACCTTAAAAACTCAATAAGATTTATGAAAAAAAGATAAAAATTGTCGTAATTACGCGCCTGATGTCTCGCAAGGCAAGGCTCAGTTGGCTCTCTACGTTACGTTTCGTGGTGGCAAGACGGTCAGCGATCTCGTCGTTTTTCAGCCCTTCCTGACGGCTCAGACGGTAAATTTCGCGTCGTTGCACGGGCATCTTCTCGACTGCCATCTCGATCAACAGGGCAGTCTCACGGGCGATCAACTCCTCTTCTGACGTGGCTCCGACCTCGCTCGCCATATTCTCGCCGGCGTAAGAGTCACGTACAAATTTATGCCGCAGGAAATTGAGCGCGGTGTTACGGGAAACGGTGTGCAGATATGAACTGAAAGACTTCTCCGGATCGAGCCGCTCACGGCCAATCCACAGCCCAACAAATACCTCCTCAGCAAGTTCTTCGGCATCAGCCTCACTCTTTACATAGCCGTAGATAAATGCCTTCACTCGTCCGAAAAAAGCATTGAATACCATCTCAAAAGCCTTATGACTTCCGTTCTTCAAATCGCTTACAGTATTTTTATCAATCCCATCCATGCTTTGTGGCATGATTAGTATTATTTGCTATGATACCCTCTGAAATGATAGTTGAATTTTCTTTCCGAGGATCAACCAATATTATTTTGTATTTTTGATTGATTGTTTCCTGGTGTTTGAAAACAAAATCAAATGTATAATCACACATACAACGTGCATAACAGTCCGAAACATCATTGCACGAATCAATGATATAGATACACATAACACCATCTAATTTGTGAAGCATATTACCTTGCATATCAAAAATACAATTACTAAATTTAATCTATGTGTTTTCATAGAGTTGTCTGATAGAAGTAGTAAAATGACCGTAGAAGGAAATGATATAAAAGAGTTGTCATCTAAACTCCGCGAATCAGGCGAAAGGACCGGAAGTTGTTCCTTGTGCAATCAATTCAATTGATGTCGGAATTGCTATTGGTTCTGCTTGTGCAACAATATCCGACCTTAAACCGGATTCTCGCATGATGTTTTCAGCCGGATATGCTGCTCAGGAACTCAATTGGCTAAAAGGATGCAAATCAGTGATTGCTATACCAATTAGCGCAGGAAGTAAAAATCCTTTCTTTGACAGAGTTAAACTTCCCTAAGTTTTTATTTTACCGTAATAAAAGGAAGTTTATCTCCTGCCATATAAGTAGGAAGTTTCCCATCCCATTTATTTATCGCCATTTCTTGGATTACCAAAGGAGATAAGGATGCTTGCTTGATCATTTGAGCTTCTGCTTCCAATTTCATTTTTTCTAAAGTGAATTTGGCAGTTAATGCTCCTTGTTCGGCAATTTTCTTATCTTCGATCGCTTTGTTAAATTCATCACTGAAATCATGATTAGTGATTAAAAGTGTTTTAACACTGATTCCATTACCTTCTACCTGGCTGGCAAAGGCTGTAAGAATACGATTAGAAATTTCTGCTCTTTTTTCTACGAAAGCTTCAATAGGATATTCGGCAATGATCGCATTGATCTTTTCGGCCAAAGTCGGACGAACCAGCGTTTCTTCAATTTTAGTTCCGTAGGTCTGATAGATAGATCCTACCTGAGTAGGGTTCAGTGCATAAACCAATCCTACTTCCACTGCAATTGTTTGTATATCACTGGAAGATACTTCTGTTTTAATAGTCAGATTACGATCCCGTATCGATATCTTAAAAATTTCGTCCATAAAAGGAACTTTCACGTGAAGACCTTCTCCTACCACGTTGGTTAGTTTTCCTAATCGCAATACTACTCCTCTTTCTCCCGTATTAATAGTATAGAAACTATTAAAGAATAAAAATAGAGCTAT
>QMCE01002049.1_pt1 | contig 11858 bp, 7 predicted proteins | sample 1821851 | NCBI WGS metagenome assembly QMCE01 (sample SAMN09453174, study PRJNA476694) | Termite gut metagenome, whole genome shotgun sequencing project. | isolation source: worker | host: Odontotermes sp. | place: South Africa:Pretoria | collected 2016-01-28
CAGGGCCATCATGAAAAAAAAGGCCCAGAAGATGCGGTGGGCCAGCACTTCATATGCCGGCACCGCTTCGAAAAATTTCCAATAGACCGGCAACACGCCCCAGATGGTGCTGGCCGTTATTGCCAGGGCCAAAGCCCAGGAGTTGCGTTCTTCCATGGCGGGCGGGGATGCTCAGGGGTTGGCGCCGGACATCAGGGCGCGCCAGGCCGCGGCCCGGCCCTGGATTTCCGCGAAATCCCGGCCCGAGGCGCGGTTTTCAAAATAGGCCAAAAAGACCAGCTTGTCGGCGACCTTGAAGCGGGCCTTCAAGAGGGCCGGCATCGGCTTGCCCTCCAGGCGGTAGGGCACCGCCTTGTAGCCCATGGCGAAGGCCCAGTGGGCGACCTTGCCCTGAAGGCCCCGGCTGGTGTCACCGGTCAACACGGCCGCCCGGACCTTCTCGAAGATCCGGGGCACCCCGCACATGAAGGAGGGCTTGACCACCGCCAGGTTGTCGACGATCTTGTCGATCCGCCCGTCCACCGCGGTCTGGAAGCCGTACTTGGCCTGAAAGACGATCATGGACTTGCCGAAGGAATGGGACAGGGGCAGCCAGAGGTAGGCCAGCAGATCCGGGGTGACCAGTTTCACCAGTTCGACCGACTCGGCCAGGTAGGACCAGGCGCCGTGCTTCAGGCGCACGCCCTTGGGACGCCCGGTGGTGCCGGAGGTGTAGATCAGGGTCGCCAGATGATCGCGGGTCGTGCGGGCGACGACCTGGGGGATGGCCTCGTCCAGTTCGGAATGGGCCAGGATCTTCCTGACCTGGTTGTCGTCCTCGGCCACGGCGATCCTGGAGTCGGAGTCCGACAGGATGAAGAAGACGTCGTCGATCTGGGTGTTGGGGTAGACCGTGGTGGTCGCCCCGCCGGCCAGGGCGATGCCGTAATCGGCCAGGATCCATTCGATCCGGGTGGTGGCGACGATGGCGACCCGGTCCTCCTGGTGCAGTCCCCGGCCGATCAGGGCGGCGGCGAAGGCGTAGGACAGGTCGGCCGCCTCCCGCCAGCTCATGTCGTGCCAGACCTCCTGCTTGTCAGGGTAGGTGAAAGCCCTGGCGTCAGGGGTGGCCCGGACCCGGTCGACGAACATCGAGGCCAGCGACTGGGACGAGCGGGCGTAAAGCTCGGCCTGCAGTTCAGCGGTGCCGGCGGGTGTCTCTTGCATCGAACTCTCCTTCTCTCAACTTACGGTCGCGTAAGTTACTTTACACTGCTCCAGGGTCCGTCCATCCAGAGGACGGGCCCAACCTGCGACCGAGGCTGAAGGGGACGACGGTTCTCATCGCCCTCGTTCATCAAACTTATCCTATTCATGAAATCGATCCTATCCATGGAAAGATGAAGGGGTGAACGGCTCCGCCCTCATCCACGACTTCCTCGCCGCCATCGGCCCCGCCATCGCGGCCTGCGTCGACGACTCGACCCTGACCCGGGCCCTCTACTCCTCGGACGCCTCCCTTTACCGGGTCGTCCCCCAAGCGGTGGCCCGGCCCCGGGATCGCGACGAACTCGAAGCCCTCCTGGACGGGGCCCGGGCCGTCGGCCTGCCGGTGACCGCCCGGGGCGCCGGCACCTCCTGCGCCGGCAACGCCGTCGGCGCCGGCCTGGTGATCGACCTCAAGCGCCACCTCAACCGCATCCACCGGATCGACCCGGAAGCCAGGACCGCCGAGGTCGATCCCGGCCTGGTCCAGGAGAGCCTGCAGCGAGCCGTACAACCGTACGGACTGCGATTCGGTCCCGACCCTTCGACCTCGAGCCGGTGCACCATCGGCGGCATCGTCGCCAACAACGCCTGCGGACCGCGGGCCCTGGGCTACGGCGTGGCCGCCACCAACCTGGTGGACGCCGAGATCGTCACCGGCCGGGGGGACCGCCTCCGGCTGAGCGACCACACCGGGGCGAAGGCCGGCGACCATCCCGTCACCGCCGCCCTGGCCCAGCTGGTCGACCGTCATCTGGGCGTCATCCGCACCGAGTTCGGCCGTTTCTCCCGGCAGGTCTCGGGCTTGGGCCTCCACCATCTGCTGCCGGAACGGGGCCGTGACCTGGTCCGCTTCTTCGCCGGCACGGAGGGCATCATCGGCTTGGCCAGCCGGTTGACCGTCCGCCTGGTGGCCGACCCGCCCCACACCCTGACCCTGGCCCTGGGCTACCCCTCCATGGCGGAGGCCGCCGACGCCATCACCGCCGTCCTCCCCTTCCGGCCAGTTGCCGCCGAGGGGATGGACGCTCGCCTGGTCGACCTGGTGCGCCGCACCCACGGCGAGAGGGCCGTCCCGCCTCTGCCGGCCGGCGCCGGTTGGACCTTCGTCGAACTGGGCGGCGACGACCCGGGCGAACTGGCCGGACGGGCCGCCGACCTCATCCGGGCGGCCGGCGCCACCGAGGGCTGGACGGTGTCCGATCCCTCCCAGGCCGCCGCCCTCTGGCGGATCCGCTCCGACGGCGCCGGCCTGGCCGGGGTCAGCCTCCCCCGCCCGGCCTATCCCGGCTGGGAGGACGCGGCCGTCCCGCCCGAACGATTGGGCGCCTACCTGCGCGACTTCGAAGACCTGCTCGACCAGTACGGTTTCCACGCCCTGCCCTACGGCCATTTCGGGGAGGGCTGCGTCCACGCCCGGATCGACTTCCCCCTGACCGAACCGGACGGCCTGGCCCGCTATCGGGCCTTCGTCACCGACTCGGCCCGCCTGGTGGCGGGCTTCGGCGGCTCCCTCTCCGGCGAGCACGGCGACGGCCGGGCTCGCTCGGAGCTCCTGCCGGCGATGTACTCCGGCGAGGCCATCGCTCTCTTCGGCGCCGTCAAGCGGATCTTCGACCCGGAGGGTCTGCTCAACCCCGGGGTGATCGCCGACCCCACCCCGCTCGACGCCCCGGTGCGCTACGCCGGCCTGGACGCCACACCCCTGGCCCGGGCCCACCCCGGTTTCTCGGCCCAGGTCCATCGCTGCACCGGCGTGGGCAAGTGCGTGGCGGACCACCCGGCCGGCCTGATGTGCCCCTCCTACCAGGCCACCCACGAGGAGAAGGACTCCACCAGGGGCCGTGCCCGGATCCTCCAGGAACTGGTCAACGGCTCCCTGGTGAGCGGTTGGGACTCCCCCGAGGTGGCCGCCGCCCTCGACCTCTGCCTGGCCTGCAAGGGTTGCTCGACTGACTGTCCCACCGGCGTGGACATCGCCTCGGCCAAGTCTTACGCCCTCGACCAGCGCTACCGGGGCAGGCTCCGTCCCCGCAGCCACTACGTCCTGGGCTGGCTCCCCCGCTGGGGCCGGCTGGTCACCCGGCTGAGGCTCGGACCTCTGATCAACCTGGCCATGGGTCTGCCCGGCCTGGGACGCCTGGCCAGGTGGGCCGCCGGAGTGGACCAGCGCCGGCCCCTGCCCCGCTTCGCCACGACCTCGGCCCGGGAGCTGGGACGCAGTGCCCTGGCCTCCGCCGCCCCCCCGTCACTTCGGAAGACCGGACAGGGGAACAAGCTGGCGCCGGGCGACGGCGCCAAACCAGTGGTCGTCTGGGTCGACTCCTTCACCGACTGTTTCGAGGGCCGGACCCTGCCCGCCCTCATCCGGGTCCTGCTCGCCGCCGGATACTCCCCCCGCTTCCTCGAGGGGACCGCCTGCTGCGGTCTGACCTGGATCACCACCGGTCAAAGGGCTGGCGCCGCCCGTCAGATCCGGACGGCCCTCGACCAGCTCGCCCCGATCGCCGCCGCCGGCCTGCCCATCATCGGCGTCGAGCCGAGCTGTCTGGCGGTCTGGCGCTCCGACGCGGCCGACCTGGTGGACGATCCCCGGGTGGCAGTCGTGGCTGGCGCCATCCACACCCTGGCCGAGCTCCTGACCGGCGACCCCACTTGGACCCCGCCCGATCTGACCGGCCACACCATCGTCGCCCAGCCGCACTGCCACCACGCCTCGGTCCTCGGCTGGGCCGCCGACGCCGCTCTGCTGGCGCGCACGGGGGCGACGGTTGTCACCGTCGGTGGTTGCTGCGGTCTGGCCGGCAACTTCGGCGTCGAAAAGGGGCACCACGAGATCTCGGTCGCGGTGGCCGAGACCCAACTGCTTCCGGCGCTGCGATCCGATCCGGAGGCCATCATCCTGGCGGACGGCTTCTCCTGCCGCAAACAGGTCTCAGACCTGACCGGCCGCCAAGCCATGACCCTGGCCGAACTCCTGGCCGTCCACACCGCCACCGGCGTCCGCTGACAGGCGGTCGGCGACAGGGGTGACGACGAGCGGGGCAGAGATGAGCAGAGAGGCCGTGACGGCGGCCTACCTCAAGCGCCTGGGCTTCGGGTGACGACGAGCGGGAAAGCCCCTGCCCTCACCAGCTGGCCTCCCCACCTGCCCTCACCGGCTGGGCTCCCCACCTGGTCTCACCGCTTGAAGTCCACCGGTCTGGCCAACCGGGCAGGCCTCGCCCACGAGCCCCCTGTCACCTTCTTCGCAGGGCGCCCCGTCTGTAAGGCCCGGCCATGGGGCTGGGGGCGCCGAGCGCGGCGGCGGCCGCCTCCGGCCAACCGGGGTTCCGCAGGGCCTCCCGCCCGACCATGACGGCGTCGGCCTGGCCACTGACCAGGATCTGCTCGGCCTGGCCGGGTTCGGTGATCAGGCCGACAGCGGAAGTCGCCACCTCGGCCTGGGTCCGGACCTGGTCGGCGAACCTGACCTGGTAACCGGGGCCGATCGGGATCTCGGCCAGGCAGTTCCCACCGGTGGAGACGTCGATCAGGTCGGCGCCCAACACCTTCAGGTCCCGGGCCAGACGAATGGTGTCGTCGACAGTCCAGCCGCCATCAGCCCAATCGGTGGCCGACACCCGGACGAAGACTGGTTTCTCCTCAGGCCAGACCGCCCGGACGGCGGCCACGACCTCCCGGGTCAAACGGGTCCGGCCGTCGAAGTCGCCACCATACCGATCGGTGCGGTGGTTGCTCAAGGGTGAGTAGAACTGATGGAGCAGATAGCCATGGGCGGCGTGGATCTCGGCCACGTCGATCCCCGCCGCGTCCGCCCGCCGGGCCGCCTCGGCGAAGGCCGCCGGGATGGCCGTCACCTCGTCGGTGGTCAGGGCCCGGGGGTTCGCCAGCCCGGGGAAGGGTTCGGCGCTCGGGCCGACGACGGTGAAGCCGCCTTGGTCGACCGTCTGCACACCGCTGGAGGGTTCGGGCTGGTCCGGCCAGGTCGAGCCCTTCCGGCCCGAATGGGCCAGCTGCACCCCGACCGCCGCGCCCTGCTGGTGGCAGAAGTCCACCACCTGCCGGAAACCGGCGATCTGGGCGTCGTCCCACAGGCCCAGGTCCTGGACCGTGATGCGGCCCTCGGGAAGGACCCCGGTGGCCTCCATGATCATCAGGCCGAAGCCCTGCGCCGCCCGGGCGCCATAGTGGACGAGGTGCCACTGATTCGGGATCCCGTCTTGGGCCGTCACGGCGTACTGGCACATCGGCGGCAGCCACACCCGGTTGCGAACAGTGAGTCCCCTCAGGGTCAAAGGATCGAACAACATGGTGTCCAGTCTAGGCGCTTCCCTCTGCAAGCGCCGATGGATCCGGCCCGGGCCGACCGATCCTCAGTCCCTGGTCAACCGTCGGTGGGTGGCCCGGTGGGGCCGGGCGGCTTCCACTCCGAGACGTTGCACCTTGTTCGCCTCGTAGTCTTCGAAGTTGCCCTCGTACCAGAACCATTTGGCCGGATCGGTCTCGTCGCCCTCCCAGGCCAGGATGTGGGTGGCCACCCGATCGAGGAACCAACGGTCGTGGGAGATCACCACCGCGCAGCCAGGGAACTCCAGCAGGGCGTCTTCCAGGGACTGGAGGGTCTCCACGTCCAGGTCATTGGTCGGCTCGTCCAACAACAGGACGTTGCCGCCCTGCTTGAGGGTCAGGGCCAGGTTGAGCCGGTTCCTCTCCCCGCCGGACAGGACGCCTGCCAACTTCTGCTGGTCCGGCCCCTTGAAACCGAAGGAGGCCACATAGGCCCGGCTGGGCATCTCGAAGTTGGCGACCTTGATGAAGTCGAGACCGTCCGAGACGACCTGCCAGACGTTCTTGTTGGGATCGATGCCGGCGCGGCCCTGATCGACGTAGCTGAAGGAGACCGTGGCCCCGACCTTGACCCTGCCGGAGTCGGGGGCCTCCTCCCCGATCAGCATCTTGAACAAGGTGGTCTTGCCCACGCCGTTCGGCCCGATGACGCCGACGATGCCGGCCCGAGGCAGGGAGAAGGAGAGGTCCTCGATCAGGATCCGGTCGTCGAAGCCCTTCTCCAGATGGCTGGCCTCGATGACGTCGGAGCCGAGACGGGGACCGGCGGGGATGTTGATCTCAGCCAGATCGAGCTGACGGTTCCGCTCCGCCTCAGCCGCCAACTCCTCGTACCGGGCCAGTCGGGCCTTGCTCTTGGCCTGCCTGGCCTTCGGATTCGATCTGACCCAGTCCAGTTCCCGCTCCAGGATCTTGGCGCGCTTGGCGTCCTTCTTGCCCTCGATGCTGAGCCGGGCCCGCTTGGTCTCCAGATAGGTGGAGTAGTTGCCCTCATAGGGATGCAGCTGCCCCCGGTCGACCTCGCAGATCCAGCCGGCGACGTTGTCCAGGAAGTAACGGTCATGGGTGACGGCCAAGACCGCTCCGGGATAGTTCTTGAGATGGCCCTCCAGCCAGCTGACCGACTCCGCGTCCAGATGGTTGGTCGGCTCGTCCAGGAGCAACAGGTCCGGCTGTTGCAGGAGCAACTTGCACAAGGCGACCCGGCGCCGCTCACCACCCGAGAGGACGTCGACGTTCGCCTCCGGGTCGGGACAACGCAGGGCGTCCATCGCCTGTTCCAGCTGGGCGTCGATGTCCCAGGCCTGCCGATGGTCGAGTTCAGTCTGGAGTTCGCCCATCTCAGCCAGCAGGGCGTCGAAGTCCGCCTCGGGATCGGCCATGGCGGCCGAGACCTCATTGAAGCGCTCCAGTTTGGCCATGGTGTCCTGGACGGCCTCCTGGATGTTCTCCAGAACGGTCTTGCCCGCCGTCAGGGGAGGCTCCTGGAGCAGGATGCCGACCGAGGCCTCCTTCGCCAGCTGCACCTCGCCGTTGTTCGGCTTCTCCAGACCAGCCATCAGCTTGAGCAGGGTCGACTTGCCGGCGCCGTTCGGCCCAACGACACCGATCTTGGCGTCCGGGAAGAAGGACATGGTGACGTTTTCAAAGATCACTTTTTCACCAAGGGCCTTACGGACATTGTGCAAGGTGAGAATGAAATCGGCCATGGGTCTCCTAACGAGCTGGGTGGGGCCCGGGACGGCGAACGGGCGCAGGGCCACCGCCTTATTATGCCAGGTGCCGCCAGCTGGCGCCCGCCGGGGCCGCCACCGTCCCGAGCCAGCTGCTAGGAGATCCTCGCCTCCACCGCCTCGTCTTCACCGGCCGCCTCCAGGGACTCGGCGTCGAGCTCGTCCAAGGCGGCCTCCTCAAGATCGGCCTCCCCCGCCTCCCCTGCTTCCACCGCCTCGGTGACCGCCTCACCGGCGGTGCCAACCGGCGCCGCCGGTCCGTCGCCCGCCGTCCGGACGGGAACCCTGGCGAAGGCCGACACCCCGCGGGTCAGATCATGGCCCACCGCCACCGCCTCGACCACCGTCTTCTCATGGTGCTCGCCACCGGCGTCGGTCCACACCTGGGTCCGGACCCGACCATGGACGATCACCGGATCGCCCCGGCCGACGCTGTGGGCCACATGATCGGCCAGCGCCCGGTAACACACCACCGTGGTCCAGGTGGTGGTGCCATCGTTCCAACCGCTCTCCGTCCTGACCCGGGGCGTGGTCCCGACCCGGAAGCTGACGGTCGGCACCCCTGACCTGGTCGATCTCAACTCAATGTCATGACCGACATAGCCGGTCAACGCGATCGTGGATTCCATGAAAACTCCTTGTTCTCTCATCTCTTGTGCCGAGGGACCCCGCCTGGCGGTGGGAACCGCCCCGGTCAGAAGATCCGCTCACCTGGACAATTGCGCCCAAGGACCACGGAATGCCGTCAAACCTCCTGGTTGTGGATAACTTTTGCCAAGGCCAACCTTCTTGTGGACGGACCGCAAGCGAGGCCAGAAGACGCCACAGTCCTCAGCAGCATCGATGTGGAAAAGGAGCCAGCGATGAGAACCACCAGGATCTGGGCTGTCAACCGACGATACGGGCCAGAGTCGCCCTCACCTCGTCATGGCGACGCATCTCCGCCTCCACCGGCGCGATCAGCTGGCTGGTCACGACCGCCTCCATCGACTTGCGCAGACGCCGCTGGGCCAGGCGACCAGTCGCCACCGCTCCCGCCCTGACCGCGATCCGGGACAGGCCCGCCATCACCAGACCGACGACGGCTCCGCCGACCGCCAGCCAGGTCGGCAAGGGCAACCGCCCGAACCGGGGCGTCGGCAAGGCGGGCAACCCCAGGTAGGCGGTCAGGACGAAGTCCACCGCCAGCCAGATCAGCCCGGCGAAGGCCACCAGCAGGATCAGCCACTGAAGGACCCGGACAAGCCTCCACCAGCCATGGCCCTCCTCGGTCCCCAGGTCGGTTGAGACGACCGCCTGGTCGATCGCGTCTGGCAGATCCTTGACCCGGCGGGCGACGCCATGGTTCAAAGCGTCACGCCAGAGGCGGGGCAGCTTCGAGCCAGCCTCGGTGGTGACGGAACGGACCGCCGTGTCGATCCTGGCCCGGGCCTCCGGCCGAATGGCGATGGAGCTTCTGGTCAGTTGCGGCGCCACCTCGCCTTGGCGCCGTCGATCGAGACGCAACCGTTTCAAAGGGTTGGCCTTGACCCGACTGATCCAGGAGAACAGGGGCCAACCGGTGGCCGCCTGGCCACGGTGCTTGACGACGACCCGCACCGCCTCACCGATCTGGTCGGCGCCGACGGCTTCCAGACAGGCCGTGGTGAGGGCCTTCAGATGGGCCTTGCCCAATGATCCGGCGTCCGCCTCACCGATCTGGGACTGGAGGGCCCTGGCCTGCCCACGGATGTCCGCCTCCAGACGGGCCGCCATGCTCCGCTTCCGGGCGGCGACCTCGACCAAGTGCTGGCGCAAGGTGGCGACCCCCTCGCCGCTCAGGGCAGACAGTCCGAGGACCGAGGGGTCGGCCACCCCATCGGCTCGCAACAAACGGGTGAGGTCCCGGCGGACCTCGATCGTCTGGTCCGGCGTCAACCGGTCGATCTGGTTGAGGACGAAGGTCATGACCTCGCCATGCCCGGCCAGGCGTCGCAGATAATTGTCATGGAGGGCGGCGTCGGCGTACTTCTGGGGATCGACGACCCAGAGGAACTCGTCCACCACCTCGACCAAGCGGTCGACCTCGTCACGATGGGAGGTGATCACCGAGTCATAGTCGGCCAGATCGAGCAGAACGACACCGTCCAGGTCGGCGCCGGCCGTGACCTGGCGTCGGGCGACCCCCAGCCAGTCGAGCAATTCGGCGGTGTCGGCCGACCCGAAGGTGACCGCCAGGGCCTGCTGGGTCATGGGGCGCTGGATCCCTGGCTCGGACGCCACCCGCCCCGCCAGGGCGTTGAGCAGACTGGATTTCCCGGCCCCGGTCGGTCCAGCGATGGCGACGACGGTCACATCCGGGGCGATCGACAGACGGCGATCCACCCGTCCGACCACCGCCTGGGCCTGGTCGAGCACGCTCTGGTCGATCCGGTCCCGGCAGCCCTCGACCGCCGCGGCCAGCCAGACCAGATCGCTCTTCACCTCAGGCATGGTCGCCGCTTTGGACCTGGGCGCCGCCCGGCGGGGGCGTCTCCACCGGGACCGTTCCGGCCTCGGTCTGGGCGATGACCTGGTTCTCCAGACGCCTGATTTCGGCCACCCGGGCCTGCTTCAGGTCGGTTCCCAGCTGGACCAGGACCGCCGGGTCGGCCGTCGCATGGGGGAAGGCCTCGGTCGTCGTCGCCAGGAGGGCGGTGAGCTGGGCGTCCAGGACCTCCTCCACCCTCGCCCCCAGACGGTCCTCGGCCACTGCGGCCAGACGCCGGATGGCCTCGTCCCCGAAGATCAGTTCGAGGACCTTCTGGGCCACCACCGCCGTGCCGCCGGCGATGCCGATCTCGGCTCCGGTGAAGCCGGCGGTGTGGGCGAAGGCCACCAGCATCAAAGAGACGCCGGCGGCGTTGACGCCCAGGGCCGCCAGCCGGGCCCTGGTCCGCTTGCCGCCGCCCTCCTGAGTGACCAGGGCGAGGACGTCGTCCTGCCAGCGCCGGATGGTCTCGGCCACCTGGTCGGCGTAGTCGTCCGAGACCCGGCCGACGTCGACCTGGGCCCACTCGATGAGATGACGGCCAGCCGGGTCGGCCGACCAGGCGGCCGCCACCCGCTCCATGGCCGCCTGCCCGGCCTCGATGACCAGGGACTCCAGACCGGATTTGACCGCCACCTGGACGTCGAGAGCCTTGTCCGGCCGGCCGGTGAAGAACTGAACCACCCGGTCGCGCAGACGTCCGATCCGGGACTCGACCGACCGCATGAAGTCCCCGGTGCCGACGAAGTCCTGCCAACGGGCCATGACCTCGCCCCGCAAGAGGGTGCCGTCCGAGCTCTGAGCCCGCACCGATCGTTTCGCCTCTGCGAAGATGGTCCCGGCGTCGTCGGTGAGCCGGGCCAGCGCCTGGTTCTGGGCGGCGACCTGACCGGCCACCCGCGCGACCCCGCTTTCAAGGGAGCCCATCGCGCCGTCCAGGGTCCGCATCACCACATGGGAGCGGGTGATCTGGTTGGAGGCCAGGTAATCGAGCCAATCCTTGACCGGCCCCACCGCCATCGGCGGCAACAACTCTTGTTCATCCGTCACCGTCTCCGGCACGGCGAACAGGGGCGAGTCCCCCAGACCCCGTTCGGTCATCATCTGGGCCAGATGTTCGGGCACCGCCGCCATCGCCGCCGGCGGCACCCGGTCGACGACGACCGCCACCGCCGCGCTGCGACCAGCCGCCTGGGTCAGGTAGTCCCAGGGCACCGCGTCAGCGTAACGGGCCGCCGAGGTGACGAAGAGCCAGAGGTCGGCCGCCGACAGGAGTTGGGCGGCCAAATGACGGTTGGCGGCGTCGACCGAGTCGATGTCGGGGGCGTCGAGGAGGGCCAGCCCCTGGGGCAGGGCCGCTGAGGCGACGATCTGGAGGCTGCGTGGGTCGCCGACCGCCTCGACTGACCGGGCCAGGCCGGGCAGGATCCGGTCGCCGACGAACCAAGGGGCGTCCAGGGGATGATGGATCAGGACCGGGGCCTTGGTCGTCGGACGGATCACGCCGGGGGCCGTCACCACCTGCTGGACCAGAGAATTGACCAGGGTCGACTTGCCGGCCCCCGTCGAACCGCCGACCACCGCCAGGAGGGGTGCCTCGATTGCCCCCAGCCGCGGCAGGATGTAGTCGTCCAACTGGCTGACCGCCTTGAGTGTCCATCGCTTGGTCTCGGCGGCGTCGGGCAGGGGCAGAGCCAGCCGGACCTGCCCGAGGGCGTCGCGCAAACGGGTCAGGATGGACGACAAGGCCTCAGCCATCGGCGCCTCCCTCCCGGACAGCCCTGGCGGGAGCGGGCTCACGCCGGCGGTCCCCACCTCGGGTCAACAGCAGAATACTTCATCCCGGAAGCGGACGATCTTTTCTGGCGGGCGCCAGCCAGCCGGGATCGCCGGTTCTCCAGCCAGGACCAGTGCCACCTCTTCCAGGGCCAGTAGGGACGCAGGCCCCGTCCGTCGGCCAAACCGCCGCCCGCCACCAGCCGTCTGATCTCTTCGACCAGGTCGCGCTCTCGGCCGAGACC
>QMCE01001798.1_pt1 | contig 11856 bp, 11 predicted proteins | sample 1821851 | NCBI WGS metagenome assembly QMCE01 (sample SAMN09453174, study PRJNA476694) | Termite gut metagenome, whole genome shotgun sequencing project. | isolation source: worker | host: Odontotermes sp. | place: South Africa:Pretoria | collected 2016-01-28
GCGCTTCTGGACAGGATGGAGATTCTCCGGATAGCGGGCTATTCCGAGGAGGAAAAGCTGCACATCGCGCGGAAATACCTTATTCCCCGCGTCCTCGCGGATCACGGGACGAACGGCAGGAAGGTCCGCATCGAAAAATCGGCCCTGCAGGCCATCATCCATTCCTACACCCGCGAGGCGGGCCTCAGGAATTTCGAGCGGGAGCTGTCGACCATCGTGCGGAAGCTGGCGGTGAAAATGGCGTCCGGGAAGCGCGGCCCCTTCGTGGTTGCGGAGAAGGACGTCAAGACCTATCTCGGCCCGCCCTCGTATTTCGGCAACACCCCCACGCGCCAGGAGGCGCCCGGCGTCGCGGTTGGCCTGGCGTGGACGGCCGCGGGCGGCGATCTGCTGTTTATTGAAGCAGGCAAGATGTCGGGGAAGAAGGGCCTGCTCCTGACCGGCCGCCTCGGGGACGTGATCAAGGAAAGCGCGCAGGCGGCCCTGTCGTGGATTCGCACGCGGGAGACGCGGCTCGGGCTTGAGCGGGACTTTTTCGAAAATCACGACATCCACATCCATTTTCCCGAGGGCGCGACGCCCAAGGACGGCCCGTCGGCGGGGATCACGCTTGTGGCCTGCCTGGTGAGCCTTCTGACAAACACGCCCATCCGTTCGCGTCTGGCGATGACGGGGGAGATCACGCTTCGCGGCAAGGTGCTTCCCGTGGGCGGCGTCAAGGAGAAGGTGCTGGCGGCGCGGCGCGCGGGCGTGCGGGACATCATCATCCCCGCCGAGAACGTTCACGATCTGGACGAATTGCAGCCCGAGGTGCGCCGGGACATCGCGTTCCACCCCATAGACCGCATCGAGCAGATGCTGCCTGTGGCGTTTCCCAAACTGGTGGGAAAGTTCACCCTGCCCGGCCTGGACAGGGAAGCGGCGACGATCGCGAAAACGGCAAAAACCGTGAAAGCGAAAAAGAAAGCCCCGGCAAAAAAAACATCGCGCAAAACGGCGCGGACATGAAAGAAAGAGCGTAAATGGATCAGACGCAACCCCCTCCGTTTCCGGGCTCCCCCTCCGGGCAGCCCGCCCCGCACGCCCGGCATGCGCCTCCTCCGCCCCGGCAATGGCCCGGCTCGAACCTCCTGCAATCATGCCTCGTCGCCGGATGCGCCACGGTGCTTGCGCCTGTGCTGCTTGTTTCCGGCTTTTTCGTCCTGTTGTTCTTCCTGGCTGATTCCGGCGAGGACGCGAACCGGGGGATGTTCGGCGAATTCGTCCGGACAGCGGGCGCCCCGGCCGTCTCCTTGCGAACCGTCAAGCAGGGCGACGCGGCCCATTCCATAGCCCTCGTGACCATCCACGGCGGCATAGACGGCAGCGGATCGCCTCTCGAAGCCGACGGCATGCTGGCCTTCGCGTCGGATCAGCTGCGGGCCGCGCGGGAGGACGATTCGGTCAAGGCGGTCATCCTGCAGATCGATTCCCCCGGCGGCGGCCTCACCGCGAGCGATCAGATTCATCACGAGGTCGGGCGGCTGCGGGAGTCGGGCAAGCCTGTCCTCGCCTGGGCGGGCTCGCTGATGGCGTCGGGCGGGTATTACATAGCTGTCGCGGCGGACGAAATCATGGCGAACCCCACGTCGACGATCGGCTCCATCGGCGTGATGATGCCGCATTTTCAGGCGCGGGAATTGATGGAGAAGATCGGCGTCGAAGCCGATCCCGTGACGTCCGGGAAGCACAAGGACATAGGCAGCCCGTTCCGCGAGATGACGCCTGCCGAGCGGGAGGTGTTGCAGCGGTACGTGGATGCGTCGCACGCGCGTTTCGTGGACATTGTCGCGCGGGGGCGGAAGATCGATCCCGAAGCGGTTCGCGCCGCGGCGACGGGGGACATTTACGACGCGGCGACGGCGAAGCGCCTCGGTCTGGTGGACGGCATAGGCTACATCGAGGACGCCGTGGCGTGGGCAGAGGAGAAGGCCGGCGCGAGCGGCATGCGCGTCATCGGCTACAGCCGCGTGGTGTCGTTCATGGACCTTTTCTCCGAAATGGGGGCGAGGGCGGCGGGAGCGCTGCTTCGAACCGTTTCGCGCCGCGGGGAAGCGCCCCGGGCCATGGCTGTATGGGACGGGCCCCGCGAGGAGTAGAGCGGCTCCAATAAATATGGAAAAAGGAGATTCTGTTCATGCCCAAAGCCGCGAAAAAGACCGGCGCGTTCGTCGTCATCGACAAGGGCTTGCGCATCCTGATAACGCCTTCGGACGGCTGGTATGCCGTACAGGGGCTGGACATTCGCGGCCTCAACACCCAGGGAAGAACTATCGAGGAAGCGATTTATATGGCCCATGACGCCGCCGACGCGTTGGCCGGGGCGCGGGAAGCGATGGCCAAAAAGACGAGCCGAGAGATAACGATGGAAAAGACTCCCGCCGCCCCGCCCAAACAGAGGCTTCGCCGTCGCCAGCCTGTCGGGGCGAGCCGGGCATGAACAGAAACAAGCTGGAGCGGTATCTGAAATCATGCGGTTGCGTCTTTCAGCAGCGCGGCGGAGAACACGATATCTGGTGCAAGCCGGATGAGCAGCGCACATCGGCTATTCCCCGGCACAGGGAAGTCAACACCTTCACGATGAAGTCAATCTGCAAAGATCTGAACGTGCCGCCGCCCCGTGAAAAATGAGGGGCTTTGTTTCCTTGAATGGAGATGCGCAATGCACAAACGCGGTTTTTTCTGTCTTCTTATGATGTTTCTCCTCGCCGTTCCGGCTGCCCGCGCCGCCGCGAATCCCGAACCGCTTCCAGAGGGCCTGGCGGTTCACATCTCGGTCAAATCGCCTCTTGAACTCCTTTCAGGCATCGACGCATACGCCGCCGCCGCCACAAAGGGAACGGATCATGAAATCCCCCCCGGCCTCACGGCCATGCTGGCGCAGATGTGGCACCCCGTCCTTTTCAATTCCCTCGAACTGGACAGCGAGACGCACGTCATCCTCCCCGCTTCCGCGATGCCGGAGGATATCGGAGATTTTCCCGAAAGCTTCGAATATCTTGACGCCTTTTTTGTTTTCGGCGCGCCGAATTTCGGCGATCTCGTCGCGCTGCTTGAGGAACAGGGCGCGGTGGAAAGGATGGAGGACGCGGCCGGTTTCAACGCGGCCTGGTCGGTCTCCTTCACCATGGGAAAGGAATGGACCCTTGTCGATCTGGGGAACGGCCGCGCCGCCTTCGGGGGAGACATCGAAGTCGTCAGGAACGCGCTGGACGGCTGGACGCCGGCGCACGAATCCGACGCCGCCCTGACAGTCCGCTTCGCCCCGGCGAACATGAGGGGAAACCTGTCGGGCGCGATCATGGACAGTCTGGAGGAAGAAAAAGACGGCATCATCCGGATCATCTCGGAGAAAGGCTTCAAATCCGATGCGGTCAAAGGACTGGTGGGCGTTCTGGAAAAATTCATCCCGCAGTTCGTCGGCGAATTCGACTCCATGCCGATCGCGGCTCTGGACATGCGGTTTGACAGGGACGAAATGCGGATCAGCCTGAAAGCGGAACCGGCCGAAGCGTCAATCCTTTCGGAACTGGCCGCGCAAATCGGCAGGGCGGAACAGCTGGACGCGGCGTTTGCCGAACAGCTTCCGGCCGGAGCCGCGAGCCTTTTCGTCGCCGCGCCCTTCACGGACATGCTTCCCGACGCGAAGAACCGCCTTGCCCTCTTCGCGTCCTTTGTCTACGGCGGCATCCTGCCCGGCTTCGGGGAGAAATTGGCCGCCGTCACAGGGGATTTCATGGACAGCGTCCCCGGCAGAACAGCGGCGGGAAACTATTTCGATTCCATGAAACAGTATTCCCTCGCGCTGTACGAAACAGCCGACCCCGAAAAAGCAATGAAGGCGTTCACTGACGGCTTTCAGGCGTTCAACGATTTCTGGGCCGCCGCCATCGACGATCCCGATTGCGGCCTGGCGATCGAGGGTTCCGCGCTGACGGAGGGCGGGACATCGTACCGCGCCTACGACGTCGTGTTCGCCAATCCCGAACATGTCCGGAAGGCGTTTGATTCGGCGTTCGACGACATGCGCTTTTTCATCGCCCCTGTCGAAGGCGGGATTGTCTGCGCGTCGGGAGAATTGACCGGAGCGGAGTTCCTGGATCGCCTCGCGAAAATCAAATCTCCGTCCGGACAGTCTCTTTTCGCTTCCGCCCGGGCGAAGGAGATCATGGCCGCTCTGCCGGACTCGCGGGCGGGGGTCGGCGTTCTCGACGCATCGGGCTATTTCGACATGTTCGCCGCCCAGTTCACGCGGCTGACAGACATGCCTGACGGAGTCAGGGCCGCGGCCGCGTCGTTCATCACGGATCGGGAAAAGAACGGCGAGCTCATCGGCTTCGCTTTGAGCGCGGACGATGGCCTTCTCACAGGCGGCTGCATTGTTCCCGCAGCCGCGGTCAACCAAGTGATCCGCGACTCCGCAGCGTTCAAAAAGACAATACGGGATGCGTTCACAGAGACGATGCGAGAAGAGCTGAACATCCCGGATCCGGGGCAGGACGGGTACGGGGGCGATCCCGAAGAGGACGCCGACCCGGACGCGGAGGCGGAAGAGGAGGAGCCGAACGGAGACGCTCCGGCGGCTGCCTGACGACCCGCTGCTCCGGAACGCATATCCGGTCGCTGTTGACGCGGGAACGAACCGCCGCTATAGTGAGGGCCATGTACGAGCAATACTGGAAGCTGAACGACAATCCGTTCAGGAACACCCCGGACCCCCGGTATTTCTATTTCGCGCGCCAGTACGAGGAAGCGCTGGCGCGCGCGCTGTATGTCGTGACCGAGGGCCAGGGCGCGATGCTCCTGACAGGCGACTGCGGCTGCGGCAAGACCCTTCTCACGCGCGTCCTCGTGGACGAGCTCGATCCGGCCCGCTTCGAAGTCGCGCTCATTCCCTATCCGAATCTCGAACCCCGCGAGCTGTTGGGCGAAATTCTCCGGCAGTTCGGCTTCGACATCGTCGGCCTGACCCGGCCGGAGATGATCGAGAGAATGGAGAAATTCCTGCTTTCCAATCACAGGCGCGGGGCGTCGACGCTGGTCATCGTCGACGAGGGGCAGGTCGTGCACAGCGACGAGACGATGGAGGAGATACGGCTGCTCCTCAATTTCCAGCGGGACAGGAGCTTTTTCCTCACGCTTCTTCTTGTGGGCCAGCCCGAGCTCCGGGAGCGGGTGGAGTCGTTGCCGCAGCTTTCGCAGAGGCTCACGGTGAAGTATCATCTGCGCGCGCTGGATCGGGAGGAGGCTCTCGGCTACCTCCGCCACAGGCTGTCTGTCGCGGGAGGAGGGGGGGAGATATTCACCAGCGGCGCGGAGAGCCTGATCGTGGAGAACGCGGGCGGCGTGCCGAGGAACCTCAATTACCTGTCCGATCTCGCGCTCCTGACAGGCTTCGGCAAATCGTCCCCCCTCGTCGACGAGGAGCTGGTGGGGGATGTCGTGAGCGACAGGCTGCTCCACGGCGGAGCGCTTCCTTCTGATCAGAAAAGGAAGTAGTGCCCCACCGGCACGGCGAGGGCGGGGAGAAGGTTCGCGACCTTGATCTTCGACTCGACGACGAAATTGATCCCCAGAGCCGTCACAAGCGCATACCCCACCATGCAGAAGGCTGAGAGAAGCGGCGGCGTGATGTACGGCGCCAGCCACGCCGCGAGGAGCGCCGGAATCGCCTGCGCGACAAACACCGACACGCAGGAAAACAGCACCCCGATCCCCATCGCCGAGGCCAGCACGATGGCGGTCGTGAAGTCCAGCATCGTCTTGATGTAGAGAATGCTCCTGTCGCCGGACAATCCTTCGTTGATCGGCCCGATGACGGCCATCGCCCCGATCGAGAAAACAATCGTCGCGGCGACAAACCCGTTCGCGAACCCGTCGGAGCGGAAGCGCGTCTCCAGGAGGCGCGCCGCCGCGTTCAGGCGGTCGTCGATGCGGAGGAATTCCCCGGCGAGGCAGCCCAGAACAAGGCTGACGAGCAGGAGCATCCCGCCGCCGGCCTTGAGCTTTCCCGCGGCGCCGTCGACGGAAAACATCTCCGCCAGCACGCTCGACAGCCCGATGACGACGATGGCCAGCCCCTCGGCCCGCAAAAGGGAATCCCGGATGCGTTCCGGGATTCCCTTCCTGAGCAGCATGCCGATCAAAGCCCCGGCTATGATGCCGGCGACATTGACGAGCGTGCCGATCACCGCATGTTCCTTTTCGCGTATTCAACCAGCCCGCCCGCGTCGATCAGCTCCGAAAGGAATTCGGGGAACGGCTGCGACTGGAAGCGCTCGCCGCTGGTTTCGTTCACAATGACGCCTGTCGCCGTGTCGATGGAGACGACGTCGCCCTTTTTGACCTTGCCCGCGATTTCCGGGCATTCGAGAATCGGCAGGCCGACGTTGACGGCGTTGCGGAAAAATATCCGCGCGAAGCTGGCCGCCACAATCGCCCCCACCCCGCAGCCGATGAACGCGAGGGGCGCGTGCTCGCGGCTGGAGCCGCAGCCGAAGTTCGCCCCGCCCACCACGATGTCGCCTTTTTTCGCTTCCCCGGCGAACGTTTTGTCGATGTCCTCCATGCAGTGCTTCGCCAGATCGGCCGGCTCGGTCATGGTGAGGTAGCGCGCGGGGATGATGACGTCGGTGTCGACATTGTCGCCGTACACCCACGCGGGACCGCGCAAGGATGTCCTGTTCATTGTCATATTCCCTTCAAGATGGAAAGGTCTTCGCCCAAAATCTCGCGCGGATCGGCCACGCGCCCCAGCACCGCCCCGGCGGCGGCGACGAGGGGGCTCGCCAGCACGACCTCGCTCGAAGTCGATCCCATGCGCCCGACGAAATTCCGGTTCGACGTCGAGAGGCAGCGTTCGCCGTCGGCGAGAATGCCCAGGTGCCCGCCCAGGCAGGGGCCGCAGGACGGCGTCGTGACGACAGCGCCCGCGTCGAGGAAGGTCTGGATATAGCCCCGCTTCATGCATTCGCCGTACACCTCGTACGAGGCGGGGATGACGATGAGCCGGACGTCGGGGTGGGTCGTGCGGCCCTTGAGCACAGCGGCGGCGAGAGCCATGTCCCGGACGCGGCCGTTGGTGCAGGAGCCGATGAAGACCTGGTTGATCTTCATGTCCCCGCATTCGGACGCGGGCCTGACGTTTTCCGGAAGGTGCGGCAGCGCGACGACGGGGCGGAGCGTCGCCGCGTCGATCGCGATTGTCCGGGCGTACTCCGCCCCGGCGTCGGGATAAACAGGGGTGAACTGCCGCGCGGCGCGCGCCTTTGCATAGGCGAGGAGGGCGTCGTCGGGGACGAAAATCCCCGCCTTCGCGCCCGCCTCGATAGCCATGTTGGCCATGGTGAAGCGGTCGTCCATCGGGAGCTTCGCCAGAGCGCCGCCGGCGAATTCGAGAGCCATGTACCGCGCCCCGTCGACGCCGAGACGGCCGATCAGATCGAGAATGACGTCCTTTCCCGTCACCCAGCCGGGGAATTCGCCCTCGTATTCGACCCGGATGGTTTCCGGAATCCTGAGCCAGACCTCGCCCGTCGCCCATGCGTAGGCCAGGTCGGTCGAGCCCATGCCTGTGGCGAGGGCGGAGAGCGCGCCTCCCGTGCAGGTGTGGCTGTCCGCCCCGACCACGATGTCTCCGGGGAGGATCAGGCCCCGTTCCGGGAGCATGGCGTGTTCGACGCCGCAGCGCCCCGTCTCCCAGAAGCGGAGGCCGAATTCCTTCGCGAACATGCGGCAGCGGTTCACCTGATTCGCCGACGCGATGTCCTTGTTCGGGGTGAAATGATCGGCGACGATGGCTGTCCGTTCCCTGTCGAAAACCTTCTTCGCGCCGATCCGGCCGAACTCGCGGATCGCGGGGGGGGCAGTGATGTCGTTCGCGAACGCGAAATCGACCCGCGCGCGGACGATTCCGCCCCTGTTCACCTCGTCCTTCGCGTGCGAGGCGATGATCGCCTCCGCCATTGTTTTCCTAGCGATTGCCATTGATCGATATCTCCTTTGCGGCAGCCACATTGTACAGGTTGTTCACTGCGGATACATAGGCCAGGATGCACGCCTCCACCGTGTCTGTGGAGTGGCCCCGCCCGGCGGCGGCTATTCCCTTCTTCGGATAGTTGATGGCGACATAGGCCTCGCCCATCGCGTCCGAGGCGCGGGACTTGGCCGCGATGGAGAAGTCCTCCAGCTTCAGATCGAGATCGACGATGCGCTGTATCGCCTTGTACGCCGCGTTGATGGGGCCGTTGCCGACGGCGGCGTCCGCGTGCTCGGCGTTGTCGGCGGTCTTGAGGATCACGAACGCGGTGGGGGTTGCCGTGCCGCATTCTATCCTGTACGAGGCGAGGCTGTAGCGGCGCTCAGGCGAAGCGGAGACGATGTCCGCGACAAGAGCCGAGATGTCGCCGTCGGAGACTTCCTTCTTCTGGTCGCACAGGTTCTTGAATTCGGCGAACGCCTTGTTCAGATCGTCCTTGTCGAGGGTGTAGCCGAGGTGGAGCAGCTTGTCCTGGAATGCGTGGCGGCCCGAGTGCTTGCCCAGAACCATGACGGCGGCCTCTGCCCCGACGTCCTCGCCGCGCATGATTTCGTAGGTCTCGCGCTTGGCCAGAACGCCGTGCTGGTGGATGCCCGACTCGTGGGCGAACGCGTTCGCGCCCACGATGGGCTTGTTCGGCAGGACAGGCACGCCTGTCAGGTTGCTGACGAGGCGGCTCGCCGTCACCAGCTTCGTCGTGTCGATGGCCGCGGCGAGGCCGAAGCAGTCCTTCCTCGTCCGGAGCGCCATGACCACTTCCTCGATGGCGGCGTTGCCGCCGCGCTCGCCCAGGCCGTTGATGGTGCCTTCCACCTGCCTGGCCCCGGCCTTGACCGCGGCGAGGGAGTTCGCCACGGCGAGACCCAGATCGTTGTGGCAATGGACGGAGTAGACGACTTCCGGCCCCGCGCCGACGCCGTCGATAACGCTCTTGACGAACGCGCCGAATTCCTCCGGGACGGCGTAGCCGACGGTGTCGGGGATGTTCAGGATCGTCGCGCCTCCGGCGACCGCCGCCTTGAACACGTCGATGAGGAAAGGCAGGTCGGAACGGCTCGCGTCCTCGGCCGAGAACTCGACCTCGGCCGCGAGGGACTTCGCCAGCGGGACGGTCTTTTTCACCTGGCTGACGACCTGCTCCGGCGTCATCTTCAGCTTGTATTCCATGTGGATCGGGCTGGTGGCGATGAAGACGTGGATGCGGGAGCGCTCAGCCTGCCGCAGGGAGTCCGCCGCAGCCCGGATGTCCTCCTCCCTCGTGCGGGCCAGCGACGTGACGACAGGGCCCTTCACTTCGGCGGCGATCGCCCTGACGCATTCGAAATCGCCGGGGCTGGCGGCGGAGAAGCCCGCTTCGATCGCGTCGATGCGCATCGCGGCGAGCTGTTTGGCGATTTGGAGCTTTTCGCCGACGTTCAGGTTGATGCGCGCCGCCTGTTCGCCGTCCCGCAATGTCGTGTCGAAAATTCGCACTGTGCCGGGGTCTTTCATGTGATTCCTCTCTTTCCTTCGAAATCGGGGCTTGGAGCCTGTTCGGCTGTCAAACGCGTCCCGGCGCAAAAAAGGGGGCCGGGATTCTGTCCCGGCCCCTTTGGCTGCTGTGTTGTCCTTGCGGGTTTCGCGTCAAACAAACATGGCCTCGGGCGCCGGGGTGCCGGTACGAAGAAGGAGTCCAAGAATCAGGCCAAGGTTCGGCGCGGCCGCGCCGATGGCGGCGGCGTGCGCGGAGCAAACTTGTTTGCGGCTGTTCATGGACATGGTCATCGTCTTTTCCGGCGTTTCCGGCATATGCTTCGAGGCGGAACGCATTTCCGCGACGAGATAACAGCATGGCGCAATTCGCGCCTGTGTCAAGAGATTTTTTTGAAAATTTCTCAATCGTCGTAATCGACGTCCGATTCGAGTATCGCGCCGCTGACGGCGTCGATCTCGTAGTCGTATTCCGTCCGCGCGCCGGCGTGAAAACCAATATCGTACACAGGGCGTCCGTGGTCGTAATCAAGGTGAATCCGCATCCTGCCGACCTGGGATTCCGCAAGCCCCGCGTTGGCGAGGGCGATGGCTTTCGCCCGCTCCTCGCCGATGTATCCGTTCGCGCCGGCCGCGCCCATGGCGGGAGCGGCGGCGGGAAGGGTCTGAACCGGCACGGGGGGCTGCGCCGCGGCGGCGGGCCCCGGGATCATGCGGCGTTCGATGTCCCGGTCGAATCCGACGATCTGCCCGCTCGCGGCGTCGATCTCATAATCGTATTCGGCGCTGCCGCTGTAAAACTCGATGTCGTACACGACGCGGCCGTGGTCGCGATCCAGATACGACTTGACGAAGACGGCGCCTCCCTCCGGCACGCCGGCGTGCGCGAGCGCGATCGACCGCGCTTCGGCCTCTCCGATTTGCCCTCCCGCCGAAGCGGCGAACGCGCCGCCGGACAACAGCGTCAGCGAAACAACAAGCGCGGCGCACAACGCAGCCGGCCATGCGCTCTTCCGCCCCGTGTCCATGATGGACGCCAGTCTTTTCCTCATGCCTTCGCCTCCTCCAAAGAAATACGTCGATAAAACGGGGATTCCGCCAATGTTCGTTCCGGCGAAACCGATGATGACCTCTCCGTACCGCCTGCGCTCTTCCGTGTCGTTGCCGGCGACGGCCATTTCGTCGCAGGCTGCCTCGCAGTCCGACCGGACAGCCCTTGCCATAAGGTGGACGAACGGATTGAACCAGTGAACCGCGAGCGAGAGCAGGATCAGCAGATTCATCCAGATGTCGCCCCGCCGGCAATGGGCCAGCTCGTGCCTGAGAATGCATTCCAGCTCGTCCGTGGATATGGTTCGTTCCGGCAAAATGATCGTGGGCCTGAAAAACCCAATCAGCATGGGGCTCGACGCGAATGCGCACGTTTTCACCGCGATCGGCCTGTCGCCGACCCGCATGGCGTTCCGGGCGGCCCGCAGCAGCGGTCGCATGCGGCTGTCCTCCGCGTCCTCGCCCCACCTGCGGACTGCGGAAACGAATCTGACATATGCGCGCAGATGAAACGCCAGAACGGCTGCGGCGCCCGCCATCCATATTCCGGCCAGGACGAGGCCGATCGGAATTCCGGACGCGGCCGGAGGCGGGGAAGCAGCGGCGTCCCGATGCGGGGCGCCGGCTGGGGAAATTTCTGCGCCCGTTCCTTCCGGCGGAGCGTCCTGCCGGATTGCGCGCGCAAGGACGGCAGGCAGCGGCAGCGGGTCAAAGGAGAGCGGAAGAGCCGGCCTGAACGGGATCAGCAGTCCGATCGCGACGACAAGCCACATGCAATGCCGGAACGCGGCGGAGACCCTGCCGCCCAGCGCCCTGTTCAGCGCCAGGAGGAGGGCGATGACGACGGAGAGTTCAAGCGACGTCCCGAACAACGCGATCAACCAGGCATTCATTCCGCACACGCCCTTTCGTCAAGCCAATTGCGCAGATCGGCTATTTCCCTGTCTGTCAGTTTTTTTCCGTCGTACAGCGTGCCCACCAGGCTGGAGAGGGAATTTCCGTGCAGCCTGTCGAAAAGGCTTCCTGTTTCGGCCAGCATATAGTCCTTGCGCGAAATTGCCGGCGAGTAGATGCGCTCCTTCCCCACCTTTTCGCTGCGGAGAAAGCCTTTCTCAATCAACCGCATCAGAAGGGTCAGGACGGTTTGCGGCTTCCAGGTGTTGTCTTTGTCGAGACATGCGATAATCTGGTTTGTGGACAGGGGCGGTTCGTTTTTCCAGACGATCCGCATGAGTTCGAATTCCGCGTCGGGCAGTTTT
>QMCE01001799.1_pt1 | contig 11848 bp, 6 predicted proteins | sample 1821851 | NCBI WGS metagenome assembly QMCE01 (sample SAMN09453174, study PRJNA476694) | Termite gut metagenome, whole genome shotgun sequencing project. | isolation source: worker | host: Odontotermes sp. | place: South Africa:Pretoria | collected 2016-01-28
GAATCGCTCTGGGCATCCTCCCTGAAGTAGAGGTATATCTCTTCGGCCTTCTCTTCGTCCATCACCTCGTCGATATAGTAGCTGATGTTGAGCCGCGTGCCCGAATTGACTATGGTTTCGATCTCGGTGAGCAGTTCGTCGAAATCGAGGTCTTTGGCGTGGGCGATGTCGTTGAAATCCATCTGGCGGTCGATGCTCTGGATGATATACACCTTGTTGGCGCTCTTGTTGGCGACCCCCTTGACCACCATATCCTGCGGGCGGATGATCTCTTTCTCCTCGACCCAGCGGGAGATAAGTTCGATGAACGGGGCGCCGAACTTGCGTGCCTTGCCCGCACCCACGCCGCTGATGTTCTGCATCTCCTCGATGGTGATGGGATAGTGCACCGACATATCTTCGAGCGAGGGGTCCTGGAACACGACGAACGGAGGCAGGCCGTGCTGCTTGGCCACCTTTTTGCGCAGCTCCTTGAGCATCGAGAAGAGCTCTTCGTCGGCGGCCCCGCTCCCCTTTCCGACCGGCACCGCACCCTCGTCTTCGTCGTTGTCGGCGTTATAGTCGTGGTCGAGCGTCACCGTCACGGGGAACGGTTTGGCGATAAAGGCGAGCCCCCGGTCGTTGATGCCGAGCAGGCCGTAGTTCTCTATGTTCTTGTCCACCAAGCCGAGTATCAACGCCTGACGGATCACGGCGCCCCAATAACGTTCGTTTTTGTCGGCGCCGAGGCCGAACTGCTCGATCTTGTGGTGGCGGTAGCTTTTGACGAGCGCCGTGGCCTTGCCCACCAGCACACTTTCGAGGTAATCTATCTTGAATTTGTCGCCGATCACCTGAAGGGTTTCGAGCACGAGGCCCATGTCGTCGGTGGCCGAGACCTTGGGGCGCGGATTGAGGCAGTTGTCGCACGCACCGCAGTCGTCGAGCGGATATGTCTCGCCGAAGTAGTGGAGCAGCGTCTTGCGGCGGCACACGCTCGACTCGGCATACGAAACTGTCTCCAACAACAGCAACTTGCCTATCTCCTGTTCGGCGATGGGCTTACCCTGCATGAACTTTTCGAGCTTCTGGATATCTTTGTAGCTGTAGAAGGTGATGCACTGCCCCTCGCCGCCGTCGCGTCCCGCACGTCCCGTCTCCTGATAGTACCCTTCGAGGCTCTTGGGGATGTCGTAGTGGATGACGTAGCGCACGTCGGGCTTGTCGATGCCCATTCCGAACGCGATGGTGGCGACTATCACATCGACATTCTCGTGCAGGAAGTCGTCCTGATTGCGCGCACGGGTGGCGGCGTCGAGCCCCGCGTGATAGGCGTGTGCCTTGATGCCGTTGGCCTGAAGCAGTTCGGCGAGCTCCTCCACCTTCTTGCGGCTCAGGCAGTAGATTATACCGCTTTTGCCCTCGCGCTGTTTGATATAGCGGATTATCTCGCGGCTCTCGTCGACCTTCGGACGTATCTCGTAATAGAGATTGGGGCGGTTGAACGACGAGCGGAAGATGGCGGCGTCGGTCATAGCGAGGTTTTTTTGTATATCCATCTGCACCTTCGGCGTCGCGGTGGCCGTGAGCGCGATGATGGGAGCGGTGCCTATATCGTTGATTATCGGTCGTATACGACGGTACTCGGGGCGAAAATCGTGGCCCCATTCCGAGATGCAGTGCGCCTCGTCGATGGCGAAGAACGACACCTCGATGCGCCGAAGGAAGGACACATTGTCCTCCTTGGTAAGGGATTCGGGTGCAAAATATAGTAATTTCGTCTTCCCGGCGAGCACATCCTCGCGAACCTGTTGGATAGCGCTCTTGTTGAGCGACGAGTTCAGGAAGTGCGCCACCCCGTCGGTCTCCGAAAAGGCCCTCATCGAATCGACCTGGTTTTTCATCAGCGCGATGAGCGGCGAAATGACGATCGCCACCCCCTCCATCATCAACGCCGGCAGCTGGTAGCACAACGACTTGCCCCCGCCCGTGGGCATCAGCACGAAAGTGTCCCTTCCGGCAAGCACGTTGCGGATGACATCGAGTTGGTTCCCCTTGAACGAGGTGAAGCCGAAATACTCCTTCAGCTTGTCGTAGATCAGTTTATCGCTTTGTATATTCACGTCTTGCCCCTACAGTGTTACGGTTTTTAGTGACTAAAGATACATATATTTTATGATTTTCGTACCTTTACGGAAAATTTTATCATAAAAATGCGACTTTACACTGCCGATCTGGTCAAACAGTACAAGGCCCGCACCGTCGTAGACCACGTCTCGATAGAGGTGCGCCAAGGCGAGATAGTGGGGCTGCTGGGCCCCAACGGCGCAGGCAAGACCACCACGTTCTACATGATAGTGGGACTGATAAAGCCCAACGAAGGGAAAATTTTCCTCGAGAACGACGAAGGGGCCTCCACCGAGATCACCAAGTTGCCCGTCTATCGCCGTGCGCAGATGGGGGTGGGCTATCTGGCGCAGGAGGCGTCGGTGTTCCGCCACCTCTCGGTCGAGGACAACATTCGCGCCGTGCTCGAAATGACCGATTTCACCCGCCAATATCAACGCGAACGGCTCGAAGCGCTCATATCGGAGTTCGGTCTGGGCAAGGTGCGCAAGAGCAAGGGCATCCAGCTCTCGGGGGGCGAACGCAGGCGTTGCGAAATTGCGCGCGCCGTCGCGATAAACCCCGCCTTCATCCTGCTCGACGAACCATTCGCGGGGGTAGACCCCATCGCCGTGGAGGATATTCAGAGTATCGTGCGCTCGCTCAAGGAGCGGGGCATCGGCGTCGTCATCACCGACCACAACGTCCACGAAACCCTCTCCATCACCGACCGCACATACCTGCTGTTCGAGGGCAAGATACTCAAAACAGGTACCGCCGAAGAGCTCGCCGCCGACGAAAAGGTGAGAGAGGTATATTTGGGGAAAGACTTTACGTTGCGTTAATTATGGACAAAACGATCATACCCGGTGAGGTCGCGGGCGAAGTAGACCCTCCGAGTTCCAAAAGTTACGCCCAAAGGGCCATCGCAGCCGCACTCCTCGCCCACGGCGGCGGTAACGACCGCAGCGAATCGGCAGGTATGTCGCTCAAGGCCGGACGTCAGGAAGTGTCGCAACGTGGAGTGTCGGTGTTAAGCGGAGTGGAGATGTGCGATGACACGGCGGCAGCCCTCAGGGTGGTGCAGGCGTTGGGTGCGCGCGTCGAAAACCCCGCCCCGGGTACATACGAGATCTCTGGCCGTGCGCAAGAATTTCCCCTCCATATAAAGGAACCTGACGGGGTGGTAAACAAAATCCTCGACATAGGCGGTCGGCTCGCCGACGGCGATTTAGCAGGAGCCTTGTCTAAAAACATACATGATGAAGTGATGTCCGGTAACTTCACCCTCGATATAGGTGAATCGGGCCTCTCGACGCGCCTTTTCACCCCCATCGCCGCGCTGTGCGCCTCGCCCGTCACCATCACCGGCCACGGCACCATCCTCAAGCGGCCGATGGACATGATGCTCGATCCGCTGCGTGCGCTCGGCGTCGAGGTGCGTGACCGAAAGGGACATCTGCCCGTCACCGTGCGCGGCCCCATGCGCGGCGGCGAGGTCGAGATAGACGGCAGCGTGTCGTCGCAATTCCTGACCGGCCTTCTGATAGCCCTGCCCCTCGCCGCGAGCGACACCACGGTGAGGGTGCGGGGTCTGCGCAGCATACCATATATAGACATGACCATCGACGTGATGGACCGTTTCGGCGTCGATGTCGATCACCGCGACTATGAGGAGTTCTACATCCCCGGCGCACAACGCTACACCCCCGCCTCGATGCGCATAGAGGGCGACTGGAGCGCCGCCTCGTGCCTGTTGGTCGCAGGGGCCGTGGCGGGTGGCAGCGGCCACAGCGGAACAGACCACAGCAGAACAGGGAGCGCGGGTGGCAGCGGCCACGGTGGAGTGGGGGTAACGGTGAAGAACCTCAATCCCGTCTCTTTGCAGGCCGACGTCGCGATAATCGAAGCGTTGTCGAGGGCGGGCGCCCACATAGAACAAACTGCCGACTCGGTGACCGTCTCGCGGCGGGAGCTTCGCGCTTTCGAGTTCGACGCCACCGACTGCCCCGACCTTTTCCCCGCCCTGGCGGCACTGGCGGCTTCGTGCGAGGGAACATCCGTGATACTTGGCACCTCGCGCCTCACCCACAAGGAGAGCGACCGCGCACAAGCCATCCGTTCGGAGTATCGCCGATTGGGCATCGACGTTGATATATCGGAGGAAAATGTGATGCGCATTACGGGTAGCGAGGTTCACGGTGGGGTGACGGTCGATAGCCACGGCGACCACCGGATGGCCATGTCGTTGGCAGTCGCCGCGCTGAGGGCCGACGGCCCCGTGACGATCACAGGCGCGGAGTGTGTGTCGAAATCGTACAGCGACTTTTGGGAAGACTTCGATCGGTTGAGAATTAAGAATTAAAAATTAAAAATCGCAAGCTACGCGATATTAAAACTTTGGGGATGAATACCTTCGGACGCAACTTCAGGATAACCATTTTCGGCGAATCGCACGGCGAGGCGTTGGGCGTAGTGATGGACGGTGTGCCGGCGGGAATGGCCCTGTCGGTGGACGATTTCGGGGACGACCTGAGTCGCCGTCAGGGTGGTTCGGGCATAGGCACGACCCCCCGTCGCGAGGCCGACACGCCCGAAATAGTCTCGGGTCTCTACCTGGGCCACACCACGGGCGCACCGCTCACGGTGATGTTCCGCAACGAAAATACCCGCTCGGGCGACTACGCCCACCTTGCGGAACATCCGCGCCCGTCGCACGCCGACCTCGTGGCGCGCCAAAAATTCGACGGCCACAACGATCCGCGCGGGGGTGGTCACTTCTCGGGTCGGGTGACGTTGGGGCTGGTCGCGGCAGGTGTCGTCGCTAAAAAAATTCTCGCGGGAGCCGGTGGGTGTGCTTGCGGCGATCCCGCATCACCCGTCCGTGTCTCGTCCGAAATAGTGGAGATAGGCGGCTGTCGCGAGCGGGAGAAGTTCGAAACCGTCATTGCCGACGCCACGCGGGACGGCGACTCGGTGGGCGGAGTGATAGAGTGCCGCGCCGTGGGTGTCGCCGCAGGTTCGGGCGGGCCGTTCTTCGATTCGGTCGAGAGCGTGGCGGCCCATATCATGTTCTCGATACCGGGGGTTAAAGGTGTCGAATTCGGCAGCGGCTTCGAGGGAGCACGACGTCGCGGAAGCGAGAACAACGACCCGATAATCGACCCTCGCGGCACCACCGCCACCAACCACGCGGGCGGCATCGTCGGCGGCATCACCAACGGGAACGAGATAGTGGTGCGCATAGCCGTGAAACCCACCGCAAGCATCGCACGCGAGCAGCAGACCTACAATTTCGCCACCGGCAGCATCGCCCCTTTGAGCATCGGCGGCCGCCACGACACCTGCATCGCCCTGCGCGCCGCAGTCGTCGCCGAAGCCGCATTGGCAATAGCCCTTACTGATCTCAAAATTTCGCGTTAGCGGCCACGGCCACAACGAGATCAGCTACACAAAAGAACCGGCGTCCCCATTCAGTAGGACGCCGGTTTCGTTTTACGGTAATGATGCGACCTCTTACAACTCTTTGAGAATTTCGAGCAGCAGCCGCCACGATTTTTCGACGGTGGCGATCTCAAGCCTCTCGTCGGGCGAGTGGGCGCCGAGGATCGTGGGCCCCGTCGAGATCATTTCGAGATGGGGATATTTTTCGAGGAACAGGCCGCACTCCAACCCTGCGTGAATTGCGCGCACCTTTACAGGTTTGCCGAACAGCCGCTCGTAAGCCTTTTTCGTCACGTCGAGCAGGTGCGACGACGGGTCGGGCGCCCAACCGGGATAGCCCTCGGAGTGTTCGACACAGCCTCCCGCAAGTGCAAAAACCGCCTCCACAGCGGCAGCCGTCGCACGTTTCGCGCTCTCGACCGACGAACGCTGCGAGGTGGTGACGACGATAGTGCCCGTGCGCGGGAGATCCCCCTCCTGCAAAGCAGGGCTGTCGGCCATCTTCACCGAAGCGAGATTGGATGATGTCTCGACCAATCCGGGGATGGCGAAACTCATCGCCTGCACACCGTTGGGCACTCCCACGAGGGCCGAGACGAGGCGGCGTGTGGTGTCGGCGTCGATAACTTCCGAGCTTTCGGCCTCTGCCACGGAGACCTCGGCCCCGGCGTCCGAGGCGGCGAGTTCGGCGCGTATGTCGGCTGCGAACTGCACAATCCAACCGGTAAACTGCACGGCCTTGCTTTCAGGGACCGCGACCACCGCACGCGCCTCTCTGGGGATGGCGTTGCGCAGATTTCCGCCGTCGATGCTCGCAAGCCTCGCCCCGAAACCTTTGATCCCGAATACGCTTTTCTCTTCAGCCGCCGGAGCCGAGGCCGGGACGGTCGCCGTTGCCACCCAAAGCGCGCGGGCGAGTATCTTGTTCGAGTTGCCGCGCCCTTTTTCGATATCGTCGCCGCTGTGGCCGCCTTTGAGCCCCGACACCGCGATCTCGAAAAACTTGTGCCCGGCGGGAGCGGCCTCGGTCGTGTAGTCGAAACAGGCCAACGTGTCGATGCCGCCCGCGCAACCTATGAACACCTCGCCCTCGTCCTCCGAGTCGAGATTGATCAGATATTTGCCCGTTATCATGTCGGCGCCCAGATTGAACGCGCCCGTCAGTCCCGTCTCCTCGTCAACGGTGAAAAGCGCCTCCAGCGGGGGATGTTCAGCCTCGGTGTCGAGCAGCAGGGCGAGCGCCAACGCCATTCCCAGACCGTTATCGGCCCCGAGCGTCGTTCCGCGCGCCTTCACCCATGTCGGAACGCCGGCGGCGGATCTATCTGTCCCGCAGCCGTTGTCGATATATGTAACAACAGGGTCTCGATCGAAGTCGAAAGGTTCCCCGGCGGCATTGCGCGCATCGGCGTTCCGCTCGCACACCATATCGACATGGTTTTGCAGCACGACGGTCGGGCGACCCTCCATTCCGGGCGAAGCGGGTTTGCGTATCACGACGTTGCCCACCGCATCGGTGCGATAGTCGAGGCGGTGCCGCTCGGCAAAATCGACGAGCCACGCCACGATCTTCTCCTCTTTTTTCGACGGTCGCGGCACGCGCGTGATCTCGTCGAACAGCTCCCATACCGCCTTCGGTTCGAGGTTTCTCAGTTCACTCATATTCAACTATTTCTTGTACGCCTCCACGCCGTTGCGCAGAAAGGCGACATATTTATCCACATCGAGGTCGTAGCCATAGACCGGCGCGAGCCTCTCGCCGTTGCCGTCGAGCAACAGATAGGCCGGTTGCGCCGAGACGCCGTAGCGCGTGTTCACGAGGTATGAATTTTTGCGCCCGAGGGACTTCAGCACCCTGCCCGCCGGAGTCGTAAACCACTCTGCCTCGGGCAGGCGCGTGCGGTCGTCGGAGTAGAGCGCGACGACGACATACTCCTCGCGCAGAATGCGTTGCACCTCGGCATCGGCCCACACCTTCTCCTCCATTTCGCGGCAATTGACACATCCGTGGCCCGTGAAGTCGAGGAACACGGGTTTGTTTTGCGCCCGTGCGGCAGCCAAGCCCTGCTCGAAGTCGAAATATGCCGTTATATCCATCCCCGGCGGCATGTGCAGGAAGTCGGAGTATTTGATCTTCTCCTGCGCCCCCTGTGCCGATACGGCTTGTGTGTGACCGTCCCCCATGAAGAGATCTTGTGTCGAGCGGGGTGGCAGATAACCCGAAACGGCTTTGAGCGGCGCGCCCCACATCCCCGGAACGAGATAGACCACGAACGAGAAGACAGCTATCGCGAGAGCCAGCCGAACCACGCCTGTGTGCTCGACGGGCGAGTCGTGTTTGAAGCGTATTTTGCCCAACAGATAGAAGCCCAACAGCGAGAATACCACGATCCATATCGCGAGATAGACCTCGCGGTCGAGCACTCCCCAATGGTAGGTCTGGTCGGCGACGGAGAGGAATTTCAGCCCCAGCGCGATCTCGACCAGCCCGAGCGTCACCTTCACCGAGTTCAACCAACCGCCGCTTTTGGGCAGCCGGTCGATGAGGCCGGGGAAGAACGCCAACAGCGTGAAAGGCAGTGCGAAAGCGGTCGAAAAGAGCAGCATCGTAAGTATCGGCGCCCAGAACTCCCCCTGCTGCGTCGAGGATATCAACGCCCCCCCGACTATCGGGCCCGTGCACGAGAACGACACCAGCACAAGGGTCAGCGCAAGGAAGAACACCCCCACGAGGCCGCCCTTTTCGGCGCCCCGGTCGGAGCGGTTCACCAGCTTCGACGGCATCCTCAACTCGAACGCACCCAACAGCGACGCGGCAAACACCAGAAAGACCACGAAGAACAACACATTGGGTATCCAATGCGTGGCCAGCCAGTTGAAGCTGTCGGCAGTCACCGCCTCGCCGCCCGCAAAACGTGCTATCAGAATAATAACGGCGATCGGCAGGGTGTAGAGCGCAACGATGAAAAGGCCGAACGCGAGCGCCTTGAAGCGTCCCGTCGCGGCATTTCGGCCATCCTTCATGAAGAACGACACCGTCATCGGCACCATCGGGAAGACGCAAGGGGTGAGCAACGCGGCAAAACCCCACAGTATCGCCCCGAGGATCATGCTCCACAGCGAACCTCCTCCCGCCTCGCCGCCATCGAGAGGGCTGTCGGCCCTAATCCCGCCGTCGGAATTTCGGCCCGCTTCGCCCAGTGGGTTCGCAACGGCGGACGCAGGATCGCCTTGTGGGTTCGCAACGGCGAATGCAGGATCGCCCTGTGGGCCGACGGGCACACTGAACTCCCACACCGCGCTGACACAACTCTTGTCGTTGCATATCTGATACTCTACCTCGCCAGCGAGGATGGCCCCCGGTGCCGTCGGGCGCACCTTTTGCCCGAACCCGGCGACCAGATCGAAATAGCCCGTCTCGAAGCCGAACACGGGGTCGTATTTGTGTACCGGCACCCCCGTTTCATAGGGGCCGCCCACAAGTTCCAACCCGCTCGAAGCCGAAAAATCGAACAGCGTGGCCAGCGCCGGATTGTCATAAGGCCCCAAGTCGTAGAGGTGCCAACCCAAGGGCGGCCGCGCCTCGAACAGCGCCTCGTACACACCCCCGTCACCCCCGTCGCCCTCCACTGCCACAACCGAAACGCTCCATCGTGCACTCTCCCCGACATCCGGCTGGGCGTAAAGAGTTGAAAGTTGAAAGTTGAAAGTTGAAAGCGATAATACAATAAGAACTACGCGCAAAGTTTTGCGCGTAGCCGAATTTTCAAATTTCCAAATTCTCAAATTCTCAAATTTTACTTATCCATTATTTCTCGGGTGCATTTTCGAGCGCATCGACCAGGAATCGCCAGAACCGCTCGACCGAGGCGATGTTCACCTCTTCGTCGGGCGAGTGCGGATAGCGGATGGTGGGGCCGCACGAGATCATATCCATCTCGGGATAGACCCCGCCGATGATGCCGCATTCGAGCCCTGCGTGCACCGCCGTGACTTCGGGTTTTTCGCCGAACAGACGCTCGTAACCGGCGGCCATGGTCTTCAGTATGGGCGAATCCATGTTGGGGTTCCATCCGTCATAAGAGCCCGACAGTTCGCACCGTGCCCCCGCCAACCCGCACAGGGCGACGATACGTTCGGCGACGAACTCCTTTTCGGAACGCATCGAGGAGCGCATCAGGGCTTGCATTTTCACCACTTTGCCGTCCGAGACTACACGGGCGAAATTGCTCGATGTCTGCACGAGGCCAGGCATCGAGGTGGACATTTTCACCACTCCGTCTGGCACTATGCACACGAGGTCGATGAGGTTCCGCGCCGCCGCCGCAGGCATGATCTCCTTCGGATAGTCTGCCGCATCGACGATCTTCACCGAGATGGTATCCTCGATGCCTTTGAACTCCTTGACGAAGGTGGCTTCCATCCGCTCGACCGCTTCGGTGAAGGTGGCGAGATAGTCGCCCTTCACGAGCAGCGTTGCTCGTGCTTCGCGCGGGATGGCGTTCCTCAGTCCGCCGCCGTCGATCTTCGCGAGCAGCACACCCGCCGCCAGATGTGGGCGCAACGTGCGCGCCATCAACTTGTTGGCATTGGCCCTTTGCAGGATTATCTCGATGCCCGAGTGGCCGCCTTTCAGTCCCTTGACCTCCACGCCGACGGCTTTGTAGCCCTGCGGAGCGGCTTCGGCAATGTAAGGCAATTCGATATTGGCGTCCGTCCCGCCGGCGCAACCGGTGCACAGTTCATGGCCGCGCTCCGAGTCGAGGTTTATCAAAATTTCGCTGTCGAGCTCACCCGCCTTGAGGCCGAAAGCGCCCACCATTCCCGTCTCTTCGGTGGCGGTGAAAAGCGCCTCCAACGGGCCGTGTTTCAGCTCTTTCGATTCGAGGATCGCCATTATGGCCGCCACACCTATGCCGTTGTCGGCGCCGAGTGTCGTGCTGTTGGCTTTGACTTTCGCTTCGTCGCCCTCTCCTTCGACGTGGGGCTCGATGGGGTCTTCGGTGAAGTCGAACGCACGGTCGCTGTTGGCCTGCGGCACCATGTCGAGATGGGCCTGCAACACGATGCCTTTGCGGTTCTCACGGCCCGGGGTGGCGGGTTTGCGCACAATGACGTTATCGGCCTCGTCTACAAAGTGTTCGAGGCCGTTCTTGGCGGCGAAATCCACCACGAACGCGCGTATCTTCTCTTCGTGATGCGAGGGGTGGGGAATCTCGCATATCTCTGCGAAGTGGCCCCACAAGGCGGCTGGTTTCAGGTCTTTGATTGTCATGTTTTTTATTTATTTGGAGATTTGAAAATTTGAAAATTTGAAAATGAATCCACGCAGACATTTTTGCGTTAGCCAATTGCCAAATCTTCAAATTTACAAATTCTCAAATTAATCTCGATATCATATTTTCAATATTGGCCTCTATCTCGTCGAGCCGGTCGGCTCCCTGGGCGGCGGCGGGATGAAATTTTTCGCCTGTAATGTTCTCATACAGTTCGATATAGCGTTCGCTGATGCCGGCGACAATATCGTCGGTCATTTCGGGGACGACCTCTCCGGTGCGGCCCTGAAACCCGCCCGCCATCAACCATTCGCGCACGAACTCCTTCGACAACTGTCTCTGGGGCAGCCCTTTGGCAAAATTCTCCTCGTAGGTGTCGGCATAGAAATAGCGCGACGAGTCGGGGGTATGGATCTCGTCGATGAGGGTGATCTCGCCGTCGCGTTTCCCGAACTCATACTTGGTATCGACGAGTATCAGCCCCCTTTGCGCCGCCATTTCGGCCCCGCGTGCGAACAGTGCAAGTGCGTAGCGCTCAAGGGTTTCGTAATCTTCCTGCGACACCAGCCCGCTGGCGATTATCTCCTCGCGCGAGATATTCTGGTCGTGTGCGCCTATCTCGGCCTTGGTGGTTGGGGTGACTATCGGCGAGGGGAAGCGTTCGTGTTCGCGCATACCGTCGGGCAGCTTCACGCCGCAAATTTCGCGCGCACCCGCTTTGTAGTCCCTCCACGACGACCCCGTGAGGTAGGCCCTGACGATCATTTCGACGGGAAATGTCTCGCACCTGTACCCTGCGGTCACCATCGGGTCGGGCGAGGCGATCTTCCAGTTGGGGCATATATCGACCGTGGCGTCGAGAAATTTCGACGCTATCTGGTTCAGCACCTGACCTTTATATGGAATGCCGCGCGGCAACACAACGTCGAACGCCGAGATGCGGTCTGTCACCACCATCACGAGGAAACGACCTTCGATGTCGTACACGTCGCGCACTTTACCGACATAGAGGCTGCGCTGCCCCTCGAATTTGAAATCTGTTT
>QMCE01002005.1_pt1 | contig 11845 bp, 5 predicted proteins | sample 1821851 | NCBI WGS metagenome assembly QMCE01 (sample SAMN09453174, study PRJNA476694) | Termite gut metagenome, whole genome shotgun sequencing project. | isolation source: worker | host: Odontotermes sp. | place: South Africa:Pretoria | collected 2016-01-28
ATGCCCATGGGCTGCGCTTCCTGAATAACGCGGCGGAAAGGATACAGGTGCATCTCGTGCATTTCGCGTGGTGCCACGTGCGGGTCGGTACGCGCATCGCCGTCGCGTCCTCCTTTCGGAACACTATACACAGCGTAGTGTTTCAAGGTAGACGCCACGCCCTGATCCTGTATGCCTTTAGTCATTTGTATACCCAATTCTGCAATCAAAAACGGATCTTCGCCATAACACTCCAACACTCGTCCCCAGCGCGGATCGCGAGCTACGTCTAAGATAGGCGCATACACATTGGTATATCCCAAGGCCTTGGCTTCCTTTCCGGCAATAGCGCCCGCTTCGTAAACCAATTTCTTGTTCCATGTGCTACCAATGGCAATAGGCGCGGGAAGCGGCGTAGCCTTGGTGTGATTTAATCCGTGAATACCCTCATTGCTGAAATCAACAGGAATGCCCAAACGGGTTTCTTCTACAAACCAGCGTTGGCAAATATTAATAGCTTCGGCATGTTTGCTAAAAGGATACAACAGGTGCGGCGTAGTTCTGGAACTACGTCCTACACCGTTCAACATCTCGTCGATATTAGCAATACCGTCTTTCCAAATTTCATTTTTCCAGTTAGCGGTAGGCAGGGAATCTCTTAGCACCCGTCCGTAGCCGTAGAGGGTAGCTAACTGCTTCTCCACAGGCTGTGCCGGATCCTCGTAGATATCTTTTACACCGTTTTTATTGAAATCAATCCATCCCTTTTTGTATATAGACCCGGCATCTTTCTTTGAGGCCGCCGGCAAAGGAAAACTCAACAATAAGGAAAACACAATCAGCAGGTTTACTTTTTTCATCGTATCATCGAAATTTTTATATGAATATACAAAGATAAAACATTTTTTATATCTGAAAAAATTGATTATATTTGTTTTCTAATCACAGTTGACTATGAAATCAAAACACTTGTATTTTCTTTTCCTTTCATTAATAATCAGCGCCTGTTCTTCCCGTTCCGGCACGGATCAATTGATTGACGACAACCTGCAATTGGCCGTGCAACAATACAAATATATGGGTACCCTGCTACCGGACGGAAAATTGCCCAAAACCTATTCCGGCGACACGTTAATCACCTCAGGCTCAGACTGGTGGTGCAGCGGATTTTATCCCGGTGCGCTATGGTATCTCTACGAGTACTCCAACGATGAAAGCCTGAAGGCCGAAGCCATACGCAGTACCGGGCTGCTCGAAAAAGAGCAATACAATACAAGTACGCACGACTTAGGGTTCATGCTGTTTTGCAGCTATGGCAACGGTTACCGGCTGACACAAAACCCTGCATATAAGGAGATCCTGTTGAAGGGCAGCGCGTCGTTATGTTCGCGCTACAATCCGGTGACAGGCTGCATCCGCTCATGGAGCTGGGGGCGCTGGCAATTTCCTGTTATCATCGACAACATGATGAACCTCGAAATGTTAACCTGGGCCGGCCGGGTATCGGGCGACAGCACGTTTCACAACATTGCCGTCAGCCATGCCGACAAGACTATGGACAATCATTTTCGTCCCGACTATAGCTGCTATCATGTGGTGGACTACGATACGCTGACCGGCGTGAAAATAGGAGGTTGCACCTGGCAGGGCCATGCCGATAGTTCGGCGTGGGCGCGCGGACAATCATGGGCCTTGTACGGCTACACCATGATGTTCCGCGAAACGAACAAGGAGAACTACCTGGCACAAGCCTGCCGTATTGCCGATTTTTTACTGAACCACCCCCACCTTCCGGCCGATAAAATTCCGTACTGGGATTATGATGCTCCCGATATTCCGGAGGCGAAACGCGACGTTTCCGCGGCGACCATTATGGCCTCGGCATTGGTTGAATTATCACAGTATGCCAAAGGCGAACAGTCGAAAAATTATTTGAACACCGCAACAACTATCATCAGCAATCTTTCAACCCCCGCTTATCGTGCAGAAGCCGGCACGAATGGCGGGTTCATTTTGAAACACAGTGTAGGAGGCTTGCCCTTTAACAGTGAGGTAGACGTGCCGCTCACTTACGCCGACTATTATTTCATAGAGGCGCTGATGCGGTTGAGGAATTTAGTGATGAGTGATAAACGATGAGTGATGAGTTATTTGCTTACGCCTTACTCATCGCCCATCTCTTAAAACATCCGCGATTATCCGCTCAATCCGCGTCATCCACGTTCTAAATCATTTTCAATTCTTACTTCACCTCTATCTCGTCGGCAAACAGGAAAGTCTTGGAGCCTGCGCCCGGATGCCAGTCGGGACAAGGCCCGAAGTTCTTGGCTACAATTTTGAGATAACGCACCGGTTGTCCGATTTTTTGTTTAAAACGGTAGATCACGCTTTCACGAAGGTTCGGCTCAACGGGACACTTTATCACGCCCCGTTCCGTAAAACGCTTGCCGTCATTCGACACATAAAACGTTACCTGCGGCGGGAAAAATATCCACGAATAAGACTCCTGAAGAAAGTCTATACTCACTTCTCCTACCTGTTGAACCTTACCCAAATCGAGGGTGGCGGCCAGGTCAACGCCATAGAAGCCCTGCCAGGTAGCCGAGCGGAAATTAGGCAGGCCCCTGATATAGTCGATGAGCGCCCATTCACCGCTGGCCGGATACTGCGAAGAATATGGATAGTCCAACGTGAGCATCCAGTCCACCGGTATCTTATTAAATATCGCGTCAATTTCCTTACTTGTTTTACCATTATTCACAGCCACGGCTCTCAGCACCGTATTTTTTCGCATAACGATGGGGGCCTCATATTTTGCCGACTTTTCCGTAGGCGAAGCGCCGTTCAGAGTATAATGAACAGTGCTGTTTTTGGGGCATGCAATTACTAACGTATCGCTATTTCTAAAAGTGAGATACCCCCGCTGCACCGACGGCACAGGCACAATTAAGTGATCGGTAATAGCAGAAACCGGTTCATTGCCTTCACCCGTACCCCATTCCTGATTCGGCTCGCTGCCCATCACGAACGATAACTCTCCGCCATTCATAATATCGGCGTGAGTGATGTACGCCTTCCGGTAGTCAGCCCCGTTCAAGGTAGCCGATTGGATGTAACAGTTTTTCGCCGAAGGTTTATCCGCCTTGATCACAAATCGTTTTCCATTTTCAAGGTTGATGGTCGCCTTTTTAAACAACGGTGTACCGATAGTGTAATACTCAGCGCCCGGCGCTACCTGGTAAAATCCCAAAGCACTCATCACATACCAGGCCGACATTTGTCCGCAGTCTTCATTGCCGCACAAGCCGTCGTTGCCGGCGGAATACAACTCGTCCATGATATGACGCACCATCTTTTGGGTTTTCCACGGCTGTCCTAAATAATTATACAAATAAGGCACATGGTGACTGGGCTCATTGCCGTGCGCATATTGCCCGATAAGCCCGGTAATATCCGATTGCCGACGCCCTGTAGTAGCTGTGGAAGCCGCAAACATCTCGTCTATTTTAGCTGCCAAAGCATCTTTACCACCATGCAACTGCGCCAGCCCGTCAATATCCTGCGGCACATAAAAGCTATATTGCCATGAATTAGCTTCCGTATAATTGAAATTCACTTCAAAGGGATCGAAAGGCGCATGCCAGGTTTCATTGCTCTTGGCCCGCATGAAGCCGGTAGACGAATCAAAAATATTCTTGTAATATTGCGCCCGTTGGATATATTCGGCATAATCAGCCTCCTTGCCCATTGCTTTCGCCATTTGCGCAATACACCACGCATCGTAGGCATATTCCAGGGTTTTCGACACGGATTCGCTTTCTTTATCCAGCGGGATATATCCTTTTCGGATAAAATATTGCAAGCCGAACAAGGACGTGTCGGCGCTTGTTTTGCAAGCCTCGTAGGCTTTTTCCACATCGAAATCACGATCGCCCTTTATATACGCATCGGCAATAACCGACACGGCATGATGGCCAATCATGCAAAAAGTTTCATTGCCGGCCAGTTCCCATACCGGCAACAGCCCGCCTTCATCATACAAACGAAGGAATGACTTAATGAAATCCCGGTTACGTTTGGGATTGGTGATGGTGTATAAGGGATGAGCGGCGCGATAGGTATCCCACAATGAAAATATGGTATAATTATTGAAATCCACCTTTCCTGTTTTTCCATAACGGCCGGCATATTCTCCGTTGACATCCATATATAAATTCGGCACTATGGCCGTGTGATATAAAGCCGTATAGAATGTGTTGTATTGTTCTTTACTTCCGCCTTCTACAATGATCTTCGACAATTCCTGTTCCCATGCAGCTGCGGCATTGGCTTTCACCTGATCAAAATCCCAACCCGGCAATTCGGCCTCTAAGTTTTTGCGGGCGTTCTCAACGCTGACGGACGACAAGCCTACTTTCACCATAATATTTTTCCCCGCAAAGTTGAAGGCCGCTTTGGTACTGTCGTTGAGCTGCGCATAAGTAAACGGTTCGGAAAACTTGGCCACAAAGTAGATCCGGCGGTCTTGCGCCCATTGGCGAACATGACGATAGCCGCAAAGTTCATCAACGCCAACAACATCTAAGCCACTCTGCAACAACGTCCCGCGATGTTTCAAATCAAAAAGGATAGTTGCTTGCGGTTTTTCAGGGAACGTGTAGCGATGAAATCCCACGCGCGCAGTAGCCGTGAGCTCCGCCTGAATATTATACTTATCAAGGGTTACGGCATAATAACCGGCAGATGCTTTTTCCGAAGCATGGCTGAAATCCGATCGATAGTCTTTATTCTCCCACTGAATTTTACCCGTCGTGGGTACTACCAAGATATCACAATAATCTTCGACACCCGTTCCGCTAAGGTGCGTATGCGAAAAGCCATAGATCACGCTATCCTCGTAGTGATAACCCGAACAGCCCTGCCAACCTGTTAATTTGGTATCGGGACTCAGTTGCACCATACCAAAGGGCAATGTGGCACCCGGATAGGTGTGACCGGTAAAGCCGGTTCCTATCATGGGATCTACGCAGGACGCTACACGTTCCGGCTTATTACTGCAACCGTACCAAGCCATAAGAGCCGGAAGAATGAGGATATATATCTTTTTCATATTAAAAATTAATACTCAAAGATACGACAATTCTGGTAAATATACAAATTAAGGTTTTGCCATTATTCGTTCTAAAAGATTTTTCAATAGATTTGACAAATACTTAGTCTAAACGAAATGTTAAATTAATGTCTGAGCCACCCTGCTATTTTCGTTAAATAGTCCGCGTCCGTTCCGTCAAACCCGTTCAGCCGATCGCTGTCGACATCAAGCACGCCCCACACAAGGCCGTTATTGAACAGGGGTACTACAATTTCCGATTTTGAAGCGGAACTGCAGGCGATGTGTCCGGGAAATTGCTCCACATCGGGAACTATAAGGGTCTTCCCCTCTTTCCAGGCCGTACCGCATACACCGCGTCCACAGGCAATACGTGTGCAGGCAATAGGCCCCTGAAAAGGGCCAAGCACTAATTCATTATTTTTAACGATATAAAATCCCACCCACCAGAAACGGAATATTTCTTTCAGGGCGGCGGCTACATTCGCCATATTCGCAATACCGTCGCTTTCGCCTTCCAGCATGGACTTCAACTGCGGAAGGAGCGCCTTGTATTTTTCTTCTTTAGTAAGACCGGCGGGAATTATTAATGTATCTGCCATATCCGGTTGATTATTTTATTTGCACATTCTTTCCGTTTATTACCACATTGCTCATGGTGAAATGCTCGACCAGTCCGGCAAGAAAAACGGGATTGTCGGCAGTAATTTCCAAATTTTCAAATGTGAAATAAGACAATTTATACTGCGCTGAAGCGCTGACATTAAAAAAAGTTTCGCCGGTGAATTTTATATTCCTCATGGTAATATGGCTACCGTAGGACATGAGCGGGCCGTCGTGCCCTTTCAGGTCGAAAAACTGTGTCCAGGGATGAATGTAAATAAAGTTGACCCCGTTTCCCTCAACATCTTCCACTGTGATATACTCGTAATTCTGGGGTGTATCGGGGCGCATTTTTAACCAGAGCAAACGTTGTGCGCGATTGATCTTACAACGGCGAAAAAGTATATTATAGTTATGTATCGATTCGCTTCCGCAGGTCAGCGCCGCATGACAAAAACCGAACACACAGTCTTCTATGATGATGTTACGATTTTCGCCGTTATTAGGGTCTTTATCAGCTGCCGGGCCTTTGCCACCCTTGAGCACCACCGCATCGTCATTGACCGACATAAAGCAGTCTTTAATCAACACATTCGTGCAGGCGTCAATATCGACGGCATCACTGCTCGGCGCCTTTACCGGTTTTTCGGGGGCAAATATATGCAAGCCTAACAGTTTTACATTTTCACAACGATAAATATGCGTTGTCCAGAAAGGTGAATTTTCAAGACGCACGCCTGAAAGTCGAACGTTTTTACAGTTTGAAATATACACAAGGCGCGGCCGCATTTCATCCATATTGGTACAGTTGGGATTAAATTCCCGGCGCAGCCAAAAGGCTTTCCAGTAGCGCAAGCCGTTGCCGTTGATCGTTCCTTTGCCCGATATGGTAAAGCCATCCAAACCGTCGGCATTGATCAAAGCGGAAAAATATTTCAGTGTTTGTCCTTCCATTCGCGTCATCAGGATGGGGAAATGGCTGATATCGTCGCTGCCTTTTATTACCGCGCCTTCTTCAAGGTGAAGATGCGTTCCCTGCTTAAAGAATAGCCCACCGCTTAAAAAAACGCCTTTCGGTATTACCACTACGCCGCCGCCTTCGCCACTTGCACGGTCGATGACCGACTGGATGGCTGCCGTTTGCACGATAGTACTGTCGGTTTTAACATGATAATCGGTGATACGGTATTGTTTACCGAGCGTTTTCACATTTACCGGTTCATTGTTTTTTAAAAACCAACCTGGAATAGGCGTACCGTCGGGAAAAACATCGGCAGCCCACGCATTGCCGGCGATAAGCAATGAGCAAATAACAACAACAAGAGACTTCTTCATATTCATAAAATTTACTTCACCGCATCCAAATAACGGATGAGAGTCATCATGTTATCTATATATGCGGTAGTAGTAATACAAAGCCCGGCATCTTGTTCCGCCGGCGGATAAGGCGAGGTATCGTACTCGTCGCCTGCACGCGTAGCTACATATTCGGTAGTCCTGCTTGGCGCCTGCTTACCCACCGGCTTAAATACATTCGAAGTCATACGCAGGGGCGAGAGCCATGCACCTTCTTCCGTTAAATTATCAATGATCCGCTCCACGTTATTATTTCTTCCGGCAAAAATATTGTCGCCCGAATAATACGCCGGCAAGGGTATCGCCTTATCCGAAAGCAAGGGGGACGTTTCTTTTAAACGATCGACCGGAATTTGTTTCACTTCTTCCAAGCTGCGCTGTAACGCAGATATATTGACGGGAGCAAAAGAACCTATGTGCGACACCGTATTAGTGATGTTTTGATCGATGAAATAACGTCCGTTGGCAATATTGCTGCCCTCACGGTGAATATACTGCGGAGCGCCGGTCCGTTCATCGACATATCTCGGCACCAGGATCATTTCAGGAGAAAGGCGCCGCCCCGATTGCCGCACCTGCGCACCGGTGAGTTGTATTGTTTTCAGGAAGGCGATAGCATTGGGAATCCCGTCGAGATACTTAGGGTCTGCCGTAAGTTTATAGTAAGTTTCGAGCATGTCTATCACCTCCATGGTGGTAGACGCATTCAATCCCCTGGGTTCATAAGTACGTGCCGTAGCTGGCCTAAAGTCATGCGTATATTGATCTGCCCAACCGGCGTAAGGCGGCGGGGTTTGTATTTTCCACACCAGATCCATAGCACGGTAAATAGCCGGTTTAAACTTTTCCGTACCGAAAACCTGATAGCACTGTGTAAGGAATCCTACATTTTCCAGACAGACATCATCATTCAGCGTAATGAATGAGGCGTAGTTTTTCTTACCGAGAATATCATAATTCGCTTCGATAGGATAACGTTGCGGCCATCCGCCCGAAGGATATTGACTTTTGAGCACAAAGTTGATCACCTTATCCAAGGCCGGTTTAAACCTTTCGTCGTGTTTTTCCACATACATGCGCAATAGTAATTCAGCGGCGGTAATGGTACCATTATCGTCAAAAGTGGCGTTGCCGTAGTAGTGGTGAAATTCTTCCATCCGCCAGGCCTGCCGCCCATAGGTATCATACCAGCGTTTCATCGACTTTTCGCCGGCCAGGTCGATCATATAATTCCAGCCGCCGTGTTCCAACTGGTGTTCCATCAAGAGAGCGGCCACTTCAACCGCTGCATTGTAATAGTATTCATCGCCCGTAGCGTGGTAGGCGTCGAGGAAAAGGTGTCCCATAGCCGCAGTGCCGGGATTTTGTATCCATCCCATGGTGGGTAATGCTTCCAATTCGCCCCAGCGGCGCGACATGTCGGGCAGGTACTGCCAAACGTAGGCGCCGCGATTGCCTACTTTCTCCACCATAAAACGGGTGGCGCGTTTCATGGCATCCAACACTTTATCCGTCGACACCAATGGCTGTGGCTTGCTGAGCCTGAGGATGGCATCCTGCACTACAGGCTTGGCCAGGCGCACAGTTTTTCCGCCGGCAACTATTGCCGTTCCAATAATTTCTCCCCGTGTATTCAACCAATAGGCCGAATAGAAATTTTCATCGCCGGTCAAATCAAGGGTCACCGTATCGGCATGTACGCAAACAATGTATCCTGTGCCGGGTTTTCCCATGCCCCAATGCGCCGTGTTTTCCGTCAATTCTTTCATCGGTCGCATTTGATCGGCCTCGCTGTAAAATGTAGTATCTTCAACAACCGGCAGGTTGCACAAAGAAGCACCGGACACAAAAGCGATCCACTCTTTTAGCGGAGTGGCGGCGCGAACGCTGTAAACAATCGCTTTAGCAGGGAATTTATTTTTATATTCGGTGATGTCTTCGTAAACGACACCGGCATCTGCCGTTCCCTCATCTATGATCCGGTTATATTGGCGTTGCGTTAAACTTACCCCTCCCTGCGGCGCATACAACGTACCGTCGCTACGGCGGTGCCATTGACGAATATCTATGATATCCAGCAAAGCGGCATAACGCTCTTCGGATAAAAGACTGTCGGTTACATCCTTGGTAGCCGAAAGCATGGTCAAGGCCTGTCTTCCCTTTTCTTTTTCCCACTCATCAATTACATCCAACCAGAATTTTACAAATTTCGCCGGGCCGGTATATTCCAAGCCTAAGTGGTGCACTACGTTCCGGTTATCGCCCAGACTATCCAGATAACGGCGGATATTTTTCCGGTGAAACGCCACTAATTTTTCATCATTCAAATCATAGAACTGATCGGCCATGAATATGCGCTTGTCGCCCGAATAATATACATTTTCAGGAAAACTGAGTTCATTGATATTATTGGCTGTCCGCCAGGGATAGTCCGCCCAATGGGCGCCTTCTTCAATGATATTATGTTGTAAATAATGGTCTTCAATAAAGAGCAAGCCTTTTTCATCGGCAAGGTCGGCAAAGGATTTCAGGCGGTCCCAATACCAGGGGTTCGGCGTATTCAAATCATACAAACTCAAACGGTCGAAGGCCTCACCAATGCCCGTGCGGCTGAACGGTTGTTCATAAAACGGCGCCCACACGTCGGCGTCCGCCCTGCGCGAACGGCCGTGATCATCCCTGCGGCGTTCATACCAAAGCGCCGGAAAATGATTCAATGCAGCCATGTTATTTTGTTGCATGAACTGCACCAGCGTGTCCAAATTGTCGGTATAACCGCGTCCTTCACGTCCCGGCACAAAGCGCGTGAGGTGAATGCCTGCATTATTTACAATGGACGGACGAAGGCTTCCGCGCCACAAAGCTGTTCGCTGCGTCCTGCCGGTCAGTCGCCTTCCGTTTAATACAATTAATCCGTTCTCTATGGTTATTTGCTGCGTTTTATTCTCTTGTGTAATTTGCCGTACGGGCGGAATAACCGTCCCTATTTCAGGAACGTTTACCGTGGGAACAAGCGGAAAACGCGTTGCCAGGGTGTCGATCCATTTATCCACCGTTAATTCGGGGTCAACGGAACGTTTGTTCATCAGCGCGGTGTAGGCGGGATTCGTTCCTTCCATCGACGGTGCCGGAACGGTAATGATCTTATCCGCATCGGGTGACGGGTTGCCTATTCGCGCTTCCAATTGTGCATAAAACAGACTCGGCGGTTTCATGAAAGTACGCGGCATCAAATGAAAGCCGTCGCCATAGCCCTGTCCCCAGGTGCCGAAAGCCCAGTTATAAGCGCCCGGCGGCATTCCCAAATGCAGTTGGGGCACACGCGCTTCCCAGCACACGCTGTTTGCGCCGCTCCAACCCGCCCCTTGCCCATCCACGTCACGAAAAGCGATCTTTAACGCACCGCCGTCCACCGTTTGCCGGTCGAACAGCGTGCCGCAAGCCCAACCGCCCAGTGTCCCGCTAAAATTATAAGGATGATAAGCATAACACTGCACAAAGGCATTAGGCCCTGCGGCAGTATAGCCCACCGAAAAATCATGATAACCGTATTCCGAATAACAACGTGAAATCAGGGTTTGCTGTCCGGACGTCTGAAAAGCATAACGCCGGAAACCGCCAATTTCACCCACGGGCGACAAGGACTTACAATCCTCCACGGTGAACCGGCGCACACCCTCCCACAAAGCTACTATACTGCTCACAAAATGCTCTCCCGTAACACGGCGTATCCACCCGTCTTCGGCATTGTTCACCGTTATAGCCATCCAGCGATGGTGTTCATCTTTTGCATTCTTTTCATTATATTCCGATACGCAACGCAGGTTCTCAACGCCCACCTTAGTGATGATACCTGCATCTTCACAGTGCGACACATAGCCCATTCCGAACTGCTTTTCCATGGCGCAGGTCACCGGCGCATCAAGGGTGATAGATGTTGCATCAATAGCCACTACCTCGCGTTTCCATTTCAGATCATAATCACGCGGTGCCCAGGTCGTCAACGGATAATCCACAAAAGCGCCTATTTTATCGGCGCCTATAAATGATAACCACTCGGCAGTGGAAGGACGGGTAATGATGACCTTATCGCCTACCTTAAACGGATGACGGCCGGGAAAGGGAATGACCAGGGCATTCACAGGCACATAGTCGCCTGTAACCTGAACGGAATCGGAGGTGGAGTAGGGTTTCCCCTGAATTTTAATCAAGGTTTCACGGCCGGTTCCGGCGGCAAAAAGCACTGTTCCGTCTTCCCCATAGCCTCTCCCGCGCAACACCACACCCGAAGCGGTAATGGAGAGCGAGCCGTTGATCCGGTAGCGTCCCTTTTCAAGTTCCACCGCTCCACGAAAGCCGTTTTCATCCGGCGACAACGAACTCACATAATCAATCGCCTGCTGAATGCGGGCTGTAGCATCCTTATCCCCTTCACGGGCCACATAGACCTTAGCCGGCACCAAAGGAATTTCCTGTTCCGAGGCCATGTAGCCGGCGTAAGAAAAATCCGGAATGCGGTCGCCACGCTCATTAGCTGCATATTCAATTTTCCGGTCGGGAGTAATGCTCAGCGATTGGGCAACGAGCATCGCGCCCGTGAGCATCACCAGTGTCAACGTCAAAATTTTTCTCATGGTTTTACTATGGTCTATATTATTATTTTGCATATATTATTGTCTGTTTTCAATGAGAAACCACCTTTAATCCGATAATAGATAAAATCAATGTGGATAGAAAAAACAACCGTAGTATATGCGCCGGTTCCTTAAACACAATAATCCCTACGATCACCGTTCC
>QMCE01001862.1_pt1 | contig 11844 bp, 10 predicted proteins | sample 1821851 | NCBI WGS metagenome assembly QMCE01 (sample SAMN09453174, study PRJNA476694) | Termite gut metagenome, whole genome shotgun sequencing project. | isolation source: worker | host: Odontotermes sp. | place: South Africa:Pretoria | collected 2016-01-28
CCACTGCCGAAGAGAATCCGATAGTAGCAGCGAGTGGTCTGCATAAACTCATAGAAGCGCGAGTAAAAACGCTTGACCCAGGTAAGTCTTTCCCAGGGCCGTCTGCGGAGGACGCAGGGAGCCTTGCGAGCGCGAAGTACATGATGCGGCAGATAGACGAGGCTAATTACATATTGAATGGTTGTCGAACTAATTACGAGAACGACCCACTTCTTGCACTTCCGAACCCGTTTAAGAAAACGAAAGCGGACCGAGATGTGGAAAAACTCGTCGATAAACTGCCCGAGTGGAAGTTCGATATCCTCCCGTGCAGATAGCGGTAGATTTTTTTGCATAGACTGGGGCGATGGAAAAGAGTATCAAGCAATAAACAGTCGGGGTGGGAGTAGAACCTATATAAGAAATTATGAAACGGCCCAACCGCGAACTGTAACACTAAAAGGCAGGTATGGCCACAGTTTAAGTTTTCGGCCCGACTCTTATGTAAACGGCGGTTTGTATCTAAGCAAAATATATGGTGGCTTGGGGCGGGTTTTTTCAACCCAGGAAGATGGCACACAGCCTAATTTTGCTCGTACTTTTGCGGGTTGTAATGAGCTCACGGGGCCAATACCTTCCGATTTATTTGATGGTGTTCATGGTCAGCCCAGGGGCGCTATGTTCATTGAATTGTTTTCTGGTTCAACAAAACTGGATGGTTCCATACCTGGGGACTTGTTCAGTGGGATAAAAGGAACGCCTACGTCAAGTTTGTTTGAAGCCAGTTTTAAAGATTGTAAATCTTTAAGTGGCGCGATACCAAATGATTTATTTGCCGGGATAAAAGGTGCGCCGGCAAGATATATGTTCAAGGAAACGTTCCGTGGGGCTTCCGGTCTTACTTCAATAGACGATAATTTATTCGCTGGTATAAAGGGGGCCCCGGCGGAAGAAATGTATCTTAGAACTTTTTCTGGGTGCAGTGGTTTGTCTGGCTCTATCCCCGAGAATTTATTTGGTGGTACCAACATAGCGGGGGCTCCCGCAGGTTGGATGTTTTATCAAACATTTTATGGATGTTCTGGTTTGACTGGGCCAATACCTGAAAAATTATTTGGGGCTGGTTCTATAAGCGGCATCCCGGCCGAAATGATGTTTTCTGATACGTTCAGTAGATGTTCTGCTTTAACCGGTTCAATACCGGAAAAATTGTTTGGTGCGGGAACTATAAGTGGGGCTGCACAGCGACATATATTTGCCGGAACATTTTCTGGTTGCTCTGGTTTGACTGGCTCGATACCAGAAAATTTATTTGGCGCGGGTACCATAAATGGTACACCCAAGGATTCTATGTTTTCTGCAACTTTTTCTGGTTGCAGTGGTTTAACCGGTTCAATACCAGAAAATTTGTTTGGTGCGGGTTCGATAAGTGGGACGCCAGCGGATAGAATGTTTCTAAATACTTTTTTTGATTGTCGTGGTCTTACGGGTTCTATCCCCGAGAATTTATTTGGTGGAAAAAATATTAAAGGCGTGCCAGTAGACTCAATGTTTCGTGGAACTTTTAATAATTGTCGTGGTCTTATGGGCCCAATCCCCGAGGATTTATTTGGTGGGACAAATCTTAAAGGTGCCCCGGCAGACAATATGTTTAGTGATACTTTTGAAAATTGTATAAGTCTGGCAAGCGAGCCAGTTGGCCCGAATAATCCAAATGGTTATGCTCTGCCCGCGAATTTGTTTGGGGGAACAAGTCTGGTTGGTTCCCCCAAGGGTGCAATGTTTGACTCTACTTTTGCATACTGTCGTGGTTTAAGGGGCAGTATTCCGCCGAATTTGTTTGGGATATTATCTGGACAGCCTGCAGCTATTATGTTCAGACGAACTTTCAGTATGGCCGCAGGGATTAACGGAACAATTCCAGAAAATCTTTTTGGGACTATTTCAGGGGCGAGTCGGAGTGGAATGTTTTGCGATACGTTTTTGGGTACTGGTGTAACGGGTCCGGCCCCAAAAATAAACGGGCAGTATTTTTGGGATATATGGCCGTTTAGTTCATGGAGTAATACAGAAAACACAAGCACGTGCCTTTCTGACGCGGGCTGTATGTTTTGCGGAACAGAGTTGGACGAGAAATCTACAATGCCAGAAGAGTGGAGCCGGGGGAGATTTTAGGCAGAACTTGCTGTTTTAAAAGTTGATTTATTGTTTTTTTGTTGTAAAATCCCGGGAAAATAAAGGATTGTTAAATGGCCGAAAATACCAACGTCTTGTCTACGAACGAGTTAGAGGCTCGTCTGCAAAAAGCAGAAAATATACGTGCCCGTGACGGGGTCGTCTGGAAAGACAAATTTGAACGAACCGGAACAATTGCGCAAACCCGCCAATTGAATGACGGGACCGGGGTGCGTGTTCCCGGTCGGGTAACCGCTTTGCGCTGGATGGGTAAACTTATGTTCGGGCGGATTTATGATATTGACGGAGAAATTCAGTTTTCTATGTCACGTGAAGAACTCGGCGAAGATAACTATAAATTCTTTAAATCAAATGTCGATATGGGGGACTTTGTGGGACTCGTGGGCGAACTTTATCATACTACCGCCGGGGAACTCACAATAAAAGTTTCGGCATACGAAATCTTGTCCAAGGCTCTTCGCCCATTGCCGGAAAAATTTCACGGACTTACCGATATGGAAACAAGATACCGTCAACGTTATCTTGATATAATTGCAAACCCTGAAACTCGGAATACAATGAAAATGCGATTCGCAATGTTGCGCCTTATCCGTGACTATTTGACCCAGAATGGTTTTGTAGAGGTTGAAACGCCTATTATGCAAAACGTGGCAAGTGGCGCCGCCGCCCGCCCATTCATAACACACCATAATTCACTGGACGCAGACTTTTACCTTCGCATAGCACCGGAACTGTTTTTGAAACAGTGCATAGCGGCGGGCTTTGATAAAGTGTTCGAGCTTGGGAAAAACTTTCGCAACGAAGGTATGGACGCAATGCACCTTCAAGAGTTCACAATGCTTGAATGGTACGCGGCATATTGGGATTATAAAGATAATGTAGACTTTTCATGGAAACTTGTACAAAAAATATTGCTGGATTTAAAGGGGGCGTTGCAAATAGAATACCAAGGTCAAAAACTTGATTTTTCATCGTATGAAGAAATAGATTATATCGCAAGAATGAATGAATTATTGGGTGTTGATATACTGTCGTTTGATGATACAGAGGCGTTAAAAAAACGACTTGTGGACCAAGGTATGTTTGGTGCGACGGAAATGGAGGACCTGCATTCTGTGCCGAGCATAGTTGATTATGTATTTAAAAGAAAAGTCCGGGATAAAATAATAAATCCTGCATTTGTTTATAATTATCCTGCCTATATGATACCGCTTGCGAGACGCAGTGACGCGGACGAGCGCAGGATAGATATATTTCAGTTCATAGTCTGCGGGGCAGAGTTGATAAAGGCTTACTCGGAACTCGTTAATCCGCTTCAGCAAAGGGCTGCATTTAATGAACAGGCTGCAAATAAAGCAGCTGGGGATGAAGAATCGTTTGATGTAGATGAAGATTTTCTGCTTGCGATGGAACACGGAATGCCACCAATATCTGGCCTTGGCTTGGGGATAGATAGATTCTTTGCAATGGTTGCCGACCAGCCAACATTGCGGGACGTGATACTGTTTCCGATAATGAAGACCGAGAAGTAAATAAAATCGTTCGGTGGGGATGCGAGAGCACCCCGACTTTTTTTATACTTTGCGAAAGAGAACAAAATTTGATAAGCTCCTTTAAAAGGGCTTTATATGTTAAAACTATTTATAGATATTCATGACGAGCGCTGGGGTGCACACAAAATAGATTTCGTAAAAATTGCGAATGTAACACATAAGACTGCCTGCGGCGCAATGGTTCCCGGCCTTCGCCGGGATGACGAGCTTGTCGGAAACGATAACGCTTTAATATTAAATTTTTGTGAAATAGCTAAATCAAGCTCGTCATCCCGGCGAAGGCCGGGAACCATTGCGCCGCAGGCATCAGAGGCTTCTCTTGTGCTCACAAACGATACAGAGATAAAAGAACTCAATAACGAGTATCGTGGGTTGAACAAGCCGACTAATGTTCTTTCATTTGAAACGGGCGATTCGGAACTTTTGGGTGATATTTATATTTCATACGATACTGCTATGCGGGAATCTGGTGCCGAAGAATTTGTTGCGCATGTTACTCATCTTGTTATACATGGAATTTTGCACTTGCTTGGACATGACCATATAAAAGATTCTGAGGCGGAAATAATGGAAGCACTAGAGATTAAAGTATTAAAAAAACTTGGCATAAAAAATCCATACGGCGAGATAGAAAATACTTCTTTTTCCCCCCCCCGACGCGCGAAAAAGGCGCCGTCGGCCCCCCCTCAAGGGGGGGGCAATCCTTACCTGAAGACCGATGCTCAAAATTTAAGGTTTGAAATTCCCGTGCGGGATTGCCCCCCCCTTGAGGGGGGGCCGACGGCGCCTTTTTCGCGCGTCGGGGGGGGGCTCTTGTCCCCACTGTTGTTTGGCGCTTTGGCATCGTTTGGATTTGCTCCGTTTAATTTGTGGTTCCTAACCTTGCTTGGAATTGGTGGCGCTTATTATCTTATTTCCAAAAAAACATTTTGGCCGGCGTTTCTTTTTGGTGCGGGATATGCGGCTGTATCGTTTTGGTGGGTGACCAATTCCATATTTGTAGTGCCAGAACTTGCCGTGCAATTCGCAATCTGGACAGTGCCGGCAGTGCTTGGAATTGCGCTTGTGGGGGGCTTGGTTTTTTCGCTGCCATTTATAATTACAAATCGCTGTGACCGGTGCTGGGCTCTGTGCAACGCAAATAGGCCAATTGTTTTTGCGGTGTCTTGGACTCTGGTTTTATGGCTTCGCGAATGGTTGTTTACCGGTTTTCCGTGGAACCCGATTTCTAATATAACTTTGCCTTTTGCCCCACTTGCAAATTCTATGTCTTTGTGGGGTGCGCTTGGTCTGACGTTTGTAATCGTTGGATTGATTGCAGGTGCTGTTGAATTTATAAAAGCGCAGAAGGTAAAAGGTAAATCTAATTCGCTTTTAATATTTTCGGCTTTACTTTTAATCGGAACCGGATATGGTTTTTATAATATTCATGTGTCAAATAAAAATGCAAATGAAAGTCCGTTGGTACGCATAGTACAACCTGCATTTTCCGCCGAGCAAAAGGCGTCGCACTCGCGGGAAGAGGCGATAAAAAACGCCGAAGAAAACATAGCGAAGTTAATTGATTTGGCAAGGGATGGACATAACCCCGACATAGTAATTTTTCCGGAAACGGCATATCCTTATATAATCGCAGATGATAATTTGCACATGGCAAAAGAGCTTGGGGTGACAACCCTTATCGGCTCAAATTCATACAAGGACCGTAATGTTTATAACTCTATGATAGTCGCCAACAAAGACGGCAAGATAGAAAAAATATACAGCAAATCTCATCTTGTTCCATTCGGAGAATACAGACCTTTTGGGGATATTATACCAACTCCGGCCCAGCTGACCCCAGGTGGCGGAGCCGAAGTTATCAATATAAACGGTTTAAGTTTTGCGCCCGCAATTTGTTATGAAATAGTGTTCAGCGATTCACTTGTACCGAATAAAACTTTTCCTAATGCCATAGTTAATATTACAAACGATACTTGGTTTGGAAAGACTCCCGGTACATATCAGCACCTCGATATGGTGCGGCGCTATGCCATAGAGTCCGGACTTCCCGTTATTCGCGCTAATTATTCTGGGATAAGCGCATTTGTTGGTGCAGACGGCGGGGTGGTGTCAAAGCTTGATGTGGGTGTTCAGGGGACTCTTGAAGGCCGCGCAAGTGGTGCGCATATAACGCCATACAGATATATAGGTCGCGACGGTATTATTCTTATTGTGCTGCTGTTTTCATTTTGTGTGATGTTTGCAACGCGAAGAAAGGTGTAAATATTGCATAATTTGCAATTGCCGTAAGATGTGATAAAATCATTCGCGATACCAAGGATTAAAAATGTCTAAATCGTCGCAAAGCCGCAGAAACCTACACACACACACACAAGTAAGCCGTTAAAAGACTGTGACGTACAGGTTGTATCCCAGTTTCCAAAAACATTGGTTGGTTTTTATGTCAAATATGCGGCAAAACCTTTTTCTGGACTTATTTCATTCTGGGCAATTTTATTTTTGTTTGTCATAGTCTCTAATGGTGTTATATGGCCATACTTTCAAAAGACCATAGTTTCTTTGTTTGAAAATACATCGGTTGCCGGTGGTGATTTTATCATGTATGCTTTGCCGACTGTTATCATGATAACTGCTGTTTGGATTATGATTGATTTATCGGAACTTGGGCAAAGCGTTTTGGGAAATCGCTGGCGTCCAAAGGTTCAAGACCAAATAAACAAAGTTCTTCATGATTATACTCATAACCAGTCAATGGGCTTTTGGACAAATCGAATTGTTGGCAAAGTAAATTCACAAATAAATTATGTCTCCAGTGGTTTTGTTGTTTTACAAGACCTTATGATGATGCTTGCAATGCTTATTGTTGTTGCGCTTAATATGTATTTGATTTTGGAAATAAACAAGTATGTTGCGTTTCTGCTTGCCTTTGCATTCGCGTTCAGGGTGATATATGGAATTATGCGAATAAAACCGATGAACAAAGCGTCCAAGACTGCGGCGGAGTCCTCGAGCGCGTTGTCTGGAAAAGTAATAGACAGTTTATCAAACTATTCGATTGTAAAACTTTTTTCCGGGATGAAGCGCGAAAGAAAACACCTTGAACCCGCACGTCAAAAAAATATAGACGACCGAATTTTTTCTGGATTTATGCAGCGCTGGTTTTGGGGCTTGCCTATGTTTGTGTGGGATATACTGTTTGGTGCAATGCTTATGCTGTGTGTTTATTTGTATTCCAAAGGTCAGATGAAAATTTCCGAGATAGTCTTTACTATGTCTGTATATAATACTGTAATGGGAAGCATATCAAATATAATACGTCAAATTCCTAACCTTGTCGATGTTATTGGAAGTGCACAAAAATCGTATGAAGAACTTGTGAAACCGATTGATATTTCTGACATACCAAATGCGCCCTGTATAGACGTGAGCAAGGGATATATAGAATTTAAAAATGTTTATTTCAAATACAAAAAGAAAAATGTTTTGGATAATTTTTCGCTTAAAATAGCCCCTGGGGAAAAAGTTGGTTTGGTTGGTGCTTCTGGTGCGGGAAAGACGACGCTTGTAAATTTACTTATGCGTTTTTATGACCCTGGCAAAGGAGGCATTTACATAGACGGTCAGAATATCAAAGAAGTTACACAAGACAGTTTGCGCGAAAACATAGCCTTTATTCCGCAAGAGCCGACTATGTTCAACCGCAGCTTGCGTGACAATATCGGATATGGAAAACCGGGTGCGACGGACAAAGAAATTCGGCGTGCAGCCAGAGAAGCCCAGGCTGATAAGTTCATAACAGAATCACCAAAGAAATATGACAGTATGGTTGGGGACCGGGGAATAAAACTGAGTGGTGGTCAGCGTCAGAGAATAGCAATTGCGCGAGCGTTTTTGAAAGATGCGCCGATATTGATATTGGACGAGGCTACATCGGCGCTTGATTCTGAGACCGAGGCCGCAATACAAAAGAGTTTCGAAGAACTCTCGCGCGGGCGAACTACCCTTGCCATAGCCCACAGGCTGTCTACATTGCGTAATATGGATAGAATTGTCGTAATGGAAAAAGGCAGAATCGCAGAGCAGGGCACTCATGCGCAGCTGTTTCGTAAGAAAAATGGAATATACGCACGGCTTTGGAATATGCAGTCTGGCGGGTTTATAAACGAGTAACGGATAATGCTATTGGCGCGTTTTCTTTAAAACCCAAATGCGTATGGCCGATGAAAGGTTGGAATTTGGTTGGCGTGTTCCGTCTATTTCCCGGATGATTTCTGCAACAGATTTATTTTCCAGGGCCGCCAGTTTTTTCAGCGCGTCGGCAAACTCGTCTTCAATTGAAAACGAAGTTTGATGACCGGAAATATTTACAGACATTTTTTTCATTATACAAATTCCCCGCGTAAAGAGCACTTGTTCGCAGATGTTATCCGTATAGTTTGCAGGGTCATGCTGGCACCCGAGCCCCCCCCCGGCCGCGCAATAAAAGCGCCGTCCGCCCCCCCCCTAGAGGGGGGGGGATCGTGCCTGAGGTCCGGTGCACAATTATTAGGCTCTGATACTCCCGTGCTGGATTCCCCCCCCTCTAGGGGGGGGGCGGACGGCGCTTTTATTGCGCGGCCGGGGGGGGGCTCGGGTGCGAAAGGCGAGGCTTCAACTATGACCTGCTGCATATATGGCGTACGGTAAATCATGTGTTTGCCTGTTTTATCGGGGCCTTCCAGCAAACACTCCATTGTCCTGCCAACACAGCTTTCGTTAAACTCGCGATTCGTTTGCGTAAGTATTTCGTCCAAAATTACAAGGCGTTGTTTCTTTATATTTTCTGGAATTTGGTCCGTGAACAAAGCCGCGGCGGTATGAGGGCGCGGGGAGTACTTGAACGAATACGAGTTTATATATTTTATGCGTCTTGCAAGCTCGCACGTCATTTCGAAGTCTTCTTCCGTTTCACCAGGGAAGCCGACTATAAAATCTGATGATATTTGAATATCTGGGTTGACTTTGCGCAACTTGTCAATTATCTCGTTATAAAGTTCCAACGAGTATGGGCGGTTCATTCTCTTCAGCACATTCGGAGAACCGCTTTGGGCGGGAAGGTTAAGGAATGGTAACAGTTTTGGTTCGGTCCCGTGAAGCTGTATCAAATCGTCGGTCATTTCCGTTGGATAAGACGAAGTATATCGTATGCGTTTTATTGAATCGATTTTTGCCGTTTCCCTTATTAAATCTGCAAGTGAAAATTTATATCCATTAACGTTTTGACCCAGAAAACATATCTCGGTCGCACCATTTGCAGCTGCCTTGTGCACGTCCCTTACAACATCTTCAAATGTTCGTGATAATTCCCTTCCCCTTGTATATGGAACTATGCAATAAGTACAGCAATGGTCACAGCCTTCTTGGATTGGGATATAGGCCAAAGGCTCTGCGTTTACAGACTCTGCAAGTTCATCAAATTTTTCAAGCCCAGACAAGTCTACATTTAACAATTTTGCGTCTGGGTTATCCAATATCTGGGGTAATTTATGATAGCTTTGCGGGCCAAGCACAAAGTTTAATTCTGGTATTCGACGAAACGCATCACTGCCCGCTTCTTTCGCTACGCAACCAATGATGCCGAACAAAGAGTCAGGTTTTTTTCTATCACGAATTCGTCCAAGTTCGCTGAAGACTTTATTCGTTGCTTTTTCACGTACGCTGCATGTATTAAGGATTATAAGGTCTGCGTCACCCAGTTTATCGGTTTGTGTCATTCCGCGTCCGCAAAGCATTGAAGAAATACGCTGACCGTCGTATACATTCATTTGGCAGCCGAAAGTTTTTATATAGAATTTTTTCATGTACCAATATTAAATCAATTTCTAGAAAGATTCAAGTAGTGTATCTACTTACCTTTTGGGGTACAGGCTATGTCTATCAACAAGTTATTCTTTTCAAGTCTGCAGGCAAATTCCAGTTCAATAAGTGGTTCAAGGTCAGAGCAATTAAGTTTAAAAATCTCGGCACAATTATACTCTATATCTGCGAGTACTTTTTGACATTCTATGTTCGTTTGACCGCGCTTTACTTTGCACATTTTCTTGGCGCAGTCTTTTTCACAGACTATTTTTTCCGATGAAACCCAAACAGGTTTATCATTTTTTGTATTGTACGCACGAACCGTAACGTACTTTATCTCGTACGGAGTTCTTGGTGCGTTCTGCGCCAAGAATTCACGCAATACGCGTTTCAAGCTTTTTCCAAGACAATATGAATCAAGTGCCGCGGCTATTAAAAACGGTGGAGTTATGACCGGAGAAGCCACGACAAAAATTGTTCCGGTAATATGTTTTTTTATGACAGAGTCTGAGTTTATTTTGACCCCGGCATTATAGAGTGCGCAAATATATTTTTTCATTGCACGCGTCCCCCGATATACCAATCAACAAGTTGGGGAACTGAAACAACCTTGCCCGAAGCGCCCCCGTGGTCAAGGCTTTCATCACAATATTCTTTCGTTCCCAAAAGAGAAGCGAACTTATGTTTGTTTGTCGCCGTTACCATGTGGTCACTATTGCCAGAGCTGAGCACGAATTTATCACGAATTTCATAACTTGCGGTTGCAAAGGCTTTTTCGTCGGGCAAAAAGCCAGAGCGAAATTTTGGAATCCCTGTTATCACGATTTGTTGGATAAAGTCTGTTATATAGTTTTGTTTCACAAGCTCGTTCGTTGCGGGCGAGTTAAAGAAACCCGCGCGTTCAACATCAAATCCCCATTCTTTTAAATGCGTAAAAAGCTTTATAAAAAAGGCACCGCCCAACGAGTGCGCGATAACGTCTATTGTTTTAAACTTGTTTGCGTATGGGGCAAGCTGAGTTTTTGTCGCGACTTCCCACTTGTCAAACGTGGCTTCAAGATTTTTTGCATAATCAAGCGCAAGAACATTATAACCTTGTTTTGACAAGGTGTCTATAAGCCACTCTATCCAACGTATTCCAAGTGTTCCACGAATCCCAGGAAACAAAACAACAAGTCTGGAATCTGAATTAGTTTGCATCATCACATGCTCCCCCTATCGTGATTGCCATGCTGATTTTGAAATAGTTCGCACAAAGTTTTTCCTCAGCGCGATTGGTTTCTCTTCTTTCGGATTTACGCGGTGCTCAAGAAATTTTACGCAAAGTGCAATAAACTCTGGCGAAACGCGAATGTTTCTGTTGCCGATGCTCGCAAAATCCTTGTTTATTGTTACGCATGGTTTTGATGTATGGTCAAAGAGAAAATATTCCGGTCCATGCTCTGAAACATCGGGCAAAATATTATCATCCTTGTTGTCTTTTGTAACAAAGTATCTTATTGCTTCAAGAAGCTTTTCTTTATTGGTTTGTATTATCTGTGCCGAAGGTTCTTCTATTTTTTGCGCCATATAGTGTGTCATCATGATTTTGTTTTTACTCCTGATTTAAAAAGGAATTTTATCCTATCGTCTTTTTTTTCATTTGCAAGTTTATTTTCATCCCAGGCTTCTTTTTTGCAAAGTTCATCAAAAGACGGCAGTTTTGTTATGCCAAAGGTAAACGCAAGCTCTGCCATGATATTGTAAATATTCTCTTTCATCTGTGCTACCCGTATCCTGCGTGTGTACTGTTTGTGCACAAGGCTGTATATATTTCTTATTTCCAAATCGCTAAGGCTGGGATTTATATTCTCTCCGTTTCTGATAACAACACTGTTGTCTATAAAATACCATTTTGGCGCCTTGGTATAATTCGTGTTTATACCCGTTGACACTATGTACGAATTTTGTTCATATTCGCCAGGTCCAAAATAATGAACATATCCATTTGGAGTCTTATCCAATATAGTAACAATTTCCTTGATTACAGAAAGTGAAAACTCTGATTTCGTCATTGCAATTTCTCTTGTAATAGTTTATTTACAGTGGTCGGATTTGCTGTGCCACCGCTCTTTTTCATCACTTGACCCACAAAGAAGCCAAGCAGACCGGTTTTTCCTTCGCGATACTGGGCGAGCTGTCCCGGGTTAGCGTTTATCACCTCGTCCACGATTGCCGCAACAGCGCCGGTATCAGACATTTGGCGCAGCCCATCGCGATTCATAATTGCCGCCGG
>QMCE01002827.1_pt1 | contig 11839 bp, 8 predicted proteins | sample 1821851 | NCBI WGS metagenome assembly QMCE01 (sample SAMN09453174, study PRJNA476694) | Termite gut metagenome, whole genome shotgun sequencing project. | isolation source: worker | host: Odontotermes sp. | place: South Africa:Pretoria | collected 2016-01-28
GGCGTGGCGGCCCGGCTGTCGGAATTCCAGAAGGAGCTGGAGCGGCACGGCCGCGAAAACGCGGCGCTCCGGGAAGAAGTGCGCACCATTGTGACGCTCCAGGCGCGGGGCGGCGTGCCGGCGGTCTCGCCCCGGCTTCTGGACTGGCACCGCCGCCTGACGGCGAACGACGTGTCTGCGGCGCTGGCGCGGGAGCTGGTCGAAACAGTCCAGAGGGAACGCCCGGACATGGCCGAATCGGAGGAGATCGAAACCACCCTGCTGCAAGCTGTCGCGCAGCGCTTTCCCGCCGCAGGGCCGCTTCTCCTGAGGGAGGCGGGGCCGACCGTGGTGGCGCTCGTCGGCGCTTCGGGCGTGGGAAAGACGAACTGCATGGCGAAGCTGGCGATACATTTCACCATGGGGCTGCGCAAGTCCGTCGGCCTTGTCAACGAGGACTGCCGGCGTCCCGGCGCGGAGAGCCAGATATACAATCTGAACCGCATTTTCGGCATACCGGTGAGCACCGCCACGAAGCCGGAGGAAATGGCAGATGTCGTGAAATCCATGGCGGGCCGCGATCTGATCATCCTGGACACGGGAGGGCGCTCCCCGCGCGACGCGCGGGGCATAGAGAAGCTGGCCGACATACTCCGCGCGATCGGCGCGCAGGAGACGCACCTCCTCCTCTCCGGCGTGCAGTCGGAAAAGACCCTGCGGGAAACGATGATCCGCTTCAGGCCCACGGGCTTCAACAGGGTGATATTGACGAAGCTGGACGAATGCGTGTCGTTCGGCAATCTTCTCAATATCGGTTCGGACATGGCCGAGGGCCTGAGCTACATGACGTGCGGCCCGAACTACAACCAGCCGATCGAGCCTGCGGACGCGTCGATCCTCGCGGAGCTGGTTCTGGGCGTCCGGGAGATTGACGCCGGTTCCGAACGTCTCGCGGAGGCTGTTTCGAAATGATGGCGAAAAAGATGGCGGGATTTTTCTCCGTCCTGGGCGTTCTGGTTTTTCTCGGCAACTGGCTGTACTTCTATTTTCTGCCCGACAAGGGCGAAGTCACGGCCATGACGGCGGAGAAGGCCTGGGAGATAGGGATATATCTCGCGGCGGCGTTTTTCCTCCTGGGGCTGTTTGTGTCGACATTGGGCATCGCGCTGGTGCAGGAGGTGCTGGCGGAGAGCAGGAGCCGCGACATGGAGAGGAAATTCCGCGCCAAAACAGCTTACGACCGCATCGTCAACATGAGCATGAGTCCGACAGACGCTGTTCGCGGCGAGGACGCTTTACAGGTTGAAAACCCGAAATAACGGCTTTCCGCAGGAACGCTGGGGGGCGTTCCGGGGCGCATGCGCGGAACAGGCCAGGGAACACTGATGAACCAGGAGGTGTAGAGCATGAACGAATATGTGGAAGACTATGTCGCGCCGCCGCCCCTTTCCGAGGAGGAGGAGGCGGAGCTGTGGCGGAGCTGCAAAGAGGACGAAAACGAGGAGGCGCGGGCCAGGCTGATAGAAAACTATCTGCCGCTGGTCTTCGACATGGCGGAGAGGATGTCGAAAAAATTCCCGACATACCTCGACGTGCAGGACCTCATCAGCTACGGCAATTTCGGCCTTCTCGACGCGATCCGCAAGTTCAATCCGGCTGAGGGGGTGAAATTCTCCACCTACTGCAATCTGCGGATCAACGGAGCGATTCTGGACGAGCTGCGCCGCCTGGACTGGCCGTCCCGCCAGCTCAGGCAGAAGGTGAACGAGGTCAAGCGCGCCCGCGAGGAGCTGGAGATGAAGCTCGGCCGCGCGGCGCAGGATCACGAACTCGCCGAACACATGGGGCTGGACGAAAAAACCTACGAGGGCCTGATGCGGGACGTGCAGATCAAGTCCATGGTCTCCCTCGACAGGAAATGGGACGACTCGGACGACAACGAGATCGGCCCCATCGAGATGCTGGCAGACACCCGCGCGCCCGATCCCCTGACCGAACTCACCCGGCAGGAGATCAAGGAAGTGGCGCTCAAGGGACTGTCCGAATACCAGAAGCAGGTGCTGGTGCTGTACTACTACGAAAACCTCAACCTCAAGGAAATCGGCAAGGTGCTGAATCTTTCCGAAAGCCGTGTCTGCCAGATTCACCAGAAGACGCTGGACTTTCTGAAGCAGAAATTCACCGAGCGCGAGATCAGCCCCTACTCCCTGTAGAGCGGGGGCGGGGCAACCGAAAGCGAGGGCGGCGAAAGCATGATTGTCGGCGGCGTCGAAATCCGCGCCCATGACGAAGGATCGGGCGAGGCCGTGCTGTTCCTGCACGGATGGGGTTCGGAGTTTTCGGTGTTCAGGCCGTTTCTGGACAGCCTGGCGGGGCGGTATCGCGCCGTGGCTCTGGACATGCCCGGATTCGGGGAAAGCGAAGAACCGCCGTCGGCGTGGGATGTGGACGGCTATGCCGATTTCGTCCTGCAATTTCTGGAGCGGAAGGAAATCCGCAGGGCGATAGTGATCGGGCATTCGTTCGGCGGCCGCGTCGCAATCAAGCTGGCGGCGCGGGCCGGCGGCCGCGACGCCGGCCTGGAAATTCCCAAAATGATCCTCGTGGACGCGGCCGGAATCCGCCCGAAGCGATCGCTCCCGGCGCAGGCGAGGCAGCTCGTCTACAAGGCGGTCCAAAACGTTCTTTCCGCCGCGCCGGTCAAAAGGCTGTTTCCCGGCGCGCCGGAACGCTGGCGCCGCGCCCGCGCCTCGGCGGACTATTGCAACGCCACGCCCCTCATGCGGGATGTGCTGGTGAAGACGGTGAACGAGGACCTCACGCCCCTCCTGCCCCGGATAGCCTGTCCCACGCTCCTCGTCTGGGGGGTGAACGACGCGGCCACGCCGATCGCCGACGCGAAGATCATGGAGGCTCGCATTCCCGGCGCCGGCCTTGTCGCGCTTCCCGGCGCCGGCCATTATTCCTTTCTGGATCAGCCGTACGCGTTCGGGCGCGTGCTTGACTCGTTCCTGAACATCGAGAGGTGAGACATGCTCTGGTTCGCCGCGCTGGCCCTGTGCTTTCTCGCCTGCAGCGTCGCGACTGCGCTGCGCGACTGCCACATGTGGCAGCTCAATTCCTACAAGCCGGCTGAGCATCTCCGCTGGCTTCGGCGCACGTGGACGACAGACTGGCTTCCACAGCGCATGTTCGTCGTTCCTGCGGCGATCGCGTCCCTGTTTTCATTCCATGCCGTCGGGATCGCCATTGTTCTTTTCGCGCTCCAGACATGGCGGAACCGCCCCCGCGATGCGAAAAAGCCGCTTGCGTTCACCCCCCGAATCAAGCGGCTCTTCGCGACAGACGCGGTTCTCCACATCCTGATTCTCTGGATCGCATGGCGTGTTTTCGCGGATACGGAAGCGTCTCCGCTCCTCTTCGCCGCCGCCCTCCTGCTCTCGCCCGGCCTCATGCTGCTGGCGGATCGCGTGAACGCCCCTCTCGAAAAACGCATCAACCGCCGCTATGTCGAAGACGCCCGGCGCATCCTCGCGGGCGTCCCAAGCCTCACCGTCATCGGCGTGACCGGCAGCTTCGGCAAGACCAGCGTCAAGCATTTCCTCCACAGGCTTCTCTCCGCCCGGTACAACGTCTTCATGACGCCGGGGAATTACAACACCACCCTCGGCGTCGTCCGCGCCGTCCGGGAGGGGCTGCGGCCCGTCCACGACGTTTTCCTCTGCGAAATGGGCGCGCGGAACGCCGGCGACGTCAGGGAAATCTGCGAACTGGTCAAGCCGCGGCACGGCATCGTCACCGCAATCGGCCCGCAGCATCTGGAATCGTTCGGCTCTCTTGAAGCCGTCATCGCGACGAAATTCGAATTGATCGATTCTCTCCCGCCGCAGGGGATCGCGTTCCTGAATTACGACAGCGAGGACATCCGCTGCCGCGATGTGAACAGGCCCATGGCGACCTACCGCCTCGAACTGGGAGAAGCGGACTACGTCGCCCGCGACGTCCGCGTCTCCACCCCCGGTTCCTCCTTCACGGTGCGGCTGGCGGACGGAGCCGACGTCCGGTTCGAGACGCGCCTCATCGGCGCGCACAATGTTCTCAACATCACCGGCGCGATTGCGGTCGCGGATCGCCTGGGCGTGCCGGCAGCCGATCTCGCTGTCGCGGTGCGGAGGCTCGAAAGCGTTCCGCACCGTCTGGAGCTTGTTCATCGGGGCGACCTGACCATCATCGACGACGCCTACAACGCCAACGCCGCGGGCGCGAAGGCGGCGCTGGACGTTCTGGCGCTGTTCGACGGCTTCCGGATTCTCGTGACGCCGGGGATGGTCGAGCTGGGCGCGATGGAGGAGTCGCTCAACCGCGCATTCGGTGCGCAGGCTGCGGCTGTGTGCGAGCGCGTCATTCTCGTGGGAGAAAAACGGACGAGGCCCATTCTGGCCGGCCTGCGGGACGCGGGCATGGCGGAGGAGGCGATCCACATCGTCGATTCCGTCGGGCAGGCGTTCGGGAAAATCCATTCCGAACCGGGCGGCGGCCGGAAAAAAATCGTCCTTCTCGAAAACGATCTGCCGGACAATTATTGAGGACACTGTATGGGAATTCGCCTGGGCGTCTTTTTCGGCGGCAGAAGCGTCGAACACGAAGTGTCGATCATCTCCGCCATGCAGGCCATCCGCGCCTTCGACAAGGCCAAATACGACGTCACCCCGATCTACATCGCCAAGAACGGCGACATGCACGCCGGCGACGGGCTGGACGACATCGGGAGCTACCGGGACATCCCCGCGCTTCTCGCCCGTGCCCGCAGGGTCGTCCTCATCCGCGACAGCGGCAGATTTCTTCTGCAAAACTATCCGCCCAAACGCTTCCGTCCGGGCAGGGGCGTCGAGCTGGACTTCGCCTTTCCCGTCGTCCACGGAACGACGGTCGAGGACGGCGATCTCCAGGGCTGGTTCAAGACAATCGGCATCCCCTTCGCGGGCTGCGACGTCACCGCGTCGGCTCTGGGCATGGACAAATGCCACATGAAAACCGTCTTCCGCGCGGCCGGCATTCCTGTTCTGGACGCGCTGCGCATCCGGAGCCGCGCGTTCTTCGAAGACCCGGCGGCAACGCTGCGGGCCGTCGAGGCGTTCAGCCCCTGCCCCGTCATCGTCAAGCCTGTCAACCTCGGCTCCAGCGTGGGCATCGGGAAAGCGTCCTCGGGCGGCGAGATCCGCGACGCGCTTGAGCACGCCTTCCTCTTCGCGGGCGCGGCTCTTGTCGAACGCGCCATAGCCGATTTGCGGGAAATCAACTGCGCCGTCCTCGGGGACGAGGACGAGGCTGTCCCGTCCGAATGCGAGGAGCCGATCAACACGGACGCCATTCTCAGCTATGCGGACAAATACGGGTCGGGCAGGAAGGCGGGCGCGGGCGCGAAAGGCATGTCGGGCGCGAAACGGAAGCTCCCCGCCGACATCCCGCCGGAAACGCGCCAACGGATTCAGGAGCTCGCCGTCCGCTCCTTCCGGGCGCTGGGCGCGAACGGCGTGGCGCGGATCGATTTCCTCATGGACAGGGCGAGCGGCGAAATCTGGGTGAACGAGATCAACACCACCCCCGGATCGCTGGCGTTTTATCTGTTCGAAAAAGCGGGCATTCCCTATCCCTCGCTGCTGGATCGGATGGTTTCGCTGGGCTTGAAGCGCCAGCGCGAAGCCGACAGCGTCACCCGCGAATTCGAAACAAACATCCTCGCCGATTTCGCCTCGGGATCAAAAGGGGCGAAACGCTGATCAGGCGGCCGGCCCGTTTTTTTCGCCGCGCTTCAACCGTCATCGGATACAATGCCGGAATACCCTGATTCCGGAGAACGACCCGATGACGACGCCGTTTGCGCACCTGCACATCCATACCCACTACTCCACCCTTGACGGCATCGTCCTTGTCGACAGGATGCTTGCCCGCGCGAAGGAGCTGGGCCAGACCGCCATGGCAGTCACCGACCACGGCGTCATGTACGGCGCGGTGGACTTTTACACGACAGCCCAAAAGATGGGCATGAAGCCGATTGTCGGCTTCGAAGCCTATGTCGCGCCCGGCGATCGAAAGGAAAAGTCCACCAGCGACCAGTTCGCCTACAACCATCTGACCCTTCTCGCCCGCGATTTCGAAGGCTACCAGAATCTGTCGCGGCTCTGCTCAGAGGGCTTTCTCACCGGCCTCTACCGCTACCCCAGAATCGACAAGACGATCATGCGGGAATGGTCGGCCGGCATCTGCTGCCTGTCGGGCTGCCTTCGCGGCGAAATCCCCCAGCTTCTGCTGGCGGGGAAAATGGCCGAAGCGGAAAAGGCGGCCCTGTGGCACCAGGACGTCTACGGGAAAGGCAATTTCTTTCTCGAAATCATGAACAACGGCCTGCCCGAACAGCGGAAAATCCTCCCCGCGTTCCGCGAGCTGTCCGAAAAAACCGGCATCCCCCTCGTCGCCACGGCGGACGCGCATTATCTTCTGCCCGGGCACAAGGCGATTCAGGACATCATGATCTGCATCAACACGGGCCGCCTCCTCGCGGATGAAAACCGCATGCACGCAGAGGAGGGCTGCCACCTGAAGTCGGCGGACGAAATGCTGGCCGCCCTGCCCGGCTTCGAGGACGCTGTCGAAAACACCATGCGCGTGGTCGATCTGTGCAACCTCGATCTCCTGACAAAAGGCTTCCACCTTCCCCGGCTGACGCCGCCCGACGGCATGACCGCCGTGGAATACATGTCGCAAATCTGCCTCGAAGGCCTGAGGAGGCACTACGGCGATCCGCTGCCGGACGCTGTGGTCGAGCGTTTCGAGATGGAGCGGCGCGTCATCGAAAAGATGGGCTTCCCGGACTATTTCCTCATCGTCTGGGACGTGGTGAATTTCGCCCGCACAAACGGCATTCCCGTCGGCCCCGGCAGAGGCTCGGCGGCGGGCTCCATCATCTCCTACGGCATGGGCATCACCAACATGGACCCGCTGAAATACGGCCTTTTCTTCGAGCGTTTCCTGAACGAGGGCCGGAACGAAATGCCCGACATCGATCTCGACTTCGACAAGGAGCGCCGGCAGGAGGTCGTCAGCCACATCATCGACCGCCACGGCGCGGATCATTGCGCGAAGATCATCACCTTCGGCTGCCTCTCGCTCAAGTCCGGCATCCGCGACGTCGGCCGCGTCATGGGCGTGCCGCTCCCGCACACGGACAGGCTGGCCAAGCTCATCCCCGACATGTTCAAGCCGGAGAAGGGCGTCACCCCCCTCGCCTCGGCCCTCGCAAACATCCCCGAGCTGAAGGCGGAGTACGACGCGGACGCGGACGTCCGCAAGCTCCTCGACGCCGTGGGCGAGCTGGACGGCGTCATGCGGAACACAGGCATCCACGCCGCGGGCGTCCTCGTCGCGGACAGGAGCATCACCGACTACGGCCCCCTCGCCGCCCGCGACGGCGAAGTCACCACCCAGTACGAAATGAAGGCTCTGGAGAAATTCGGCCTCTGCAAGATCGACGTCCTCGGCCTCGAAACCCTCTCGCTCATCAAGAGCGCCGTTGAGATCGTCAAAAAGACCAGAAACATCGATCTGGACATCGAAAACATCCCCCTGGACGACAAGCCGACCTTCGACATGCTGTCCCGCGGCGACGCCAAGGGCGTCTTCCAGTTCGAATCGGAAGGCTTCCGCCAGCTTCTCGCGCGGCTCAAGCCAGACGTGTTCGAGGACCTCATCGCGGCTGTGGCGATTTACCGGCCGGGGCCGCTGCAGTTTCTGGACAATTTCATCAACCGCAAGCACGGCCGCGAACCGCTCACCTATCTCCATCCCAAAATGGGGCCGATCCTCAGGGAGACCTACGGCCTCATCCTCTATCAGGAGCAGGTGCAGGCGCTGGCGCAGGACCTGGCCCACTTCTCCCTCTCCGAAGGCGATCTCATGCGCCGCGCCATGGGAAAGAAGGACGCCAGGATCATGGCGGAATACCGCCAGAAATTCATCGAACAGGCGGGCGCGGAGCTGGGCAGGGACATCGCGGAAAAGGCGTATGACCAGATCGAGGTGTTTGCCGGATACGGCTTCAACAAGTCGCACTCGGCCTGCTACGCCTTCATCGCCTACCAGACAGCCTATCTGAAGTGCCATTTCCCGAAGGAATACATGGCCGCCATCCTCACCATCAGCCGGGGGGATTCGGACGACATCGTCATGTATTCCCACGACGCGGCCGCGATGGGGATCAGGGTCCTGCCCGTGGACGTCAACAGCTCCGACGCCTTCTTCTCCGTCGAGGGGGACGACGTCCGCTACGGCCTGTCCGCAATCAAGGGCCTGGGCGACAACGCCGCGCGGGCGGTCGAGGACGAGAGGAGGATGAACGGGCCGTACAAGGACCTGTTCGACTTCACCGCGAGGGTGGACCTGAAGACCATCAACAAGGGCGCGATGGAGGCTCTGGTCAAGGCGGGGGCGATGGACTGTTTCGGCATGCACAGGGCGCGCCTCGCCGCCGGCCTCGAAGCGGCGATCAACGCGGGGGCGGGCGAGCAGAAATCCAAAGCCACGGGACAGCTCGGCCTCTTCGCCGCCTTCAACCAGGCTGTCCCGCCGCCGACGCTCCCGGACGTCCCCGAATGGAGCGGGCAGCAGACGCTGCAGTTCGAGAAGCAGGTTCTGGGCTTTTATTCGAGTTCGCATCCGCTGGCCGAGCATTCCGCGCGGCTGGAGGCGTTCGCCACCGCGTCCATCGCCGGGCTGGCCGGAATCGAGGACGAATCGATGGTGACTGTGGGCGGCCTCATTTCGAAAGTGTCTGTCAAAAACGACAAGCGCGGCAAACGCTTCGCCCAGATCGAACTGGAGGACATGGGCGGCGCGACGCGGGGGGTGGTGTTTTCGCGGACATACGAGGAGGTGAAGGAGTTCCTTGTCGCGGACGCGGTGGTGTTCGTCTCCGGGCGTCTGGACAAGAGCCGGGACGAGCCGTCGCTTGTCGTCGATTCCGTCGTGCCGCTGGAGAAGGCGGAGGAGACTCTCGCCGTGCGTGCGATTCTGAGTCTCCGCCTTGAGGATTTGTCGCAGGAGCGTCTGGACGGGCTCCGCGACTTGCTGAACAGGAACAGAGGCGACACGCGCCTGTTTTTCCGCCTCCTTTCCCCGGAAGGCAGGGTCGACGTCCGCGCGGACGAGCGGTTCAGCTTCCGCGCGTCGCGGGAGGTGATGGACGCCCTGAGCGGCTGGTTCGGGTCGGGCGCGCTCACTCTCGGCGGCCGCCGCCGGACAGGACACGCCGGGTAGAACTCAGTCAATATTGCATCTGGCGATGATACATCTGCCTCCTTTGGTTGTGTTCATCCAACGCACTCATGGCGACAGGCCCTGATATCCGGACAAATCGGGATACCCGCATCTACTTCGTTCCGTCGCCGCCCCAGGTCTTTTGCTGGCCCAGCAGGATGAATTCGTCCACATTCATGGTGAACAGCACCCCGCCGCCGGGTTTGTTCTCCACTCCCGACACCGCCTCGACAATGGAGCCGACTTTTTCGTTCTCGCTCACAATAAGCAGCATCTCCTTTTCCGGGACAAGAGTAATGCCAAAGAACTTGACGTCCTCTTCCGTGCCGGTTCCGCGGGCGTTGAGGATGCTGCCTCCGCTGGCGCCGCCGCTGCGCGCCGCCGCCATCACCGCCTCCGCGTACCCCGAATTCACAATCACCGTTATCAGCGTATAGCCCGATTCCATCCGCCCGCTCCTTGTCTCGCTTCCGCGCAGAACCTCGCCGCGGCTCTGTTCACTGTTCCGGACATACATCGCCGGCGCCGTCAGCAACAACCCCATGCCGCCCAGTTTTTTCGGCTCCTTCTCCGCAGCCGCCTTCACCGCAGACAAGACCGCTCCCGACTCCGATCCCATAAGCGTGAACACCACGTCCTGACGGACGTCCGCCAGCGACAACGCCTGCAAAATACGGCTGCGCGCCAGCGACTGGCCCAGCGCAATCGTGCCGCCCCTGGCCCCGGCCTTCTTCGCCGCCTCGACCAGCAATTCGCCCCGGCGGCGTTCCATGAAGCAAATCAGCAGCTTCGCCGGCATCGACAGGTGATTCATTTTTTCCCTTCCCTGTTTTTGAACAGCAAACCCAGAAGCTGAATCGTGACAAGGGGCGCCATGGCGATCATCGCCACCATGCCAAACGCGTCGGTCGCGGGATTCCCCCCCATCGCAACAGACGCTCCCAGCGTCAGCGCCAGCACAAACGTCGTCGACATCGGCCCCGACGCAACGCCTCCCGAATCAAACGCTATGGCTGTGAACAACGGCGGACAGAAACGCGTCAGCGCCAGAGCCAGAGCGTACCCCGGAATCAGGATATACCAGATGCTTATCCCCGTCACCACCCTGAGCATGCCCAGAACCACCGCCAACGCTATGCTTATCGACAATGCGCCCAGCATGATTCCCCTGCGGATGGACCCGCCTGTCAATTTCTCTATCTGCTCCGTCAACACCCATACCGCCGGTTCCGCGCAGACCACCACCGCGCCCAGCAGCAACCCCACCGGCAGCAGCGCCCAGCCGTCTGCGAGGACGCCCAGCCGCATGCCGAGCGACCACCCTATCGGGGTAAAGCCGCCGTTGACGCCGACCATGAAGACGACCAGACCGATCCAGGAGTAGAGCATGCCCAAAAACATGCGCTTGATCTGTTCCCCCGGCAGGCGCAGAAGCGTCAGCTGGCAGATGACGAAAATGATCAGGAGCGGCAGCAGCGCCATGGTGATGTCGCGGGCGACATGCGGAATCTGCCGGAGATACGCGTCCAGCAGGGACGACGCGTCCGCAGCGGCGGCTGCGCCCTGTTCCGGCGCGTCCATCGAGTTGAACAGGCCCATGATCGCGACAGCCGCGATGGGGCCGATGGAGGCGAGTCCGACAAAGCCAAAGGAGTCGTCGCCCGATTCGCGCCGCTTGACCGACGACGCCACGCCCATGCCCATGGCCATGATGAACGGCACGGTGATGGGGCCTGTGGTTGCGCCGCCGGAATCGAAGGCGACGCTGACAAACGCCGGCTCCGCGAAGGCGCAGGCGAAAAAGACCAGCGCATAGAAAAGAATCAGCAGCCAGGCCAGGGACGCCTGGAACGCGACCCGCAGCATCGCCACCACCAGAAACACGCCCACCCCCATCGCGATCATGCCGAGGAGCAGATTCTTGTCCACTCCCGGAGAGACGCCGACGACCTGGTTCGCCAGCACCTGGACGTCGGGTTCGGCGATGGTGATGGCGAAGCCGATGACGAAGCTGGCGACGAGAATCAGCGCCAGGCTGCGGCGTTTGGTCAGGGCTGATCCGACGCGCTGCCCGAACGGCACCATGCCGAGTTCGGCGCCTATGAGAAAAATCCCCAGGCCCAGGATGAGCAGAGCGCCGCCTACAAGGAACTGAGCCAGTTGTCCTTCCTTGAGCGGCGTGATGGTACAGTGAAGAAGCACCACGATCGCCATGACCGGGACGACCGATATGGCGGATTCCCTGATTTTGCTTGTCAAACCATCTCCTGTTCAGCAGAAAGCTCCATATTCTGTCTGGGCTGTTGATGTGCCTGTATCAGGCACATCAACAGCCCAGACAGAATAAAAACATCTTACCGGAACCCATGCCCCAGGGAAAGGCGTTTGTCCCATGGAGACTCGACTTTCCTCCGAACCGGGCGAAAGCGGTTGCGGGTTCCCTCCTCTGCGAAAGTGTTACTAAATTCCATTCGGGCCGCTTTTCCGCCCGTCTTGCGCTGTGCTTCGCCCGCTTTTCTCGACAATAGTGACCTATTGCCTTCGAAAA
>QMCE01001802.1_pt1 | contig 11836 bp, 10 predicted proteins | sample 1821851 | NCBI WGS metagenome assembly QMCE01 (sample SAMN09453174, study PRJNA476694) | Termite gut metagenome, whole genome shotgun sequencing project. | isolation source: worker | host: Odontotermes sp. | place: South Africa:Pretoria | collected 2016-01-28
GAGAATAAAAAAGAATGCTGTTTTAGCAATTTTTTTACGTGGTAGCAATCAACCAAATCTTTCCACATTTGCCGGAACTCCCGGCGTAAATCGGGTGCAAATATAATAACTTTTTTAATGTCTCCAAAATAATTTTGAGGAGGGAGCGCGGGCTTCAGTGCGTTGGCCCTTGCAGTCCGAACCGACGCCAAGCCGAACGCCATGCGAGCTTACTCGCAAATGGCTGAGGTGCGAAGGAGGAAGACAAGCGAAGCGAAGTCAACATCGCCACCCCGGGCGGAGGAGTGCCCACCTCGCGATGCCCTTGCACATCCTCCACTGGCTCCGGTCTGAGAACTAAGAGGTTGTTTGAAAATTTCCACTCTCACTCTTTTTTGCCCTTTTTGCCTCATTTTTTGCCCGGGACTCGTTACATAGCCCCACTATGCGCCTCGTTCCGGGCAAAAAATGAGGCAAAAATGACTAAAAAATAGCTTCGGTGAAAAAATTCAAACAACCTCTAAGCATAATAGTTGCGGCCGCGCTCCACGCGCGGTCGCAACTATCGATCATTAACCACTATTTCAAATAGGTATATTCCTCCCCGTCCCTGACGATCGTGACCATGGGGGCGTCGCCCGCCTCGACACGCCCTATGATCCGGGCGTCGATGCCGTACGACTGCGAGATCGCGATTATCTCCTCCGCAACAGCCGGATAGACATAGAGTTCCATACGGTGCCCCATATTGAAGACCTGGAACATCTCCTCCCACGGTGTATGGCTCTCCTGCCGTATTATGCGGAACAGTGGCGGAACATCGAACAGGTTGTCCTTCACCACGTGCAGGTTGCCGATGAAATGCAGTATCTTGGTCTGCCCGCCGCCCGAGCAGTGCACCATCCCATGTACGCCGCCGCGGCATTCGCGGAGTACGTCCTTTATCACGGGCGCGTATGTACGTGTGGGAGAAAGCACGAGTTTTCCCATCGTCGTGGACCCGTACCCTTCTATATCGACCGTGTCGGTGAGCCTATACCGGCCGGTGTAGACCAGGTCGGACGGCACCCCGCTGTCGAACGAACATGGATATTCCTGCGCGAGGTAATTGGCGAACACGTCGTGTCGCGCCGAGGTGAGCCCGTTGCTGCCCATGCCGCCGTTGTACTCTGTTTCGTAGGTCGCCCTGCCGTACGACGCAAGTCCCACGATCACCTGCCCCGCGGCGATATTCGCGTTGTCTACGACATCCGCGCGCCGCATCCGCGCCGTGACCGTGCTGTCGACGATCACCGTGCGCACCAGATCGCCCACGTCGGCCGTTTCGCCGCCTGTAGACCAGATGCCCACGCCCAGATCGCGCATCGTCTGGAGAAACTCCTCCGTACCATTTATGATCGCCGAGACCACCTCGCCCGGTATAAGCCTTTTGTTGCGCCCGATGGTCGAGGAGAGCAGTATGTTGTCCGTTGCGCCCACACACAGCAGGTCGTCGGTGTTCATAACCACCGCATCCTGCGCGATGCCCCGCCATACGCCGAGGTCGCCCGTCTCACGCCAATACATATAGGCCAACGAGGACTTTGTACCCGCACCGTCGGCGTGCATAATAAGGCACGAGGCTTCATCACCGGACAGCAGATCGGGTATGATCTTGCAGAAAGCTTTGGGATACAAGCCCTTGTCGATATTCTTTATCGCATTGTGCACATCCTCTTTCGACGAGGAGACGCCCCTGCGGGCATAGCGTGATGAGTTGGTCATGGCTCGTAGCTGTTTATTTCGGCACAAAGATAACTATTTTTCCTGTTCTTCGCAGAACAATTTCTATGGGGTTATGCTAACCCTAAGGCACGGGGTCGTACCCGCTGCCGCCCCAGGGATGGCACGACGCAATGCGTTTTGCGGCAAGGTACAGTCCTCTGAACGGCCCGTGTTTGCGCAGCGCTTCGACAGCGTATACCGAGCAGCTCGGCGTATAACGGCATACACGGGGTATGAACGGCGAAATGCAGTACTGATATATGCGTATCAGCACGATAAGCGGGAATATGGCTATGGCCTTACACCATTTTATAAACCTGCCCGATGATCTTTCCGACCACATCCCTTATCTTTTCGAATTCGAGAACATCCCTGCAGCCATAGAGCAGGGCGATATTGATCTTTACACCTTTCTGCCCGGCGATGGCTTTCAGCGCGCCGCTCTGCGTGCGGAACGCCTCGCGCATCCTGCGCTTGAGCCGGTTGCGCCCGACCGCCCGTTTGTGGAACTTCTTCGGCACCGAAACCAGCACCGCAACGCCCGAACAATCGCTCTTCTCCACGGCCAAAACATAGCGCACGGGATAGACAAACCCGCTGTCCCCCATCTCAAAGAGTCCGTCGATTGCCCTGCGGCCCGATAACCGTGCCGATTTAGGGAAAGAATTATCCTCCATTTCAACAAAGGTAATATCTTTTAAGGGAATATTTTTAAATAATAATCGCTACTTTTATCGGGAAGATTCCGCAGCCGGTCGATTTTACGCCTGCGGCGGTGGTTTTTCCCTTGCCGGGACAGGGTCATGGCAATACCTTTGCGTCGAACAACTCAAAAACTGTCGAAATATGGAAATTCAGAATGAACAAGGGAAAAACCCGTGCCGGTGCAAAGCGTCATGCCGTCCCCGGGGCGGCATGCTCGCCGGCGGACTTATATTTATCGCCGTCGGAGTATTGATCCTGCTGCATAACCTTGGGGCGATCGACCGGAGCCTATACCGTGCGCTCCTCTCATGGCAAATGTTGTTGATCGTGGCTGGCGTTTGGTCCATGTTCTCGCGCCATCTTGTCGGCGGCGTGCTTCTTGCCGGAGTGGGCGCCTTTTTTATGATCCCGATGCTGGCGCCTGTCGGAAGCGGGTGGACGGCAACCTATTGGCCGTTTATTTTTATATTGCTCGGTATAATCGTGATCCTTAACTTGTTCCGGCCCCATAGGCGCAGGGACGCATCACGGCAGACCTCCCTGTGCCAAAGCGAGGGGTTTGTCGACGTGGACAATTCCTTCGGGATGGTTCGCCACATCGTGCTCGACCCGGTCTTCGAAGGGGCGCGGATCCGAACGAAATTCAGCGGAACGATCCTCGACCTGAAACACACCTCGCTGGCCGAGGGAGAGACCTGCATAGACGTGGACATGACCATGAGCGGACTGGAGATCCACGTGCCGGAAGGTTGGACCGTGATGACGAACCAGGTGGTAATGACGATGGCGGGAGTAGACGATAAACGCTACTACGCGGTTGCTCCCGACACTTCACGTAAAATAGTCATCCGCGGGAATATGACCCTGAGCGGCATCGAGATCAAATCGTAGCGGGGAGATGTTCGAGTATTCAATACCGGAGCATGTGCCACGCCGGTGGATAGCCTGTATTTGGACAGTGATGTCCACCGCTGCGGCATGGGGGTTGGTTTGCCTGTACGGGGACGCCGGAACATGGGAATCGTTCGGCGTGGCGGCAGTGTATGTCGCCGTCCTGCTCGCGGGAGCGATGGCATACGGCCTTGTATCCACTTTCCTCGTTTCACCGTTGGGACGTGCCGTTATGGTTCTTTTGATCCTGATTCTGGCTTTGGGCATAACCTGGGGAATATCCGCTTTGTCGGGTTGGTATGCCCCGGGGGATTTTCCGAGGCTTATCCCGCTGATCGCGCTGTGGGGTATTGTAAGTTGGACCGGCTTGGCATTCCTGTTCCGGCGGCCCCGCACCGTGGCAGAGGAGGCAGATGAACGTCCTGACGACTTATCCGCACTGCCCGAAAAACGTGAGGCCATCGACCGAATATCGGTCAGGAAAGGACAGGATATTCACATAGTTCGCGTCGATGAACTGCTCCATGTACAGGCTGAGGGCGATTATGTGCTGCTGCATACCCCTGCCGGCAGGTTTCTGAAGGAGCAGACCATGCGTTGGTTCGAGGAACATTTGCCCGATCATTTCGTACGCATCCATCGATCGTCGATCGTCAATATCGATGAGATCGCCCGGGTGGAGCTCTTCGGCAAGGAGAATTACCACGTACGCCTGAAAAGTGGCTCCGTCCTTAAAGCGAGCATCAACGGCTACCGAATATTGAAGATACGTCTCGATTTGTGAAAAACAGATAAAGTAACGTGAGTTTTGCAAAAGCAAAACGATTGGTTCGGAACTATCGGTTTAGAGGTTGTTTGGAAAATTCCAAACAACCTCTAAAAGTCAGGTGGCGGCAGTCATTAACCATCGACCACTGATTTACGCCTCGCTGATCTCGACCAACTGTTGCCGGTATGCGCCCAGAATACGCGACTTCGAGACAAACCCGAGATACTCCCCGTTCTTGTCCACGACCGGGAGCACCCACGCCTGAGTCTGTTCGAACTTTTCGAGTACGCTCTGCACCTGCTCGTACTGGAGTATCGTGTCGGGCGGCGGTGCCATGTAGCGGTCTATCGGGGTTGCGTATTTCGACTGGTCGAACATGTCGCCGCGAAGGTCGTCCAATTGCACGACGCCCCTCAGCCGCCCCTGGTCATCCACGACGGGGAACGTGTTGCGATGAGCGCTGGCGACCACCCTGACGGCGTCGCCCAATGTCGAATCTATCGGCATAGGGTTGAAATCCGTATCCGTCAACTCACTGAGGTTCAGGAAGACCATTACCGAGCGGTCTTTGTTGTGGGTCACAATATCGCCGGTCTTTTCGAGTTTTTTTGTGTAGATCGACGAGGGTTCGAAATAGTACCCGATCACGAACGCCACGCACGTTACGATCATCAGCGGTATAAAGAGCGAATAGCCGTTCGACAGCTCGGCGATAAGGAATATCGAGGTCAGCGGGGCTTTCATAACCCCCGCCATCACGCCCGCCATGCCAACCAGCGTGAAGTTGAGGATCGGCAGCTCCATCCCCAGATAAGTGTTCGCCATGAACGCTATCGACCCGCCCGCGAACGCCCCGACGAACATCGAAGGAGCGAACGTACCGCCCACGCCCCCTGCCGCGTTGGTCGTCGCCATCGCCACCACCTTGAAGAACAGTATCCCCAGCAGATAGAGTGCGGTAAGCCACGGCACGCCGCTATACCCATAGAAAAGCGAATTATGGAACAGTTTCTCGATGCGCCCGTGCATAAGGTCGGTGAAGCCCTCGTATCCCTCGCCGTAGAGCGGAGGAAAGACGAAGATCAGCACGCCGAGGATCACCCCCCCGAATATCCACCGGCGGGTTATGGTCTTCATCCCCTCGAACCAGTGGGCGATACGCGAGTTCACGCTCGTGAAATAGAACGACACGAGACCGCACGACACCCCCAGCAAGAGGTACATCGGGATATTTTCCAAACGGAAACCCTCGACGCCCGTCACCTGAAGCACCGGGTCGAACCCTTTTAGAAAGAACGTCAGCGTGGTGGCCGTCACAGATGCCAGCACCAACGGGATCACTGCGCCCATCGTAATGTCGAGCATCAGTATCTCCAGCACGAAGATCACACCCGTTATCGGGGCCTTGAAGATAGCCGCCAACGCCGCCGCCGCGCCGCACCCAAGAAGCATGGTCGTCTGCCGGTAGTTCATCCTCATGAACTTACCCACGTTCGACCCGATGGCCGACCCTGTCAGTACGATGGGCGCCTCGGGCCCCACCGAACCACCGAACCCGATAGTCGTCGCACCTCCTATCACCGACGTATAGCAGTTATGTCCCCTGATCCGCGACCCTTTTTTGGCTATCGCGTAGAGCACCCGCGTGACCCCCTCCGAAATATTGTCCTTGACCAGATAGTTAACGAACAGGCTTGCCAGAATTATCCCCACAGCAGGGTAGATAAGGTACATGAAACTCGCACCGTCGAAATTGAACCACCCGACCAGCCCCTCCTTGATCCAGTGCAGCAGCGTCTCGAAAATATAGGTGCCCATTGCCGCCAGCGCCCCAACGACGACCGCGAGGATCATCATAAGCTGCCTGTCCGTCAGGCGCTTGGTGATCCTCAGAACATACCTGTACAATATTTCCAGCCGCGATATACGCTTGCTTGTCATTTTTATCTGTTTGAAGGGCCTGTATATCACAGGCTTTCGATCATTTTCGTGAACAGGCCGGTCATTTTGGCCGCGGCTTTCGCGCCTTCGCGCTGCACCTCTTCGTGGGTCGACTTTTCACCTGCAAGGCCGACGTTGGTTATCACCGAGACGCCGAAAACGGGCACTCCCATGTGCCGTGCGGCGATCACTTCGGGTGTGGTGGACATTCCCACCGCGTCGCCACCGATCGCTTTAAAATAGCGGTATTCGGCCACGGTTTCGAACGTCGGCCCTGTGCCGCCCACATAGCAACCGTGTTGCAGCGCGATGCCCATTCCGGAAGCTATCCGGTCGGCAAGTGAGACCAGCGAGTGGTCGTACGCGTCGCTCATATCGGGGAACCGGGGGCCGAATTCGGCAATATTGGGGCCTACCAACGGGTTAGGTATCAGGTTTATATGATCGGTGATCACCATCAGGTCACCCACGCGGAAGTCCGGATTTACTCCCCCCGCGGCATTCGAAACGAACAACCTGCCGATACCCAACTCACGCATCACCCTCACCGGAAAGACCACCTGTTGAGGCGTATAGCCCTCGTAATAGTGGAAACGCCCCTGCATCGCCGCCACACGCCGCCCGCCGAGCATCCCCATAATAAGGCGTCCACGGTGCCCTTCGACGGTAGATACGGGAAAGCCAGGAATATCACGGTAATCGAGCGAGTGTTCGACGTCGATGCTCTCCGCCAGCCCGCCGAGGCCCGACCCGAGTATGATGCCGACCTCGGGCGCGAAACCGCCGGCCTTGCTATGAATGTGCGAAGCGCTCTTTCGGATTTGTTCTAAGGTCATTTTTCAGTTTGTTTATAAAATCGAACTCCGTATCCTCGAAGAACGTCACCTTGATCGGCTGGTAGTATAGACGTTCGCGGATCACCGCGGGTATCTTCTTGCTGGTCATCAACTTGACCGCATCTTTTTCGGTGGCGACGATCACGCTGTCGGCGGGTGCCGCATCGAGTGCACGCTGCATTTCGCGCAGGTCGCGGCTGTGGTATGGGTGATGGTCTGCGTAGCGCAGCGAGCCTACGACGCGGTACAACTCCGCGAGGCCCTCCTCGAACGCCGCAGGGTTGCCGATGCCCGACATGGCAATCACGTTGTCGCCCTGCCTCACCGTCCGCCCCGCCCCCTCGGGGAACATCGCGATCGGCTGGCCGATAGTCGTATTGCAAAAATAGAGTTCCTGATATGGAAAGAGTTTCAACGATTTACGCACTATGCGCCTCTCCAGCGGGTTCATCTCGGCCGGGCATTTCGTGACGAGCACATAGTTGGCCCTGTGCATCTGCGAAACTCCGTCGCGAAGCGTCCCCCACGGCAGCAGGTGGTCCTGCCAGATCGGGCGCGAGTAATCCATAAGCACTATGTTGGTCCACGGCTCGACATATCTGTGCTGGAAGCCGTCGTCGAGGATCACGAGGTTCACTTCCGGATGGCGGCGGCGTATACGGTCGATCCCTTCGGCGCGCTTTTCGCACACAGCGACCACCACTTCGGGATATTTCAGCTTGATCTGTTTGGGTTCGTCGCCGGTGCGCAGGAACGACATCCCCGCATCCACTTCGAGATAGCCTTTGGTCTTGCGCTTGTAGCCGCGCGACAGCACTGCGATCTTATACTCCCCCCGCAGGCGGCGGATAAGCATCTCCACCACCGGCGTTTTTCCCGTTCCTCCGACGGTGAGGTTGCCAACGCAGACCACCGGAATATCGTACTCCCTGGAGCGCAGAATCTTCCAGTCAAACATCTTGTGCCTGACCGAAACGGCGATGCCATACAAAAACGCGACGGGCGCCAACCACGCTCTGTTCATTGGAAAAGTACAGTTTGCACCAAAGTTAATTTAAAATCCCCGGACTGCAAACTTTTTGAGGTGTTAATGATCGCTGGTTAATGATTAATGGTTAATGATGGCCGCTTTTTACGCGCGGCCGCCATTAACCATTAACCACTGATCATTAACCGTTATTTCAGTGCACCTTGGCGAAAGCCGCCAGACGTTCGTCGAGCATCTCGAATTGCCGCGCCTCGTTGAGTTGTGAAACACACACGCGGATGCCGTTCTGGAGGCTTCCCGTGGTAGTGAGCGTGATCGCGCAGATGCCGTAGAGCATAAGTTCCTTCATCAATTCACCGCTGGTCATCGACTTGTACCCGGCCGTGTAGAAAAACCCGTCGCTGACCTCCTCGTCCATATCCTTGTCATAGACGATGTGGAAGCCGTGGCGCGCAAGTATCTCCTTGGTGATCCGTGCACGGCGGGCGTACTCCCCGGCGTGGCCCACGAAATCGAGTGTACCGTCGGCCGCAGCCTTGAACATCGCCGCCAGAGCGTACTGCGACGCGTGGCTCGTCCCCGACGACGCACCGTAAAGAATCGTGAGCACATAGGCGTCTCCCACGCGCGCCATGCCGTATTTCTCCTTCAGGCCTGCGCAGGAACGGTTCCAAAGCTTGTCCGAGAACGCCGCGATCGCGATCCTCTGCCCGGCATAGCTGAATATCTTCGACGCCGAGATAAAGAGTATGTAATTATCCGTGTACTTCGCCACCGTGGGCTGGTAGGGGGCCTCGAACGGGCGTCCCAACTGCTTGCGGAAGTCCATCCCCATATAGGCGAGGTCTTCCATAACGACCGTGTCGTATTTCGTCGCCAGTTCGCCGATGATCTGCAACTCCTCCTCGGTGAGGCATATCCATGCCGGATTGTTGGGATTGGAGTAGACCACCGCGCAGATATTGCCCTGTGAAAGGTAGCTCTCCAGCTTTTCGCGCAGTTTCGCTCCACGGTACTCGTAAATATCGAACGACCGGCTCTTTATTCCGAGTACGTGGGTCTGCGTCCTCTGCACCGGGAAGCCGGGGTCGATGAACAGCACCGTGTCCTTCTTCGGATCCATCGCCGCGGCGAGGATAAACGCCGTGAAGGTGCCCTGCATCGAACCCACCGTGGGGATGCAGCCCAGCGGCGCGACCTCGACGTCGAGGAATGCCTTAATGAAGCGCGAAGCCTCCTGTTTGAGCGCCGGGTGACCGAACATATTGGGGTACATCGACGCGATCCCTTTTTCGAGCGCCCCTATCTCGGCCTGTACGCCTATGGCCTCGGGTTTCAGCCCCGGGATACCCATCTCCAAATGGAGGAATTCGGTTTCCGATTCACGTTCCATGAAACGCGCAATATCGCCCGTCTGACGTATCGTCGCGCGTGAAATATCGCTGATATCGCCTGCCTTGAGCGCATCGGCGAGCATCGACTCCGGTAATGGGAATTTCATCATTTTTGAACGCTTTTTTGTGCGTATTCATATCCTGCACGGAACGCGGCGATGTTCATTTCGACAACCTGCTCGCCCTTGCGCGAGAACGTGTCGCGGATGCCCTGTTCCAGCTTGGCCGCTTCGATCCCGAGGAATGGCGCGGCCGCGCCCAGAAGCACGATATTGGCCGCACGTGCCGACCCTGCCTGCTGCGCGATGGCGTCAACGTCGATCGCGACCACGTTGGGCAGTGCGGCGAGTTCCTTCTCCACCGCCGCCATTTCGGGGTAGTTCGGGATATTGACGAACGGCGTTGTGTTGGTTATCACCCATCCCTCGCCCGAGAGGTAAGGCAGGTAGCGCAGGGCCTCCATCGGTTCGAGCGAGATGATGATGTCGGCCGAACCGCGGGCAATAAGGTCTGAGGCGATCTCTCCCGACGAGATGCGCAGGTTCGACTGCACGTCGCCGCCCCTCTGGCTCATGCCGTGGACCTCAGCCTGTTTGATCCGCAGGCCGTCGTTCAGCGCGGCTTTTCCTATTACGTTGGCAATCGAGAGGATACCCTGTCCACCGACGCCCGAAAGTATGATGTCACGTTTCATTGTTTAGACTCTTTTTAGCTTGATGACTTATTCCCTACCGTCGACATCCGTACACCGGACGGCTTTGCGGCTGAAAAAGACATGCGTGTCTATTTCCTTGTTTTGCGTTTAAGCGTCTGGATGCACTCCCTGCGCGGGATAATGACCGACACGCCCCTGTATTCGATTTCCTCTTTCATCGTCCGGTAGATCTCCTCCCTGTTCTTGGGCAGGGGCACAACCACGCGGATATGCTCCGGTTCGACGCCGATGCCCGCGCATATCTGCTCCAGACGGCCCGTACCTGCCGAGTCCTGCCCGCCGGTCATGCCGGTGGTAAGGTTGTCGGAAATAATTATCGTAACGTTGCTTTTTTCATTCACGCAGTCCAACAGGCCCGTCATGCCCGAGTGGGTGAACGTCGAGTCGCCGATGACGGCCACCGCAGGGTGTTGTCCGGCATCCGAAGCACCCTTGGCCATCGTGATCGACGCTCCCATTTCGACGACCGTGTCGAGCGCGTGGAACGGCGCGAGCCAGCCCAGCGTGTAGCAGCCTATATCGCTGAAAACCTTCGAATCGTTGTATTCGCCCAGCACCTCTTTCAGCACCGTGTATACGTCCCTGTGGCCGCAGCCTTCGCAGAGCTGGGGCGGACGCGGGGCGACTACTTCGCTCGGCTTAAGTTCGGCGTGGGGCTTCATACCCAGACCTTTGCGCACGTTGTCGGGGTTAAGCTCGCCCACGCGCGGCAGGTCGCCGCTCAGCCGGCCTTTCACAGGCACCGGGGTGGGCAGTATTCCGCGCACCTGCTCCTCGACGAACGGCTGGCCGTCCTCGATGACCATGATAGCCTTGCACTCGCGCGACATTTTCAACACGAGTTCCTTCGGAAGCGGGTACTGCGCGATCTTCAGCACGGGGTGGGGGCAGCCATCCGGATAGTTCTCCATCAGGTAGTTATAGCCGATGCCGCATGCGATGATACCCAGCGATTTGTCCGCGCCGTCGGTGTAGGAATTGAATTTGCTCCAGGCCGCCTCGTTCTCAAACTCCACGTTCTCCTCCAACAGTTTCACATAGCGCACACGCGAATTGCCCGGCATCAGCACCCACTGCCGCGAGCGGTCGGAATGCGGGTATGTGAGTTTATTTTGTTCCTTCACGTCGTCGACTTCGACCACCGCGCGCGAGTGCGCCATACGGGTCGTGATGCGCATAAGCACCGGGATATGGTACTTCTCCGAAAAATCGAACGCCGCGCGCACCATATCGTAGGTCTCCTGTTGCGACGAGGGTTCGAAGGTCGGGATAAACGCAAATTTTCCGTAGAAACGTGAATCCTGCTCGTTTTGCGACGAGTGCATCGAGGGGTCGTCGGCCGCAACCACGACCAGACCTCCGTTCGCGCCGGTCATCGCCGAGTTCACGAAAGCGTCGGCGGCGACGTTCATCCCCACATGCTTCATGCACACCAGCGCGCGCTTGCCCGCGAACGACATTCCGAGGGCCGCCTCCATCGCGGTCTTCTCGTTCGCCGACCATGTGCAGTGCACTCCTCGCTCGGCGGCCAGCGGATGCGCCTGAATGTATTCGGTGATCTCGGTCGAGGGGGTGCCGGGATAGGCGTAGACGCCCGAAAGTCCCGCGTGCAGGGCGCCCAGCGCAAGCGCCTCGTCGCCAAGCAATAATTCTCGTTGTTTCATATCTTGAAATATTTTAACTGTCCGATTGCAAAATTAATAAAATTCAAGCGAATTCAAATATTCTTTTAATAAATCGCGGCTTTCGGCCTAAAGGGATAATGAATTGTCACACGAAATGGCGGTTTTACTGAAAAATTCTTAATACCTTTGTTAGGTATGAATATAGAAGAGCTTCGCGATTATTGCATGT
>QMCE01002584.1_pt1 | contig 11828 bp, 8 predicted proteins | sample 1821851 | NCBI WGS metagenome assembly QMCE01 (sample SAMN09453174, study PRJNA476694) | Termite gut metagenome, whole genome shotgun sequencing project. | isolation source: worker | host: Odontotermes sp. | place: South Africa:Pretoria | collected 2016-01-28
ATGTATTGTTTTCATCATTGTTTCCACAGGTGTATTGCGCTTGTAGATTAGAAACAATGAAACATAACATGATTATTAATTTTATCTTTTTCATAGTTTCTTATTCTTTAACTATTTTCTTTGTTTGAATGATCTTATCTTGTTGGGTTACTCTAAGAAAATAGACACCTTGAGGAAGATGATTCAAATCGACTTCCGTTACTTTGCTGTTTATGGTAAAGTGATATAGATCTTGCCCCATTACATTGAAAATAGTTCCATTATAGGAAGAGTACTCATTAATACCGAAAAGATAAATGTAAAATTTGTTTTCTGTAGGATTTGGGTAAACAGAAACTACGGTTTGCAATTCCGTGTTTTCATCTATTGATACTAATCCTCCTTTAGAATAGCAATCTTGATCTCTATCTAAAACAGTAATCGGTGTTCGATACTCTATCTCTTCTCGGTTTTGATAACAAATAAGAGAACGAGGTGTTATATCTCCCGTACTTTCCGGATAATCGGCATGAGAAAAGATTCCACTCGAACTACCGATTCCTTCCATCCACATTTGGGTTCCAATATTATCTCTCTCATTGAAAGAAAAATTGACAAGTACCCTTTTTGTTGTAGCCTCACTCAATAATGTCACTATTGAATCAGCATTACGTATAGTGAAGCTTACATGATTGTGATTATCATAATAATCCACAATCATGATAGAATCTCTTTGAGCTATCAGCAAAACAATTTTATCTGTCTCATATTCAAATGAGGCAACAGTAACTGTGTCTCCCATTTGCAAAGAAAAATCATATAACAAAAATTCAGATGTTGCATCGGATAAATATTGATTTGCATAATCAAGATCATGCATTACATAAGCCGGCTTATGATATATTCCATATACTTTTTTGTTTTCAATGTCATTGCGTATAGCGCAAAAATAGGTCGCTTTCGCCATATCAAATTCAAAAAAGGTATTATTATCATATTGATGATACACTTTTATGTAATCTTTTCCATTGATAACAGTATCGCCGCAAGTCATATATTTTGCCGTATTCACAGACCATATACAACTGTCTTTAAACAGAGTATATTCAACCTGTCCATAGGAGTAGCCCATTTGAAAACCAAAGCAGACGAATGCGACTAATAGCAATTTGTAAATATTCTTTTTCATAGTTTTTACATAATTTAATTTGTTGAATTCAAATCACAAGTGTAATTTTTTGCTTTGCAAAGTTACTATAAATATTTATACTGTAGCGATCGCTATCAGGGCATTCCAGGGCAAAATCATTAAAATTTCCTACCTTTAGTCTGTCCCCTCTATGCCTTAATACTTTTCTAAAAAGGTTCTATCTGCGTCCTCCGTGTCCCAAATAACGAATAACATTGAACCATTGAATCTTTAAATCTTTGAATTATTAAATCAAAATTGTTTACAAATTTCAAAAACTACAAAGCATTTTACTTTACAATTGGAATGTGTTCTTTCGCTTTAAACTCTCTCTCTTTTTGAAGTCTGACCGCTTTTGTCTCCGGTGAGAAGAAGGCTTCCATGAATTTTTCAGAGATGTATTCAATAGCAGAGACACTCGGATGGCAAAGGTCGTGGGCAAAAAAACGGTAATCCCGTAAGTCATCCAATAACAGTTCGTATGCCGGAAAATAGTATCTGTTCTCATGCGTTGTCAGCTCTTCGGTAACCAAATGCAAGGTCGATTTGCTGAGCTGATTTTCATGAAAACCATCGCCAAGATGACGGATAGGGCTGACGGTAAAGATAATTTTGATTTTAGGATTGAACTCTTTAAGTTCTTCAAAAAGCAATTGGTAATCGGTAACGATTTCTTGAACGGTAGCTCGTCTCTTTTCAAATTCACTCGCAGGAATTTTATGACAATTGGCTGCGAAGAGGTAATCCGCTTCACGAAGAAATTGCCGGCTACGCTTCAACTCCTCTTCGATTTTTGCTCTCATCACTTCGAGAGAGACATTTGAAAATTTACTGTGATGTGCGAAACTAATCCACAAATCGTGATGATGATAGATATAGTTCTCGGAAAATCTTTCCGGCACCATACTCATTCGTAAACTGTTAGATATTGAAAGCGGATTGAAGAGCGTCCCAAACGGATTACTCAATACCATAAAGCCGCCGCGAAGCAAGAACTGTCCGATGTGATCCGAAAAGCAGGAACCTAACAGCATAATCCGTTGTTCGTGCCGGATTTGGAAAGGGTAGGGGGGAGTAAGTAATTCTGTCCGAAATTTCATTCTTTAGGTGCTAAAAGTTTGGCATATTTTAAAAGTAAAGTCTTATCACCCACAGTGTCAAAACGGACGAAAGCTTTTTTATCCAAACCGTTTCCTTCTGTTTTTGATACCGTCCCCAATCCGAAAGAGGTATGGAAAACTCTCATATTCTCCATAACGTCATCAGGAGATATAGGTGTGCCTATAATATTCTGATTTGCCTCTTTAGGGGTTAGTTTTTTAACAAAAGACACTTTTTCCAAAGGCTTTTTAGCCGTAGAGAAAAATAGCTCTCCCTCTTGTGCTTTGCGTTTGAAGGCTCCTTTTTCGCTTGAAGCGCGCTCGGTTATGTTCAGAAATTCCGTTGGAATCTCTTCAATAAAGCGGCTCGGTTCGCAGAACTGCAAAGAGCCGAACTTGTAGCGTGTATGGGCGTGTGTGAGTGTGAGCATCTTTTTGGCGCGAGTGATGGCTACATAGAAAAGTCTCCGCTCCTCCTCCAATTCCGAACGAGAGTTTAGCGATAAAGAGGAGGGAAAGAGATTCTCTTCCATGCCGGTCACATAAACATAGTCGAACTCCAATCCTTTAGCGGCATGAATAGTCATCAACTTCACTCGATCTTGTGCCTCTTTCTCTTTATGCTCATCATCAGTCAAGAGCGCTACATTGCTTACAAAACGATCTAATGTAGGAAAGTAATTGGTAATCAACTCGCCTGTTAGTTCGTCAAATTCATTTTCCGGCTCTATTTCGGTAAACTCCTTCATGGCGTCAAGTAACGACTCCACATTTTCAACACGCTCTTTTTCAGAAACATCACTCAGTAAATCTTGCATAATGCCGGATTGATGAATAATCACCTTTCCCAATTCGTATGCGTCGGTTTTGGGAATCATTGTAGAGAAACTTTTTATTCTCAAAGCGAAATCTTTTAAACGAGCTTTCGTCGCTGTGCCCACATCCAAATTGGGAAAAGCATCAAGAGTTTCAAGAATATTCCAAATGCGGACGTTGTTGTCGGCAGCAACCACCTTGAGTTTATCAATCGTTGTAGCGCCGATACCTCGTTGCGGATAGTTGATAATTCTTAACAACGACTCTTCGTCATAATGATTGATAACAAGACGAAAATAGGCTAATACATCCTTGATCTCTTTGCGCTTGTAAAATGAAAGTCCGCCGTAAATAACATAAGGGATACTCTGTTTCATCAGCGCTTCCTCCAAAGTTCTCGACTGCGCGTTGGTGCGGTAAAGGATCGCAAATTTTTTGTTCTCCAAGTGATAGTTCAATTTTGCTTCTAAGATAGAGTTGGCTACTGCGGTTGCCTCATCATTATCATTGTTCAATTTCAAGATAGAGATCTTATTTCCGGTATCGTTATCTGTCCATATCTCTTTGGTAATCTGTTTTTTATTAAACTTAATGATAGCATTAGCCGCTTTCACTATATTTTGAGTCGAACGATAATTCTGTTCTAATTTAATGGTTGTCGCCTCCGGAAAATCTTTCTTGAAATTGAGAATATTTTGAATATTAGCTCCTCGGAAAGCATAGATACTCTGTGCGTCATCACCTACTACGCAAATGTTATGATGTGCCGAAGCCAACTTCTTGACAATCACATATTGAGCAAAATTCGTATCTTGATACTCATCCACCAAAATATATTGAAAACGAGTTTGATATTTGTACAGCATCTCCGGAAAATCGCGAAGAAGTACATTCATATAGTACAGAAGATCGTCGAAATCCATCGCATCCGAATTTTTTAAACGTGCGCTGTAACGTAAGAAAATCTCGGAAATGAGCGGTCTGCCGGAGATGTTATCCGCTTCCAAAATCTCCGGACTTTTGGCATAATCTTCGGCTGAAAACAGGTTAGACTTGGCGGCGGAGATACGACTTAATATAAAATTGGCAAGATACAGTTTCGGATCAAGATTCATATCCTTCACAATGGATTTAATTACACCCTTAGCATCGTCCGTATCGTACACGGTCAGGTTGCGGGTAAAGCCGAGTTTTTCACCCTCAACGCGAAGTATGCGGTAGAAGACGGAATGGAAAGTTCCCATATTCACAGCTTTAGCTGAAGATTCGTCTACAAGTTGCGTAATACGTTCTTTCATCTCTTTAGCGGCTTTGTTGGTAAAAGTAAGCGCTAAAATATTGAAAGGGCTGACACCTTTTGCCAGCATATAAGCGATGCGATGTGTCAGTACGCGAGTTTTTCCGGATCCGGCACCCGCAATTACCATCATAGGTCCTTTCACTAAAGAGGCTGCTTCTCTTTGAACTTCATTCAGTTGAGATAATATAACTTCTGCTTGATTCATCGTTTGGTAAGAAAATTTTAAGAAGACAAAAATACGGAAAAAGAGAGACAGCCTTGCGATTATTTTAGAGGTTGTTTAAATAAATGTGCGTTTCGGCACAACCGATAGCCGACTATTTTCGATTTATTAAACTCTCATCTCCGAAAGAGTAGGTAATGCCAATAAGTGCGTTCATACCGTAAGCTCTGAAATCATAATATTGACTGTAATTTTGGAATGCAATGTTACTGATTGTTGCAAAGGCGGAAAAGCGCTTAGAGATGATATATTCAAAACCAACACCGAAGTTGAGGATCGGTTTCATTGTTTCAATGGTGTAAACGCCTTCGGTGCCGTGGGGTACCAAAGCTTTACGTCCAAATTGAAGATCGCAATTCAGATCAAAGATCATTTTGCCGTTCACGACATAGTTGCCGCTAAAAGCTACCGACCAAGTAGGAGAGTACCATGCCACTTGATCGGTTCTATCGAAAAAGTAACCCCAATAATTGGCGTCAAGATTGAGCGATAACTGCGAAAGAACTTGCCAATTCATATTGAATGATACATTTAATGTATTGACATTTTGATAAATAACAGCAAATTGATTTTTTAATAGAGAAGCTGTGTCCAAGATAAAGAAGTGATGATCCTTTTCGTATGCGTAACGCGCAGAGATATGGTAGTTGAGCTTCTTTACCAAATTTCCTTTTATACCGCCATAAACGTTGATTTGTGAATGGGTAAAACGAAGCGAGTCAATTTGCGGTTTCACAAACGGGTTTTCTGCCAATAAGTTTTGCAGAGAGTTAAAACGCGTTTGACCGTCAAGTCCGGCATAGATACTCAAAATACCTTTAATTACGCCTAATTGTAATTCAACTACCGGATAAATAGGAACTTTCGTTTTTCCAAGATCTAAACTGTAAGCGATAGGAACGCCGGCACCTAACAAAAGGTGATACTCCTTAATTGAAAAATTGATCGTTGGTTTAAACTCTATCAATACGCTGTAATCTTTACGTTTTTGAGCAAGAGAATCAAGATCATTAAATTGATCATTAAAAAAATCGAAATTAAAATCCAATCTATAGTTTTGAGTTCCGGATATTTTCAAAAAACGGGCATCATACGCAAAATAAGATCGAACACCTACATGGTTTTCCATATCTTTTTGAAAAGTTGAAACGAGGTCGTAATTGAGACGTACATCTTGTTTAAACTTCCTGTCTTCCAGCGTATAATTGGAGCGCAAACCGATTTCAGCTCTCAAATGGTGATAGGAGTTGTTCAGTGTGTCGCGAAACTCTTTTCGGTAATAATGATCCAAATCGGGAATATAGGCTAATGAATCTCTGTTAAAGCCGTAAAGCATAGCTAATTTATGATTATAACTTAGGGAAGAGTAGAGCGTTTGATTTTTGAAAAAAGTGTTGAAAAAGAGATGCGCCTTTGTATTACTTGTAGGCCCGTAAGCATATTTTTTCATTTTTTCCCCTATTTGATTAGCCCATGACGAGAAGTGATGCACATTAAGTCCGTACGAATATTTCCGGTTATCGGGATTGTGTATTGAGAGTTCGATCAACGGAGTAATCGGATAGCCGAAGCCCACTTTCAGATAGTCACGGTAAAGGCGTTTCATCGGATCGTTAGCCAATTTAGCCGGCTCCAAAGGCGACGGGGCAAAAGTAAGGTCAGGTTGTTGCGGCGTAATATAGTAGTCAAAATGAACTTCGGAAGAGACTGTATCCACAATGATTGCCTGCTGATTGATTTTAGAAAAACCGGATAATTTGGGGTTATAACTAAAACTGAAACGTGCCGTATCCACCACTTGTGCGTTAAGAGAACAGAGCGTTCCTAAAAATGTTACGATAACTATACTTAGCTTTTTCATCTTCTATCTATTGTTAATCATCAAAATGTTAAACGGTTAAAAGTAAATTGTTTATTCCTGCGTCTCTTCGGACTCATCAGGAAGTTCTTCCGGAGTCTCATTTTCAACGGCTCTATTTTCTAATTGGTCTAATTCGGCGATCTTTTGCATCGCAATATTTCGTAAATCTTCACCGGCATAATTGTCAATAATACTTTGATAAGTGTGTCGTGCTTGAAAATAATTTCCCCTTGCTTTATAGAGGTCGCCGTAAAGGATAAATACCGATGCGAACCAATAATCTGCACCTGAGCTGTAATTAGCGGAGAGCATCTCGATAATACATTTTTCGCAAGCGTCATAATTGCCGCTCTCAAATTCGATCAAACAAGTGAGGTAAGCAGCTTCGGCGGCAAAATCGTTGGTATAGCTTTTCGCCAATTCATTTAAATATTTTTTTGCAGTAGTATAATCTTTTAGCTCACCGGCAGAGCGACCTGCCACCAATTTGGCTTCACTCTCAATGTCATTTTCCAAAGAGTTTGAAGCCAATACCTTCTGTGCGGCACCCAATGCCTCGCTATAGTTTTCCAAATGGTATGATGTATACATAATTCCTGTGTTTGCCAATAGGGTAGTGGTAGGGTTAGAGGTAATATCCGACAGTCGTTTATAATAGTTTAAAGCCTGCTCATACTCTTTGTTATTGTATAAAATAGAAGCCGATTTTTTCAGTGCGGTTTCATTATAGTCTGTTTGATATTGATTAATGATCATCTCATAATCCGTTAAGGCATCTTTGAAATTATTCATACCATATTCACATTCGGCTTTATAAAAATAAGCCATTGCGATAAATTGTCCTTGCGGAAACTGCTTGATATAACCATCGAAACCTTTAACGGCGTTTTCGCAATCTCCGCGCAAGTACCTGTTTTCAGCTGCTTTAAAGGTAACGGAATCTTGACGGGATACCGAAATGTTGACATTCCTGTTTCTTACATAATCAAAGAAGTCGGAGGTATTTCCCTGTTCTGCATAGATTGTTTCCAAATTGGCAATCGCATCTTTCGCCTCTTGCGAACCGGGATAGTTCTCTACAACATACTTGTAGGTTTTGATCGCCATCTCCTCCTCTTGCGTGTTGAGATAAGCTTGAGCCATCTTGTTGTATGCCTGACGAATATTGCTGTTTTTCGGATAACGATTAATAAAATCCTTATAGGTAGATATAGCCATAACATAGTTATTTTGAGAATGATATGTATTAGCTAACTCATACTCGGCATCATCGGTATAAATGGATTTAGGGTAATAATCTTTTAATTTTTGCAATAACTCTATCTTTTTATTGTAATTTTTCAAATAACCGTATGCAATAGCTTGTTGATAAAGTGCATAATCGGCATTCTTTTGTACCATTTTTTCACATTTTTCATAATATTGAATGGCAGAACGCGGATTTTTTTCCATGTAATAACAATCGCCGATTCGAGCAATCGCGTCCGATAAAATCACAGGATCTTCTTTTGCAACGGCTGTGGTTGAAAATGAGGAGAAAGCGTTTCTTGCTTCGCTATAGCGTTGACTTTGCATAGCGCTGTACCCCAATGAGTAAAAAGAGATTTCGTAATACTCGTTGCTTTTTGCACCATCTTGTTTTTGATAAGCCTGAAAATTAAAAAAAGCATCTTTGTATTGTTGATTTCTATATTCGGCTTCCGCTTTCCAATACATGGAAGAAAAACGTATATTTTTATCCATAGAATAGGTTAATGACTTATTCAGTAAATCGATAGCCTCTCTGTTTTTTCCGATATTCAACAACTCCAACGCTCTAAAATAGGTGCAACGTTGATAGGCACGCAACATGTCGGGGTTTTTGGTATGAATGTTTTCTAAAGAACGAATAGCCGCCTGATAGTTTTTGGTAGATAGGTAAATTGATGTAAGATAAGAGTTTGCCTCTTCACTTCGCGCCGAATTAGGGTAGTTGTTAATGTAGTTTTCCAAAGCTTTAATGGCAGAGTTGAAAGGTGAACCGGAGGTCTCAAACTGCAATTTGGCATAGTTGTACAACGCATCTTCTTTAATATCGGAATCGAAATCCGATTTTGAAGCTTCTAAAAAACTTTGTGAAGCTAAGTTATATTGGCTCATTTGCAAATAACAATCGGCGATGATATAGTAACTGTTTTGCGCCATCGCATCTTTTTCCGAAACGGTTTTCGATAGAAACTCAACGGCTTTGTCGTACTCGTTTTGCTTGTAAAAAGAGTAGCCCATGGCAAAATAGTCACTTCGATCAATCTTGTTTTTTGCCAATTTTGCGTATAACTCAAAATATTGCGATGCTTTTTCATAAAGTCCTAAATTGTAGTAAGATAGTGCAATAACTCTACTTAACTCTTGTTGATTTTTTGGTGCGACTTTATCCAATAACGGAGGAGCAATAGCCACCAACTCATCATATTTTTTCTGTACAAAATAGATCTGTGCGATGTAAAGCGGTACTAACTCTTGATATTCGGGTTCATTGCGCAGTAGTAAAAAATCGTCCAATGCCGCTTGATGTTGTCCGTCTTGATATGCCATAAATGCCAAATAGTAGATCGCTCTCAATTTATAAACCCCTTCCAATTCACGAGCTTTTGCAAAGTAGGCTTTGGCTTCATCAAAGTTTTTGGTATAAAAATAGCAATATCCTTTTTTGAAGTAGTATTCCGGAATGTCGTCTTTTTTTACATCTCTCTCATCCAATATTTTATAATATTCCAAAGCGTTTTTATACTGTCTTTTATAAAAATGAAACCTTCCGATAAAATAATTAGCCTCAGGCACATAAGAGTGTACCGGATATTTACGGATAAAATCTTTTAATAAAAAAAGTGCATCATTATTGTACAGATATGAAGCGCAAACGCCCATGTAAAAATAGGAATTAGCTTTCATATCTTCTTGTTTGTTAGGCGTATTTTCGTAAACGTACTTGAAATATTGTTGCGCCGATCCATATTTCTCTTTCTGAAACAGCTCCAAAGCCAACTGATAATCGTACTCCGGAGAGTTATAATTGACCGGATTTTGCGCCGTTAAAGAGAAAGATGTAAATAAAAAAGTCAGGATTAAAATGTGCTTCACAAAAAATCGATTCATATCTTTAGTATTAATCATCAGAGTTATAATAAACGAACAAAGATAGAAAATATGATAATAGTCTTTTTGCGGTTTTCCCTATTTTTTCAACAATCAAATATTAATTAAATTGACGATTTTCTACACCTATATGAATCAGAATTAATGGTTAACAAGATTGTAAAATGCCGAAGATTTTAGTTGATGAAGCGAAATGGATGACGAATAGTTGGAAAATCGGATGCCGATGTGATTTCCGGAGCCTATTTACATTAACCTTTTTTAAGAATTTGCAAGATGGTATATGCGTGAAATAGTTATATTTTTGCAAAAAAATAAGTTGGGCAGAATTTTGGCAATTGATTACGGGCAAAAAAGGGTAGGTTTCGCCGTTACCGACGAATTGAGAATATGTGCCGCCCCTTTGGATACAATCCACGTATCGAAAGCTTTTGATTTTGTAAGAGAGTATATTACAAGAGAAAAAGTGGATGTTATAGTGATTGGAGAGCCTAAAAAAATGGATAATACCAAATCCGATTCCGCACGATTTATTGAGCCGTTTGTGAATCGATTGCATAAGGAGTTGCAAGGGGTTGAAATTGTGAGAATGGATGAACGTTTTACTTCAAAAATTGCTTTTCAAACCATGATTGATGGTGGCGTGAAGAAAAAAGAGAGACAGAACAAGGCGTTGGTGGATAAGATCAGCGCTGCGATTATTTTGCAATCGTATCTGCTCCAATTAGAGATTATTAATAATAGAAATAACGAATAATGGTTTTACCTGTTTATGTTTACGGACATCCTGTTTTAAGAAAAAAAGCGAAAGAAATTAGTATGGATTTCCCTGATTTACAGAATTTAATTGCCGATATGTTTGAGACGATGTATCACGATCAAGGAGTAGGTTTGGCAGCGCCACAGATCGGGCAGCCTGTCCGCATTTTTGTGATTGATACGGAACCCTACCGAGATGCCTTTCCCGATGTGGAAGTTTTCAAAGAAGTTTTTATCAATCCTGTAATAACCAATGAATTTGGTGACGATTTTACATTTAATGAAGGATGCTTGAGTATTCCGGATCTGCATGCAGATGTGACTCGAAAATCAGAAATTGAAATCAGGTATACGGATAGATCCGGAAATTTGCAGAATAGATCTTTTAAAGGATTGCCTGCAAGAGTAATACAACACGAATACGACCATTTGGAAGGGAGACTTTTTACCGATTATCTTCCACCCATCAAAAAGATGGTCATTAAAAGAAAATTGACTGAAATTTCAACAGGGAAGTACAAACCTTTTTATCGTTCAATTTGTATAAAATAGAATAAACCGCACTGCTATGAAAAAAATAATTTGTCCTTTACTATCTATCTTTCTTCTCCTCTTTTTCTCTTGTTCTGAAAAAAATAAAATAGCTGTAATTGAAGAGAGCAGCAAACAACAATCGGAACTTTTAGAGGCTTACTGCAAAGTTGATTCCCTGCGACAACAGGGGAGAGTAGAAGAAGAAACCTATAAAGCATTCATCGAAAAAGCTTTGGATTTCTATAGAGTATTTCCCGAAGAGAGTATTACGCCTCAAATGCTTTGGAGCGCAGGTATGGCAAGCATGACCTATGCTAAATATGTAAAAGATTATGTCTCAAATAAAACAGATGTTTTAAATTATGCTCGCAAGGGAATTGAGATTTTTGATATCATCCAAAAAGTATATCCGGATTATGAAAATGCGAAAGATACCTATTTCAATAGAGGAGTGATCTATGATGATATCTTAAATGACTATGAGAATGCTAAATATGAATTTACGGAATATATGACCAAATACCCCGATAGTACCTCTGCGCTTCAAGAGTATATTCAATATTTGGGCGCTACTCCCGACGAGATTTTCCAAAATTTTGATCATGCCGATTGATAGATTAGAAAAACGACGGTAGATGTAATATACTATGTCTTAAAAGAGCCTTTATGGAGAGAAGAGATCTAACTCATTGGGGCAAGACACTACTCCTTTTTGCACCATTTTTAATTTTGGTATTTGCTTTAAAGACCAAAACAGGGCATGACTGGGATACCTCTTGTTGGGTAAGATGGGCTACTCAAATCTATAATGAAGGAATATCGCATGCTTATCGAGCCGAACATAATAACTATCTTTTTGTTTATCAATATATTCTATGGATTTATGTTAAAATTCAAGGCTCATTAGAGAATATAGTTGCCAATATTTACCA
>QMCE01004456.1_pt1 | contig 11820 bp, 8 predicted proteins | sample 1821851 | NCBI WGS metagenome assembly QMCE01 (sample SAMN09453174, study PRJNA476694) | Termite gut metagenome, whole genome shotgun sequencing project. | isolation source: worker | host: Odontotermes sp. | place: South Africa:Pretoria | collected 2016-01-28
CCGAAATTTCACATTCACCGGCGCGGTCATCGGCGACAAAAAAATATACCGAAGCAAGCGGGTGGAAGAGCTTCGAAGCTTTCTTTTGTCGCAGCCTCCGACTATTTGCGCCGAACGCGCTGCCATCGTTACAGAGGTCTACCGCGAATGCGAAGGTGAGCACGTGCTTATCAAACGGGCAAAAGCGTTGGAGCGCGTTCTTCAGAACATGTCTATCTTCATTTTAGATAACGAGTTGTTGGTCGGCAATCAGGCTTCAACGCCAAGGAGCGCGCCCGTATTTCCCGAATTCTCTATAGACTGGCTGATTGACGAGCTGGACGGCCATCCAAAGCGCCCCGACGAAAGAACCGGCGACAGGTTCGTCATATCTGCGGAGCATGAGGCGAGGCTGCGTGAAGCGGCGAAATACTGGCCCGGAAAGGCGCACGGGGATATATGCTCCACCCGGCTCACGGATACCATACATCAGGTAGGCAAGATCGGCGCGGTCGATTCCTATTGGCTGATGAACGGTGCGGACGGCCATTTGACTGTCAACCTGCAGCGTATCGCGTACGAAGGCCTAGTCTCTTTTAAAAACCAAGCCCGAACGCGCCTTGAAGGGCTGGAGCTTTCCGACCCGGAACAGGCGAAGCAGCGCCCATTCCTGATGTCATGCCTGATCTTGTGCGACGCTATTGTGAATTTTTCACACAGATACGCCGGACTGGCCGAAGACAAGGCAAAGGAGGAAAGCGACGAAAGGCGCAAAGCGGAGCTTTTAAAGATCGCGGATGTCTGCCGCCATGTGCCGGAGCAGCCCGCGCGCGATTTTCACGAAGCGCTACAGGCGTATTGGTTTATCAACATGGTTATCCAAATTGAAAACAATGGCCATTCCTACTCTCTCGGGCGTATGGACAAAGCGCTGTTTCCCATATATCAAAAGGACATTGAAAACGGAACCATAACCGAGGACGACGCCGTTGAATTGCTGGAATGTCTGTTCCTGAAACTATTTCAGCTGAACAAGGTGTTTTCCTTCGATAATCAAAAGGCTTTTTCGGGATATCAGCTATTCCAGAATATCACCATTGGAGGCCAGGACGCGATCGGCCGCGATGTGACAAACGAGCTGTCGTATCATATTTTAGAAACGCAGGCGGCTATATGCCTGCACATGCCTTCTGTTTCGGCGAGATACCATGACCGCATATCCGACCGTTTCCTGAACGCCTGCCTTGACTGCATAAAGCTTGGCGGGGGTCAGCCCGCCATGTACAGCGACGAAATATATATCGCGTCGCTGATGAACCGCGGAATGCAATATGAGGACGCTGTGGAATACTCAGTCGTCGGCTGCGTCGAGGCAGTTTGCGAAGGCAAATGCGGCCACAGGCCAAATGGTTCCGGGCTTATCAACCTGGGCAAAATACTCGAAACCGCGCTCAACGGCGGCACGGATCCTAAAACCGGAATCTGCCCGAACCCCACAGACGGAAATCTGCTGACGTTCCAAAGCTTTGACGAGGTATTTGACGCCGTCAAGGAGCAGAACCGCTTTTACATTAAGCAACAGGTAACATGGGATAATATTATCGACCAGTGCACGGAGGAGAATATCGGCGACCCGCTGGTATCCATGCTCGTCGACGACTGTATCGCCCGCGGAAAGCCTTTGAAGGAAGGCGGCATGGTATACGATTATGCCGGGCCGGAATTCATCGGAACGGCCAACGTCGGCAATTCACTGGCCGCGATTAAAAAGGTTATATTCGAAGACAAGCTGATCACAGGGGCGCAGCTAAAGCACGCGCTGGACACCAATTTCAGCGACGGCTCTACGCGGCCCACAGGCGCGCAGATTCGCCAAATGCTGCTCGCCGCCCCCAAGTACGGCAACGACGACGAATATGTGGATTCCATCACCGTCGAGTACTTCCAATTTATCTGCGAAGAGATCGCAAAATACAAAACCACGCGGTATGGGCGCGGGCCAATAGGCGCGATGTGGCAGCCTTCGACGAGCACCATTTCGTGCAACGTTCCATTTGGCGCGTACGTCAACGCCACTCCCGACGGCCGTATGAGCGGCGAGCCGCTCTGCGTCTCCGTCTCGCCGATGCACAACACGGACGTATCCGGCCCGACAGCCGTACTCAAGTCCGTCAGCAAGCTTCCGACGATACTCGTATCCGGCGGGCAGCTGCTGAACCTGAGGCTGTTTCCCGGCTCGCTCGAAACGCCCGGCGGAAGGCGCAGGTTTGTTTCGCTCCTGCGCACATTCCTCGGCGATTTAAAGGGCATGCACGTTCAATTCAACATAGTGGACGCGCAGATTCTCAAAGACGCGCAACAGCAGCCGGAGCAGTATAAGGACCTGATGGTGCGTGTGGCGGGTTACAGCGCGCTGTTCACGCCGCTGGATAAGTCGTTGCAGGACGATATCATCGCGCGAACTGAGCACGCGATTTAGTGATTAGTAGTTAGTATCGCCTCCCGCCCGGCTTTGCCGGGCGGGAGGCGCTTATCACAGAAAATATTAGAAGCTACACCCAATCGGGCATATCCTTTTCGTCGCTAAAGTTTGAAAAACGGTCCACAGCGCACAGCGCGCGCCGATATCTTTGATATTTGCTTTCATAAATAGCCGCGCGCGTTTCATCCGGCAATATTGTATGCGAAACGGACACCATGCGCTCCGTCGCCTGTTCGTGGGATTCGAACGCGCCGCACGCCACTCCCGCGATCATCGCAGCTCCCAGCGCCCCGCGCTCGAACGACCCGCCCATTACCTCGATGGGCATTTGGAGTACGTCCGCGTAAATCTGCACCCACGGCTTGCTGCGGCTTCCGCCCCCTACCAGACGGACGCGGCTGTTTTCGGCGCGCTCTCTTCCTTTTAGCAGCCGGTCAACATGCTGACGCGAGGAAAACACCATGCCTTCATATACGGCGCGCAGCATGTGCTCGTGCGTATAGTAGCCCGACATGCCCATAAACGCGGCTTCGCCATGCGGAACTCCGTTTGTGGCGAACAGGAACGGCAGATAGATCAGCTCCGACGCTTCGGGTGGTATACGTTCCAGCACTTCGCCGCAATACGCATATACATCGGAGGAATCCGCATTTTCCGCCGGGCGCAGAATATGCTCTATGAACCATTCGATATTGTTTGCGCAGGTGGGGCTGCCTTCAAGAATCAAATACCGGCCCGGCAGATACGACCGCGCAGTCATAAACAGCCCGGGGGTATTGACACGCGAGGCGGAAAGGCATTGGTGTATGCCCCAGCTGCCTAGCACAATATTGATATTTTTATCGTCGAGTATGCCCGACGACAGCGCGCAGGCCTGCACGTCCATCAAGCCGCCCGCGACGGGCGTACCGGGCCGCAAGCCTGTTAAGCCCGCGATTTCTTCCGTTATAAAGCCGCATATTTCATCCGGCCGCTTGAAGGGCGCGAATTTCGCTTTTACGTCAGCCATATCCGTCGCGCTGAATATGGCGTCGCTGAGCTTTAGCTCCTCGTGCGACATGACGCCCCCCGCCGAAGCGTCCGTTATTTCATAATAGGCCTCGCCTGTTAGCTTGAACCGGATATAGTCCTTGCACGACATGAACCAGCGCGCGCGCATTACCGCGTCGTTTTCGTTCCGTTTAAGCCAAGCGATCAGCGGAAGGGGCTGCGCCGCCCAGACGCTATGCCCGATGCGCTCGAAAATCAAATCGCTTACGCCGCTGCGCTTCCACTCGTCCACGACGCCTTGCGCGCGCGTATCCGATGAAACAATTGCGGGATACACTGGTCCGCCATTTTCGTCGACGGCCAACAATCCGTTGCCAAACGCCGTTATCCCAACGGCGCATATATCGCCGCCGTTTATACCGGAAGCTGCCAAAACCGCGCGAATCGCCTCCATGTTGATTTTGAACATTACGTCCATATCCCGCTCCACGTAGTTGGGATGCGGGACGTCGTTGCCGGCCCTTATTCCATGAACCGCGATCTCCCTGCCGCATAAATCGTAAATCGCGGCTTTAATATATGTGCCGCCGTTATCGAGCCCCAGTAGATATTTCTGCATGTCCAGCCTCTTTCTTTGGCAGAAAACGCTCCGCGCCGCGCGGCGGGCTATCTCTTCGCCACCGCGTCGAATTCCTCCCATTCTGTTACCTGCAGTATGCGTTTTGCCGTATATTCATCACAGACAAATTCGTCGATCAACCCTGTTTTTAAGCCCCCGATAATAGAAAACGTCTTATTTACGCCTGCGGCAATACAAAGATTGTATTTAGACCTTTTTAAGTCCTCGGGCGAGATGCCGATGATACGCCCGGAATACGAGTCCTGTATGAACTCGCCGTATATATTAATCGGCCGCGCGCATATATCGCCCACCGCCATGCCCGGGTTCAGGAAAGCGCGGAATGCGTCCTCGCCGAATTCAACCGGGCCTGGCCCGCCGCGCGACGGCGGCGCGCCGACGCTGATGACGGCAAGGTCTATATCTCGCCAATGCTGATCGACAAATTCCATCTGGGAGCTTTGCATGTACAGCATCTTTTCTTCTTCGGAGCTTGTAACAGCCGGAGCGTAAATAAACACCGCCTTGCCCTTCACCTTTTCGGCAAAGATGCGCACCATCTCGTTTAGCTGGAAGGCGTACGCCGTATGGTAGCTGCTGCCTGTCAGCGGCACTACGGTTACGCCACCGAACTGCCTTTGGGTGTTAAAGGCCGTCATAAACTCGTAGCAGGTAAAACCCCAGGCTATGCCCACCACGTTGCCGTCTTCGATAATGCCGTCCACGATATCCACCGCGCATTCGGCAGCGAGCTTTGCCGCGCTTGCGGCGTCTTTGAAGCCCGATGGGATGACGCGGCATTTCTTTACGGGAAACAGACCGCACAGGCGCTCGGACAGCGCGTCGTCGTTCTCGTACGGATCGTTTATGGTATAGTGAATTTTCACTATGCCGGTATCCTTTGCTTTAGCTAAATACGTTGCGATCAGCGACCTGGAAACATTCAGCTCCTGCGCGATTTGCTGCTGGCTGCGCCCGTCCAAATAATATAATTTGGCTACTTTTACCAAAATCTGCGTATTGTGCTTGGTCGCCATAGACATCGGCTCCTTAGACTAGTTTGTTAAAGAGTATATATCAAAGCATAGCCGTTGTAAAAGCAAATATACTCTACAATACATATCCTCCCCTCTCACTTTTGACCATAATCGGAAAACACTTCCACGGCCCGTTGAATCTGTTCGTCGCTTAGCGACGGCGGATTGCCAAGCTGCCTGGCGACGACATAGGTCTTTGCCGCGTCTTCCAGATATACCGCCGCGTAGAGTGCCTCCTTCAACGTCGCGCCCACGGTGATTACGCCATGGTGCTTCAGGATAACCGCGCGCTTGCCCCCGATATACTTGAACGTTTCGATACCCATTTCCAGACTTGCAGCGCTGGAATACGGGGCGACGTTGACATTGCCCAGCGTCGCGTTTGGCAGCGTCGTCACGATCGAAGGCAGCTCGTCCTCCATGACGCCGACAGCCGTAGCGTACACCTGATGCGTGTGTATGATCGCCCTTACGTTTTCCATATGGGCGTAGATATACAGCAGAGCGCCTGTATCTACAGAAATGCGGCGTTCGCCTTCAACAAGGTTGCCATTAGGATCGACAACGCAAATGTCGTCCGGCGTCATATGGGTATAGTCCATGCCCGAGGGCGTGACCAATATGTGCTTTTCGTCCGCACGGAAGCTGACGTTACCGCCGGAGAGCGCGATTAACCGGTATTCCTTCAGCGCGAGCGCAGTCTCCAGCACTTGGGCCTTTTCTCGTTCAAACATTCGTCTATGCTCCTTTTACACTTGACTTTTATTAGCAGGTTTGTGTTACTTATACCCTTTTAGGCAGATGCCGGCAAACACTGGCGGCATCGGCGGCGGCTTCCATCAACGCTTCGGAAAACGTGGGATGGGCATGCACGGCCTCCGTGAGCTCGTGAATAGTGAGCTCGGCCTGCATGGCCAGCGCGGCTTCGTTGATCATTTCGGATGCGTTGGGCCCCGCGATATGAACCCCGAGGATTTCTCCGTATTTGGCATCAGCGACTACCTTTACAAAGCCGTGTCCCTCGCCGCCGCCCAGCGCGCGGCCGTTCGCGGAGAACATGAATTTCCCCGCTGAGATATGGCCGTATTGCTCCCTCGCGCGCGTCTCCGTTAAGCCTACGCAGCCCGCCTCGATTTCGCCATATACGCAAGCGGGGATATGATCATAGTTAAGAGCGCGAACCGGCTGCCCCATAGCGTGCCGCGCGGCCAACTCGCCCATTTTCGACGCGGTATGCGCCAGCATTTGCTTCCCCGTTATATCGCCGATAGCGTAAACGTCCTTCAGGCTGGTGCGGAAGCTTTCGTCTATAGCTACGAACCCGCGCTCCATATCCGGCTTTGCCCCGCCCAGGAAGCTCAAATCCGCCTTGCGGCCCACGCATAGCAGCACATAATCACATTCTAGCGTTTCAGTATCCGAAAGCCGCACGCGCAGCGCGCCATTCTGTTCAGAAATCGCTTGTACCTGGCTTCGGACGCGCACCTTGACGCCCGCCTGTACAAGGGACTTCTTCAACTCGGCTGCGACTTCCGCGTCGAGGCCGGGCAGTATCTGCTCTTGCGCTTCAACAATGATTACCGCGCTGCCAAAGGCAGAGAATATCGTGGCCATCTCTACGCCGATAACGCCGCCGCCAACTATACATAGGCTTTTCGGAACCTCTCGAAGTCTCAAAAGCGCGTCGCTGTCGAGCACGCGCGCGTGCTCCGCGCCCGGTATGGGCGGCTTCGCGCTAATAGACCCGCCCGCAAGGATCGCCTTTTTGTACGCGATATATTCTCCGCCCACCACAATATGGCCCTCTTCAAGCGCGCCTTCGCCTTTATACACCGTAACGCCGTAGCTCTTCATCAGCGCGCCTATGCCGCTTACCAGTCTGTCCACGGTCTTATTCTTCATATTCTGAACCGCGTCCATATCCACGCATACCGATGGATCGCTGATGACGACGCCCCTTTGGCTGGCGGTACGGATTTGGTTTATCAGCCTCGCGTTGTGCAAAAGCGCCTTGGTAGGGATACATCCCCTGTTCAGGCAGGTTCCTCCCAGCCTATCGCGTTCTATCAGCGCGACCTTGCCGCCGAGCTGCGCGGCCTGTATCGCCGCTATATACCCGCCCGGCCCGCCGCCCAGTACAGCTACTTCGTATGTTTGCATCGCAGCGCCCCCCTAAACCAGAATGGCGTAGGGCCGCTCCAGGAGCTCCCGAACAGCCGTAAGGAAGACCGCCGCCTGAGAGCCGTCTACCATGCGATGATCGAACGTCAAGCTTAGGCCGAGCATCTGTCGCCATTCGCCGCCGCTCTCCGTGCGCACGTACTGTTCCTTTATGGCGCAAACGCCCAGAATGCCCGCCTGCGACGGCACCACTGACGGTAAAAGTGCCGCCTTCCAAATCTTCGCTCCGCAAGGCGCGCGAGTGCGCTTTTTCATACAGCGCCTTGGCATTATGCGCGAGCCCCGACAGCGTAACGGCTTCCGCGTTTTTTAGCACGGGAACGAGAAGTCCTTCGCTGACGGCGACCGCAATGCCCAAATTGACGCTTTCATGAATATAGATGCCGTCCTTTTCGTATGACGCATTCATATACGGATGTGACTTGAGCGCAAGCGCCGTGGCCTTGAGAATAAAGTCGTTCCATGTGAATTTAACGTCCTGGCAAGCGTTGATTTGAGCGCGCATGGATGCCAGCGCCGTGACGTCCGCAGAAGAATGCAGCGTAACGGGCGGGGCGTTTTGATGGCTATATAGCATACGCTTGCCTATAGCGCTGCGCATGGCGGAAAGAGGGCGTAACTCTCCTCCCGGCGCGCTCTGCTCCTGTAAAAAGCTTAGCACGTCGTCCTTGCGGATCTTTTCGCCCGAAGGATTCATGGCCGAAATATCCACGCCCTCAATGCCTGCTACACGTCTGGCCAGCGGCGTGGCCTTTACGGCGCGTTCCACGTCCCGCGCTTTAATTTCGCCCGCAGAACCGGAAGGGACAACCGCGCCTAAATCAACACCGTATTCCTTTGCGAGAGACTTGGCAAGCGGCGTGGCCGGCATACGCCCTTCCGGTACCGGCGGCGCGGCTTGGGTTTGAACATTCTGCTCTTCTTCCTTATCGGGCTCGGCTTTGGGCGGGGCCCCGTCTTGCGGCACGGCCTCTCCGGGCGCGCCTATATAGCCGATAGGCAGCGTTACCGGCACAACATCGCCAGGCAGAGCGAGTATTTTTAAAAGCGTGCCGCCGCCTGCGGCTTCCACTTCCATAGCGACCTTATCCGTCTCTATTTCTAGTATAGGCTCGCCCGCCTCGACGGCCTCGCCTTCGTCTTTCAGCCACTTTATTATGGTTCCCGCTTCCATAGCCATTCCGGCCTTGGGCATTATGATGGTATACATATCCGCTCCTTCGCTTACGCCAATATTTCCGCGATGGCCGCGCGCAATTTCGCCTCGGTGGGCACGACGTTGCGTTCGAGCTCCGGACAGTACGGAATGGGCACGTCCAGGCCGCACAGGCGCTTTATCGGCGCGTCCAAATAGTGTATAGCGTCGCTGCCGCTGATAGTCGCCGCGATTTCACCGCCGAAGCCGCCAGTAAGCGCGGCCTCGTGCATTACGATAACCCGGCCTGTTTTACGGGCTGTGGCACAGATAGCCTCGCGGTCCAGCGGAACGAGCGTGCGCAAATCAAGCACCTCTACGGACACGTTCTGCTCCCTTTGGAGCTTTTCCGATACGGTCAGCGCAAGAGGCAGCATGCGGCCATAGGTGATGATGGAAACATCCGAGCCCGCGCGTTTTACGTCCGCCTCGCCCAGAGGCACGATATATTCCCCCTCCGGTACCATGCCCTTTGTCCGGTAGAGCAGCTTCTGCTCGAAGAATACCACAGGGTTATCGTCCCGGATGGCGGTCTTCAGCAGCCCCTTTGCGTCGTACGGCGTACCGGGCGCAACCACCTTCAGGCCCGGCACATGGCAAACCCATGCTTCCAAGCTCTGGCTGTGCTGCGCGGCAGCGCCCGTACCGCTCCCCTCGGGCGTGCGCACCACCATGGGCACTCGCGCCTTGCCGCCGAACATATACCGCATCTTGGCGGCTTGATTGACCAACTGATCCATCGATATCGTCAGGAAGTCTGAAAACATGATCTCCGCTATGGGCCGCATACCCGTAACCGCCGCGCCAGCCGCGGCGCCTACGATAACAGCCTCGGAAATGGGTGTGTCGATCACGCGCGCTTCGCCAAATTCTTCAAACATACCCACGGATATCCCGAAAGCCCCGCCATATAGTCCGACATCCTCGCCCATCAGAAACACGTCGGGATCGGCGCGCATTTCTTCGCACATAGCCTCTTTTATTGCGTTCGCATAAGTAATCTCTCTCATCTGGTCTCCTTTTTACGCATAAACGTCTTCGGTGACGCTGCTAAGCTCGGGGTAAGGGCATTGCTCCGCGTACGCCACGGCAGCGTCCAAATCCGCCGTCGTCCTCGCGTCCAAGGCTTCTACCTCTTCCCGCGAGCATATGTTTTGATCCACGAGATACCGCGCCATCCGCTTTATAGGGCAGCGCGCTTTCCATGACTGAATCTCCTCTTTTGTGCGGTACACGTTGGCGTCGCTTTTGCTGTGCCCAAAGAAACGGTACGTATTGGCTACGAGTAGCATGGGCCCGTTTTGCTTTACATATTCGACGGCGTCTTTAACCGCCTCATAGACCGCCAGCGCGTCGTTGCCGTCGACGGCTTCGCCGCGGATACCGTAGGCGGCCGCGCGCACGGAAATATCAGTAATGTTCATGGATTTTGAAATGGGCGTGCTCATCCCGTACAGGTTGTTTTCGCATATATATACGACGGGCAGTTTCATGACCGATGCCATGTTCAGCGCCTCGTGAAAGGCCCCCTGATTACTCGCGCCATCGCCAAAAAAGCACACGACAGCCCTGTCGATATTCTTCATTTTAGTCGTCATGCCCGCGCCCACGGACAGCGGCAGCCCGCCGCCAACTACGCCGTTCGCACCTAGATTGCCCGCGCTCAGATCCGCTATATGCATGGAGCCGCCCTTGCCCTTGCAACAGCCGTCCGCCTTGCCAAGCAGCTCTGCCATCATAATATTTAAATCGATGCCCTTGCCGATGCAGTGGCCGTGCCCCCGGTGCGTACTAATGATGATATCCTCGTTTTTCAGCGCAGCGCATGCGCCGATAGCCACAGCCTCCTCTCCGGCGTATAGATGAGTCGTTCCATGCACCTGGCCCATGGAAAACAGGTACGCTACCTTTTCTTCGAATTTTCTGACGTGGTTCATCTTAACATACATATCAATCAGTTGTTCATTATTGAGCGTCTGTTTCACGTTGCTTGTCCTCCGTATTTCCCCTCTTATCCGATAACATCGCAGCCTTACCGCCCGCATCAAGCGCTTTTAAGGCAAACGCGCGGGCATCGGATATCTTTTTAAAATAGTCGCCCCGATTGTCATCCCACATCTCCAGCAGTATAGGCCCATAAAAATCGCAGCGCCGCAGCGTCGCAATAACGGCTTCAAAGTTCACAATACCCGCACCGAATGGTACGCCTCGTATTATTCCTTTCAATGCGTCCTTGAAGTGTACTGCCACTAAATGGCCCTTCGCAAGCGCAAGCTGCTCGCAAGGGTCGTGGCCAGCCGCCGCCAGATTGGCCATATCCGGATAGATTTGCAACCACGGGCTGTTTATCTCGCGAACATAGCGCATGGCGCTTTCAACACTGTTGATAAAGTATAAGTCCACAGGCTCGATGGCCAACATCACTCCGACTTGCTCCGCGTAGCGCACCACCCGCAGGAGGTTATCTTCGAAGCGGCGCGCCGTACCAGGCGTGCTCGGCTCATAAAATGCGTCGTACCCGGCCAGTTGTACGATGCGCACATGCAGCTCCGCACTGAAGTCTATGGCGCTGAAAGCTATATCCAAAGCGCGCCGCTCTGTGGCCGAGTCTGCGCTTCCCAGCGGATACTTCCTATGTCCGCTCAGGCACATCGATAAGAGCGATATACCCTCCGCTTCTACCGCTTGCAATATTTCACGCTTTTTGCTCACACTTTTCAGGCGACCAAGCCGCTCTTCCGTCTCGTCGATGGAAATCTCCATATAGTCGTAGCCCGCGAGCTTGACTTTGCTCAGCCGCTCAACCCAGGATAGATTTGCCGGCAAAGCCTTTTCGTATATGCCGATCATTCGTTTTACTACTGCCTTTCTGTCCGCCTCGAAGGAGGGGCGAATCCGATTGATTGTATATTATCATTTGTTATGTCATTCGTCAATATCTTGCGCGTATATGGACGGAGTTTAACAGCGTTTGAAGCGAATAGCTCATGTTTGGGCTTTTACATCATTCTTAACACCCCTTGACGCTATAGACTGGAAGGTTTACTATTCTACGGGAATACGATTATTCCTTTCGTGGACAGGTTCCCGAAGGATACGGAGCTATATAGGATAATGACAACTAAATTGGAAGAGATTGCGGATAGCGGCGCTTGATGATTTTTTCTCGGCCGCAGGAGGTGATATTTACGTCAAGAGAATTTGAAAAGCGAGGCAAAAAGGTTCAACGCATGACGCGGGACGGCCTCGTGGAAAAGAATCTGGCGACCGGCGAGGAAACGCGCGTCACGCAGCGCGGGCAGGATTTCAACCTGAAACACGGAGCGCCGAACCGTTC
>QMCE01001805.1_pt1 | contig 11815 bp, 10 predicted proteins | sample 1821851 | NCBI WGS metagenome assembly QMCE01 (sample SAMN09453174, study PRJNA476694) | Termite gut metagenome, whole genome shotgun sequencing project. | isolation source: worker | host: Odontotermes sp. | place: South Africa:Pretoria | collected 2016-01-28
AGCTGGCGCACGAGCGGCGTCGCGAGCAACAGGATGACGAGCGCGGCGGCGATACCCGACACTGCGCCCATAACGCGCCTGCGCCGCTGCGATTTGTAGCGCTTTACCTCCAGCTCCACGCGCGCGTCCAGCGATTTAAGCGCGCGCGCCTCGCCCAGCTCTATCTGCGGCAGCGCGCCGTTTTCGTTCAGGAGCTTAGCGCCGTAGGCTTCGATATATGCTTGCGCCAGGCGCTTTAATTGCGTATCGTCAGCCTTCATAAGCGTATCCCTTCTCCTCGAGCAGCCCCGCGAGCTTTTTCTTTACGCGGTGCAGCTTGACGGTGACGTTGTTCTCCGTAAGCCCCAGAAGCCGTCCGATCTCCTTATGCGAAAGGGCGTAGGCGTATTTCATCAAAAACAGCGCCTTCGCGTCCTCGCCGAGCCGGTCTATGAGCACGAGCGCCTCGCTTTGCTCGATCGAGTCGAGCACGAAGTCCTCGAAGCCGGAATCCGGCTCGTTTCCCGTAAGCTCGTCCGCGCTCTGCTTCGCGTGCTTTTGCAGCATCGTCAGCGCGACGTTTTTAACGATCGTCACGACGAACGCGCACGCGCGCTTCGAGGCCGGGTCGTCGATCTTATCGAGATTCTTGTACACACGGATGAAGGCCTCGCTCGCGGCGTCCTCCGCGAGCGAATAATCGCGCAGGATCGAATAGGCCTTATGGAGCATAAGGCGCTTATAGTTCGAATAGAGGTATTCGAACTTATCGCGGTCGCTCTCCGTCTTAAACGTAAAGATCAGTATCAAGCGCACACCTCGCTTCGGCTTTCATAAAGGATAACTCGTGTTGACGGCCAAATATTACAGCTTTGTTACGGGATGTTTTGTTATCGTAGGGGAGCACAGTGTGCTCCCGTGACCCCAAAAGCGAATATTCGTGATAATCGCGGGAGCACAGTGTGCTCCCCTACAATTTAGGGCAAAATGCGAACACATTTCCAAATTCCGCATATAATGGTGGAGGGGAGGCCTGCCATGCCGAAACGCAAAAAAATGCGCAAGCTGATCATCGTCGCCGCCGTGATAGCGGCGCTGGTAGCCGCGGCCCTGATCATCATCGAAGCCAACATCCGGCCGCTTATTCTGGCGATCGCGGAGGCGCGGCTGCGCTCGATCTCCTCCAAAGCCATGAATGACGCGATATTGATGAACATCGGGGAAGATCTGCACTATCAGGATCTCGTGAGCATCATCATGGACGACGAGGGGCATCCGGCGATGCTCCAGGCCAATACCGTGCGCATGAGCCGCATCGCGGCGCAAACGGCGCTAACGGCTCAGGAATACATAGCCGAGCTCGGCAACCAGGGCATAACGATCGCGCTCGGTACGGTCGTCGGCGGGCAGCTATTCGCCGGGCAGGGGCCGCCGATCAATGTGCAGATTGTACCCGCGGGATCGGTCGTTAGCGAGTTCGTCAGCGAGTTCGAGTCCGCCGGCATCAACCAAACGCGCCACCGCATAAACCTGCGTTTGGAAACGACCGTGCGCATCGTCTACTCCGGAGGCGGGCACGTCGTGGAGCTGAACTCCGAGACGCCGATAGCCGAGAGCGTCATCGTCGGCAATGTGCCCGGCACGTTCTTAACTACCCCCGAAGATCAACAGATGAATCTGGTTCCCGATATGCTGCTCCCCTGATGAAGCTGTTCCTGCGCTCCTCCTCCCGCGTCCGGCCGTTTAGCGGCCGGACAAAAATCGCGGCTTTCGCCGCGATTTTCAGTTGCTCTATGCTACGCCTACGTCGCTTACGATATCGGGGAAGGTCTCGACCGTGGCGGCGGCGACCCATTCGTCCTGCCGCGCGGTCCAATGCTCGGATTGCTTTTTCGTAAGCTCCTGCTCGCGAATAGCTTCTTTTATATTATCGAGCGGCACGTCGCCGGTGGCTACCTTCTCGACGAGCTTGATGATATGGTAGCCGAACGAGGTGGGTACCAGCTCGGAGACATCGCCGACGTTCGCGAGCGCTATCGAAGCTCTGGTGAATTCGGGGTCGTATCCGCTCTCCTCAATGGGGCCGTCCGCGTATAGTAGATAGCCCTCCTCCTTCGCGGGGGAGACCGTCATGCCCGGATCGTTGCCGTAGGTTTCGACGAGCGCGTCGAAATCCTCTCCGGCCTTTGCCTTTGCGAGAGCCTCGTCGGCTTTAGGCTTAAGCGACGCGAAGAATTCGTCTTTCAGCGCGGTCTCCTCCGCCCGCTTCGTGGTGATCTGCGCGTCCAGCGCGGTGATTTCGGCCTGATTGGCCTCGCTGCCGGCCGAATCAGAATACAGCGTTCCGACCTGCGCTCCGAGATCGGTAATTTCTGTTTGGAGCGTTTCGAGCTTCGCCGTATACTCCATATACGCCTCGTCGGTATCGTCGGGCTTGATCAAAATATGCTTCACGCGTATATATCCCGGCGGGATAAAGGCGACAGTAGCCGATGCCGCGTCCGTTTCGTAGGCCGCGGGCGTTTCGGCGTATTTCGTCTTCTGTTCGGAAAGCATCAGGTCGTACGCGGCCTGTATGTCGGCGTCCGTAACCGTAACCTCGGCTTCGACCGCCTCAAGCAGCTTCGAGTAGACGAGCTGATCGATGGTGCCTTGCTTCATCTCTTCCTTTGTCATGCCGCTTGCCGTCATGTCGGCGAGCAGAAGCTCCTCCGCCTTCGCCGTGAGCTGTTCCTCAGTAAGAGTGGTTCCGCTTGACGCCGCGTCCGCTTCGGCCTGCGTTATGTAGTAATCGACGTTGGACTGCCACAGCTCTTCGAAATCGGCGTCGGCCTGAGCCTGCTCCTCGGCGGTAAGATTGGAGAAGCCCAGTTCAATGCCTTTTTGCCGCATGACCTCGGCACTAACAAGCCCGTCGATCGTGTCCGCCTTCAGCGTCTCAACGTCCGGCTCCTGCATGCCAAACTGGCTGTACAGCTGGACGTACATGTCGTACATATAGTAGAAGTTCGATTTAAACTCGCCCTTCGTGATCTCGACGCCGTTGACCTTGGCGACGACCTGCGCGTTGTCCCTGTCCTCGTTTACGCTGACCAGCGAGCAGGCCGCCGTAAGCGGCAGCAGCAGCGCCATCAGCGCGGCAATAATCCTTTTCCCCATTTTCCTCATCTGTTTTTATCCTTTCATCGTTTGCCCGAACAAACGCCGGTTAAATCTTCTTCGCTGTAGGGGCGAACAGTGTTCGCCCGCGACCCACAATTCAGGCATTCATGAATCGCCCCTACAATTTTGGGTTAAAAATAATTCTCCGGGAAATATTCGATCGTCCGCGAAGCGGTGAGTTCGAGCGTTATGCGCATGCCCTCGTCGATATCGCTGTTGCCCTGCATCTGAAAGCGGATGTCCTCCTTTACCTCTTCGAAGGGCACCACGCGCGACTCGACCTTTTCGAGCAGCTTTATGACGTGCCAGCCGTAGAAGCTCTTTATGGGCTCAGAAATATCGCCGACATTTTCAAGCGCGAACGCGCCGTCCTTGAACTCCTGTACAAAATTCGAGTTTGCGTGCATGTAGTAGCCGTCGCGCATACCGGGCAGCTGCATCATGCCGGAATCGGTGTTGTATTGTTGAATAAGCGCGTCGAAGTCCTCGCCCGCTATCGCCTTCGCGTAAACTTCGTCGGCCGTGGGCTTAAGCCGCTCGTAGTGCGCGTCCAGCTTCGCCTGGAGCGCTCCCTCGGCAGCGGCCAGCTCTCTCGCGGCTTTATCGGCGCTCGCGCTTTCGGAGCCTTCCGTAAGCGCAAAGCTCGCCCAGAGCCCCATGAGTTCGTCGACGTTAGCTTGCTCCTGCTGGAGCCTGGCAATTTCTTCGTCGCCATAGCCGATCAGAACGTGCTTGATGCGGATATACCCTTCGGGTACATAGCATACGACGGCCGCAGCCTGCTGGCCGTAAAGCTCGGGCTGTTCGGCGTAGGTCGCCCGGTTGTCCGCCAAAATGCTGTCGTATTGGGCGCGGAGATCCTCTTCGGGTATGCTCTGGTTCGTCGCGAGGACATCGAAGAGCTTATGCAGGATCTTGTTGTTGTTGAAGTTCATCTTCATTTTTTCTTCGGAGAGGTTCTTTTCCCGCATCGATCTTTGGAACATCTCCTCCGCCCGCGCGGCGGGGTCCGCGTCGGTGGCGAACGTTTGCATGAACACAGCGATATTGTTTTCGCGGAACGTTAGATATTCCGCGTCCGTTTCAGCCAGCTCTTCGGCGCTTAGCTGATCCAGCCCGCGCTTCTTCGCCTCCTGGAGGCAGGCCCTCTCGCCAGCTAGCTCCTCCACCAGGCCCTGCGCGTATTCATCGCGTACCTCGAAATTTTTAGGGCTGGAAAGGTCGATATTGCGCTGCGCCTCGAAATAAGGCGCCTGCCGATCGTAATAGAGATCGAACTCCCATTTATAGATATTTTCGCCGTCGACCGTGGCGACCACGGCGTCCTTGCCCGGCGCGCAGCCCGCCACGGCGGCGGTACACGCGATCGCGAGCGCGGCCGCAATGATTTTTTTAAGCGTCATTCGTAAACCAATCCCTTCAGAATATCAAACCCGTGGGCGTGCTTATTATACGACATGGGCTCATGTTATGCAATCCATTAAATTCTGAACAAATGCTTCATAATGCGCTAACATTTGCTTCACATCCGCCCCCTGCTGCTTATAAACGATGGACGCCGGCACGCTCGCCGTCAGCTTAGCCGAGCCCTCGCTTTCGTTCAGGAGCCTCATCAGCTTGCCCGGGTCGAGGCGCGCGCTTTCGTGGAAGCGCAGCGTAACCTCGCCGTCGCGCACGATGAGCGCCGTGGCCATCGAGGCGTTCGCGTAGGACTTATACAGCGCCACCTCCATCAGGCTCTCAGCCTCCTTCGGCGGGTCGCCAAAGCGGTCGATAAGCTCCTGCTGCACGTCCAAGAGCGCCTCGCGCGAGGAGATAAGCGCGATGCGCTTGTACATCTCGATGCGCGCGCCCTCGTCCTCTATATAATCGTAGGGGAGGTGCGCGCTCAGCGGGATATCGATTTGCGTCTCGATGTCCGCCGCGGGCCGCTCCTCGCCCTTGATCGAGCTCATCGTCTCCTCCATGAGCTTGCAGTACAGGTCGTAGCCGATGTCCGTAATATGCCCGTGCTGCTGCGCGCCGAGGATATTGCCCGCGCCGCGAATCTCCAGGTCGCGCATGGCGATTTTGAAGCCCGCGCCGAATTCCGTGAACTCGCGTATGGCCATAAGCCGCTTCTGCGCGATTTCGGACAAAACCTTGTCGCGCCGGAACGTGAGGTAGGCGTAGCCGAGCTTATTGGAGCGCCCGACGCGCCCCCGGAGCTGATAGAGCTGCGCGAGGCCCAGATGGTCGGAATCGTAGACGATGATCGTGTTTACGTTCGGGATATCCAGGCCCGATTCGACGATCGTCGAGCAGAGCAGCACGTCGAATTCGCCCGAAAGGAACGCCAGCATCGTCTTTTCGAGCGCGCCCTCGTTCATCTGGCCGTGCGCCGCGGCGATACGCGCCTGGGGCACCAGCTCTTTCAGCTTATTGGCGAAAAAGTCCATATTGCGGACGTTGTTGTATACGAAATAGCATTGCCCGCCGCGCGCCAGCTCCTTTAAGATCACCTCGCGCGCCAATAGGTCGGAGTATTCCATGACGTAGGTTTTTACGGGGTATCTCTCCTCGGGCGGCGTCTCGATTACGCTCATGTCGCGGATGCCGGAGAGCGACATGTGCAGCGTGCGCGGTATGGGCGTCGCCGAGAGCGTAAGCACGTTGACGCGGTGCTTCATGTTCTTGATTATCTCTTTATGGCCGACGCCGAAGCGGTGCTCCTCGTCCACGACGAGCAGGCCGAGATCCCTGTACGATACGTCCTTGCCCAGGAGCCGGTGCGTCCCAGCGACGACGTCCACGCGCCCCTCGGCGAGCCGCTTTAGCGTTTCCTTCTGCTCCTTCGCCGTGCGGAAGCGCGATAGCATGCCCACCGTGACGGGATAGCCCTCGAATCTTTGCAGCATCGTCTGAAAGTGCTGTTGAGCCAAAATCGTCGTCGGCGCGAGGATGGCGGCCTGCTTGCCCTCCATGACGGTTTTGAAGATGGCGCGCAGGGCGACCTCCGTCTTGCCGTAGCCGACGTCGCCGCACAGCAGCCGGTCCATGATCTTCGAATCCTCCAGATCGCGCTTGATGTCCTCGATGCTCTTGAGCTGGTCGGGCGTCTCCTCGTACGGAAATTGATCCTCGAACTGCTGCTGCCAGGGCGTATCCGGGCCGAACGGCTTTTTGCGCTCGCTTTGGCGCGCGGCGTAGAGCTTCGCCAAATCGAACGCCAGCTCCTTTACGGACGCGCGCGCCCTGGCGACGGAGCGGTTCCACTCCACGCCGCCGAGCTTCGAGAGCTTCGGCGCGCTCTCCTCGCCCGCCCCGATGTATTTTTGAATCCTGTCCATCTGATCCGCCGGGATGAAGAGCTTGTCCCCCGAAGCGTAGGCGACGCACAGGTAGTCCTTCGTTATATCCTCGACCGTCAGCTTTTCAACGCGCAGGAACTTGCCTATGCCGTGCGATTCGTGCACGACGAAATCCCCCGGCGCGAGGTCGGTGAAGAGATTCAGGCGCGGCGCGCCGCTCTTGGCCTTTTTCGGCGGAACGCTCTTCGCCTGGCCGAAGATTTCGGCCTCGGCGAGGATCAAAAGCCCGCTTTCGTGGAATTCGACGCCCTTGGAGAACCCGCTCTGCAATATTATAGCCTCGCCGGGCAATAGCTCGCGCGAAAGCGACGGGACGGTTGCGAGCTCGATCCCTTCGTCCGCGAGCGCCGTTTGCAGCCGCAGGGCGCGCCCGCCGGCCAGCAGCAGCGTGCGCACGCCACGGCGCTTTGCGTCCTCGATATCATTAGCCAGGAGCTTCATGCCGCCGTGATAGGACGCCGCCTCGCGGGCGCGGACGCTTATCGCTTCGCGCGGGGTAAACGGACCGCTCTGCGGCAGCGCCATAAGCAGCGCGAGCCGTTCGCCCGAAAGCTTATCCATAAGCTCGCCCGGCTCGAACAGTATCCGCCCCTGCTCCGGCAGCGCGACGCCCTCCAGCAGCCGGTCCTCGAAATCCGCCCGGAAGAGCGTATAGACGCCGCGCGCGCGCTCCATAAGACCCCTCGGCTCGTCGAGCGCGATAAAAGCGCCCGGCATGTAGTCGGGCAGATAATATTCCTTTTCGCTGAAAAGCGGCAGAAAGTTCTCGATACCGGCGTAGATGAAGCGCTTTTTCAGCGCTTCGGCCAGCTCCAAAAACGCGCCGCCGTACGCCGAAAGCTTTTCGGCCAAGCACTCGAATTCGGCCTGTGAGTTAATCGGCGCTTCCACGGCGGGCGGGATCTCCGCGAGCTTGGCGTTTTCGAGGGAACGCTGGGTTCCCGGGTCGAGCAGGCGCACGGAATCCACCTCGTCGCCGAAGAATTCGATGCGATACGCCTGTCCGTTCGCGGCGTAGACGTCCGCGATGCCCCCGCGCAGCGCGCATTGACCAGCGCCCTCAACCTGCGGGACGCGCTCGTAGCCCGCCATGACGAGCGACTTGATGAACTCCAGCGGGTCGAGCGTCTGCCCGAGCTCGACCCTCATCGACGCGCGCTTAAACGCGCCGGGCGAGCCCATGCGCTGCATCAGCGCTTCGATCGTCGTAATAAGGATGCGCGTTTCCCCGCTCATCGCCGCGTGCAGCGCGCGGATGCGGCGCATGCGCCCCTCGCCGCTCTGCGCGTGGAGCGCGTGCAGCTGAATTTCCCGCGCGGGGAAGAAATAAACGCTCCCGCCCGTCAGCGCCCTCAGATCGTCGCGGGCCTTGAGCGCGGCGGCGTTCGTCTCGGCGACGTAGATAACGGGGCGTTCCCGCGAAATCACCGCCGCCGCCATCAGCCGCGCCAGGCGCGGCGCGCCCGTAAGCGCGAACGTAGAATTGCGCCCGGCACAGTCGCCAAGGCGCTCAAAAGCTTCGATTTTTAGAACGCTGTCCAGCAAATGGTTCAAGTTATGTTTCTTCCTCCGGCTTTGGCGCGCGCTTCGCCGCCTTTACATTATATGCTTTTTGGGCCTCGTCCATGCCGCGCGAGAGTATCGTCATCACGGCGTCGGCGGCGTTTTGCAGCGCCTTATACGCGTCCTCCTGCTCGGGAGTTTCGAACTTGGCGAGCACGTGATCCCGTAAATCCCAGCCCTCTTTAGCCTTGCCGATGCCGACGCGCACGCGCGCGAAGCCGTCGTCATTAAGCATGTAGATGATGTTGCGCATGCCGTTGTGCGTCCCGGCAGAGCCCTTTGGGCGCACGCGAATCTCGCCTACGGGCAGGTCGACGTCGTCGTATACGACGATAAGGTCTTCTAGCGGGAGCTTGTACCAGTTTACCGCCGCGAACACGCTGTCGCCGGAGAGGTTCATGTACGTCTGCGGCTTCATCAGCACGATCTTTTCGTTATCGACGCGCCCCTCGCCGGTCAGCGCGCCGAACGCGCGCTTAGAGACGCTTATCCCCAGCTTTTCGCTTAGGAGATCCAGCGCCATAAAGCCCGCGTTATGCCGCGTAAATTGGTAATCCCGCCCAGGGTTGCCCAGGCCCACTATCAGCTTCATTTAGTTATTCTTTCCAAAAAGTCGAACATCTCTTCGTAGCCGCCCTGCGGGCAAGAGGGCCTTTCGCCCTTGCAGATGCCGTGCGGCGTAACCCAAAATACATCCATGCCCAGCTTAGCGGCGACCAAGTCCTCGCCCGTGTCGTTGCCGACCATGACGCACTCCCCCGCGCTATGACCGGTCATGTCCAATATCTCCCGGTAGTAGCGCAGGTTCGGCTTTGCGCTGGTCATGTTTTCGCCGTGCGTGACGAGCGTAAAGTCGCTCGGGTTCAGCCCCGCCCAGCGTATGCGCATCTCGATCGCGTTTTGCGGAAAGAGCGGGTTCGTCGCGACGACGAGATCGATCCCGCGGCCCTTGAGCATTTCGACGGCCTTTACCGCGAGCGGCTCCTTCGGCGCGCCATTGCCGAGCTCGTTGAAGCTTTTCGCGTAGTAATCCTTGAACATAGCGCGGAACATCGGCTCGTCCAGCTCCGTAAGGCGCTTGAATTCGGCGTAGAAGACGTCGATATTCAGCGCGGAGGCGTCGTCGTTCTTCGCGACCTTGACCGCCGAAGCCCAAATCGCGTCCACGAGCGTCTTCGGCTCGATGACGGGACTCATCCACCGCCCGATGTGCTTAAAGTACGCGCCGAAGAAGTCGTCGAACGCCATCGGGAGGAGAGTGCCGTCCAGGTCGAATAAAACGCAGCGTATCATGGTGTCAGTCCTTTGCTTTGCTTTCACTGATTTGATTGAGGAACGCCTTCGGCGTAATGGCCTTTATTGTGGACTTCTCATAGTGCTTCGTATTGCGCGTTATTATGTAATCAGCCGCTATGCTTCTTCCGGCAATATATTGAACCGCATCCTCAAAGAACGATTTGCGCCGAAGCAATATGTCTAATATTACATTGGTATCAATCAATACGTTCATATTTTTCTAATCTTTCCGATCGATACTCGTCAATGGACATTCCGGAATCCGGTAAAACGCCAATCAACGATTCGGTAACGGATCCTTTGAGCATCGCTTCTATATCTGCCTTTGATAACGACGGCAAGGCCGTCTTCTCGTCCGAAAGGAAGACGATGAGTTCAACTCTCTTGTTTTGAAAATTCTTGGGCAGCGGAATAACGCCGCTCAGTAAGCTGCTGTCGATGACTCGTCTAACCGCTTCCATATGGCCTCCTCACTGGGTACTGATAGCAAATACCCATCCTCTATTCTTTCCGATAAACCCTATCCCTTTGCGTCTTCCAGCCTTCTTTGTTTACCTGCCGCGCGCGCGCGACGCCCAAAGCGCCCGCGGGCACGTCCACGGTTATCGTGGACCCGGCGGCGATGAACGCGTTGTCTCCAATATTTACCGGCGGCACGAGGTTCGTATTGCAGCCGATGAAGCAGTCCTTGCCTATGACGGTGCGGTGCTTCTTCACGCCGTCGTAGTTCGAGAAGATGACGCCGCAGCCGATATTCGTATTTTCGCCGACGTCGCCGTCGCCGATATAGCTCAAGTGCGGCGCCTTCGCGCCAGCGGCCACGTTTGAATTCTTGATCTCCACGAAGTTGCCGACGCGGCAGCCGTCGCCGACGTTCGAATGCGGCCGGAGCTGTACGAACGGGCCGATGCTTACGTTTTTGCCGACGATGGAATCCGTGATCACGCTCGCCTGTATGCTCGTGCCGTCGCCGATGACGCTGTTGACGATGCGGCTCGACTGCATGATCGTGCACCCAGCTCCGATTTTCGTATTGCCCTCGAGGATACAGCCGGGGTAGATGATCGTATCGGGGCCGATTGTAACGTCCGCGTCTATATAGGTTTGGTGCGGGTCGAGCATCGTTACGCCGCCGAGCATATGCCGCGCGTTGATGATCGCGCGCATAACGCCCGCAGCCTCCGACAGCTCAGCCAGGTTGTGGACGGCGATGCGCTCTATCCCGGCCTCGCCGCCGAGCTCCTTTTTGATCCTGTCCTCGTCGCCCTCCGCGGCGACAAAGGCCTTAAGCGCGCCCGCGCCTATCGCGCCGCGCGTTGCCCATTCCGCAAGCGTAACCCCGCAAAGCTTATGTAACGCCATCGGCGTTTTGGAATGCGTGCGCTCGCCCTCTTCGGCAGCGAAAATGATTGCTATCATGCTATTGCCTCCGAAACTAAGGTTTTCATTTTAATAATGCTCTCACAAACAGCAACAATTTCCTATCAATTGTAGAGTATACAAACATGCGTGTCAAGAAAAGGGCGTTCGCATGAAAGCTGCCAATTCTGCCAATACTAGGCAGGCGCAACATCAATTTTCCGCACGGAGGCCCAATGACGACGAAGAACAGCGCGAGCATACAGGATATTACGCTGGACAATATAGGCTTCGAAGCGCACGCGGCGCGTCTCGCGCTCGAATGGCCGGTGCGCCTCGACAGGTCGCCCGCGGCGCCTTCGCTCGAACCCGACGCAAAGGCGCTGCTCGAAGCGTATTCGCGCATGACCGCCGTGTCGGATTTCAGCGAGCTGCCCCCCGCCGCCGAGTGGCTGTTAGATAATTACTATCTTTTAGAGGAAAATATACGCGATCTGCGCGAGAGCCTGGACGAGCTGGGCGCGCTGCCGGTCCTTTCCGGCGGAGAGCACGCGGAAGTTCCCCGCGCGTACCTTATCGCCGCGGAAATCGTCGCCCACAGCGAGGGCGTCGTCGCCGAAGAGCGCGTCGAGCGCTTTGTCAAGGCGTTTCAAGGCGAAAGCGCGCTCAATATGGGCGAGCTCCGGGCGCTGCCGCTCATGCTGCGCGCGGCTCTTGTACGGCTCGCGGCGGACGCGGCGCGCTCGAGCGCGGAGACGCTTTCCAATATCCGGCGCGGTGCGGATTTGGCCGCCGAATGCGCGTGCGAGCCACGGAAGGTCTACGCGCTTTTGGGCAAAAACGACATCTCGCTTTCGGGCGCGTTCCTGGAAGCGCTCACGCGCGGCCTCGAAGCCGAGGAGGCGAAGGAAGCGCTTACGATCCTCGACATCCAGCTCGCCCTGAAGGATATCGACGTTAAGAAATCCATCCGCGCGTCGCACTTGGAGCAGGCGCAATGGCGGGTGCTGCTCGGCAACGCGATAACGAGCCTGCGGCGGCTGGCCTCCTGGCCGTGGGAAGCGACGTTCGAGCGGCTCAGCCTCGTGGAGGCGGCGCTTAGGGAG
>QMCE01001806.1_pt1 | contig 11815 bp, 10 predicted proteins | sample 1821851 | NCBI WGS metagenome assembly QMCE01 (sample SAMN09453174, study PRJNA476694) | Termite gut metagenome, whole genome shotgun sequencing project. | isolation source: worker | host: Odontotermes sp. | place: South Africa:Pretoria | collected 2016-01-28
GGCCCCGCAAAATCCTCGGCTGGCACACCCCAGCCGAAATCTTCCACCAACTATGCTCAACCTAGCCACACCCGTTGCACCTCCAACTAGAACACGGCCAGCACTGTATTATTTAGCGCTATAATATAAAGCAAGAAACAACCATCGGGGCCGATGCATCTGGTCGCATCGACCCCGACCATCTGTCACGACGAAGAAAGACAGCCGACATGTCCGAATCAACCATCGCCCAACCATCCGTTCCCACCCACGCGGCCGAGGCATCCGGTCCCGTCCAGCCGACCGCCCGAGTCGCCCGGACGCCGAAGGTGCTGTCGCTGATCGTCGCGATCCTCGGCGTCGTCATGGTGGTGATCGGCTCAGGGGTGTACGCGTTCACGTCCGGCCAGTTGGCCGCGCAGAAGATCACCGTCGCCGCCGTCACCGCGGAGGATCCCGGCTCGCTTGCCGGCCAGCCCGTCGCCGGGCCTTTCACCGCGATGGCCCAGGTCAACGCCATCCAGCACCATCTCAACTCCATCACCAACGACAAGACCTACGGCGAACTGGGCAACGTCGCCACGTCGGACGGCAAGACCTACAACGCCGACGTGACCGCAGAGAAGTCCACCGACGGCCAGGTCCACAAAACCGGTGATCCGCTGTCCGCCGCGGACGCGAAGACCTACTCCGCCCGCGCGACGGCCCAAACCGCGTCGTTCCTGGAGGCCTCCCTGCTGGTGTCCGTCGTCGCGTTCGGCGTCGCGGCGCTCATCATCGGCCTCGGCGTGATGTTTTTCCTCGTCGGCTTGGCGCTGGTCTTCACGAACAGACGGACGGTCGTCAACCGCTGACCTACCCCAACTCTCCATGCTGGACAAGCGCCAGCGCCCAATCTGGATGCCAGCCATGAGCGACATGCGACCCCGCTCATGGCTGGCATCCGCCACAAATCACGCCTGATTGAACACCCACTGTTCAGCGCATTAGCCTAGAGCCGTCCACACGAGAGGGCCGGCTGTGACCGCTTTCATCATCTTGACCGTCGTCGGGGTTGTTCTGCTGCTCGCGACCGTGCTGTTCGACGGCGTGTTGGACGTGTTCAACCTCGACATCGACGGCGGCCTGGGCTTCGTCTCTGGAGCGTCCATCGGCGGGCTGGTCGCCGGCGTCGGCTTGGGCGGCCTGCTCGGCACGTCGCTCGGCGTGCCCGGCTGGTTCACCGCCATCATCGCTGTGGTCGTCGGCCTGGCCCTCGCGGCCATCGCCGTCTTGTTCTATCGGCTGCTGAAACACGCCCAAGGCGACGAGAAGGCCCTCGACACCAGCACCATGCTCGGCTCGCTTGGCACCATTCGCGCGATCGGCGACGGCAAGAGCGGCGTCGCCGCCGTCACCTACCTGGGCGCACCGCGCACGATGAAATTCGTCACCGACTATTCGCTCAAACCAGGCGACACCGTGATCGTCACCGAACTCGTCGGGCCGGACATCATCCGCGTCGAGCCGACGCCGACCGAATGACATTGACATGTCGCCGCAACCTGCCATACTAAACGGTTCACACAACTCCACCACTTGTTCGCACTGAAGGGAACACTGCCATGCCACTCGTCTTGTCGATCATCGGCATCATCGTCGTCATCGTGCTCATCGTGTTGATCATCGCGTCCCGCTACCGGGTGCCACACGCCAACGAGGCGCTCGTCATCACCGGCTCGGCGGGCTCCGAAGGCAGCGTCAAGGTCGCGCTCGGCTCGGGTGCGTTCATCGTCCCGTTCATCCAGCGCTGCACGACGATCCCGCTGGACGCCATGCAGATCGGGCTGACCGTGCCGGGCGGCGTCTCGAAGGACAACATCCGTGTGCGGGTGGACGCGGTGGCGCAGGCCAAGATCGACGGCACGCCCGAGGGCGTCCGCGCCGCCGCCCAGCGCTTCCTCGACTCCGACAGCGAGACCCTCTCGAACAACATCCGCTCGATCCTGGAGGGCGCGCTGCGTGACGTGCTCGGCCGCATGACGGTGGAAGAGATGCTGCGCGACCGCGAAGGCTTCGCAACCAAGATCAAAGAGGTGTCGATCGACACCCTGTCCGAATCGGGCCTGCGCGTCGACACGTTGCAGATCAACGACATCGTGACCGACCCGGAAGACTTCATCACCAACCTGGGCCGCCCACAGATCGCCCAGACCCTGGCGACCGCCCAGATCGCCGAGGCCACCGCCGGCCGCCAGGCCGCCGAGGCCCAGGCGGCGGCGCGCGTCGCCATCGCCCAAGCCAACAAGGACGCGGCGCTGAAGGAAGCCGACTTCAAGGCGCAGACGGACGAGGCGCAGGAGATGGCCAACGCCGTCGGCCCGAAGACGAAGGCCGCCCAGGAAGCCACGATCACCCAGGCTGAGCAGTCCAACGCCAGCCAGCAGGTCGAGCTGGCCAAGCTGCACTACGACGCCGAGGTGCGCGCCAAGGCCGACGCCGAGCTGTACGCCGCCCAGAAGGCGGCTGACGCCGCGCTTTACACGGCGCAGCAGAAGGCGCAAGCCGACGCGGCCGTCATCCAGCAACAGGGCGAGGCCCAAGCCAGCGCGACCCGCGCGAAAGGGCTGGCCGAAGCCGACGCCAACAAGGCCAAGGTGCAGGCCCAAGGCGAGGCGGAGGCCTCCGCGACCCAGGCCGTCGGCCTGGCCGAGGCGGCTGCCATCAAGGCCAAGGGCGAGGCGGAGGCTCAGGTCAAGGAACTGCTCGCCCAGGCCTACGAGAAGTACGGCCAGCAGGCCGTCATCGACCGCATCCTGGCCGCGATGCCGGAGATGCTCGCCGCCGCCGCCAAACCGCTCGGCGACATCGACAACATCACCGTGCTCGGCAACGCCGACCAGGCGTCCGGCGTCTCGAAGCTGGCCACCGATCTCGTCACCCAGATCCCGGCCATCGTCAAGGCCGGCACCGGCTTCGACATCGCCGAATGGCTCACGTCCTACATGAAACAGCAGACCACGCCCGGCCTCCAGGCCGACAACACGTCCGCGTCATAGACGCGCTTCCCCCGCCTCGACGAGTCCGTCCCAGCCAAGCTGGGGCGGACTCGTCGTTTCGGCAGGAATCCCCACTGAACGTCCGACACCGCGTCGTGCCGCGACCGGTTTCGTCAGCGACACAACGACAGGTGACGGAACAGACCTCAGGCAGTGTGAGAGGCGAGTGGGGCCGTCCAGACGCAGATGGAATTGCGACCCGCCCGCAAAGCGTTCAGCGGCCCTGGCGCCGTCGGGGCGAGGCTGACCTCGCCCACGAGGTCGGTGTCGAGGACGAGCTCAGCGCCATCCGGCTGCTCGAAGTCGGCGTTCACGAAGCGCGCCGGTTCGACGTCAGATGTGTGGACGACGCCGACCGGCAGCTCGGCGACTCGCTCGGGCACAGCGACGTCCAGCCACACCTCGTCACCCACGACCCGCACAGCCGCCGACGCGTCCGCCGCGTCGACCACCGCGCCCTGCTCCGCGTCGAACGGCCGCGCGCCGCCGACATACGCGTTGTCGCGGATGTAGACAGGCTGGGGCTGGGCGAGGAAAACGTCGACGTCGCCCGGCAAAGCCGCCTCAATGGCCGCGTGATAGGCGGCGAAGCTGTCGGGATGCCCGTCATAGGCGCTCGTCCCGTAGGCGAAAGCGTCGACCCGGTCGGTGCGCGCCCGGTCGGGGGCGTACGCGTTACCGAGCGGGCTCACGCCATCCCCCCGACCGACGAACAGATTGCCGATGTAGCGGTCGTCGCCGCCGTAGATGACCGCGTAGCCGGCCACGGCGGTCGAATGGGGCACGTGGTAGGGCGTGGCGCGATCCATGACCGGCTGCACCCGCAGGGAGCCGCCGACGAGGTTGCGAACAAACAGACCGCCCTGACTCATCGACTCGATCGACACCGGCGAGGCGAGGACGTTGTGGTCGACGACGTACGGGCCGTGGCTGACCTCGACGAACAGGTCGCGCGCGTTGTCGTGGAACACGTTCCGCGACACCCGGGTGCCCTGCGTCTGCCAATCGAGCCAGGTGCCGAGCGAGCAGCCGTGGATGTGGTTGTGCCGGATCTGCACGTCGATCGCCGCGTGGAGCTTGATGCCGGCGATCTCGTGACCGTAGAACTCCCGTTTGGTGGCGATGTCGTGGATGTCGTTGTCCTCGATGACCGAGAACACGCAGCCGAGATGGCCGACGATGCCGTTTTGGCCACAGTGATGGATGTGGTTGCGACGGATGACGTGGGAGCCGATGCGCTCTTTGGACCAACCGATCGCCCGGGCGGCGAAGACCGCCTCCAACTGGTGCTGATAGCCGGGCTTCTCATGGTGCTTGGTGAACTCGTTGTCGCCGGTCGACGCCTCCTTGCCGATGGACACGGCCGAGCACTTGGCATCGTGGATGTCGTTGTCCTCGATGATCCAGCCCTTCGCCCAGTTCGGCCCGATGAGCCCCGGCTGGTCAGCAGTCGGCGGTGCCCAACCGCAGGCGGCTTGCGCCAGCTCGAACCCGCGCACCGTGATGTAGTCGATGCCGGGGACCGCCGGATAGAAGACCGAGCGCCGCGCGTTTACCTCGACGAGGTGGTCATTCGGGTCGACGCCCGGGAACGTGGCCCACAGGGCGGTCGTGCCGTCCGCGTCGACGACGGCGTGCCAGCGGTGCCGCGCCTGGTCGGCGTCGGGCACCGCATGCGTCTGCCCCGTCCAATCGTCGACGACCTCAGCGGATGACGGCGCGGTCAGGTCGGCGAGGGTGGCCGCCTCGTAGAAACTCATGCCGTCGAGATAGACGTCCCCGAGATGGCGGGGCTCCTCGTGCGTGGGATCCGGACGGACCACCCAGTCCCCCGCCACCGGCTCAGCGAACGGGTTGGGGCCGTCGAAGAAGTCGGCGGCGAGCTCCACCCGCCACACGTCACCTTCGTGACGCCGCCAGCCGGTGACCGGCTCGGCGCCCGTGATCAGCACATGCTCGCCCGGCGCGGCCTCGTACGTGATGCGGCGGGTGTCGGACGCGCCAGCGTTACGCGGCTTCACCCACTCCCGGTAGATCCCTTCATGAACGACGACCGTGTCGCCAGCGACGGCGACGTCCGCCGCCCGGCCAATGGTCCGGAATGGAACGGCGACCCCGTCGGCTGCGTCTGAACCGGCCGAGGAAACGTGAAATGTTGTCATGAGATGTTTCTACACGCTTATGCCGTGCCCGCACGCCACTCGCACGCTCGTCATGCGACACTCGAAACTGTTTCTAGGAACGCGCCTGCCTTGAAGTCGGTCATCTCCACGGTGCTCAACGGCCGAGTGCCTCCGCCACGACACAGCGTGGGCCAACGCCGACCACGTGGGGCGAATCTCTTGTTCTCTTCTGCGAGCAAACACGACATGCTCAAACCGCGAGGTGCGGAATTCCGCCGGTGGCTCGGACCGGCCCGTCACTCCAACCCCAGCAGCGTCCGGCAGGCGCCGACGTCAGCTTTCATCTGCGCGATGAGGGCGTCAGCGTTGGGAAAGACCACTTGTCCCCGAATGCGATCGACGAACTCGACCACGATGGGGACACCGTAAAGCTCCAGGTCATCGCGGCCGAGGATGTGCGATTCGACCCGGCGCTGCTCACCGCCGAACGTCGGGTTCGTGCCGACGGAGATCGCGGCGGGCCAGCGTTCCTGGCGAGAGGACGGGTCGTCGGGCGTCAACCCCATCGCGCCGCCTGCCACCAGCGCCTGGTTGACCAGCCAGGTCGGTCCCGCCCCGCCTCTCGACATGGGACGGCCGTCGCGCCGCCACGCCCAGCCCGCATACACGCCGTCCGCCGGGCAGGCCCGGTCGGGCGGCACGTTGAGGTTCGCGGTCGGGAAGCCCAGCGTGTGGCCGCGCCGGTCGCCGGTGACGACGTGCCCACGAAAGCGGAACGGACGCCCCAGATGTTCCCCCGCGCGCCGCACGTCGCCTTGTCGCAGCGCCTCGCGGATCAGAGTCGAGCAGGTTTCCTCGTCGCCGTACCGGACGAGCGGCAGCGCGTCCACCTCGAACCGTCCGTGGGCCAGGTCGCGCATCATCTGCGGCGTGCCCGCCGCCGCCCGACCGAAGCGGAAGTTTTCGCCGACCACCACGCGGGCCGGGTTCAACGGCACGAGGATCTCCTCGACGAAGCGAGCCGGCGACCACGCGGCGAAATCCTTGTCGAAATCGATCACCTCAACACGGCTCGCCCCGGCCTGTTGCAACAGCTCGATGCGCCCTTTGAGGCTCGTGAGCAACATCGGCGGCGCCTCGGGGTGCAGCACGCCGACGGGATGCGGCCAAAACGTCACCACCACCAACGGCAACCCCGGTTCCAGCCGCCGGGCGCGTTCCAAGACCGCCCGATGCCCGGGGTGCACGCCGTCGAAATTGCCGATCACCACGACCGATCGTGTCACCGGGGCCTCCTCACGCATAACGGCTGCACATTAACACGTGGCCGCGAACTGATGGCCGCGCCAACGCCTCGCGTCAGGCCCGATCGGCCGGGCTGACCGCCGGCAGTTCCAAAATCGCCTGTGCCAGCCCGATGTCGAGCACAATTTCGTCCACCACCCCGGACCGGCACACCGACATCGTCGCCTCGGCCTTTCGAGTGTCGCTGACGACCGCGATGACTCGCGGAGTCTTGCGAAGCTGTTCCGCCCGGACCGCCAGGCAGTGACGCCAGAAAGTCTTGTCGACCATCCGCCCCGTCCGGTCGAAGGGAATGCCACAGATCTCGGCCTGTGCCCCCGCCGCCAGCAAGGCCTGCATCGTCTCGGGCGGGATCCGCTCCAACGTCTGCGTGATGCGCGGGCGCAACGAGCCGACTGCCACGACCGCGGTGGTGAGGTGGTCGTACATGAGCATGACGTCTGCGGCCTCCGGCTGCCGCCGCAAAACGTCCGCGGCGCGCACGTCAGGCACATAGAAGGGGGCGAACATCACCCGCGGTGTGCGCCCGCTCACCAGCGACGCCCGCCGCGCCAATTCCATGGCCGAGTTCTGGGCGTTCGAACCGATCGCGCCGGTCAATTGGACGATGTCGACCGGTGGCAGATGGTCGAGATCTTCGATCATCGTGGTCACCGTGCGTCCCCAGCCGATGCCAAGAATCTCATCGGTCCGCAGGGTCTCCCCGAGGTAGTCTCCGGTCGCGTGGCCGACGGCCGCACGCACCTCCGAGACCGTTCCATAGGACTCGATCACCAACGCGTTCTTGAGCTGGAGATGGTCACGCACCCGCGATGACAAGTCGCGCAGCACTCCGCCGTCGTTGATGGTGATGGTGACCAAACCGCTCTCGCGTGCCTCCGTCAGCAACCGGGCGACGACGAAACGGGAAATACCCAATTCGTTGGCTATCTCAAGCTTGGACTTGTTTCCCAGGTAATACGCATGTGCCACCGCGATCATCTCGCGACGCCGAGCAGCATCGTAATCCGCACTCCTGCGCATAGGCACATCCTCAAATAACCGCTCACTCACCAGGGACTATTCTTGGCGCTTCACCAGAGGGTGTAACCACCATCCATCACGAGAACAGAGCCCGTTACGAAAGACGCCGCGTCACTCGCGAGAAAGACCACAGCCGGCGCTATTTCTTCCGGGAAACCAGCCCGCCGCAAGGGGGTGTCATCGATCCAATAACGCTGGAATTGCGGCTCATCGACCGGCGACATATCTGTTCGGATGTATCCCGGCGCTATCGCATTCACCCGGATACCCAAGGGCGCCCATTCCGCCGCCAGCGACTTCGTGAGCTGATGGACAGCCGCCTTGGACGAGTTGTAGGCGGGTTGCATCTGGGGCCGGTTGACGATCAGTCCCGACATCGATCCGATGTTGATGATGGAACCACCATGCCCGGCTTCTTTCAGATGCCGGCCCACGGCCATCGAACATTTCCACAACGCCCGCACGTTGACGGAATAGACATCGTCCCACTGTTCATCGGTGACGTCCCAGGAATCGGCGTGGTAACACACGCCCGCGTTGTTCACGAGAATGTCGAGGCCGCCGAGCGCGGCGACGGCCTCAGCCGTCATGCGCTCGACGTCCGCGTCCACGGTGATGTCAGCCTGAATGGGGTGAAGCGTCGCCCCTTGGGCCGCGGCGTCGGCGACCACCTGGCCGTTACGCCCGACGTCCCTCCCACAAAAGGCCACACTCGCCCCGGCCTCGGCCAGCGCCAGGGAAAAAGCCCGTCCGAGGCCACGATTTCCCCCGGTCACCAGCGCCCGTTTGCCAGCCAGGCTGAATTGCTCGATTCCCGCCATCGTTCGTTCCTCAGTTCGGGCAGACGATTGACTTCAGATTCATCGGGTCACGGTCGCTGTTGAGGGCCTCTTCGACGTGATCGAGGTCAAACTTCTTCGTCACCAGCGAATCCAAATCGACCTGCCCAGAAGACACCAGATGAATCGCCGTCGGCCAGGTGTCCACGTACCGGAAGATGCCAGTCACCGAGATTTCGAGGTTGGCGATCTGCGACACCGGCAGCACCATGTCCGGCTTGCCCATGCCGACCAACACGGCCGTGCCCAAGGGCCGGATGCACTTGATGCCTGAGTAGACGGCGCTTTCCGCGCCGGTCGCGTCCACGAAGGCGTTCACGTCCAGGCCGAGCGTCGTCACGTCTTCCGCGACCGGGTCGATGACCCGCGTGGCGCCGAACGACAACGCCCGTTCCCGCTTCTCCGGGACGAGATCGGTGACGATGATCTCCGCCGCGCCAAAGGCACGCGCGGTCTGAGCGCAGATGATCCCGATCGGACCCGCGCCCGCGATCAAGATGCTGCTGCCCGGCACGATGTGCGCCTTGCGCATCGTCGTGATCGCCACGGACAGGGGTTCGCACAGCGCCGCCGCCTCGTCCGACATGTCGTCAGGGATCGGGAAGGCGTACGGGGCCTGTATCAAAACGTATTGGCAGAACGCGCCGTCAATGGGCGGCGTCGCATAAAACTCGATAGAGGAGCACAGGTTATAGGCTCCCGCCCGGCATTCCCGGCAGTGGCCGCAGGGTCGTTGCGGCTCGATGGACACTCGTTGGCCGACCCGCTCGGGCGACACAGCCGACCCGACGGCCACGATGACGCCACTCGCCTCGTGCCCCAGAATCATCGGCTGGTCGACGACGAAATCGCCGATGCGCCCCTCACGGTAGTAGTGAACGTCTGAACCACACACTCCGACGGCCGCAACCTTGACGAGCACCTGGTCTGCGTCAGGCACCGGAATGTCCCGTTCTTCAACCGCAAGCCGTCCTTTGCCCAAAAGCACAGAAGCTCGCATCGTCTTGTTATCCATGTTGCTTGTTCCTCATCGGTGACAGTCTTTTTGTTGCTAACGTCACCACGCGATCGCGCCTCCCTGCTGGTCGCCGATGACGGTGATTGGTGGCCACGTCGCATTGCGGACGTGGCCACCAACCCATTCACTACTTGATCAAGCCAGCTTCTTTGTACATGTCAATGTACTGCTGGGCGTTGGACTTATCGACGAGCGGTGCCGGCACCACGTCAGCCACCTGCGTCTGCGCACCGGTCAGCAGGTCATGCATCGCCTTCATGTTCAACTTGGCCAGGTCGGTCGCCGACTGCAAGACGGAGCCGGTGAGCGAACCGTCCATGATCGCCTGAACGCCCTCCGGCGTGCCGTCATAACCGTAAGCCTGCATCGACTTGAATTTGTCGTTGCCCTTGACGGCCTCAATCGCGCCGAGCGCCATGTTGTCGTTCATCGACACGACAGCGGCGATGTCCGGGTTGGCCACCGACCAGGTCTCCATCAGAGCCATGGCCTCGTCCTTGTTCCAGTTCGCGAGGTCCTCGCCGACGATCTTGACGTCTGGGCGCTTGGCGAAGAAGACGTCTTGCCACGCACGGCGCCGCTCGGTCGCGTGGAAGTTACCGGCCGGGCCTCCCAGCACGACGACCTTGGCATTCTGCGGGATCTGGTCCACCGCGACCTTGGCGATGCCGCTCGCACCGTCATACGGGTTCTGGTCGATGGTCGAGGAACCGTCGACGCCGTCGATCTTCGGGTTGGTCGTGATGGTCTTGATGCCGGCAGCGACTGACTTCTGGGCGTAAGGCAACTGCGAATCGCCATTGTTCGGCTGGATGATGATGCCGTCGAACTTGTTGGTGATGGCGTTCTCAATCATCGAGTTTTCGGTGTTGTCGTCGGCGTTGCCATCGAACACCTCCAACTGGATGTCAGGGTACTGGGCGGCTTGGGCCTTGATCTCGTTCGCCAGCCAGGCTGCGAACGTGTCCGTCTGCGCCCGCGCGATGTAGGCGACACGGTAGGTCTTCGCCCCGCCGGCCGCCGCGCTGGAGTCATCGGCGGGAGCGGAGGAAGGGCTGGCCGCCGGGCCACTGCAGGCGGCCAGGGACATGCTGGCCGCCAGTACGACCGCAGCCAGACCGAACAACTTTTTGTGGGTCATTTCCTGTTCCTTAGTTGTAGTTATCACATTTCCTGACGTTCCCGGGATCACGACCGTCCCCCTATGGGCTGTCGGCGCTCCCGGAAAACTGTGTGGTGGTCCTTTCATCCCCGCACTGGATGCGAGGTGTTTCCTTCCTGGGGAAAGGACATCTCCAGAAAGGGCTAGGCACCAGAATTAGCACCAGACGTGGCGCCGGGGCCTGTAGGCGTGGGCACCGTCGTCACCGGCGTGTCACTATCCTTCAAAATCACGCGTGCCTTACGGCCCTGCTTGCTGCGGATGTCCCACATCACGGCCACCGCGATGATCACGCCCTTGACGATCTGTTGCACATACGACTGCACGCCGGTCAGAGTCATGATGTTGTTCAGCAAGCCGATGATGAGCGAGCCGGCCAGGGTGCCGAGCGAGGTGCCGATGCCGCCGGTGAAGCTCGTGCCGCCGACGATCGCGGAGGTGATGCCTTCCATTTCGTAGCCGACCGCCGCACCAGGCTGGCCGGAGTTGAGCCGAGACATGAACAGCACGCCCGCGAAACCGACCAAGATACCGTTGAAGATGAACACCTTGTACTTGGACTTGGCCAGCGAGATGCCTGAGGCCTGGGCCGCCATTTCGTTGCCGCCGATGGCGTACAACGAACGGCCGAATTTCGTTTGCGTCATGTAGTAGGCCACGATGAGCGTCACGACGATCAACGCGATGACCGGGATCGGGATGAACGCCGCTTGGCCTTGCCCCAACCACGTGAAGTCGCCGAGCTGCGTCACGTTCTGCCCGCCGGTGTACAGCAACACGGCGCCACGGGCGACCATCGACATCGCCAGCGTCGCGATGAAGGCTGGCACTCCGAAATTCGCCACCATCGCCGCGCTTAATATGTTGCAGACCACCCCCAAGACGATGCCGAACACCAGGGCGATCAGCAGGGCCGTCGGCGCTCCGACCGCGCCGACGAACATCTTGTACACCACCGTGGCCATGACGCCTGACAAGGCCATGACCGAACCGGCGGACAGGTCGATTTGGCCGGCGATGATCAGCATCATCGCGCCGTAGGCCAAAATGGTTGTCACCGTCACCTGGCGCAAAATATTGATGATGTTGTCGGAACTGAAGAAGTTGGGGCTCAAGAAGCACGAGGCAATGAACAACAACACAAGTATGCCGAAAATAGAATACTTACCGAAATCTACTTTGGTCATCATATTTTTCATCAAAACCTCAGTCCAGTTCGTTCATAGAATACTTGAGAATATCTTCTTGGGAGAATTCAGAACGAGCAAGCTCTCCCGTCAGGCGACCTTGTGACATCACGAACACGCGGTCGCACATGCCCATAATTT
>QMCE01002650.1_pt1 | contig 11813 bp, 11 predicted proteins | sample 1821851 | NCBI WGS metagenome assembly QMCE01 (sample SAMN09453174, study PRJNA476694) | Termite gut metagenome, whole genome shotgun sequencing project. | isolation source: worker | host: Odontotermes sp. | place: South Africa:Pretoria | collected 2016-01-28
TTTGTATGCGGTATACCGCTTGATAATTGTAGCTTGTACAATTTATCACGGTCGAATCCGCGTTTTGCAAATTAGGCGGTCACTACATATTGTCTTTCTTTTTATCCTATGCGTCAACCCTTGTGTTCAACAGGGTAATACGATCATCGCTTACTTTGCCAGAACTTTTCTCAGTTTCGCGAATCGCGGCAATCCGTTTTCCTTCTCCTGCTCCGTCTCGCCCGCAATCAGCGGCAGGGCGTAATCAATGTATCCCTGGAGGATTCCGTTGCCGGCCTCATTGATCCACTCTCGCGGAACCTTTTTCTCAGTATTGGCAACAATCTCTAAGGGCAACAGAGCGATTTCGCATTTGTAGCCGCCGTCGCGGGTGCATTTGAAGCCGACCATTTTGTCGGTAACGCCGTTTATCGCGTTCTCGGCGGCGGCGCGCCCGGAGGCGTAGGACTCGTCAATATCGGTCTTGGAGGCGATGTGCGACGCGCAGCGCTGGAGCAGCGAGAACTCAATGCCGCGCACCTTCGCGCCGGTTTTTTCTTTGACGATTGCGGCCAGCGTCGCGGCCAGCCCGCCCAACTGCGCGTGGCCGAAGCTGTCTTTTTGCTGCGGCCCTGCGCCGCCGTATTCGGCAATCAGTTTGCCGTCTTTATCATGGATGCCCTCGCTGACGGCAACGATCACTTTCCCCTGAGCGGCGTATATCTTCTGCACGTCCGCTAAAAACGCGTCCATGTCAAAATCTGTTTCGGGCAGATAGATCAGGTCGGGCGCGTAGTCCCCGGCCAGCGCGGCGGCGGCGGTCAGCCACCCGGCGTGACGCCCCATGATCTCAAGGACGGTGATCATGCCGGTGTCATAGACCCGTGCATCCAGGTAAATCTCCATGCAGGAGGAAGCGATGTATTTCGCGGCACTGCCGTAGCCGGGGCAATGATCGGTACCGAAAAGATCGTTGTCGATCGTTTTTGGAATGCCCATGACGCGGCACTCATAGCCGTTTTGCTGCATGAACTTGCTGATTTTGTTGCAGGTGTCCATGCTGTCGTTGCCGCCGTTATAGAAAAAGTAGCGCACATCGTATTTCTTGAAGACTTCCAGAATGCGCCGGTAGTCGGCGTCGTCCGCAGTCGGATCTTTGAGCTTATAGCGGCACGAACCCAACGCCGAAGAAGGGGTGTGGCGCAGACGCTTCAGTTCCGCGCGGTCTTCCTCATCCATGACGTACAGGCGGTCGTCCAGCACGCCCCTGATACCGTTTGCCGCGCCGTAAACGCGGGTAATCGCGCCGCTGTCCAGCGCCGCCTCAATCGCGCCCAGCGCCGATGCGTTGATTACGGACGTCGGCCCTCCCGACTGACCGATAATACAGGCTCCCTTGAGTTGACTCATAGTATGTTCCTCCCAATTTTACAATATGGCAAGTGTAGCAGATTTTTTAGGAAAATGCAATCCCAATTGCGCAGATCCGCCCCTCACACGTCCCGCCAAGTCCGCTCCGGGTGCATCTTCACGCTGGACACCAACCCCAGCGCGGCAAACGACGCCATGATCGACGAACCGCCGTAGCTGAAGAAGGGAAGCGTAATGCCGATCACCGGGGCTACCCCAAGACACATGCCAATGTTGAGAAAGGTTTGAAAGATCAAGATGCCCGCGACGCCGCAGCAGACCATTGACCCCATGCCGTTTTTCGCTTTCCGCGCGATCCACAGACAGCGCAGGATCATAGCCGAGAGCAGCAGGATACAGCCGATACAGCCAATAAACCCCAGTTCCTCGCCGAGAGCGGAAAAGACGAAATCATTGTGCTGCCCGAACATCTGCCCCGACTGCGTGATTTCTCCGTTGTACAACCCCTGCCCCGCAAGTCCGCCGCCGCGGATCATCCGCACCGAGAGAAGCCCGTGCCAACCCACGCCCTCCGGATCAAGCGTGGGGTTAAACGGGCTTAATATCCGCGCTTGTAAACGCGGCGAAAGCAATCTCCACAGAAGCGGCGACGCGCCCGTAACAGCGATCCCTCCCAGAGCAAACCAACGCAGCTTGACCCCGGCGGCGAGCAGCACAAACGAGAAAGCGGGGATATAGATCAACGCGACGCCCACGTCTTTGGACAGCACGTAAATCATGCCGAGCATCAGCATCAGGTGCGCGGCGTAACTGCCCACCGGTAAAATCCCACTGGGCTTCTCACGGAAATGGTATACCTGCGCCGCGAGCAGCAGCGTAAAAGTCACCTTCACAATTTCGGCGGGCTGGATACCGAACGGGATGCCGGGGATATATACCCAGCTCATGTTACCGCCTTCCGCGGCGCGGAACGGCGTCGCGAGCAGCAGAAGCATCAGCAGGTTGAACCCCAGTATCCATTTCCAAAAACCGGCTAAAAAATCCAGATCCACAATTGTAATGATAATAAACAGCACGATGCCCATTACCGTGCCGATGATTTGCGTTTGCAAAAAAGACGCGACGGAACGCGTTTCCGGCCGGGTTGCGCTGGAAATGACAACGGAACCGAAAGCGACGGCGCACACGCCTAAAAAGAGCAGCAAGAGGTCAGCTCCTTTTAAGAACGCGCGCACCGCCCTGCTAACTTCTTTCAATGGCGTCTCTCCCTCTCCGCCTGCGGCAGCCGCAAATAGTGAATCCGGTCCGCGGCACGGGCGTGTCCGTTCAGATAGCACAGCGCGACGCCATATCCCGATACATACGGCCGGGCTGCTACCCTGTCTCCTTCCCGGGCGCACCGCGCCGCCGAATCGCCCGCCCATATGCAAGGTGACGGCGTCGAAGCCAGCATTTCTTCTCTGTCTAAGGCTTCGTCTTCTGTTACACGGGTAAGAAAACATTGTTTCACGTGAAACATCGCGGAATAAAACTGCTCACGCCGCGCGTCCATCACGACGCGAATCGTCCCTTCGCAATCCAATGCGCCGTAAGCCGCCGCCATCAGCGACGAAACGCCGTAACACGGAATACCCACCGCCTCCGCAAAACCCAGCGCCGTCGCGACACCAATCCGCAAGCCTGTAAAAGAACCCGGCCCGTTGGACACAACAACCTGACAAATATCGTCCGCCTTCGCCCCGGCTGACTTCAACGTACTGTCGATCAGCGGAGCCAGCGTCTGACTATGGGTCAAGCCGTTGTGGATAAACCCTTCGGCCACCAACAACCCGTCGCGCACCAACGCGGCAGCAGCCGTCAGCGAGGAACTGTCTATGGCAAGTAACATAAAGAGATGTCCCTTTCTTCCTCACCGGCAACCGTTATCATGACGCATATGCCCCGTATGTCTTCCCCGGCCCGTTCCGCCCACTCGACAGCGCGGACGCCGGGCGCGTTCTCATCAAAACCCGCGCCGCAAAGCTCGTCCGGCCCGGACAAGCGGTAAGCGTCTACATGCGTAAACCCATTGTATTCGTTCGCGACGGCGTAGGTGGGGCTGGTGATTTGTTCCGTAATGCCTAATCCCCGCGCAAGCCCTCTCGAAAAAGCTGTTTTACCCGCTCCGATCTCTCCGTATAACCAAACCGTGTCGCCCGAACGGAGCAAACGGGACAGTTCCTCGCCGATCCGCTCGGTATCTTCCGCGTTGCGGGATATTCTGATTGTCACTCTGAAAACTCCCCGCTCCGGCTTGCGATGCCGCGCCAAAGGCGCCTGTTCGCAAGCTCTCCGCTCGTTCGCCTGCGGCGAACACGGAGTTTTCAGAGCTTCTTTATTTGTACCGTTTCTTCCCCCGATAGTTATACGACCGACGGCTGCGCCGCCTGCGGACATTGACAACGATCACGAAAACAACGTAAGATACGATCAGCACGATAACGCCGATTACCACCCAAAGGATCCATCGAAGCGAACCGCTCTCGCCTCCGTCGGACGGCGAACCGAAAATTTTATCAAAGAAATCGCTGACGCCGTCCTGCGTTGCTTGGAGATTGTCGCGTTCGACGCTGAGAGCGGCAAGAAGCGGAATCTTGCCATACTCATGACCCTCATACGACAGCTTGAGTTCCCCCAAAATATCTCCTTTGTTAACAGGCGCCTGCACCCCTTCGGGGGAATGAACGGTGACGTTTTTTTCTATATCCTCTACATTCAAATATTCCGGCAGTAAAACGTCAATGCTCCGCTCCGGTACCAAATTGACCTCATCCTGCTTCAACCCCTGCAAAACCTTCACGCTCGCGAGCGGGTTCGCCTTGTTCAGGATGTTTCTGATTGAAAAGTTATCAAACCCCCATGTGAACAGATCGCGCGTTTCGGTAAAGCTGCGTATCAGTTGGGTTTCTTCGTCAACAACGGCTCCCAATACGACCGAAACCAGCGTAATGCCGTCCTTTTCGGCACAGGATACCAAGCAGTGTCCAGCGGCTTCCGTACTGCCGGTCTTGATTCCGCGCGCGTTGGGGTAAATATAGTCGGGAAAACGGCGGCGGGTGATAAGGTTGTTGGTGGTTATGAGCTGGCGGCCTTCCGGGGCTAAGTTGGTGGGGGCTGTATCATAAATCTCGGTGTGCGCCATCTCCATAACGGTCGGGTTGTTTAAGCATTCCCGCGCCATGATGTAAATATCGTATGCTGTGGTATAATGCTCCGGGTCTGGCAGCCCGTGAGTATTGATATACTGCGTATTCTCACAGCCCAATTCCGCAAGCCGGGTGCTGAGAATCTCCATGAACGCTTCAACCGATCCCGCCGTATGGCGTGCGATCATATTGCAGGCCGCGTTGTCGCTCGCGACCATCGCGCTGTAAAGCAAATCTCGCAGTGTCATCTGCTCGCCAACCTTGATAGGCGGGTTAACAGAGCTGCTGCCTTCAATAATGTCAAAGAAGTCGCTCTCTTCGGCTGTCACGATCTCATCTAAATTCCCGTACTCAACCCCCAGCAGAACTGTCATGATCTTGGTGATACTGGCCGGTTCGCGACGGAGGGCGATGTTGTGCCTGTAAAGGATCTCGCCGGTTTCGGGATATACAAGAATGGCGGAACGGGACTGTATGTCCACTTCCGGCAGATCGGTGTAAGTGTTGGCGAAAGACTTGGGCGCGAGCAGTAGAAGCGCGAGAACTCCGCAAAGAATCGGCTTTTTTATTTTCATAATACTAGGAAACTCCTCCGAACTGTGGTAAACTGTAGTATATCATAAAAAACACCGGATGTGAACCACCTATGCAAAAGAGGCTAATTCTCCTTCTTACGGCGGCAACGGCGCTGCTGCTGGGCTTTTTGCTTGCCTTCGCCGTCTCCAACGCAAACCCGTCCGGCAGCTTTACCATTTACGGCGAGCGCGAAACGAGTCTGCCGGAATCCGGTTACGCCGCCGAAGACCGGGGTATGATTGATATAAACGCCGCATCCGCCGCGGAACTGGAGGATCTGCCCGGTATCGGCCCGGCGCTGGCCGGGCGAATTATCGAATACCGCGAGGCAAACGGTCCGTTTTTCGGCACGGAAGAACTGCTTGAGATCAACGGAATCGGGGAAAAGACTTTAGAAAGTCTGCTTCCCTACATAACCGTACGTACTGTAACAGAAAAGGGGCGGCCTGATTGAGGATTTTAGTGGTGGACGATGAAAAGACGCTTCTCAAGGGGATTAAGTTCAACCTTGAGCATGAAGGTTATGAGGTAGAGACGGCGGAAGACGGCGAGGAGGCCGTGGAAAAAGCGCGTCACACGGCCTTTGATCTGATTGTGATGGATCTGATGATGCCGAGGATCGACGGGCTGGAAGCCTGCCACCGTATCCGCGAGTTTTCCAGCGTGCCGGTGATTATGCTGACGGCGCGCACGGAGGATACCGACAAGCTGATCGGCTTCGAATATGGTGCCGACGATTACCTGACCAAACCGTTCAATATCTTGGAGCTCAAAGCGCGTATCCGCGCCATACTGCGCCGCTCGGCAATCCCTTCGTCCGCGGCGGTGGACAAGCAGGAGATGGTCACGCTGGGACATATTACTCTGAATACCGCGCAGCGCAGCGCCGTCGCCGGCAACGGCACCGTCGATTTGACCGCCAAGGAGTTTGATCTGATGGAACTGCTGATGCGCAACCGCGGAAGGGTATACAGCCGCGAAAGCCTGTTGAATCTGGTCTGGGGTTATGAGTATCCCGGCGACATCCGCACGGTGGATGTGCATGTACGCCGTCTTCGTGAAAAGCTGGAGCAAAACCCCGCCAAGCCGGAAGTTCTGCTGACAAAATGGGGGGTGGGGTATTATTGTAAAGCGTAGAACCGGAGTGCCGCAAACCCGCCGCCGGGGTGGTCGAAAACGGGGTCTTTTCAGCCGCTATCAATTGAAGATTGCTTTCTCTTACCTAGGCATCCTCGCCCTTATGCTTATGCTTCTCAACACATATCCCGTTTGGATCTCACAGAATATTATCTTCTCCCAAATTCAAACGACGATGAAGGCGCGGGCGTCTTTGATCACCTCCGCCCTTTCCGACGCGGATACGATCTCCTATGAAAGCGTACGGAACGTAATGGACAGCTTAGACGACCAGCCTCAGTACCGCACGGTGGTCTGCGATTACACAGGGCTTGCGGTTTATGACAGTTTGTCCGCCGGCGCGGTGGTCGGGCGTTATGCTCTGATTCCCGAGCTGACCGGCGCCCTTATGGCCGGAGACATTTTCCGCAGCGTTTATAAAGACGCCGCTTTCGACAGCCGTTACGCCATGCCGATCTTTTCCCGCGGCGCGGTAGCGGGAGCTCTCTATCTGGGTCAGTATGATTCGCCGCAGGGATTAATTCTTGCCGGGTTGCAGTCCAACATGCTGACGGCGTCGGTCATTATCTTCTTTGCCGTTCTTGTTTTTTCTCTCTTTATCTCAATGGCGCTTTCCCGCCGTATTTCGGGAATCCTGCGCGGTATCCGCGCCGCTCACGGCGGTAATTACGATTACACTTTACCCGTTCGCGGGCGGGACGAACTGACCGAAGTATCGGGGCAATTAAACCGTCTCTTTTCCCTCTTGCAAAAAACGGAGGGACTGCGGCAGCAATTTGTGTCCAACGCGTCTCATGAACTGCGCACGCCGCTTGCGGCGGTTCGTCTGCTGGCCGATTCTATTCTCGGAACGCCCGACATGCCCGTTGAAACCGTCCGCGAATTTGTGGCCGACATCGGTGAGGAAACAGATCGCCTGAGCCGAATGACCGAAAAACTCATGCTGCTCTCCCGTTTGGATACACAACCCGCCGCCGCCGCCGTCACCGACACCGCCCCCGTAATTGAGCGGGCGGCTCGGATGCTGGAGCCGCTCGCGCGCGACGCGGGGGTTGAAATACGGTGCGAACTGTCGAAAAGCTGTTTGATCGATGGCGGAGAGGACGATCTTTACCAAATCCTGTTCAACTTAATGGATAACGCCATTAAATATAATAAGCGGGGCGGCAGCGTGCGGGTGTTGTCGTTTTGCCGGGACGCCGACGTGCATATCGTCGTTGCCGACACCGGTTCCGGGATTCCCAAACAGGATCTGCCCTTTATCTTTGACCGTTTCTACCGCGTAGACAAAGCCCGCAGCCGCGCGGCCGGCGGCGCGGGTCTCGGGCTTTCGATCGTCGCGCAGACGGCGGCACGTATCGGCGGCACAGTCAAGGCCGAGAGCGTTCCCGGCGAAGGTTCGCGCTTTACCCTTCTCTTCCCGCTTGCGAAAGGGGCTGATCGTCATGAATAAAGCGCGCGGTCTGACAGCGGCGCTCTCTCTTTTTATACTGTTTGCCGGCTGTTCCTCCGGGCAGCCCGAAACGGGAACGCCGATAACGGTTTATACCCTCAGCGGAACGGATAATCGCTCCCCTCTTCAGGAAAACTTCTTGACCTGCCCGGAGGACGCTATTTTATGGGAATTTGCACTCCGTGAACTGTTTTCGCGGTCGCCCTTCCCTACCGGCGTGACGGCGGAGGAGGCATATGTGAAAGACGGTGTGATTCACGTCACGCTTTCCGAAGAAGCCTCCGAGATTTCGGGTCTGCCCCTTACACTGGCTCGCGCCTGCATCGTCCTGACGATGACCGGTGTCGACGGCGTCGAGGCGGTAAGTCTGACAACCGGAGGGCAGGAACTGCTTTTCCGCGCAGACGACTTTATCCTCGGATCGCTTGTCCTCGCCGATACCGAGCAGAATGTCACGTTGTATTTCTCCGATTCCGAAGGCTCCCGTACCGCTTCCGAAACCCGAACCCTTGTCGTACGGGAAACCGATACGGTGGACTGGTATCTGAATTATATCCTTGAAGCGTTGATCGCGGGCCCTCAATCTTCCAGTCTGCGCCCCGTATTCACCGAAGGGACTAAACTGCTCTCCCCCGTAGCTGTCAATGGGACCGACTGTACCGTCAACCTCTCAAAAGAGTTTTTAACGCTTAGGGAGGGGATTTCCGCACCCTTGGCCTTATCTTGTTTATTCCGTTCCGTTACCGCGCAGGAAGGGATCGAATCTATGACCCTTTGGATAGACGGCCAGCCTCTGTACAGCTATTTCGGTCTTGACACTTCAGTTCCCCTCACGGCGGAAAATGCGGATTGGCTTGTACCGTAGCGCGAAAAACGATTTACAAGTTCAAAGGCGTCTGTTATAATGCGGCTAAAGCAACCAATGTCATTTGTACGGCAAATCGACACATAGGAGGATACAATGAGAGACGAAACCAAATGCTTGCACGCGGGGTATACCCCGAAGAACGCCGAGCCGCGCGTCGTGCCGATCGTGCAAAGCACCACCTACCGCTACGATTCGGCTGAGGAGATCGGCGAGGTCTTTGACGACCCGTCCAAAAGCCTGATCTATTCCCGTTTTGAGAACCCCACCGTTATGGCGGTCGAGGACAAGATCGCCGCGCTGGAGGGCGGCATCGGCGCGATGTGTACCTCGTCGGGGCAGATGGCGTCGCTGCTCTCCATCCTTAATCTATGCGGCGCGGGCGACAGTTTTCTCTGCTCCTCCGCCATTTATGGCGGCACCGTCAATTTATTCGCAAGTACGTTGCAAAAACTCGGGGTCGAGTGCATATTCGTTGACGCCGGAGCGAACAGTGACACGCTGAACGCGACGTTCAAGCCGAACACCAAAGCCGTTTTCGGAGAGACTCTGGCGAACCCCGCGCTGACGGTACTGGATATTGAAAAGTTCGCCGAGTTGGCGCACGCCCACCGGGTGCCGCTGATTGTAGACAACACTTTCCCCACGCCGATTCTCTGCAAGCCGATTCAGTACGGCGCGGACATCGTCGTCCATTCGACGTCGAAATATATGGACGGCCACGCGCTGCAAGTCGGCGGCGTCATCGTGGACAGCGGCAGCTTTGATTGGCACGGCGGCGATTTCCCCGGCCTCACCGCGCCCGACCCGACCTATCACGGCATCACCTACACCGAAACATACGGCAAAATGGCGTACATTCTCAAGGCGCGGATGCAACTAATGCGCGACTTTGGCGCTTACCCCTCCGCGCATTCGGCGTTCCTGCTCAATCTGGGCTTGGAAACGCTGGCGCTACGGATGGAGCGGTACTGTCAAAGCGCGTTGCGGGTGGCAAAGTATTTCCAACAGTCGCCCAAGATCAAATCCGTCACATATCCGGGTCTGCCCGAAGATGAGAATTACAACCTTGCGCAAAAATACCTCAAGGGCGCGAGCGGCGTCGTAACGGTCGTCGTCAAAGGCGGGCGCGAAGGCGCGCTCCGTTTCATGAACGCGTTGAAACTCGCGAGCAACCAAGTTCACGTCGCGGACATCCGCACCTGCGTCCAGCACCCGGCCAGTTCCACCCACCGCCAGCTGACCGACGAACAACTCATCGCCGCGGGCGTCAACCCCGGCACGGTATATTCTAGAGGATATTGAGCAGGCGTTGGGATCGGTTAACGATTAGGGGGAACTGTGATGCGGCGTAAAGTGTTTATGATTCTCGTATGGATTTTCCCGATTCTGTTGGTGACGGTGTCCCCTTTTTTCTATAGAAGCATCATTCATCAAGAATCCGGCGCCTCCGCCGACATTCAATATGGCGTACCGTTCCAACAACCCTAACCGATACGCCTATTGACGAAATGACGTTTGCATTCTGGTTGAGGAATTTCGGCGAAACTTACAAGCACAGTCTGCTTAACATTCTTGGGTTTGTGTTAAATGTTGCGATAGCCTATGCATGTTGGGGATGGATCGTCAAAGGTTTCCGCTGGCTGAGACAAACCCGAAAGAAGAGCTGCAATGCCACTTGAATGACACCCCCGTCCCATTCGGGACGGGGGTACGCATATACAAACATCACCCGCCGCGCTTCACCTTGTCCCAATACGCCTTCGCGGCTTGTTCGGCTTTGTTGTCGCCGTATTCGTAATACACGGCGTCTTTGATGGCGTCGGGCAGATACTGCTGCGCCCGCCAGTGGTTGGGCGCGTCGTGCGTATAGAAGTATCCACCGCCGCGCCCCAACTTATCGGCGCCGGCGTAGTGGCTGTCCTTGAGGTGGCTCGGAATGTCGCCGCTCCGCCCCGACTGTACGTCGGACAACGCCGCCCCAGCACCGCCGGACGCGCTGTTGGACTTTGGCGCGGTGGCGCACAGCACGACAGCGTGCGACAGCGGCATGATGGCTTCCGGTAACCCCAGCTGCAACGCCGTATCCACACACGCTTTGGTGACGACGGCGGCCTGCGAATACGCCAGCCCCACGTCCTCGTTGGCCGTCACCAGCAGACGGCGGCAAGCCGAGATCAAGTCCCCCGCATCGAGCAGACGGGCGAGGTAATGCAGCGCGGCGTTGGGATCGGAGCCGCGGATCGACTTCTGGAACGCGCTTAAAATGTCATAGTGGCTGTCCCCGTCGCGGTCGTAGCGCATCGCGCTGCGTTGGGAGACGAGCACCGCGTCGTCCATGCTCAGCGTGACGGTTTTTCCGTCGCCGATAGGCGCGGCGGCGGCCAGTAGCTCCACCGCGCTGATTGCCTTGCGCACATCGCCGCCGCAGGAGGCGCAGATGCGCTTCAGCACCTCGTCCGGGCAGATTAGCTCAACACCCATCTCCCGCGAGAGCAGCGCGACGGCGCGTTCCGCCGCCGGACGGCATTCCTCCGGCGTTACCGGCTTGAACTCGAACACGGTGGCGCGGCTTAAAATCGCGTTAAACACGGTGAAATACGGGTTTTCTGTGGTGGACGCGATCAACGTGATCTGCCCGTTTTCCATAAACTCCAACAGGCTCTGCTGTTGTTTTTTGTTAAAGTACTGTATTTCGTCGAGGTAGAGCAGCGCGCCGTCCGGCGCGAGCATGGTGTCGAGGCTGTCCACGATCTGCCGGATGTCGGAGATGGAGGCGTTCGTGGCGTTCAGCTTATACAGTGTGCGCTCGGTCTTCGCCGCCGCGATCCGCGCGACGGTGGTTTTACCCGTGCCGGAAGGGCCGTAGAAGATCATATTCGGGATAACGCCCTTTTCGATGATCCGCCGCAGCAGCCCGTCCCGCCCGATGATATGGCTCTGCCCCGCCACGTCGTCGAGCGTCGCGGGGCGTATACGGTCGGGGAGAGGGTTTTGTACCAAACTTCGCGACTTCGGCGCGGATTTCGTCCGCCTTTTCCTCGTATTTCGCCGCCGTGTAGTAGATCAACGCGGCGAGGGTTTCCATATCGTTTTCTTTCAAGCCGCGCGTGGTAACAGCGGGGGTGCCGATACGGACGCCGGAGGTATAGAACGGCTTTTGCGGGTCGTTCGGGATGGCGTTTTTATTAACCGTGATGCCGACGGTGTCAAGGCGCTTCTCCAGCTCGCGCCCGGTGACGTTCAG
>QMCE01001807.1_pt1 | contig 11812 bp, 12 predicted proteins | sample 1821851 | NCBI WGS metagenome assembly QMCE01 (sample SAMN09453174, study PRJNA476694) | Termite gut metagenome, whole genome shotgun sequencing project. | isolation source: worker | host: Odontotermes sp. | place: South Africa:Pretoria | collected 2016-01-28
CCTTTCTTAGAGAAAGGCGAGAAACAAGCGCAACCTGAGCAACGAAATTTGCTTTGCGATTCACTCGCAAAGTTACACGAATTTCGTTGCGGAGTAATTACTAAAATGCATACCGCTAAAAGCTTGTGTTAAACCTTTCTTCAAAGTCCTTTCTCAGACCGTCGCGGAACTTTGGGTGTGCGATGTTGACAAGCATCCGGGCTCTGTCGCGCACGGTGTGATATTTTAGGTCGGCCACGCCGTATTCGGTGACGACATATTCAACATCATTGCGCGACGTCGTTACCGCCGCACCCTCGTCCAAAACAGGAACTATTTTGCTTATCGTCTCCCCTGCCGCAGTGGAGGTCATGGCGATGATAGAACGGCCGCCCTTGCTGACAGCCGCAGCCCGCACAAAATCCACCTGACCGCCCACAGCGCTGATTTGCGTTTTACCAATGGTTTCGGAGCACACCTGCCCCAAAAAGTCCACCTGAACGCAGGAGTTAATAGACACAAGATTATCGTTCATTCCGGCTACGGCGGGATCGTTGGTGTATGTGGCGGGATACATGGCCACGGTGGGGTTGTCGTCAACAAAATCGTAGAGCTTTCGGGAACCCATAAGGAAGGTGGCGACCATTTTGCCCCTGTGCAGATTCTTTTGGCTGTTGTTTATCACACCGGCTTCCACCAACTCGACAACGCCGTCCGAGAACATTTCGGAATGGATCCCCAGATTCTTTTTGCCTTTAAGGAAAAGAAGCACAGCGTCGGGAATAGAACCTATGCCCAGCTGCAGGCAATCTCCGTCTTTCACCAGTCCGGCGCAGTTTTCTCCAATTGCTCTCTCTACGTCGGTGATGCGGGGCGCGGGCAGCTCTATGAGCGGCGCGTCGTGCTCCACAATGACGTCCATGTCCGACACATGAATAAAACAATCCCCGTGAGTGCGCGGCATATTTTTGTTTATCTGCGCGATCACCAGCGCGGCGACCTCGGCGGAACGCTTTGTATAATCCACAGAAACTCCAAAGCTGCAATATCCGTGCCTGTCTGGCGGGGACACCTGGATCATGGCGACGTCAGGCTTGAGGGTGGTTTCAAGTTGGTAGGGAATGCGGGAAAAGAAGCACGGGACAAAATCTCCGTGACCGGCCTGTACGGTTTTGCGCGTAGCGCCGCCCACAAACTGCGATATATGCCTGAAATGCCTTTCCATGCCCGGCTGCGCGTATTCGGCTTTTCCCATGGCCACCATATGGGTGATCTCAACATCTGTGAACCGCTCCCTGCCACGCACCATTGCTTCTATCAGATGGGAAGGCTCGCCGCAGGCATGCCCCACAGAGACGCGGTCCCCGGACCGTATACGCTTCACCGCCTCGTCCGCAGTGGTAAGTCTGCCGCTGTAGATCGTTTTCCAATCCATGGCTTTATCTCCTTGCGTTGCAGTTATTCTTGTTTGGCGCCGACATGCGCAATGGCTCTGGCAAGCTCTTTCTTTTGTTCAATGCGCCCCTGCCGAGCTATCATAATTCGCTGTGCCTGAGGGCTTCCCGCTCCGTGCATAGACTCCGTGCGGTAACCCACAGCCGCCGTTCCCAATGTTAGATTTTCTATCAGGCGCAAAATTCGCAGACGGTCCTCGGTGGGGACGCTGTCCACACCGCGCAGATATTTTTCAATATAAGGCCCCAGCTTTCCGTGGCGAAAGTCTTTTTCTGAGGGCGCGGTCACCATGAGTCCGCCGGCAATGTCCTCGGCCAGCCGCGTGATCTCGTATGGAAAACGGGTGACGTTCTGCTTGCAGACATTTGCAAGCAGCAAATCTATCATGTAGCTGCCGGAGCTTGTCTTCCAACCCTGACTTGAACAGGCTATGCCGCAGGAGTAAAGCGTTTCATTAAGATGGGTCATCTCTATGAGCTTGTCCTTGACGTGGCTTGCTTTTTGTGCGCCGTTAAAGTCGGCCGCCAGCGCCGCCGCGCCTATGAGCACATCGCCGACGCCAACCTTGCACCCGCCGTAGCTCTGCCGGTGATACCCGGCGAACCGCTCTACCAGCATCCCCGCAAAGTCAGTTTCGCCGTTGAGGAATATCCGGTCGTTCGGTACGAAAACATTGTCGAAAATCACAAGCGCTTCCATGCCTCCGAATTCGCAATTGCCAACATCCATATCCGAGTCCTCAAGCTTGCGGGTGTCGCAGCTCTGGCGCCCGATGATCATAATGACGCCTTGGGCGTCCACGGGTACGGCAAAGGAAACGGCGTAATCCTCCTCCCCGGGCTTCATAGACTGGGTGGGCATGACGATGACCTCGTGTGAATTGGTTATGCCGGTTTGATGCACCTTGGCCCCACGCACCACTATGCCGTCGTTCCGGCGCTCAACGACCCGCAGGAAGAGATCGGGGTCGGCCTGCTGGGCCGGCCCCAGGCCGCGGTTGCCCTTTGGATCGGTCATGGCCCCGTCTATAGTCCAATCGTTTGCCTGAGCAAGCGCAAGGTAAACGGCAAAGTTTTTGTAGTAACCGGTGCCGTGAGCCATATCGCACTCAAAGGTGGTGGAATAGAGCGCGTTCATGGCGTCCAACCCGACACAGCGCTGGAAACAGGCGGCGGTTTTTTGGCCCAGCAGACGTTGCATTTTTACTTTTCGCACAAGATCGTGTGTACTCTGGTGAATATGGCAGAAACGGTTTATCTTTTCGCCGCTCAAATGAGACGCAACGGTCATCAGCTCCTCATGCTCAGGCTGCTGAGCCAGATCGTAGGTCGCCTTTACCGAGTTCAAGGACGGCCGCAGGATGGCGTTGTCCGCGGCGTTTTCGATTTTTTCGCCGAACATCCATATTTCGGGTTTTAATTTGCGAATGCTTTCGACATATTCCTCGCCTGTCATCAACATAGCCAATTCCTCCTTCTAACGAAGTCTATTCGTTTACAGACAGCTTTTATAAATTTGCTCTACGTCTGCTTCAAGCAGCGTGACCGGATTGTTTGCCATAAGCCGCTGTTGGTTCTCTATGACCGATTTTGCCATCTCGGCGCACTTGCCCTCGTCGGCGCCGTATGCGGAAAGCGGGGTGTTCGGGTATATTTTATCCAGCAGCGCGTCCAATTCGGCAAAGGCGTTTTCGGGGGCGCAGCCAAGCGGGACGGCCAAAACATAACGAAGATAAGAAAGGTCGGCGTTCTTGCTCTCGTAGGCCTTAAACACCGCGCCGAACACCATGTAGTTTGCCTTTCCGTGGGGTACGTGGTAACTGCCGCCAATCGGGTAAGAGAGCGCGTGTACCGCGCCCACCCCGGCGTTGGCGAAAGCTATCCCGGCCATCGCGGAGGCCTCCAGAAAGGCTTTCATATCCTTCTGCGCGGGCAGCAGGCCGGGAGGGCCGCCGGCAAGCTTTCGATATCCGCTTATGATACTTTCGACGGCGCTGCAGGCCATCGCGCGTGAAAAGACGCTTGCCTTTGGCGAAACGACGCTTTCCACCGCGTGGATGAGAGCGTCTATGCTTGAGGTGGCAAACACCTCAAAGGGCAGGGAGTCCAGCATCGCTGGAATAAGGACGGCCTCGTCGGCAAAAAGGGCCGGCACGGCAAGCCCCAGCTTGGTTTGCTTTTTCTTGAATTCCACGATTGAAATACCGGTGACCTCGCTGCCCGTGCCGCAGGTGGTGGGAACGATAATCAACCGGCGCTTGCGGGGCAGCGTCGCGCCGGCGGCAAAAATTTCCCCGCAGGAGAGACCGTCGCCAAACACAAACAGCTTTGCGATATCAATGACGGTCCCTCCGCCTATCGCGATGACACGGTCATATTTCTTGCCTTTGTGTACGCGGAGCATCGCGTCAACCATTTCGTCGGACGGCTCTCCGCCACCGAACTGCTCCTGATAGATCACGTCGCATGGCACAGGCCTTCCCGCAAGCCTTGGGGCGAGGATATACGCATTGGTGATGAGCAGATCGTCAACGCACAGCTTCCACTGCGCAAAAAATTCTTCCAGACTTGCGCACTCAAGGATCGTCGGCTTTACCGTAAAGGACACAAAATCCCTCCATCCCGTTCAATGTTTTTTAGGCGGCGTCCCGGCCAAACAGCCGAACGGGTTGTATCAAAACCAAAAGTCCGATACAACCCTGCTCGGTAGCGGGCGTCAGGCTGCCGCAAGGTATCAGTATTCCTTAAGGCTTTCCAGCACGCCCTCCAGAATTTTTATGTAACCCGCGTCCATACCGGCTATATTTTGATAATACCGGCTTTTATTCTGATAATACAGCATCTCGAATTCCATAGCCAGCTTCAGCCCGGCTTCGGCATTACCCGCCAGCGCCTCGGCGGAAAAGATTGCCTTTCGCATCTCGTAAGCGTCTAAAAGGCTGCCGAAAGAACGTAGCGCCTTAAGTGATGACGCGCCGAGCAATCCGCCGACGACACATTTTACACCGGGGAATTTCTGCTTCGTCTTTTCCAAAATACCGCGCACGACGCCCAGAACCTCCGGGCTGTCCGCTTCTGCGAAAGCAAGCCCCATTGAGTTGGCGAGGTCCTTGCGGCCAATCGATATACCCTTAATGCTCTCGAAAGCCTTGCTGCTTAAAAAATCGTCATAGCAGCCGGCTGTCGAGATGGTCTCCACGTTGATATAGAGGTCAAGGTCTTCCAGTTCATCCGGCGCGTACAGCGAATTGGCGCTGTCTACAAATTTAGAGAGCGCAAACGGAGACTCGACCATGGGCGCCATGAGCTTTTTAACGCCGAGTTGTCTGGCCTGCGACATATCGGACATAGCCTCACAGCCGCCGATTTTCATGCATATTGGCAAAGAGGCCGACATGGTGATCTCCTTGAGACGGAATAGGTCGTCCGGACGCATCCCCTCGCCTTCCATCTCTGTTTTAATACCTATAAGATGATGATTTTCCCGAAGATCGGTCAGCATTTGTACCATTTGTTTTTCTGCAGCGTTCATTTTGATCCTTCTCCCAGCTTAATATCAGTAGATTTTTTCTTCCAGCGCGGTGATTTTCTTCTGCGCGTCCTTGAGGAATTCGGCCAGATTGTCAAATCCGTCGGTCATTTGGGTGCCGAGGAACACGTCGGCCATCTGACAACCCAGATGCGGCGCGACAAGGAATCCGCCCATAGAAAGAATATTGGAATTGTTTATAACGCGGCACAGTCTGGCGGCATAGACACTCTCGCATACGGCGGCGCGTATTCCCCTGTAGCTGTTGGCAATCTGCGCCATGCCCATACCTGTTCCGCAGAACAGGATAGCGCGGTCAACCTCGTTGTTTTGCACCAGAGGAGCTACCTTTGGGACTATGTCGTAATATTCGACCGGCGCGTCCGGCGCAAGCGTACCGTAATCTGTGATCGTGTGTCCCTGTTCCTTTAAGTGGCTGCACACCGCCTCTTTAAGCTCAAATCCGCCAAAATCGGCTCCGACTGCAATTTTCATTTTCTCTTCTTCCTTTCATCAATCAAGGCTTTACTTCCATCAGTTCAAAGATGACGTCATCTTTAAGGATAAAGCACATGCGCGACCCGTCATCATTTGTAACAGGGCCGAAGATGATTTGATCAGCCGCCGCTATGAACGGCTCCGCGTCGTCCACCTGATAGGCGACATGCGGATTCTTGTGCATGATCTGCGGGAAAGGCGTACCCTCCTCAAACTTGAGATATTCGAACTTATAAAGGCTGTCTGTAGGTTCGGTGATCCAAACCTTAAGCTCTTCCTTGTATGTCATTCCGGGCTGCTTGTTTGTCATAGGCGTTCCCACATGCATATACTTAATATCCATTTACTTGTTCCCCCTGTCTTTAATATCCTGATAATACTCATAGGCTTTTTTGTCGGTATAGCCCTGGTGGACTATGCTGCCCACAGCCTGACACATGGCCGGAGGATCCTCGGCCTGAAAGATATTGCGCCCCATATCAACGCCACGGGCCCCTTCGGAAATGGCCCGATAGGCCATGGTAAGCGCCTCAGCCTCCGGCAGTTTTTTGCCCCCCGCTACAACTATCGGCACGGGGCAGGCGGCGGCAACCCGCTCAAACCCTTCGCAATAATAGCTCTTTACAACATGAGCCCCGTTTTCCGCCAGGATACGCGTGGCCAGCAGAAAGAACTTCTCATTTCGCTCCATGTCCTTGCCCACGGCCACGACGCCCAGCGTCGGCACGCCAAAATTGCTGCCGGCGTCGACCGTTCTGGCCAGTATCTCCAAAGAGTTCTTTTCGCCCGCGCTGCCAATAAAGGTCTGAACGGCCAGGCAGCTTGCATTCATACGCAGCGCGTTTTGTACGTCGCAGGCAATCCCGCCGCCCTGCGTCATATCCTCGAACAACACCGACGCGTCATAGGTGGAGCGCAGGCAAACCGGCTTACTTATCTCCGCGGGAACGCAGCTGCGGATAGCGCCGCGCGTTCCCATCAAAACATCTATATAAGGGAACAGCGGCGGCAGCGCTATGTCCAACCGCTCCAAGCCCGATGTGGGGCCCATAATATAGCCGTGGTCAAACGCCAGTATCACGGCGTTGCCGCTTCGTGCGTCAAACATGCCCGCCAGCCTGTTCTTCATGCCCCAGTCGCAGTGCTGCGCGCCCTTGACGTGGAAGCTTTCCTCGACAGGCTTGTCGAGAAAGTAGTTTTTAGCGTTTTTGTTTCCTTCCTGATCCGCCATGAAAAAGTCAACTCCTATCTAAAGTACTGTTCTTCACGCCTTTGTCATATAGGGCGTGTTGCAGGGCGCGTTCCAGTAGCGCAGCAGATCGTCGTCCATACGCGCCAAAAACATTTGGAAGCCCGCCTGTTCCTGCACGGTCAGCAGCTCGCCCACATAGTTAGCCACGATTTCGACGTTTTTTTCCTTGAGGATCTGCTCGCAACGGCGGTAAATGATGAACAGCTCCATCAAGGTAGTAGCGCCTGCCCCGTTGAGTATCAACATGACTTTTTCCCCAGGCTCTATCGAAAGATCCTTGAGCAGGGCCGTAAGCATAATATCCGCGGTCTCGTCGGCGGATTTTAAGTTCTGACGCCCCCCGCCGCCTTCGCCGTGCTGGCCCATGCCGATTTCCATTTCCTGCTCGTCAAGGTCGGCCAGCATATGGCCGGTTGACGGATGCGTAGCCCCGCGGACAGCTACCGCAAGTGTGGCCATGTTGTCCGCGAAACGCTGTGCGACGGCGGCCACCTCTTCCAGGGATTTTCCTTCCGCCGCGGCGGCGCCGGCAATTTTGTAGGTAGGTACGCAACCGACCAGCCCTCTGCGGTCATCCGCGTTAGAGCGGGGCGCGTTGGCGATATCCTCCTGAGTCACCACCTTGACGACGCGCAGCCCCTCTTTTTCGGCCTGTTTCATTGTCATGTTTCCGGTGAGCATGTCCCCGGCGTGGTTGAGCACGACATACAGGACCCCTTTTCCCTTATCCGCCATTTTTATAGCGTCCACGCAGGCCTGCGGGCCAGGAGCCGCAAATATGTCCCCGACTACGCTTATATCCAGCATACCGTCTCCAACAAAACCGCTCAGCGCGGGTTCATGCCCGCTCCCGCCCTGCGTGATGACCGTGACCCTGTCGGCGTTTTTCAGATTTTTGTTGACCACCATATTGCCCGGCTCAAGTAAGACCTTGTCCCTGTTTGCCCACGCAAACCCTTCCAAGAGCTCGGCGGTAAGATCGTGCTGAGAATTGATAAATTTTTTCATTGCCATATTCGCTTTCTCCCTTTCATTTATTATTGTTTAATCGTCCATCCAAAGGATTCCGGTTTTCATCCAAGCATCTTTTTGCGCCCGCGAGCAGGCCTTCAAAAAACTGTGCGGTACTCATCGCTCCCGCGTCGGGAAAACCTCGTGTCCGTTCGCCGTAGCTGCGCGCCCTTCCGTATTTTGAAACCATGTCCTTTGTGGCGTCCGCTCCCATGCGGGCGGCGCGCGCCATGGCCTCCAAGACGTCCAATATGTCGCCCTCGGTTTCCCGTGCCGCCGTCACGGCGGGGATAAGCGCGTCCATCATCGTCTTTTCACCGCAAACGGCTTTTGTGATCGATTCAAGCTCCTCCCGGCTACTGCATACCATTTTCTTAAGCGCCGGCACGTCTATCTCCGTCATCCCCACGACCGGCAGCCCCAACCCGCCGAGCATCGTCCCGTAAAGAGGGCCGGCGCTGCCGCCGCTGATCGCGAGGACGCCCTGTCCCAGAGCTTCAAGGAACCCGGATATGCTCTCATCTTGCCATTCGGACAGCCGGGTCTTGAGCAATACGGCTATTTTACCGATCGTGACGCCGTGATCTCCGTCTCCGAACATTGAGTCAATCTCATTTAGCACGCCGGTATTTTCAAGCCAAACATCGGCGGCGCCTTGCAGCATTTCGGCAAAGATCTTTTGGGTTATTTTCATTAGATCACCCTCCTATCCGTTAAAATCCTCGGGGAACGCATAACCAAGCTCGATCGCTTGCTGCATGAGCTCGCCGCGGAAATCGGGGTGCGCCACAGAGATCAGCGCGCATGCCCTGTCGCGCACGCTTTTGCCCTTTAAATCTGCCACACCGAATTCGGTGACCAGATAATCCAGATTGTTACGCGAAAGCGTCACGACCGCTCCGGGCAAAAGAGTGGGCGCGATCGTGGACACAGTCCCGTTTTTCTTGGTCGAGTGCACCGCGATGATTGAACGTCCGCCGCGGGAACGTATAGCGCCTGTGGCGGTGTCCGTCTGCCCGCCGGTACCCGAAAACTGCCGTGTCCCGATCGATTCCGAACACACCTGACCGGTAAGGTCAACCTGCACGCAGGTGTTGATAGACACCATATTGTCGTTGCGGGAGATAACAAAGGGGTCGTTTACATAGTTTCCCGGCAGCATAATGGCGCAGGGATTATTGTTTACAAAATCGTAAAGCGCCTGATCGCCGTAAGAGAAAGTGTAAACGATCTTCCCGGGCCACAGCGTTTTTTTGCGGCCGGTCACCGCTCCGCATTTTACAAGATCCACGATGATCGACGAAAGCATCTCGGTGTGTACGCCAAGATCTTTCTTTCCGCGAAGGGCGATCCCCACGGCGTTGGGCATGGCGCCGATACCGAGCTGGATCGTGTCTCCGTCGTTGATCAGCGAGGCCACTATTCGCCCGATCTCCATATCGGTTTCCGTGGGAGTGTCGCTTTCAAGGGTCAGCGGCGGATAATCCACCTCGCAGACTCCGTATACCTCGCTTATATGCAGTTGGTTCATGCCGTGAGGCCTCGGCATGTTGGGGTTTACCTCTATCACCACCTTCTTGGCGTGCATCGCGGCCTCCAGCTCCATAGAAAGCCCGCACGGCAAACATATATAACCGTGTTTATCCATTGTGGTCCCCGCGGTCACAAGCAGATCGGGATCAAGAAAAGGAGCGCGCGAAAAATATGCGTGCAGATTCGCGGGATGATACGAGACAATACGCGGGTCCCCTCCTCGGTCCTGAGGATGAAAGAAATTGCAGTTTACCTTGATTTTGCCGCGGCATGCGGGGTCGGTAAAAAACGGCATATGCGGCCTTGAGAGTCCGGCTTCATACAGTTCGACAGGCTCCTTGAGCCTTGGTGCCACCGTGTGCAGCTTCTGAAGGAAATTCTGCGGCGTGTTACTTGTGGGGCCGACCATTATTTTGTCGCCGGACTGCACCAGATCCAGCACCTGCTGCGGCGTCATAAGCTTGGACAGATAGATCTTTTCATTATCCATATACATTGAGCGAATCCTCCAAAGTTTTCAAAGTATCACTTGACACGACGCTTTATCTCCTCGACTCCCATATCAAACGCCCGGTCGTTCATTTCCATCAGTTCCGGCTTTTTCGCCATCTTGTTCATAACGATACGTTTGGCGTCGTCTATGGGCATCGCCTTGCTCACCTCCATATACGCGGCGGTCATAACAATATTTGAAACCTTTTCGGAGCCTATTTTATGCGCGATTTCGTCTGCCTGGACAGGTATGACGGTGATGTCTGCACGCTGGACATTAGAGCTATCCACGAGAGAGGCGTTGGTGATGACGATCCCTCCGGACTTTACTCTCCCGACGAACTTGTCAAACGAAAGCTGGTTCATGACCATGAGGACGTCGGGCGCGTCTGTGAGTGGCGAACCTATCTCCCTGTCGGATAATATCACCGTGCAGTTGGCCGTGCCGCCGCGCTGCTCCGGGCCGTAAGTGGGGAAAAAAGTTGTCTTCATTCCCTGCGCAAATCCGCACTCGGCAATAAGCTTTCCAATGGTCATAGCGCCCTGGCCTCCAAACCCGGCTACCAACAAGCTTGTCAGCATTCGGCTTCGCCTCCTTTCACGTCCTTGAACACACCCAGAGGAAATTCAGATATAACGTTCTCGCGGATGTATTCCAGCGATCTTGCCGGGCTCATCCCCCAGTTTGTCGGGCAGTTTGAGATAAGCTCCACAAAGGAGTAGCCTCTGCCGTCAATTTGATTTTGAAAAGCTTTTCGGATACCGGCTTTCGCCTGGTTGATATGCGCCGCCGTATCCAGCGCGAACCTTGCGGAATAGACGGGGGCGCGCAGCCCCGCGATCATCTCGGCAAGGTGCATGGGGTAGCCCGCGGTCTTAGGGTCGCGCCCGAACGGCGCGGTGGAGGCTTTCATCCCCACAAGCGTCGTTGGCGCCATCTGCCCGCCGGTCATTCCGAAAATACTGTTGTTGATAAAAATAACTGTTATCAACTCGCCGCGGTTCGCGGCGTGTATCGTCTCGGCCATGCCGATAGAAGCTAAATCGCCGTCGCCCTGATATGTAAAGACTACCGAACCGGGCGACACTCTTTTGATCCCTGTCGCCACGGCGGGCGCCCGGCCATGCGCCGCCGAGCATTTGTCAAGATTCCAATAGTACATGCCTAATCCGCCGCAGCCAACCGGCAACACGACAACGGTTTTTTCTCGCAGGCCCAGTTCGTCGATTACCTGAGCGCAGAGCTTTGTGCTTGTACCGTGCAGGCAACCGGGACAAAATCCCGTGGCAGGACGCCTGACCAGTGATTCGGGATACGAATATACTTTTTCCATAGCATTGACTCCTCACTGTAATAAGGAGAATATCTTCTCCTCAACCTTACCGGGCGTCATAATGAAGCCCGCGCCTGTCAGAACGGTTTCTACCGGGATGCGGCGGTCAAGCGAATGGGTGACGTCCTCAAGCATAAGCGCTGGCATCGCCATCTCTACTTCTATTAAACAGCGCACCGTTGCCGGATCCAGTTTTTCATAGGCAATATACGGAAAAGGATATAGCATGACAGGGCGGATCATTCCGACTTTATGGCCAAGCTCACGCATATTGTCCACAACGGAACGGCAGATGCGGGCACAAGAGCCAAAAGCGGAAAGAACTATCTCGGCGTCCTCCATGCGGTACTCCTCTACACGGCATTCCTCTTTTTCCCAACGCGCGTACGTCTCGGCAAGCGGCGCGGTGACCCGGAGCATCATAGCCTCCTCAGAGGCGTCCCCGCCCATTATGAGGTTCGGTTCCCGGTCCTTGCAGCCCACCGTAGCCCAATTTGGCGGCGCAGCCGGCTCACGCATGGGAGGTAGCTCTACCGGCTCCATCATAGCTCCCAGAACGCCGTCTGGAAAAACAACGACCGGAGCGCGGTCCCGCGCCGCCAGTTTAAAGGCCTCGTACACCATGTCTACCGCTTCCTGTACCGTAGAAGGGGCCAGCACAAGATTGCGGAATCCTCCGTGTCCCATGGCTTTGGTCACCATAAGATAGTCCGACTGGGCGGGTTGGATG
>QMCE01001943.1_pt1 | contig 11809 bp, 12 predicted proteins | sample 1821851 | NCBI WGS metagenome assembly QMCE01 (sample SAMN09453174, study PRJNA476694) | Termite gut metagenome, whole genome shotgun sequencing project. | isolation source: worker | host: Odontotermes sp. | place: South Africa:Pretoria | collected 2016-01-28
CCGTAAGTATCGGAATAACGACGTTCATCATTGGCCGGAAATTCGGTTTTTGAAAAATTTTCCGTTTCCGGCTGACGGAATTGATTCATATATACATTTGTGGAAAAACTGAGTTTGTTGATATTTGATGTATCGTCGGTTTAAAAGTACAGAATAAAAAATTAGCAGCATGCGACGAGGAACAGGTCGCTCGGTCTATCACCTGTTAAAAAAAGTAGATAATAACAAAGACGAATAACACAAAAGTTTGTAATTGCCTTTATATCACGGTTTTGCTTGTGATATTTTATAACGACATAAGTGCAAGACTAATACCTTGTTTATCCAATTTTTGAGGTGCATTTCATTGTACGCAACTATTTTTTTTCGACATCAAACCGAATCGGCTATTTCACCGGCACACGGAACTCTACGATCCACGGGGCGTCGTCGCCCTGAGTGGAGTCGGTGCAACTGATGTATACCTCGTAGTGGTCGCGGGCGTCGCATTCCAGACCGCGCTTGCCGACCTCGGAGTCGATCTTCTGCCAAGCCTCTCCATACTCGGCCATCACCACTTCGGCGCTCATAACCAGATACTTACCACCCGAAATAGTATAGCGTGTCATCCCCTCGCCGGGCTCCATACCGGGCATATCTTCGAGGCAAGCGCTAGACCGCAGTTCGGTCTCGGGGACGCTCATCGGGTCGTCGTGGTAGACTCCGATCATGCGCGGACCCTTGGCCCAGTAGTTGTTTTTGGTCGCCCATTCGGCGATCTTGCCGAATGCCTGGCCAATGCCCGAATAGGGGCCTGTGTGTGTCAGTGCGATCGTTTTGATCGGCTCTACTTCGATAACTTCGATGCTGTTAATCTTCATGTTTGTAGATTTTTAATGATTCTTTTAATGTGTTCGTTAACCTCTTCGGGCTCGACTACGACGGTGGTATCGGCCTGCGACAACACCCATCGCGCCATAGCCTCGGTACTGTAACTCATGTAGGTTTGCTCCATGCGGCCGTCCTCAGTCTCGCGCTCCTCGACCAGGCCCATGAAATAGTTGGTGTCGCGATACCTGCGGGCGGTGGAGATGTCGGTTCGTATGACGACGCGCGTCAGGCAGGTGTAGTCGTCGTGCCCTACGAGCGATTCCAGAGGCGGATGCGTTTCGATAGTGTGGGTCCTGTCCGTAATCGCGATATTGTCGATGCGGTCGAGCCTGAAAGTGCGGTACTCGCCGCGCAGATGGCACCACGCCGTCATGTACCAGTAGGGATTCGAGAATGTCACTCCCACGGCCTCTACCTCGCGACGACTGGTGTTTTCGTCGGCATTAGTGTAGTCTACTTCGAGGATCATGCTCTCGCCGATGCTCCGCAGGATGGTTTGCAGCAGGTTCGAGGTCTTGGCGACGGGGGTGTTGCGACTGCAGTATATCGAGATGGAGTCGCCGATGCCCTCCATGTAACTGCGCCCCACGCCGCGCATCACTGCCCGCACCTTGTCCATCCCGCTGTTGAAGTGGAGGCTGTTATGGCTGTCGGTGAGGTGCTCGATGAACTTCTCGGCGGTCAGGAATGCCAGTGCCTCCTCGGGGGTGAACATCAGCGGCGGCAACCGGTAGCCGTCGACCAGCGAGTAGCCCACTCCCGCATCGCCGCACACCGGAACCCCCGCCTGCTCCAGAGTGCGTATATCGCGGTAGATGGTGCGCACGCTGACACCGAAACGCTCGGCGCAATCGGCCGCCCGCACTATGCGATGCGACTGCAACTGTACCAGAATGGCCGATATGCGATCGAGACGGTTCATGAATTTGCGGTTTTGTCGTGTTCGTGTGTATCGCTTGACTATGTAGCCGGAGTTTAAGGTTGTGTCCTTTCGTTTAAGAGGGTATAATTTGCCTTAAAGCGAGGAAAAATTTATAATGCGTGGCACTCGGTTGCGTTACAATAGCGGACGAAGAACAATCCCGTTCTGGTGGGCGAGTCGAGCCGGATGTGGGCGAAACGGTTATAGCCGAGGGTATTGCGCGCCGCATTATCGATGGCGATGTGTCCTACGATCTGCGAGCATATATTTTCGCTCAACATTCTTGACATTCTTGACATGCTCAACATTCTCAACATGGAAGCGCTGTTCGCATATGTAAATTTATTGATGCCGCGAGGTCTACAATATAGATAAAAAAACGCTATATGGTGCGCATGCTGACACCGAATTGCTCGGCGCACTCGAAAAAACCAGACGGCCTCTTACTCCTCGCACATCACTGCCCAGAGCACGCCATATTTGTCGACAACCTCGCCGTAGCGCTTGGCGTAGAATACCTCACACATTTCGCAGTTGATCTTCAGGGCGTCGGCGGTGAGTTTGCGGTATGCCTCCTCGGCCTGCTCGATCGAGTCGCAGTTTAGGGTGAGCACGTGGCCGCCATTGCCGAAGTTGCGCGGGTCGCTCGGCAGTGTATCGGCAACGGCCATCGACCCTCCGGGGAACGCGATGCAGCAGTGCATGACCTTGTCTTTGTAATTTTCGGGCACTTGCGGCGCATCGGGCGAAGGCGGCCATTGGCTGTAGCGGTAGAGATTGCCGATATTGCCTCCGAGCAGGTCGGCGTAAAAGTTTGCAGCTTCTTCGGCCTCGCCGTTCAGCACCAGATAGGGTGTAAGTTTCATACATTAATGATTTTATGGTTTACGGGACAAAGGTATGCGGTCGTTGTGACAACAGTATGTCAGTAGGAAATAATGTCGGTGAAAAACATGCATCTCGGACACAGGTAGGATTTATGGCATTGCGACAGGTCTGGGCTTACCGTTTGCGGCGGAGTTCGACGAGCCCCCGTTCATCACCGAGGAGATATCTCTATCACTCGGGATTAAGTTTGTATGTATTCGTTGCCGGTAGCAACTTTTTCTTGCGTCATCAGGCACCATGGGCGGGTTCATCCCTGGGTTTTTTATTAAAAATTGGTGAGGGACAATCTTGTGTGCGCCGCATTTTCGACCGTATTGTTACGTCCCGATAAAATATGTGGAACGGTCGGCGACTGTATAAAAGCCTGCACTTCGATCTTCGACTTGGCCAATATATATTGCGACAAATTGCTCCACAAAAGTCTTTAATTATAGCGCAAAATCGGCAGATAATACCCTGATACATAGATTTATTAGCAGCAGACAATAGGCCGTCCCGCTATTTTGAGACAGCCTCTTGCCTGCCGGTTTTACCTGCTTACGAGAGTTGGATCGGCTATTCGGCGACTACTTTTCTTCGAAAACCCACATATCCCAGTTGCCGGTTTGCTCGGCGATTTTGTAGAATCTGGCGTAGGCCTTGCCGTTGGTGTCGCTCTGGAATACCGACACCAATGTGCGCCCCGAGCCGTTGTCGACCGTCTCGACGGTGAGGTTGGGGTAGCGGCGAGCGTAGCGTTTGGCGACCTGATCGGCATGCGTCGCGTCGTCGAAACTACCCACTATAAGGTGGTAGCGCAGGGTATGTTCGACCTCGACCTCGGCCGGGGTGGCAAGAATGGGCTCTACTTCGCGTACTTCGGGTTTTGCTACCTCGACTTTGGTAGTTAATGCGACCTCGTTTTTGTTCCGCCAGAAGTCGAAATATTGGCATAAATAGATACCCAGCAGCGCCAACAACAGCACGATTATGATCGCTAACAGCCAGTTGGTCAGGCAGTTACGCTTCGGGGGGACGACAGGCGGCGGTGTGGCAACGGCGTGGTGCGTTGTTGTATGATGGTGATGTGCGGCGGGTTTATGCGTCGTTGTGTGGTGGGTGGTGGTATGATGCGCGGTGGGTTGTGGGGAGCACGGTTTATGTGGATTCAGGGCCTGTTCCAACTCATCGCTCGGGATAAATTCACCCAGCACCAGCGTTCCTACACCGTCGATCATCAGCTCGTCGTGGAGCATGGCGCCGGATAGCCACTCATCGTAGGCCGAATCGTCGATGCCCAGGCTCGTTACGGTGGGGATGTCGTTGTCGGTCTCCATCGAATAGACGACCCTGTTTTCGGGCGCCGTAAGATCGTTTCCCTCGCCGCGAGCACCGTGGCGCACGACCCGCAAAGTACCTACCCGCGGCAGGGCGATGGCCCGGTGTGAGGCCAATTCATTGAAAATAATCCTCGCTATATCGTTCATAATCAACGCTTTGCGGGTTTCCCCTGGTTCTTTGGTTTATGTTTGTGCATAAATCCGTACACGATCATTGCTATACCCACAACGATGAACGGAATGCTCAGCCACTGCCCCATGAGCAGCGACATGCCATTCTCGAAATCCTCTTGCGGATTCTTGACATATTCAATCAAAAACCTCGCCAGAAACACCCCGATCAGCCCCACGCCGAACATCACTCCCGGGTGGCGACGGGCCGTATCTTTACGGTAATAGAGCAACACGAGTATTGCGAAAGTCAGCACATAGCACGCCGCCTCGTAGAGCTGCGTAGGGTGCACGGGCAGGCCCTCGGGCGAGTTCTTAAGCCACATATTGTCTCTCACGAATGCGAATCCCCAGTCGCCTCCGGTGGGTCTTCCGTAGATCTCGGAGTTCATCAGGTTACCCAGCCTGACGAATGCGCCGCCGATCGTAACGGGGACCATGATCCTGTCCAACGACCACAGGTAGGGCAATCTCCATTTCCGCGAGAACAGCCACAGACCCAACAGCAATCCGAATGCTGCGCCGTGGCTCGCAACGCCGCCCTCCCAGATTTTGAGTATCTCGATCGGGTGCGAGAGGTAGTAGCCGGCGTCGTAGAAAAGTACGTGGCCGAGGCGGGCGCCGATGATTGTCGACAATGCGCCGTACCAGAATATCGACTCGCCCATCTTGGGGTTCAGGCCCTCGCGCTTGAAGAAATTGTTGAAGAAAAGTATTCCCAGCGCCATAGCCAAAGCCCACGAAATCCCATACCACCGTACCTCTAAGGGGCCCAAGTGCACCAGCGCCGGATCGACATCCCAAATGACCATATACTTTAGTTATATTAGATTAATAGATGCAAAAGTAGGAAATATTTCTTTGAATCTACGTTCGGCGGCAGAAAAGTGGAGTACGGAGTATGAATCGGGATAACACCTCAAGACTACCGGAACGAAGTCGGCGGCAAAACCTTATACTTAAGGAGTCCGATTTGCAACGGGTGCTCGACAACGGCTATCGGGATGGCATAAAGATTGACAGTTAAAATTAACTTGTCGTTTTTTCACTATCTTTGTATTTGATTTACATCGAGTAGCACTGAATCGCCGAGCGTCTCGAGATGGAGAGATACGAGGAGATGACCGATAAACCTATAAAACTAATAAATCACAATGAAAAAACTTTTTACTTTAGTGCTGATGGGTGCGCTTGCACTCGGCACAATGGCCGCCTGCTCTAACGGAGAGAACAATAACAACAACGCAGACACCGGAACAAGTACCGAAACGACCGCAGAATTCGACGAATCGAATTTCGGGCTTTACAAGGGTGTGATCGCCGGTTCGTCGGGCACTGTCAAGATCGAGATACATAACGGTAACGACATTGCCGAGGCAACCATAACTATGGACGACGAAACGGACGAGTTGACGTGTACGGAAACATTCACCGAGGGCGAGGCCATAGTGGACGCCGAATTTACGGGCGAGCATTCGTCGTTCACGTTCAGTGTGGGTGCCAACGGCAGCAATCCTGTTATCGAGAATATCGCTATTGTGGGACACGGCACAGTGATCGCCCAAGTTTCTAAAGAACAGAGCGAGAATGTGGCGGTATGCTATGAGGGAACGAGTGTGGGCGGACAGGGTCACGAGGGTGTATTCAACATCGTGCGTAACGACCGCATTTTCTCAGGCGTAATAAAGGCGGTGGACGGGTTCTCGTGTACGTTGCACGGAAATATCGAGAGTAATGGTTCGTTCACGGGATCATCGCTGACCGTATTCAACGGTCTGAGTGTTACCGTCTATTACTCCGGCAGATTCAACGGCGACAATGTTAGCGGAACATGGTCGAACTCGTGGGTAAACAACAATGGCGATCTGGGTAGCAACAGCGGGTCTTTTGCCGGCAGCAAGACGCTTTAGGCAAACTTGCCGAATAGGTTAAGTCCCTTTCGCCCCCACTGCGGTCTTCGGTTGTTCGAAAGACGGTGGGGGCGAAGGGGACTTTTTTTGTTGTACTAACTATGAATCGGCGAGGAATAATCCGACAATCAGGTTGTACTGACTATTACTTATTTATAGCTTTTCATCAGTCGTGCGATATATTTGCCGATGATGTCGAACTCGATGTTGACCACTGTGCCGACGCTGAAGTTGTGGAAGTTGGTGTGTTCGTGGGTATAGGGGATTATCGCTACGCGGAAGGATCCGGGTCGTGAGTCGACCACCGTGAGGCTCACTCCATTAACTGCCACTGAGCCTTTCTCGACCGTCACGTTATCGCCCTGCTGCTCGTATTCGAAGCCGTAGTACCAGCTGCCGTCGGCCTGGTCGACGCTTATGCAACGTGCTGTTTGGTCGACATGGCCTTGCACGATATGGCCGTCGAGCAGGGCATCGGGGCGCATACTGCGTTCGAGATTCACCTCGTCGCCCTCGCGCAACAGACCCAGGTTCGACTTCTGGAGGGTTTCGGCGATGGCGGTCACTGTATATGTGTCGTCGGTCAGGGCCACCACCGTGAGGCACACTCCGTTATGCGACACGCTTTGGTCGATCTTCAGCTCCCCGACGAAGGGGCATGTTACCGTAAAATGTTTGTTGCCGCCCTCGGTACGCACACCGCGCACCACTCCCAGGCCTTCGACGATCCCTGAAAACATAGTTTATTTCGGATTATGAGTTATGGTGTGCACAGATGTTCTGTGCATGTATTTCATGGCCAAAGGTAGTAATTATTAGCACATGATCTCATTTTTGGATCGATGAATTATTGATGGGCATTGGCGTGCGAGGGGGCAGTGGGTGATTACAGAGTAACTATTGTCAGATAGACAGGCACATAAAAGTTCGACATTGCGGAGCCTGACGTCGGGAGCGGATGCGTATATTCCCGGGGTCTGCTGAGGTCGGTGGCGTGCTGATCTATTAGAACTCATATAGGCCGAAAGGAGAGGTTGGTGCCGCCGTCGGAGTCGATGTAATTCTCGACGGGTGTAATCGAACTACGTATCGCCGTATGTTCGGGAGCAACCCCCACTTGCGTGAGGCGAGAACATACGATTGTCAAGACCTCGACGGCGGTTATTCAGAAATCGTATAGCGAAAAAATATATAGTTAAACTTGCCAGCATTATGTCTGTTAGCAAGGCATGAGTTGCCTTGTGCGGGCATGTGCTGGTTTTTACATATTTCGCTACGATCAGATCTCCTTACCCACGACAACGCCGCGCACGGAGTACAATGCCGTGATCTCGCTTTCGGGCACCACCACCTCGTCGTAATCCTTGCGGTTGGCGGGCACCAGGCGCACATCGCCGCTGCGGGGTTGACGCCGCAGGAAGCGAATGCCGCTGAAATGCGGGCTCACAACAAGATACATCTCGCCGGGAATGGCTGCCGCGGGCTTTACGGGTGCGAAAAAGAGGATCGAGCCGCGTTGTACGTCGGGAGCCATTGAGTCGGACATGCTCACTGCGGCGAACGAGCATCCGTCGAAAAGCGGGAACGAGATGTAGTAGTCGGGCGAGGGGGTTTCTATCGCCTGACTGGCGAGTTGCACGGCGTCGACCTTATAGAAGGGGATGGCGGTGCTGGCGGGCGTGGGATCGTCCTTTAGCATTGTGCCCTCGCCGGTGAGGAGCCATGCGCGGCTGACCTCGGGGAATCGGGCGGTGATTGTTTCGCTAAGGTCGCGCGAGATGCCGTTGTTGCCGCGTTTGATTTGATAGAGGTTTTCGCTGCGGACGAGGCCTATCTCGCGCGCGAAAGCACTAACTGATGAGTGCCCACTCCATTTGATGATCTGTTCTATTCTCTGCCAGTTGTCGAGCATACTTAAAAAGTTTTTTGTTATCGATAGTGCAAAGGTAATATATTTTCGTTTAAATCTACCGCAATTATCAATCCACAATATGAATAAGTGGTTAAAATCATATATTTATTTAGTACTTTGTATAAAATTATGTCGGATCGGGGAGGGTGTTGCAAGACAATATAAGGCGAATATATTCGGCCCGAGAGGGGGGTGGAGACAGGTGATGGGATTCTTCATAGGACACAGATTTTAGTGCCCCCGTAACATAAAAAAAAGGGGCGGAACGGTCCCCTTCTAACAGGCCTTACAGAGCCCCTCGCCGGTAGACCGCCCGCACCCAGAGCTGCCTGCGACATTTTTCATGCCACAGGCTTTGCTCTGAGGGGACAACCATAATCCGACAAGGAACCCCATCGTTGCCGATGGGTCTGTAAGTTCGTTAGAAGGATCAGAGAGTTGTCACTCTCTATTCGTTATTATTGTATTTTTTGTGTATTTATCGATGCAAATATAAGGAAAAATTATTAATGTGCAATACTGGGCGGGGCGATTTTGTGGGGTGGCTGGGCGGCGGGCTCCAAAGTTCGACACTGTGTCGAACTTTGGAGCCCTGACCGGATGGGGTTTTAATCGTAGTCATTTAGTAGCTCGGCCTTACCGGTCATATGGGCTGATTGCCTATGGACGATTGGGTGAATACTATAATTATATCTATGATAATCAGCTATTTAGTCTTTATTCTGCTTATACGCTTCCTGAATAAACGCGGGGCGGTATTGACTTTGGTCATTTTGAAGTGCTATATTTGCACCATCTGTTAAATGACCGGGGGTGGCAGTAGTCTTACAGCCCCGACAGGCGGAGATCCGGATCGGAGAGGCCGCAAATCACAAAGCATGAACGAAATAATACGGCGTGCAGAGTTATTCACAATGCATTGTTAGTAGACTGTCGAAAGAATGTTTATTTTCTATCTCAACGACTAACTTTTAAACTAACATAATCATGAAAAAAACTAACTCCGCAATGAAAGGAACTACTATTCAACTGGTTGAGAATGAGCAAACTGCGATCGAGTTGCTCTCGAAAACCCACGATGCCATGACGCGCCTGGCCGAGTTGCGCGCACAGTGTAAACTATCGAACAGCAGGGTGAGCGGGGTGGCGCGCGAGCTGAACGAGTTGATGAAGGTCATGGCGATCTACAAAAGCGAGTAGAGGGGTTTGCAGATTCTGCTTATGGGCCTTTCGAGGGTGTTTTTATGTCGGGTTTTACTTTCTGTGCTTCTCTTTATGCGCACAAAAATCATTTGACCGGAGACCGAATCTACGTCTGTTGCGAGATCCGGGTGGCTCTGGAATTATCGACAAATTATCAACAAACTTACAAACTTGTGTCCGGGGGATGAATTTTGGCGGTAATGTAAAAGTATACTGTACTAATTTTACGCTTTTATGTTCATTGCGTATTGAGGCTGTAAAAGAAATAGCGTGCCGCCATGTTATCCAGGTCACATTCCTAACCTGAATAACATGGCGGCACACTATAATTTCTACCGCACCTTAATTTCTACGGGATTTTTCATGCGACATTAATTCTTTCCATTACTTACCTTCTGGAACCAGAATCAACGTTATCTTATTGAAATCGGCAGCCGCGTTAATTACTTCTGTATATTCCTTGACCGAGGAACGCGGAAAAATCATTTTTTTATACCCTTCGGAACAGGTAACAGTTAATTTATTTCCGGAAATTGTGTAATCAGAATAGAAGAATGCCTCTACGTTTCCGTCCATTAGCAACTCTTTTTTCATTTTTACCGCTTCAGGATTGGAGAGTACATATCCTTCGGGAATTTCCAGCACAATCTCGCGCATATACAAGCGAGTGTTTTCGCTCTCCATCGGTAATTTACGCTCTTTTTCCTGATACATCTCCGATTGTCGCCCGATAAGTACCCCGATTCTAATCAAAATATCGTTTCCACCTTTGGAAAGCAACGAGCTTCCGAGCATTTCAGCCTTGACTGACAACGGTTTGACATACCAGTCGACAGGCTCTTGATTCTGAACATTCCAACTCAGCATCTTATCCGGCAATAAATCATCTACAATCAGGCTTTCCACCATTTTCTTTCTAGTCTCATCGCTAGCGTAATAGAAAGCAGGTTGTATGAGGCCGGCAGTATATCCCGAAAACTGATGCTCGACAGTATACTGGGCATTGAAATCTTTCGTATCCAGTTTCAGCTGGGCATACGTTGCATGAAGCGATTTTTCATAATCATTCTCAGGAATTTGCTTGTAGTACGGCATAAACGAAGCGATTCCGCTTGCTTCTACCTCTTTTAAAAACATGCCGTCATTTCCCAGGTAGATACTATTAATATGTCCCAGCCGTTTAAACACATCCAAATCAAGATAAGCATTGATCAAAGGAAAATAAATGAGAAATTCTTCCCAATAATTATTTCCTTTAAAATCTTTGTCAAAAAACTTTTTCGAGCGGTTGCAAGTAAGTACCAGCTCAAATGGAATATTAAAATGCTTGAACGAAGCAGCCAACAATCTCAAACATTCGTAAGTGTTCATATATTTTGTCTCCAAAATATCCGGAATCTCGGCAATATTCTTTCCGTTAATTTTTCCTTCAAACCATTGAAAATTTGTTTTGATGTAGTTTTCTATGAGTCTGATTTTTTGCTCTTCGTCCATACTGTTCTTTATACCCATTTTTTTCCATACAGGTTGCATCAATTTGATCTCTTTCTTATCAAAGTGGTGACAAAAAGTATGATAAGCTTCCAAGTCATCATTCAATATGCCGGATATACCGGTTTTATTTACCGTGTTAAGAGCAAAACTATATTCCACCCTTTGCAAATGACTGTAATAAAAGCTGAATATCTCGCCTTCCAACGCCGGAATTTCACCGGCAAGAAATGAAAGTTTCCGGATTTCCTTCAGGCTGTCAACTGTTTCTTTCAAATCGGGACACCCATTGTAAGACTTGGATGCAAATTGCAGATTAACCGGCGAGATAATCGACAGGCTCACATTACTTTGAGGAACTTTGGATTGAACAATGAGAGTTCCCGACAAATTGGATTTGCCTTTTCTTGCCCAGTAATATTCAATGATTCCGCCGACTTCCGCCCCCTCAATTGCCAGCAATTGATAATTTCCATTCTCATCTTCCAATGTTTTTACATCTGATTGATCCAGTTCGATTACTTTTCCGTCCTTTCCGATAAAACGGGTTTTCATCATAATGACATCACCGTCAAAACGCATGGTTTTATACTGTTCTAATCCGGAATTATTATTAATCTTCACCTTTTCATGAACCAGAAAATAACGGCTTAATCCACCATCTTCATAAGCATACTCTACCATTGTATTTGATTTTAGAATATGCGCAGCCACCGTATCCTTATTTTCAAAACGGTCAGTTTCAAAAAGCGGCTTCCCCCAATACGGTCAGTTTCAAAAAGCGGCTTCCCCCAATCATACTCCAAAATTTCCAATTTTTTCTTTTGTGCTTCCGCAACAAAACTAAAACAACATGCTGCGAACAGCAAAAAAATAAGTCTCCTCATTATAAATAATTATTTAGTGTCGTGTATGTATTACGTTGACAAGATTCTCAATTTTCAACTTCTTCCGGTGCTAATTCTATTAACATTATGCAAATATACAGTTTTTTGAATACATTTACACCCATAATTTTCAATTCAAGGGCAACCGCATCAAAATGTAGTTTATAATCACGTTGCTATTTCTCACATTTACCGGAAAGTTTCGTGTACCGGTAGCCCGAGGGCTGAATATAAAT
>QMCE01001810.1_pt1 | contig 11801 bp, 12 predicted proteins | sample 1821851 | NCBI WGS metagenome assembly QMCE01 (sample SAMN09453174, study PRJNA476694) | Termite gut metagenome, whole genome shotgun sequencing project. | isolation source: worker | host: Odontotermes sp. | place: South Africa:Pretoria | collected 2016-01-28
GTCTGCCCGATGGCGATTATGGCCGTCTGCACTTCCAGGAAGAACTCGCTGCCCTTGATGACGACGGGCCGCCTGCGCCCGGAAGCGTCCGGCTCGCCCAGCTCCATGCGGATGCAGTTCATACCCTTTACCCAGCCGTTCTCGTCGCCGACGATCTCGACGGGGGCCGTCAGGAACATAAACTCTATGCCCTCCTCCTTCGCGTGGTGAATCTCCTCCAAGCGCGCGGGCAGCTCCTTCTCGCCGCGCCGGTAGACGATCGAAACGCGCTTCGCGCCCAGCCGCTTCGCGCAGCGCGCCGCGTCCATCGCGACGTTCCCGCCGCCCATGACGGCCACGCTCTCGCCCACGACGATGGGCGTTTCGGCATTTTCGCGGTCGTACGCCTTCATCAAGTTCACGCGCGTCAAAAATTCGTTCGCCGAGAACACGCCGTTGCAGTTCTCGCCGGGAATCTTCATAAAGCTCGGAAGCCCAGCGCCGCTGCCGATGAACACGGCGTCGTTGGTTTCCAGCAGCTCGTCCAGCGAGAGCACGCGCCCGATGACCATGTTCGTTTCGAGCTTCACGCCCAGCTTTTCGATGGAGCCGATCTCCTCGCGCACGAGCGCCTTCGGCAGCCTGAACTCCGGGATGCCGTAGACCAAAACGCCGCCGGGGGTATGCAGCGCCTCGTAGACCGTGACTTCGTAGCCCATGCGCGCCAAATCGCCCGCGCAGGTCAGCCCCGCGGGGCCGCTGCCGACGATGGCCGCGCGCTTGCCGTTCTTCTCGATCTTGGGCGGTTCCTTATCGAGCACGCCGTTCTTCATCGCGTAATCCGCCGCGAAGCGCTCCAGACGGCCGATGGCGACGGACTCGCCCTTCTTCCCGCGCACGCACAGCTGCTCGCACTGCGTCTCCTGCGGGCAGACGCGCCCGCAAATCGCGGGCAGTGCGTTCGTTTCGCGGATGGCGTCATAAGCGCCCATGAAATCGCTTTCCGCAATCTTGCCGATGAACTCGGGAATACGCACGTTCACGGGACAGCCTGCGACGCACGGCATGTTTTTGCAGCCGAGGCAGCGCTGAGCTTCGTTGACGGCCTGCTCCTCCGTATAGCCGAGCGCGACCTCCGAAAAGTTGCGGTTGCGGATGTCCGGGGCCTGCTCCGGCATCTTGGTCTTTTCCAAGCTCATGTTCTTCATCCCACGACCTCCCCCGTTGCCTTGCATATATGTCTGCGCCCCATCATGGCCTTCTCCTGCTCGGCGTACATGCGGCTCCTGCGCATCGCCTCGTCGAAATCCACCAGATGCCCGTCGAAGTCCGGCCCGTCCACGCAGGCGAACTTCATCTCGCCGCCGACGGTGACGCGGCAGCAGCCGCACATGCCCGTGCCGTCGATCATGACGGGGTTCATGGAGACGACCGTGCGGATATTATATTCCTTCGTGAGCTTGCAGACGAATTTCATCATGATCAGCGGCCCGATGGCTATAACCATGTCGTAATTCGCGCCCGCCTCGATCCGCTCCTTTAAAACGTCCGTAACCAGGCCCTTACGCCCGTTGCTGCCGTCGTCCGTCGCGATGTACACGGCGTCCGCGTTTGCCGCCATCTCGCTTTCGAGGATGATCAGCTCCTTATTGCGGAAGCCCAGTATGACGTCCACGCTTACGCCCATCTGGTGCAGCGCCCGCGCCTGCGGATAGGCGATGGCCGTGCCCAGCCCGCCGCCGATAATCGCGACGTGCTTCGCGCCCTCGTACTCCGTCGGTATGCCCAGCGGCCCGACGATATCCTTTATGCAGTCGCCCTCGCCGAGGCTCTTCAGGTCCTCCGTCGTGTGCCCGACGTTTTGGAAAATCAAGGTGATCGTGCCCTTATCCGCGTCCGGGTCGGCGATGGTCAGCGGTATCCGCTCGCCCATCTCGTGGACGCGCAGCATGACGAACTGCCCCGGCAGCGCCTTCTTCGCGATATACGGCGCTTCGATCTCCATGAGCGTGATCGTCTCGTGCAGCGCCCGCCTTTTGATGATTTTAAACAACGCTGTCCTCCCCTTGTAGTTATTAGAAAATAGAAAATAGAAATTTGTAGGGGGCGTCGGCCCCTACATCAGCGTGAATCTACACCACGTACCTCGCCTCGTTCGCCGGCGCGGAGTCGAGCTCCCGCTTCTTTTCGTCAAACCCCGGTTTGCCCAAAAGCGCGTACGTCGCGTTTTTGCCCTCCTCGACGCCCGGCTGGTCGAACGTGTTGATGCCCAAAAGCTCGCCCGCGAACGCCGTCATCACCTCGAAGAAGTAGAGCAGCTGCCCGACGGTAAACGCGTTTACCTCCGGCAGCGTCAGCGTCCAGCTCGGCCGTCCCGCCTTTAGCAGCGCGTATTCCGTGGCGCGCTCCTCGGCCTGGATCAGCTCGTTCATCGTATGCCCGCAGAGGAACGAGACGTCCTTGATGTCCGCAAAGCCCTCGGGGATATCCACCTTCGCCCGGTACTCGCCGACCGTGAGGAACGTCGTGACCTTGTCGAACGGCCCCTCGGCGTAGAGCTGTACCTGCGAATGCTGATCCGTAACGCCCAGCGCCTTGACGGGCGTCTGCCCCGTAAAGACCTCCTCGCCGTTCAAGCTGTACCGCTTGCCCAGCGATTCCGCCCAGAGCTGCGCGTACCAGTCGGACATGAATTTCAGGGAATCGGCGTACGGCATCATCACGGAGATGTTCTTGCCGCGCCGCATCATAAGAACCATCATCGCGCCCGCCAGGTACGCGGGGTTTTGCCAAATATCGCCCTCGCCGCATATTTCGTCCATATACGCCGCGCCCGCGAGCAGCTCGCGGATATCTATGCCGCATACCGCCGCCGCTAAAAGCCCGACGGGGCACAGCTCGGAGAAGCGCCCGCCAACGCCGTCCGGCACGAAGAAGGTCTTCAGGCCCAACTGCTTCGCGATAATTATCAGGTTGCCCTTCTTCTCGTCCGTCGTGGCGATGATGTGCTTTTCGGGGGAATGGCCGCGCTTCTTCAGCGCGTCGCAGATGATAAGCAGCTGCGCCATCGTCTCGGACGTGCCGCCGGATTTCGTGACGACGTTGAAGCAGGTCTTCCCGATGTCGATCACGTCAAAAAGGGCCTCCATGCGCTCGGGATCCACATTGTCCTCGACGAAGAGCCGCGGGCCGCCGCGCTTTGCCGCAGGAAGGTCGTTGTAGTGCAGGTGGTTCAGCGCCTGCTGTACGGCGATGGGCCCGAGCGCGCTGCCGCCGATGCCCAGCACGACGAAATCGTCGAATTCCTCCCGAACGCACCTGGCGGTTTCGATGATGTCGGCGGCGATCGCGTCCTGATTGTGCGGCAGCTCCCGCCATTTCATAGCTCCCCGCTTTTTCGCCATGTTCTCCTTCGCCGCGTCCAGCTCGGCGGCGATAAAGTCGGCCTCCTCGATTCCGTGCGCGCCGATCTTCGATTTCATCATGTTGTTGAAATCGGCCCTCAGCCTCATCTTCCCGCGAAACGCCGCGTCCAGATACCGTTCCATGTCATTTCCCCTTTCGATAAAATCGCATTCAAGCTTCTATTCCAGCATATTTCGTCATAGGTTTACTTTAGCCAAGTCATAAGGGAGGCTCCGCCATGAGCACAGAAAAACGCCGTATCATATCGAATAAAGTCGTCGTCATAGCCGTCGTCGCGGCGGCCGTGCTGCTCGCCGTTGGATTATGGTATCGCTCGGCGCCAAAAGCGCCGGATTCATCCGCCGAGCTGAACGCCGCCTTGCAGATCGAGGTTCTGGACGGCCTGACGAGCGAACCCGTCAGCGGCGCCGTCATCGTCATCCCCGAGGTCGGGAAGAACTATCAGACCGACGCTGCCGGCAAGACCGAGCCAATCGCCCTGCCCCCGCGCGAAGCGAGCGCCGCGTCGGAAAAGCCGTGGGCCGAGGCGAGCGTCCTTATCTACAAGGACGGCTACGTCCCCTACGCGCTATTCCACGTGAACGCGGCCACGGGCGAAACGCGCGAGGGGCCGCGCGTGTACCTGTTCCCCGAATCCAGCGTCCAGAACACGCAGCCGTTCTCCGTAACGGAGGGTCCGCCCCGCGAGTGGGTCAACGAACTCATTGAGCAGAACAGGCCGTAGGGACGCCATATATGGCGTCCGTGACCCCAAACGTTTTATCACGGGCGGGGATGGAACCCCGCCCCTACATACTGTAACGCACGGCCATGTAGGGTCGGGTTTCCATGCCCGACCGTCTACCATCTATCATCCATCAGCGGGCGATTACGAATCGCCCCTACAATTTTTCTAATCCCCTTGCGCTTTCGAACAGCGCCCCGAAATCGTCGTAGGCGTCGCTGTAGACCTCTACGATGCCGGGGCCTTGATAGTTATGCGCTCCCAGCGCCGCGAAAAGGCGCGCGAAATCGAACGAACGCCGCCCCGGCAGCCCCAGCGCCACGCCGCTCTCCGTTTTTATATAATCGCAAAGATGCACGTTGACGCACCGGCCGCCCATCGCTTCGAGAAAATCGAAGGGTTCGCCTCCGGCGCGCGCCGCTTGCTTTAAATCCAGCGTAAAATAGAGGTCGGGATGATCGGCGTATTCGCGTATGCCCGCGATAAATTCAGGCCTGTTGAACAGGCACCAGCTCACGTTCTCCCACGCGAGCAGCAGCCCCTCTTCCTTGCAGATACGCGCTAGCTCGGCGATAATCGGCGCGACGCGCTGATACGCAATGTTCTTCACGTTGCCGCCGTTCATCATCGGCCCATGCATGACGTAGTACGCCGCGCCGAGCCGCCGCCCCTGCGCGAGCGTATCGCGGAACACGGCCATCGCGCCCTCCTTTTGCCGCGCGCTCAAGGAAAAGAGCTGCGGCTCAAACTGGGAGCTCATGCCGTGAATGCTGTGTACCTTCATCTCGCCGAGCGCGTCCTTCAATATCGGTAAAAACGCCTCGCCGTATTCCATCGACGCGTCGAAAAATACCTCGCAGATGGAAAATCCGGCTTCCCGGATCGCCCGGAGCGAATCCTCCGTAACGCTTTTGCCGAAAAAGCACGCGGTAGATAAGCCTATTTTCAAGCCAACTGTACCTTTCGTTTATTCATGCTGTCTTATCTTTCTGCCTAAGTTAGCTATATTTATCCAGCCCTACAAAATAAATTTATTTTAATATACCCTCTTCGCGCAGATGAAGTTGCGGGACCAGTACGACGACTTCGAGATATTCGACGCGATGCGGACTTTTCCGTTGGAGCTGGACGCGTCGATCATCTGCCCGCCGCCCATATAGATGCCGACGTGCCCCTTGAAGCAGATGATATCGCCCGCCTCGAGCTTGCTGAAGCTCGTTACCGTCGGCAGCGACGCGTTGGCCCAGGCGGAGCTGGTCATATACTTCAGGCTTACGCCGTTGTTTTTCAGGCACCAGTACACGAAGCCGGAGCAGTCGAAGCTCGTCGGCCCCTTACCGCCGCGGTCATAAGGATAGCCGAGGTAGGCCTTGGCGTAGTTGATCATCGCCGCGGCGTTGTCGCCGTTGGGCGGATTGATGGCGGGCATACTGCGGCGCTTGCTGCTCGAGCCGGAGCTTGAGCCGCTTGAGCCCGAGCCGGAGTTCGACACGCGCGCGGCCTTGGCGTCGGCGGAGTAGATCGCTTCGCGCGTCTGCGCGCCGATCTTGCCGTCCTCCTTCAGCTTGTTGCGGTGCTGGAACGCCTTTACGGCCTTTTCCGTATCCGAGCCGAAGTAGCCCGTCGCCCTTGAATCGAGAAAGCGCAATTCGCGCAGGCGCTTTTGGAATTCCTCCACGTCCGTGCCGCGGTCGCCCAAACGGGTGACGTACGGCAGCGCCTCCTCGGAATAGAGCGAGCGCAGCGTATCGCTCCCGGCGATGCCGTCCACCTGTAAGCCGTGCTCGCGCTGGAATAATTGCAGCGAGTATTTCGTAATGCCGCCGTAAAAGTCGGTGGGCTCGTCCGCTTCCATGTAGTCGAGCTCCATCAGCCGCGCTTGCAGCTCGGCCACGCGCGGGTCGCTCTCCTCCGGCCGGAGCGGGGCGAAGGGATCGGGCGTCGGGCTCGGCGTGGGCTTCGGAGTCGGTGTGGGCGTAGGCGTAGGCGTTGGTACAAGCTCCGATGCCGCTATGTGCACGGCGCGCGCCCTCGCCGCCTCGGCCTCCGCGAGCGCGAAGGCCTGGCGCTGCTCTTCCTCTTGCGCCTTAACAGCATTCGGTACGATAATAAGCGCCGCTGTTGCAAAAACGAGCGCAAGGCCCGCCGCAAGGAGCGTGCGCAGCTTGAAAGTCTTTTCGGGCAAGCCAAACAACGCCGCCCGGACCGTTGCCTTGCCCGAGAGGACGTTATAGATGGCCTTATCGATATGTTTTAAGCGCTTCTTCCGGCTCATGCGCCCTCCGTCCGGCGCGGACGCCTTCCCCTGTAACTAATAAGGAAATTGTACTCGTATTGCGCGAAAAAGTCAAATTGAGCGGTTTACGATTGCACCAAAAACGCCGTGATAAACGCGTCAAGCTCGCCGTCCATGACAGCGCCGATATTGCCCGTCTCCTCGCCCGTTCTGTGATCCTTGACCATCGAATACGGATGGAAAACATAGCTGCGAATCTGGCTGCCCCATTCGATCTTCTTCATTTCGCCCTTTATCGACGCCATCTTCTCCATATTTTCGCGCTCGCGGATCTCCAAAAGCTTGCCGCGCAGCATCCGCATGGCCGTCTCGCGGTTCTGTATCTGGCTGCGCTCGTTCTGGCACTGCACGACGACGCCCGACGGCAGGTGCGTTATGCGTATGGCGCTTTCAGTCTTGTTGACGTGCTGCCCGCCCGCGCCGCTGGAGCGGTACGTGTCCACGCGCAGGTCGTCCGGGTTTATCTCGATATCGGCGTCCTCCTCCGTAATGGGCGTCACGTCCAGCGAGGCGAAGGAGGTATGCCGCCGCCCCGAGGAATCGAACGGCGAAATGCGCACGAGCCTGTGCACGCCGCGCTCCGCCTTTAAATAGCCGTACGCGTTTTCGCCCGTCACCTCGACGGCGACGGACTTGATCCCCGCCTCTTCCCCGTCCAGGTAGTCCAAAACGCGTATGCCGTAGCCGTGCCGCTCGCAGTAGCGCGTGTACATGCGGTACAGCATCTCGACCCAGTCCTGCGCCTCGGTGCCGCCCGCGCCGGCGTGCAGCGAAAGCACGGCGTCGCAGCTGTCGTGCGCGCCCTTCAGCAAAAGCGACAGCCGGAGCTGCTCCACCCGCGGCTCGACGGATTTAAGCTCGCCTTCGATTTCGGGCAAGAGCGAATCGTCCGCTTCCTCGGCGGCGAGCTCCAACAGCGCCTCAAGGTCGTCCACCGCGCCCGAAAGCGACGCGTACGCGTCGAGCCTCGTGCGCAGCGCCTTCAGCTGCTTGTTGAGCTTATTCGACTTTTCCAAATCGGACCATACGTTCGGGTCGGCGATCTCTTTTTCAAGCGCTTCGAGCTCCTCCTTCAGCCTCGGCAGGTCCATCGACCTCCCCGCCTCCGCAACGGCCCCGCGCAGTTCGTTTATTCTAAGCTTATAATCGTCCAGACTCAAAAAAACACCTCGTCAATTAAAATAACTAACTCATATTATACCAAACCTCCTCTTTTGCCAACTAACAATCGCTTGCCGCTTCCGCATTCTTTTTTGCGGACCGGCAAGCGGGAGGAATTTCCGGCATAAACGTAGAATGAGTAAAGCGTATAAAAGCTTTTCCGTGATTAGATCAGAGAATTTGTGGAATAAGCAAAGTGTGGCCAATCGGCCGCCGAAAGGAGCGAAGGACATGCGTTTATTGATTACAGGCAAAAACATCGAGGTATCGGACTACTTGCGCGACATGATCACAAAAAAGAGTAAAAAGCTAGAGCGGTATCTCAAGCCGGAAACCGAAATTAATGTTACGTTGTCCGTAGAAAGAAACCGGCATATAACCGAGGTGACGATCCTCTTCGACGGCGTGGTGCTGCGCGCCGAGGAGGTCACCGGCGACATGTACGCGTCGTTTGACAACGCTTTGGAAAAGCTCGAAAAGCAAATCCACCGGCACCGTACCCGGCTCGAGAAAAAGCTCCGCTACGAAGCCTTCGACGGCCAGGAAAACCTCGCGTCCGACGAATTCGAACGCCGCATCGTGCGCACGAAGAGCTTCAACATCAAGCCGATGGACGTCGAAGAGGCCGCCATGCAGCTCGAGCTGCTAGGGCATTCGTTCTTCGTGTTCACCAACGCGCGCACGAATCAGGTAAACGTGCTGTATGTGCGCAAGGACGGGCATTTGGGGCTTATTGAGCCGCAGTATTGATGCAATTTAAATTCGAATACAAACGCCCGGATAATTGTCCGGGCGAAGTTTTGTTAATCCATCTTCACTCTAATGGCTGATAGCTAATAACTTTCTATGAAAATAATCCTCTCATTGTCTATAGTGTATTGCAATCTAAGATTCGCTCTGATACGTATCATTTTATTTAGCTGATAAATGATTACGCACAAGAAAATGATATAAATCAAATAACACACCGTCGATAGGATCAATAACGCTTGCTTTATTGCTTCAACAGGCCAAAGCATCAAAAAAACTTCAGATTTAAGGTCGAAAAAACTCAGTAGAATACAGCCAATCGGCAATACAATAAAAAATGCTAATAGCGTACCATAGGGCAATATAAAGGCATCTTTTTTCTTTGCGACAAAATATGTCCAGCCCAAATATGCATTCATTCCATTAATTAGATTTGAAAGAATTTTAATCTTATACTCGCATATTTTCTGAAAGAAGGATAGCTTAGAAATAGCATAGTTATTATAGCAGTAGAATAATCCAAAGACATAAATTATTATCGGAATTATCAGCAATAACAGAAGCTGATACATTAGTCCCTCGGTATCTTTTAATGCGAACACAATTATTGTCATGATAGCTGCGAAAAATATCTGAACAGTTTTATACATAAAATCAAAATACTTATCCGCCCTGCGATTCGCATCATCGTATTCTGATATAATTAGATCCAAGAGATTTTTGTATACTCCTTCTTTCACTTGTATTATTCCTTTCATGCTTGGTTGGTTGTTGTATTAATGAGTCACTATTTAAATATTCAATTGCAATACAGTTATTATATAATAATTAATTGGAAATGTCTAACTCTTTAAGCATATAAAATACGGCCACATGATGATGACCGCATTTCAGGCAAGCTGTAACTATTAATTAAAAACTTATCAGACATACCCTCTAACATATAATGCTCTTCACGAGGGAGTAAAGCCGCTTTATACGCTTTACTTCTTCTTCCCCTTAGCCAGCAGCACGACCCCCGCCGCGAGGAACGCCAGCGGCACGAGCACGTTCAGCGCCGGGCGCACGTAATAATGTATCCACTCGTGGGGAACGAATTCGTTTATAAGATACCCGCATATCCCCAGCGCGCCGATAACCACGCACGCGACGCCCGCGATCGTGCGGCCTCTGCCTCCCTGCGCGAATTTGACCGACGGCAGCTCCATGAGCAGGTCCTGCTCGGTGTTGCCCAGGTACACCCCCGAGCGGATCAGCCGGCAGGTGCGCATACTGTCGAAAAAGCTGAAGAAATAGACGACGACGATCGCCGTAATCGACGCGCCGACCAAAATGCCGCCCACGCCGTATATGTTCAGCTCGCTAAAGACCGCCGCCAGCGTAATCGCGCCCGCGAACAGCGCCATCAACAGCACGCCGCGCCGCATGAGGCCCTGATACATGTGCCCCGCCCCCGGTATGAGCGACATCAAAAAGTTCAGCCCCCTGTTGGGCATATAAGCCGGATTTTCGTACGGCGCCTGTCCGCGCGGCTCGCTCTTGGGCGATTGCTGGTAGGCCGTATTCTCCGTCTGTTGTTGTTCGTTCATGGTAAAACTCCTTTCAAAGCGTCCAAAGCCTGCGGAATCAGGCTCATAAGCGGCGAATGCAATACGAGGAACAGCGTCAGCGCGCTCGCGATGCATACCAGGCCGGAAACGCGGAATACGCTGCTCTTTTCCGCTATTGGCTCCTCGGAAAGCCGCGCGCGCAGCCTTTGGCTAAAGCCCTCCGGCGCTTCGAGCGCGGGCAGCGAATCAAACAAGCGCCCGAATGGATCGTTCTCGCGCATCGCCTGTCACCTCCTCGAAATAGCCTGTGCCCGTCAAGGCGCGCCGTAGGCTCTCCCTCGCGCGCCGCAGCCTAGTCTCGACGCCTCTCGGCGCTATTCCCAGCACCTCGGAGACCTCCGCCGTCGAGTGCTGCTGGAAGTAAAACAGCTCCAGCACCTCGCGCTCCTTGTTCTTCAGCCCCGCCAGCGCGCTCATGACCGTTGCGGAGCGCTCCCGCTCCAGCAGCCCGTCGCCCGGCGCTTCCGCGTCCGAAATCGCCTCCGGGGGCGCGCCCGGAAGCAGCGGCGTCCGGCGCTTGCGTATGTACGACGCCGCGCAGTTCAGCGCCACGCGGTAGAGCCAGGTGGAGAGCGCCGCTTCCCCGCGGAACAGCGGCAGCTTGCGGTAGAATTGCAGAAAAATCTCCTGCGCAAGGTCCTCAGCCTCGGAGGCGTCGAGCGTCTTGCGGTAGGCGAGCGCGTAGATTCGGTTTTGATAGGCTTCAACCAGTTCATCGAACCAGCTGTAATCGCCCTCGCGCAGCGCTTCGAGCCAAACGAACTCCCGCAATTCTTCACCTCCGCCCGCCGTATACGCTAATTTAGACGCGCTTGTATCAACAAACCCGTCAGAAATATTTTATCATGTTTTCGGGTGAAAATTTGCATAATATTGTAGGGGCGAACTGTGTTCGCCCCTGACCCAAAAATCCTGCTTTCATTTTGTAGGGACGCCATATATGGCGTCCGCGACCCATTACATGACCTGCATTTGTAGGGGCGCGCACTGCGCGTCCGTGACCCATGACGGGCGTTTTCTGCTATCACCGCGGCCCCAAATACGGCGTTCACTTGTAGGGCAGGGGTTCTACTCCTGCCGCATCCTGCGAATGAATACCGCGGCGGGAGCAGAGCCCCCGCCCTACAGTTTGGGGTCGCATTTTGGGGTCGCGGGCGAACACAGTTCGCCCCTACAGCAAAGAGGAATTATTCCCTGTCAATTTCGCGATAGCCTCGTCCTCCGTGCTTACGAAGAAAACATGGCTGCCCTTGTTGCTTTCGTAGATGAAATCGCGCAGCGGCTTGCTGGTATAGCGCGAAAAATCCCCGATAATCGCCAGCCGGACGCGGTAGTTGACGAACTTTTGCAGTATTTCTCCGGCAATGCCGGTGGACAGAATGAAGAACCCCTCCGCCACGGCCGATTTTTGGACGGCGTAGGCGTCGCAGCCCGTCTCGTAGTTGACCGTAGCTATCAGGTCTAGCGCGGACTGCGCGTCGGTGATGAGCGGCGCGTCGCTTTGGATAATCGCCACGCCCTGTTTAACTTCTATTTTCATGCTGTCGTCTCCCTTCAAAGCGCTCATCCTCTTGTTCTCAATTCAAACGAAACCGCCGCCTCCGCCTCATGCCTCGCAATCCCACCCCACGGCGTTTTATTGCGTTGGGTGTGCGTTGTTTCTGTTGTCGGTCGGTTGGATCAACAAATTATTCAGAAATATTATATCATGTTTTTCGGATTGCCGCTGGCGTGGTATACTAGAGTTGACGAAGTCTCGGGCGTTTGACAGCCAAACGTCAAAAAAAGTCTCGCAGGCCGCACGAGGTCTGTGTATTTTGGCCAAGAAATATTTCTTTATATATAGTAAATCTTA
>QMCE01001811.1_pt1 | contig 11800 bp, 8 predicted proteins | sample 1821851 | NCBI WGS metagenome assembly QMCE01 (sample SAMN09453174, study PRJNA476694) | Termite gut metagenome, whole genome shotgun sequencing project. | isolation source: worker | host: Odontotermes sp. | place: South Africa:Pretoria | collected 2016-01-28
GAGACTCCGGATTACGATGTCGTCCCGCGCGGCGCGTACCAGTCCACGCGGCAGTCCGGGAAAATCGCGTCCGCCTGGCAGACGGCGCGGAGCACCTTCTCGTCGAACTCCCCCGTCCGCACCATCGCCTCCAGCGCGGCGAACCGCGCCAGGTGATCCCGCACGCGCTTGTGCGCGTACTCCGGCGACGTCCCCGTCCGCATGATGAAGGGCCAGTCCGAGGCCTGCGCCAGCATCAGTTCCCGCACCATCTGCCGGAGAATTTCGGGGACAGAGGGAAATGCGGCGGCGGGAAATGCGGGGACAGTATACCTATTTCCAGAACTGGAAATAGGTATACTGTCCCCGTATTTCCCTCTGTCCCCGCCGCCGCATTTCCCGGCCAGCTCGACCATCCTGTCCGCCGCCTGATGCAGTTGCGGGATGATGCCCTGATTCGACTCGTTCACCCAGAACTCGTACGTGCCGTCCCCGCCCCAGCTCGAACCCGCCGGCACGGCCCGCTGGTTCTCCGGGAAGGCTTCCAGATACTCCGCGGGCGTCATGCAGCCGACGACGTCCTGATCGTAATGCATTTTCCGCAGAACATAGTCCAGGAACTGCGGCCCCTCGAACCACCAGTGCCCGTACAGCTCCGCGTCGTAGGGCGCGACAATGAGGGGAGGGCGGCCGTCGCCGCCGCGCGCCCCCTCCGCCGCGGCGAGGCGCTCCACCTGGCGCATGCGGTTTTCCAGAAAATGCTGCGCGTGCCGCGCCGCCTGCTCCCGCGCGGCCTCGGGAGAATACAGCGCCTTCTCCCCTCCCTGCCGCGAGGTGATGCGGTTGTACTTCAGCCCCGTGTTCACGCGGATGCGGCCGTCAATGACAAACTCCGACAGAGACTCCACGGGAAGCTCGAAGCCGAGATCGCGGTAGAACTCCCGGTATTCCGGATGCCCCGGATAGCCCTGCTCGGCAGACCAGACCTGGTAGCTTGTCTCTCTGTCGCGCCCGAAGAACGCGACCCCCTCCTCGCTCACGATCGGCGCGTACACCCCGCGCGCGGGCGCGACGGAGGCGTTCTCGATGCCGTGCGTGTCGACGAAGGAATAGCTGAACCCCTCTTCCGCAAGCAGTTTTTCCAGCCCCGGATAGTACGCGCATTCCGGCGTCCAGATCCCGTCCGGCTTCCGGCCGAAGACGGACGCGTGGTATTCCCGCGCCGCGACAAGCTGCGCGCGCACAGCCTCCTCGTTCCGGCGGAGGATGGGGAAAAACCCGTGCGTCGCGCCGCAGGTCATGAGGTCGAGATTGCCGAAGCTTGCGAGGCGGGCGAATTCCGGCGCGACGCGGCGCGCGCATTTCTCCTCGAACCAGAAGAGGATGTCCCGGTAGTAGTCCGCGTAGAACCGCGCGAGCGCGCGCCGCTCCGGCTGCTCCGCGTTCGCCGCGGTTTCCCTGTCCGCGAGGCGGATGATTTTTCCGAGGTGGCGGGCGAAGCGCTCCTGGAGGAGCGCGTCCTCCATCATCGAGACGAGGGTGGGGGAAAGGCTGAGGAGGAGCTTGTAGCCGACGGCGTCGTCCTCCAGCCTGTTGAGGATTTTGAGGAGGGGAATGTAGGTCTCCGCCATGGCTTCGTAGAACCAGAGTTCCTCAAGGAAGTTCCCGTGCTCCGGATGGCGGACGTAGGGCAGGTGCGCGTGAAGAACGATGGCGAGGCATCCCCTGCGCATGGCGTTCCCCCTTTCGGAATAAAACCAAACCCGCCAGGCGTGTCGGCCGGTGGCGGGTTTCGGTGAACGGGCGAATGGCACCCTTGAAGGGAATCGAACCCCTATCTACAGCTCCGGAGGCTGTCGCCTTATCCATTGGGCTACAAGGGCGTGGAAGCATGATCATAGGGAAAGACGCGCCGCTGTCAATGGAAAATCCGGGTTTGACTTGCGCGGATGCCGCCGTTGACTATACTGGGACGGTCGATTTTTCATAGACCACGCAAGAGCAAGGAGCCATGCGCCATGGGTGTTTTCAAACCTGTCGAACGCGAAATGAACTTTCCCGCAGCGGAAGCGAAGTGGCTTGATTTCTGGAAAAAGAACGATATTTTCGGCAAACAACTGACGCAGGGAGAGAAGCGCGCGAAGGAGGAGGGAAAGTCCACCTTCGTCTTCTACGAAGGCCCCCCCACGGCGAACGGCATGCCGCACCCCGGCCACGTCCTCACCCGCGTCGTGAAGGATCTCTTCCCCCGCTACCGCGCCATGCAGGGCTACAACGTCCCCCGCAAGGCCGGCTGGGACACGCACGGCCTGCCGGTCGAAATCGAGGTGGAGAAGGAACTCGGCATCGAGGGGAAGAAGGCCATAGAAGACTACGGCGTCGAGCCGTTCGTGAAAAAGTGCAAGGACTCGGTGTTCCGCTACTCCGACGCCTGGCGGAAGCTGACGGAGCGGCTCGGCTTCTGGGTGGATCTGGACGACCCTTATGTGACCTACCACGAGAGCTTCATCGACAGCGTCTGGTGGAGCCTCAAACAGATATGGGACGCGGATCTCCTCTACCACGGGCATAAAATCGTTCCCTGGTGCCCGCGCTGCGGGACGGCGCTGTCCAGCCACGAAGTGGGGCAGGGGTACAGGGAAGTCTCCGAACCCTCCGCCTACGTCGCGTTCCGGAGCAAGGCGGATCCGCAGACCCTCTTCGTCGCGTGGACGACGACACCGTGGACGCTCCTCTCGAACGTCGGCCTCGCCGTCGGGAAGGACATCGACTACGACTACGTGAAGGTGGAGAACGAGACCCTCGTCATCGCCTCCGCGCTGCGGGCGAACGTCATGGGGAAGATCCCGCACGAGGTCGTGCGCACCGTGAAGGGCGCCGATCTCGTCGGGCAGGAATACGAGCAGCTTTTCGACTACGTCCCTGTGGACAAGCCCGCCTTCCGCGTCATCGCCGGCGACTTCGTCGGCCTGGACACGGGCAGCGGCATCGTCCACATCGCCCCCGCCTTCGGCGAGGACGACTACCGCGTGAGCATGGAAAACGATCTCCCGCTGGTGAACCCCGTCCGCCCCGACGGAAAGTTCGACGAGCGCGTCGCGCCGTGGAAGGATCTCTTCGTCAAGGACGCCGACCCCCTCATCATCAAGGAACTCAAGGCCCGGAAACAGCTCCTGAAGTCCGAACCGTACACCCACGACTATCCCTACTGCTGGCGCTGCCCCAGCCCGCTTCTCTATTATCCGCGCCCCGCGTGGTACATCAAAACGACGGCGGTCAGGGAGAAGATGCTGGAAAACAACAAGACCATCCACTGGTTCCCCGAGCACATCCGGGACGGCCGCTTCGGCAATTTCCTGGAGTCGAACGTGGACTGGGCGCTGTCCCGCGAGCGGTACTGGGGGACGCCGCTGCCGATCTGGCGCTGCGGCTGCGGCCACGCGACGGCTGTCGGCGGCAAGGCGGAGCTGCTTTCCCGCGCCGCGAACAAAGAGGAAATTCCGGAGAATTTCGAACTCCACAAGCCCTGGGTCGACGGGGTGACATTGACCTGCGAAAAATGCGGCGGCGAAATGCGGCGCGTGCCGGAAGTCATCGACTGCTGGTACGACAGCGGCGCGATGCAGTTCGCGCAGTGGGGCTATCCGCACCAGGCGGGGTCGGAGGAGAAGCTGCTGAAGGCGCTGCCGGCGGATTTCATTTCCGAAGCCATCGATCAGACGCGCGGCTGGTTCTATTCGCTCCTCGCGATTTCGACCCTGCTCAAGGAATGCGCGGAGCGGAAAAAGGCGAAAGGCGAGCCGCTGGGCGAACTCGCCCCCTGGGATCGCGGCTATCCCCTGCCGTACAAAAACTGCCTCGTTCTCGGCCTCATTCTCGCGGAGAACGGCGTCAAGCTGTCGAAAAAGCTCCGCAACTATCCCGACCCCTTCGACATTCTGGAGCAGGAGGGCGCGGACGCCATGCGCTGGTTCTTCTACATCTCGAACCAGCCCTGGACGTCGACGCGCTTCTTCCAGGCGGGGATCCGCGAGGCGCAGAAGGACTTTCTCGTCCGCCTGCGGAACGTCTATTCGTTCTTCGTCATCTATGCGAACATCGACGGATTCGATCCGGCGAAGGGCGCGGCGCCCGCGCCGGAGCAGCGCAGCCTCCTCGACCGCTGGATGCTGTCGAAGCTGGAGACGGCGACCAAGGCGGTCGGCGACAATCTGGAGGCGATGAACATCCTGAGCGCCGCGCAGGCGCTGGGCGCGCTCGTCGAGCAGCTTTCAAACTGGTACGTCCGCCGCAGCCGCGACCGTTTCTGGGCGGACAAGGCGGACGCGGCAAAGGCGGCGGACAAGGCTGCGGCGTACTGGACGCTCTACGAGACGCTCACGCGCATCGCCGTCCTTTCCGCGCCGTTCACGCCCTTCTTCGCGGAGGAACTGTACCAGAACCTTGTCCGCGATCTCAGGCCGGAGACGGCGGAGGAGTCCGTCCACCTCTGCCGCTGGCCGGCTGTGGACGCGCAGCGCATCGACGCGGCGGTGGAGGCGCGGATGGATCTGGTGCGGGAAATCGCCTCGCTGGGTCTTGCCGCCCGCGCGTCGCAGAAATTGAAGGTGCGCCAGCCCCTCGCGAAGGCGGTCGTCATCCTCACCCGGCCGCAGGACAGGGCGGGCGTGGAAGACCTCGCCGCCGTCATCCGGGAAGAGATCAACGTCAAGACGCTTGCATTCGCGGAAGACGCAGCGCAGTTCGTCAGCTTCACCGTAAAGCCGAACTTCAAGGAACTCGGCGCTGTCCTCGGAAAATCGATGAAAGCCTGCGCCGCCGCGGTCGCGAACGCCGACGCCGCGAAGATAGTCCATGATCTCAAGGAAAAAGGCGCCTTCGAGGTCGCCTTCGACGGGCAGACGCGGGCGCTCACGGCGGAGCAGCTGGATGTCCGCATCGCCGCGAAGGAGGGCTTCGCCGCCGCGGACGGGCGGGGCGCGGTCGTCGTTCTCGACGCGGCGGTGACGGAGGAACTGGAGCGCGAGGGTCTCGCGCGGGAACTTGTCAACCGCATCCAGACGGCGCGGAAGGAAATGGATTTGCCCTTCGAGGCGCGCATCCGCGTGCGCCTCGGCGTCGGCGGCGCTGTCGCGCGCGCGGCCATCGAGCACGGCGCGGCGATTGCGGCGGAGACGCTCGCCGGGGACTACAAAGTGGAATGGGAAGACCTCGGCGTCAACCGGGAGTTCGAGCTTGCGGGCGAGACTGTCCGCCTGTCCATGGGAACACTCTGATGCGCGATTTGCGACTGGCCGTGCTTCTTTCCGGCGGCGGCACCACGCTTGCGAATCTTCTCGACTGGCGCAGGAGCGGGGATCTCCGCGCGACGGTGGAGCTTGTCGTCTCGTCCCGCGCGGCGGCGCGCGGCGTCCGGATAGCGAAGGACGCGGGCATCCGCACCGAGATCGTGGAGGCGAGGGAGTACAGCCTTTCCGCGCGGGAGGGGGAGTCCATCCGCGACTGGGCGGGGATGTCCGCGGCGGTGGATCGCATTGTTTTGTCCGGCAACTACGATTATGTGTGCATGGCGGGGTATTTGTGTCGATACTTTTTCAGTCCGAAACTGAACGGAAAAATCCTGAACATCCATCCCTCGCTCATCCCCGCCTTCTGCGGCGCGGGAATGTACGGCCACCGCGTGCACGACGCCGTCGTGAAGGCGGGCGTGCGGGTGACGGGATGCACGGTGCATTTCGCGGATCAGCAGTACGACACGGGGCCGATCATTCTCCAGCGCTGCTGCCCGGTGTATTCGACGGATACGCCGGAGGAGGTGGCGGCGCGGGTGTACCGCGAGGAGTGCATCGCGTATCCGTCGGCCATCAACCTGCTGGCGGAGGGCAGGGTGGCGCACGCCCCCGACGGCAGGGTCACGGTGGACGGCGATTCCGCGCTCGAAAGGTTCAGCCCCTATGTCGATTGAGAACGCCCGGCAGGCCATCGACGCGGAAATCCTCGCGCTCGGCATTGTCCGGGATCAGTTGGACGCCTCGTTCGAGCGCGCGGTGGACGCCGTCCTCGCGTGCCCGGGGCGGGTGATTGTCTCCGGCATGGGGAAGGCCGGGCTTATCGGGCACAAGATCGCCGCGACGCTGGCGAGCACGGGCACGCCCTCGTTTTTCATGCATCCCGCGGAGGCGCTCCACGGCGACCTCGGCATGATCACGAAGAACGATCTCTGCCTCTTTATTTCGAATTCGGGCGAGAGCGAGGAAATCACGCGCCTTCTCCCCTTTGTGCGGCGCACAGGCTGCCGCGTCGTGGGCATCACCGGCAACCGCCGCTCGACGATGGCGGCGCATTGCGAAATAGTCCTCTTCCTCGGGAACATCGCCGAAGCCTGCCCCCTGGGTCTTGCGCCGACGGCGACGACGACGGCGATTCTCGCGCTCGGCGACGCGCTCGCGGTCTGCCTCATGCGGCGCAGGGGATTCCGGGAGGAGGATTACGCGCGGGTGCATCCGGCGGGGGCGCTCGGGAAGAAGGTCGCTCCCGTGGAAAGCGCCATGCGCGTCGGCGACGCCGTCGCGAGGGTCTCCGCGGACGAGACGGTGCAGAACACGCTTTTCGCCATGTCCCGCGCCCGGACGGGCGCGGCGCTGGTTGTGGACGCGGAGGGCAGGCTGGAGGGCATTTTCTGCGACGGCGATCTGCGCCGGGGCCTGGAGGCGGACGCGGACTTTCTGAAACGCCCCGTCGGCGGCGCGATGATCCGGAACTGCTGCCGCGTGCCTGTCGGCGCGCTTGCCGGGGACGTGCTCGCGCTCATGCGCGAGCGCCGCATAGCGGACATTCCGGTGATCGACGGGGAGGGCAGGGTTGTCGGTCTGGCGGACATGAAGGGTCTGGTTGCGAGCTTGTAACCTTGCGTCCACCCGTGCGTCACTTTTTTCCGTTGCGGCAAATCTTCATTCCCCGTATAGTACGCCCTGATTCTTTTTTCTTTCTGTTCTTCATTCCATTTTTTCGTGCGGTTTTTCTCAGGCCACCCCAGGAGGGAACGTTATGGCAGGTGTCATCAACCACAAGAAATTGCAGGACTGGGTCGACGAAATCAAGGCGATGTGCCAGCCCGACGACGTGTATGTCTGCGACGGGTCGGACGCGGAGTACAACGGCCTTCTGAAAAAGATGGTCGACTCCGGCGCGGCGATTCCGCTCAACCCGCAGAAGCGCCCCGGCTGCTACCTGTTCCGCAGCCATTCCTCCGACGTCGCCCGTGTCGAAAACCGCACCTTCATCGCGTCGAAGTCCCAGGACGACGCCGGCCCCACGAACAACTGGATCGATCCCGTCCAGCTCAAGGCGGAAATGACGAAGAAATACACCGGCTCCATGAAGGGCCGCACCATGTACGTCATTCCCTATTCCATGGGCCCCATCGGCTCCCCCATTTCGAAAATCGGCGTGGAAATCACGGACAGCCCCTACGTCGTCGTGAACATGCGCATCATGACCCGCATCGGAACCGACGTCCTCAAGGCTCTCGGCGCGGACGGCGACTTTGTCCGCTGCCTCCACTCCGTCGGCGCGCCCCTCGCTCCGGGCCAGAAGGACGTGTCCTGGCCCTGCGCGCAGTCTGTTGACGACAAGTACATCAGCCACTTCCCCGAAGAGCGCATGATCTGGAGCTACGGCTCCGGCTACGGCGGAAACGCCCTCCTCGGCAAGAAGTGCTTCGCCCTCCGCATTGCGTCCGTCCAGGCGCGCGACGAAGGCTGGCTCGCCGAGCACATGCTTATCCTGAAAATCACCAGCCCGCAGGGCGATTCGAAATACGTCTGCGGCGCCTTCCCCAGCGCCTGCGGCAAGACGAACCTCGCCATGCTCGTCCCCACCGTCCCCGGCTGGAAGGTCGAGACCATCGGCGACGACATCAGCTGGATGAAGTTCGGCAAGGACGGCCGCCTCTACGCCATCAACCCCGAGGCCGGCTTCTTCGGCGTCGCCCCCGGCACGTCGATGGAGTCCAACGGCAGCGCCATGCGCACCATCGTCAAGGACACCATCTTCACCAACGTCGCCCTCACCGACGACGGCGACGTGTGGTGGGAAGGCATCGGCACCGAGCCGCCCGCCCACCTCATCGACTGGGAAGGCAAGGACTGGACGCCCGGCTGCGGCCGGAACGCCGCGCACGCGAACGCCCGCTTCACCGCGCCGGCGAAGCAGTGCCCCGTCATCGCGCCCGAGTGGGAAGATCCGGCCGGCGTGCCCATCAGCGCCATCCTCGTCGGCGGCCGCCGCAAAACCACCGTGCCGCTCGTCAACGAGAGCTTCGACTGGGGCCACGGCATCTTCCTCGGCTCCATCATGGGTTCGGAAATCACCGCCGCCGTCATTTCGGACAAGGTCGGCCAGGTTCGCCGCGACCCCTTCGCCATGCTTCCCTTCATCGGCTACCACGCCGGCGACTACCTGAAGCACTGGCTCGACATCGGCGCCGCCGCCCCGGACAAGACGAAGCTGCCGAAGATTTACTACGTGAACTGGTTCCGCCGCAGCCCCGAAGGCAAGTTCCTCTGGCCCGGCTACGGCGACAACAGCCGCGTCCTCAAGTGGATCTGCGAGCGCCTCGCGGGCACGGGCAAGGCGAACAAGACGGCCATCGGCAATGTTCCCCCCGCGGACGCGATTGACCTGAGCGGCCTGAATGTGCCGAAGGCGGACATGGAGACGATTCTCGCCGTCGACACCGAGGGCTGGAAGAGCGAAGTGGCGAGCATCCGCGAGAGCTACAAGAGCTACGGGGCGAAGCTGCCGGCGGAAATGACGAAGCAGCTGGACGAACTCGAAAAGCGCCTGGGCTAGTCAGTGGGTCATTGCGAATCAACAATCATTTTGAATGTTGTTTGCCTCGCGGGCGCCCGTCTGCAGGGCGCCTGCGAGGGCTAAAAAAGGAATCAATGCATGTCTAAAGTCATGTTCACCGAAACGGTGCTCCGGGACGCCAACCAGTCCCTTATCGCGACCCGCATGCCGTTCGCCGATTTCGCCCCCGTCCTGGACGATCTCGACAACGCCGGCTACTACTCCCTCGAATGCTGGGGCGGCGCGACCTTCGACTCCTGCCTCCGCTACCTCGGCGAAGATCCCTGGAAGCGCCTCCGCGACATCAAGGCTGTCTGCAAGAAGACGAAGCTGCAAATGCTTCTCCGCGGCCAGAACCTCCTCGGCTACAAACACTATCCCGACGACGTCGTCCGCGCCTTCGTGCAGCGCTCCGTCGCCAACGGCATCGACGTCATCCGCATCTTCGACGCCCTGAACGACCTCCGCAACCTGGAGGTCTCGGTCAGCGAAACGCTCAAGCAGAAAGCCGTCGCCCAGGTCGCCATCAGCTACACCACCAGCCCCGTGCACAGCCTCGAAGCCTACGTGAAGCTGATCAAGCAGATCGAGGCCATGGGCGCGCAGACGCTCTGCATCAAGGACATGGCCGGCGTCATGAGCCCCATCGAAGCCTATGATCTCGTCAAGGCGATCAAGGAAAACTCGAAGCTCCAGCTCCACCTCCACACCCACATGACGACGGGTCTCGGATCCATGACCTGCCTCAAGGCTGTCGAAGCCGGCGCCGACGTCATCGACACCGCCGTCTCCTGCTACTCGGGCGGCACCTCGCAGCCGTCGACGGAGACGATGGCGTATGCCCTGAAGGGTCTGGGGTACGAAGTGAACCTCGACATGGCGCGGATCAAGAAGGTCAACGACTACATGAAGCCGATCCGCGACCGCGACCTCAAGAGCGGCCTCCTGAACCCGCTCGTCATGGCCACCGACTCGGACGCGCTCAACTACCAGATCCCCGGCGGCATGCTGTCGAACCTCGTCAGCCAGCTTACCGCGCAGAAGGCGATGGACAAGTTCGAAGACGTGCTTCTGGAGACGCCCCGCGTCCGCAAGGATCTCGGCTATCCGCCCCTCGTCACGCCCATGTCGCAGATGGTCGGCGTCCAGGCGTCGAACAACGTTCTCGGCGGCGAGCGCTACAAGAACGTGTCGAAGGAAGTGAAGAGCTATATCCGCGGCGAATACGGCACGCCCCCCGGCACAATCGATCCGGAAATCGTGAAAAAGGTTCTCGGCGACGAAAAGCCGATCACCGAGCGCTACGCCGCCACCCTCGCCCCCGGCATGGAAGAGGGCAAGAAGGCGGCCGCGGCCGTCGGCGCGCGGACGGACAAGAACGTGGACGACACCCTCAGCTACATCGTCTTCCCGCAGGTCGCGGAGAAGTTCTTCGCCGAGCGCACAAAAAAGGAAGAGAACAAGGTCGCCTACAAAATTGAAAAGGTGGATTGAGTATGGATGCGACGACAGTAAGCAACGCGACGGAAGTCAGCTTCGCCGGCGCTTTGGGCACGTCGGTGCTTGGATTCGCCATCGTCTTTTTCGTCCTGATCGTCCTGATGTTCGTCATCAAGGCCATCCGCGGCATGCTGGAGCAGATGTCGGCTCCGGCCTCGGCGGCTCCGGCGGCGGCGGCGCCCGCGCCCGCCGCGGCGAAGCCGAACGCGAACATGGTTCCGGCAAAGGGTTCCCTCGGGGACATCAAGCTGTTCGAGGTCGACGACAGGACGGCCGCGATGATCATGGCGATTGTGGCAGACAAAATGGACGCGCCCCTGAACACCCTGCGCTTCCTCTCCATCCGTGAGAAGAAATAGGAGCTCATTATTATGTCGAAGTACAACGTCACCTTGAACAACAAGGTCTATGAAGTCGAAGTGGAAAAAGGCGAAGCCATCCTCGTCAACGTCGCGGACGTGCAGGTCGCCGCGCCTGTCGCCGCCGCTCCCGTCGCCGCCGCCGCGCCCGCCGCCGCTCCCGCGGCGCCCGCCGGCGCAGCCCTTTCCGGCGAAGCGATCAAGGCGCCGATGCCCGGCACGGTTCTCGCCGTGAAGGTCGCCGCGGGCGAAGCGGTGAAGAAGGATCAGGTTCTCGTCATCATGGAAGCGATGAAGATGGAAGTCGAAGTGAAGGCTCCCCGCGACGGTCAGGTCGCGCAGATCGCCACCTCCAAAGGCGCGGCTGTCGAAAACGGCACTCCCCTTCTGAGCCTGGCATAGGAGGGCGCGCATATGAATATCGGTGATACACTCGCCACTTTATGGAGCACATCCGGGTTTGTGGGACTCACCGCCCACTGGCAGAACGTGGTGATGATCATCATCGCCTGCGTTCTCCTCTACCTCGCGATCGTCAAGCAGTTCGAGCCGCTGCTCCTGGTCGGCATCGCCTTCGGCATGCTCCTCTCGAACCTGCCCTTCAACGGCATGATGCACATGGAACTGTTCCAGGGGAGACCCGAGGACATTGACTACATGAACATCCTGCACCACGGGGGGCTCCTGGACATTCTCTACATGGGGGTCAAACTGGGCATTTATCCCTGTCTGATTTTCATGGGCGTGGGCGCGATGACGGACTTCGGGCCGATGATGACGCGCCCGTCCTCGATGATTCTGGGCGCTGCGGCGCAGATGGGCGTGTACTGCGCCTTCATCCTCGCCATCCTCCTCGGCTTCAACGGCCAGGAAGCGGCCTCCATCGGCATCATCGGCGGCGCGGACGGCCCGACGGCGATCTTCCTCACGACGAAGCTCGCCCCGCATCTTCTCGGCCCCATCGCTATTGCCGCGTACTCCTACATGGCGCTCATCCCGCTCATCCAGCCGCCCATCATGCGGCTCATGACGAACGACAAGGAGCGCCGCGTCGTGATGACGCAGGAAATGCCCGTCTCCCGCACGACGAAGATCATCTTCCCGATTGC
>QMCE01001812.1_pt1 | contig 11796 bp, 6 predicted proteins | sample 1821851 | NCBI WGS metagenome assembly QMCE01 (sample SAMN09453174, study PRJNA476694) | Termite gut metagenome, whole genome shotgun sequencing project. | isolation source: worker | host: Odontotermes sp. | place: South Africa:Pretoria | collected 2016-01-28
GCAGAGCATTCAGGGCCACGTTGTGGGCGATGGTGAAAAGCCAGGTGGTGAATTTCGCGCCGGGAACATAACTCTTTCTGGCACGAAAAACCCGGAGAAAAACTTCCTGCGTCAAATCTTCCGCTTGATCTCGGTTGCCGACAAGATGCCGCAGCAGCGAAACCACCCGGCCTTGATAGCGGAGCATCAATTCCTCGAAGGCCGACGCATCGTCCCGCTGAACCGCCAGCATGAGTTTCACATCAGGATCAAGCATAGTTATAGGTCCGCAGATAAATTTGGTCCGTCGTTCGAGCTTCCTCCGTCGCGTGCCGCAGCTTCCTTCGCTTCGTTGCGCCACGTCCGATCGCTGCTCCGGGCCAAAATTTTCCAGCAGGCCAGTAATGGGGCTTCGGTCACAAACTGCGGTGCGTACAACGACCGCTGCTCGTCAGAGTCGAATTCATGCCGAAGGTCAGTATACAGCACTCCGCACAGAAACAGAACCAAGGGCTTCCTACGCAAAGCTCGTTTCGATGGATATGTACGAGATATTTTATGTCCGACGTTACAAAAAGGAGACATCGTCATTTGGGACAACTTGCCTGCCCACCGAAGTGTCGCGGCAAGGAAACTTGTCGAGGAAACCGGGGCGACCTTGCTGCCGTTGCCGCCATATAGTCCGGACCTGAATCCGATTGAATTATCGTTTTCAAAATTGAAATCAGAATTACAGAAACAAAAAATCCGCGATGTCGGCAAGCTCCAGGAGTTCTTGCTGGCATCGGGGAAACTCTTCTCGTCGGTCGAATGCGAAAATGATTTCAAATACGCCGGATATGGCCTACAATAATCCGTAAAACAAGCTAGGGCTATGATTTGGGCTCTGGAAGGGACGAAACCCAACGCAAATCCTTTTCAGCATTCCTATTGTGCCGATTTTATACTCAAGCCGTTTAGAAATCCCAGAAACGTCGTGTTGACAAGCCCCGAATCCCGCAGGGTTGAGGGGCGGCACTTCGGGAAAAACAAAACGCTATGAGTATAACAATTGCAGGGCAAATTCTCGACTTGGCTAGGAAAAAGCGACTATATCCTGATACCCCTCACTCTGGCCTTTGCGGCGGCAACGGGGCGGGGCGGAAACGCGGGCGTGTTCCAGCAACCTGAGCACTGACTGTTTCGGACGAAGCGGCGTTCACATTGTCCGACATCTTGTCCGGCCCATTATTGTTCGGCACGATGTCGGGCGTGGTCACCGCTTCACAGGGCGTGAGTCGCAAGACGGGCTTCGGCATGGAAGGTTTTAGTGCCTTGTTGGAGGTCGTCTTCGGAGCCGGCGGAGCCGATTCCAGCGGCACTATTTCCGCAACAATTTGCTCCGTGGGCACTTCTGATTCCGTTTCAGCATTCACTTCCAGTATTCCTGCAACATTTTCGTCAGGGGCCAGCGTCGGTTCCACATTTTTCGTTTCCGTTCCCAAACGCGGGGCGGGTGGGATTTCATGCGGGGCGGCCTCGATCAAGTTTTTGGCCCCTCGCCGCTGTTGATGTTTTCGTTTCGAGGGCGTTAAACCGCGCGAGTTTCCGTGCGTGCCGCCGGGCACGGCATTCTTGCCGCCATTCCGTGCCACCGGGCCAAGCCGGTCTTTCGTGATCTGGCCCGGATCAATCCAGCGACCTTGCTTGTCCAGCTCCATCGTGCCCAGACTCATGTCCAGCAGCATTCGGCTCGTTTGATAATTTACCCAGGCGTCGATGAAACTATTCTGCGTGCTGGACATTCTCGCCAGCGAATCAATCACACGAGTCGCCGTGTTGGAATCAATGGGCGTGCCCCGCTCCGCCGGTTTAATCAAATTCAACTGAGCCACGTCCACCTGCTTGGCGGCGATGAGAATCGCGTTGCGGCGGATTTCAAAATCAACTTGCGTGAGCCGCAATTCTCGGAGCAAATTTCGTAGCTCGGCGTCCACGGAATCAACATAAGTGTAATAGTCCCGCCGGGCCGCCTGATACGCGATTTGCGAGCGGCGGTAGTCCATCATCTCGGTGTGACGAGTCAGCGGCGAGTCCCACTCCAGACCAACACGCAGTCGGCTGTCATCATTATCGAAACGCACGCCGCGTTGATCGATGGTTCCGATTTCGCCTTCGACCCGGACATTCAAATCGCCCTTGAGTTTGTTGGCCGCGATTTCAATTTGCCGCCACGAATCCACGAGGGCCGCTCGGCGATTCATCCAGTCCAAGCGGTTTTCCTCGGCCATTTTCAGCGCGTCCGTTTCGGAAAGGGAAGTCGGCAGCAAATTGACGGCGTCCAGCCGCGTCTTGACCTGCGCGATCGACAGCGTGGCCACCTCGTTTTGGAATTCTGTCAGCAAATCATGCAGCCAGTCTCGATATTTGTCCTCCTGACGGAGTTCTTCAATAATCAACTTGGCGTCCACTTGTTGAGCGTCCATCGGCTCGCCGCTTGTTTTTTCCGCGACGACCACCGTATTCGTGCCTTTCGGCGTCAGAGCGGTTGATGTGCTGGTGGCGGCGTCAAACGAGATGGAATTTTCCGCCTGCGTTTGCCGTTCGTTTTCCACCAATTTTTTCAGCGACTCCAATTCCTGTTGCGCTTTCCTGATTTCCTCCTGCTTCGCCGCCATGTCCACGGGCAACGCCGGAATGCCCGCCTGCCCGTCGTCGATCAAACGCAGCACTCTCATGGCTTTGAGAACGTCCGCCGGCAACGTGTCGAGGAAGGTGTCGGCCTCGATCATGGGGCGCAATTCCGTCTCGCCGGTCGCCAGCGTCCACTGCAACAGATAAAAAACCGCTTCGAGTCTGGCGTAGTTGGCGGGCACTTCCACTTCTCGCAGTGTTTGAATGCGTTTTGCGAAAATATCAGCATCGTAAATGGCCGATTCGATGCGTTCGCCCTGCCGAATTTGCTCGGCCAGCCCCGCTTCCAGCGCACGCAGGCCCGCGACACGCTCCGGGACGGCTTTTTCCAGCGTGACGAGATCGTTGTCCAAAATGTTGATCTCGCTTTGCGTGCGTTTGATGATGTTTTCGATCCGAACCGGGAAATCATTCGGCAACGGCTGGTCTTTTTTCCGCATGTCGCTCAGCAGCAAGCCAATATCTTCTTGCAGCACCGTGATGGTCGGCGACATGAGTTGAAACTGCTCCATGACCGGATCGTTGATTTCCACTTTCAAATCCGGCGGCAAGCCCAGCGAACGCAGATACGTTTCGACGTTGTCCTGATAGCTTTTAATCTGCGTGAGCAACAGGCTTTCGCTGTCGAACAAGCCTTGCCGGGTTTGTTCTACTTGGAAAACGTCCTCAATCTGGTTCGCCGCGAACAATTCTTCCAGCCGGCGAAGGTTCTCTTCAAGGCCGATGATGTTTTGCCGCGTATTTTGAATGCGTATCTGATGAGCCAAGAGACCATAATAACCGCCGCCTAAACTGGGAAGACTGATACTAATCCCGCCCGATGGAGCGGCTTGGCTGCCCGTGCCGGTGACAATTTGCGTATAAAATCCCTGTTGAAAATAGACCATTTGGCGAATGGAGGCCAGAAAATCGCGTTCCGCCTGCGTCAAATTCTCCAACACGACTTTTCTTCCGGCGGCTCGCAAAATCGGCTGCACGAATCCGACATTGAAAATGGAATCCGCGTACCAAGAGTTTTGGCCATTGAAAGTCCACGTAATCGAGTTGGCCAGTCCCACGACCATTTCGCCGCCGGTGGCGAACAATTTTTGCGCCGCAATGTCCGCATCGTTGACCAAACTTGTGTCACCGCCGCGCAATCTTCCGTTGGCCGTGTAGAATAAGGAATCGCCGCCGTAAAATTGCGTGTCAAGCCGAAAACGCTCCTGCGACACGCTCGCCGCCGACAGGTACAAATTCTCCAAGGCCGACTGATATTCCGGCGAATGCAACAATGCCAGTTCCACCGCCCCATCCATGTTCAGCGGCACAGCCCCATTTTCGTTGTACAACAGATGCTGCCGCCAGCACGGATTCTCCACGAATCTCGTCCTGCCGTTGTCATGCCAGTGTTTGGAGCCTTTCATGCCGCCCACCTTGTGCATTTTCACGTGGGCCGAAGCGTCGTCCGAGGGCATGGGTTCTTTGTCGGGATTGTGCCGGTCATACATCCGCGATTTCGGATTCACGTCGATCCGGTAATCGTCGAGTTTCCATCGGCAATCCCGTGTTCCGCCGCTTTCCATCAGCGAATAGACCTCTTTGTCGGCCTTGACGCGGTAATGCTGGCGGCTGCAACCGGCCAGAAGCAGCGAGGCAGACAGCATCAGAATTGCGAGGAGGAAAGAGGGAGCAGTGAGCAGGGAACAGGTTGGAATATACCCTATGCGTTTTGCTGTATTCTGGAAATTCTGGAAATACTGTCCCGAAAACCACCCCTCAACCCTACGGGATTCGGGGCTTGTCGATTCGACGAAACCGGGATTTTCAAGCGGCTTGGGTATACTCAATACGGCACGCCCAACAGCACACCCAAAAAACTGTTCCCTGTTTCCTGTTTCCTGTCTCCTCAACCCCAGTGTGTCAATTTGCGCATGATCGCTAGAATATGCGGATGCGATATGCCTCTTTTGTCGAAAGCTCATCTTTTGTATCACTTTTTGAACGTGCAATGCCGACACTTACTGAAAATAAGCAAAAAATCTGCGGAAAAAGAAGAAAAACTTCCCTGTCCTCAGACGTATCGGATGTTAAAATAGCGCGACTTTACCGATTGTTCCGGTAATACGGATTTTTTGGGTTATTTTGCGCGCCGACGTTGTTTTCTGTGAGTTTGACCGCTAGCGGCCAAACTCACGCTGTGCGATAATGTGCTTTGCATGGACGAAGCGCATACGGTATACCGCTGACGAATCATAGATCATGAATATCTGGAATAAAGTTTTTCTCGGGCTGATTTTCCTGCTCACCATTGGGGCCATCGTTTTCGCCGCGCAGGAGTGGAAAATTCGCGGCGCGGGCCTGAAAGCGGTTGCGTCGCTGGAAAAACAGCAGGCGGACACCGTGAAACAGATGGAACAAATCCGGTTGGGCACGGCTCCCACCAAAGTCCCAACGGAGAAAACCTTCGCGGAGATGGGCTTGGAGGAAAGCCGCCTCAAACTCTTGGAACTCCTGTTTGACCGCAAAAAGGCGTGGTTCGGCTGCGTTCCCGGCACGATCAAGCCCGAAGGAAAAACGCTCACGCCGGAACAACTCGGCGGCAACAGTCCGGCCACGCCCAGCGAACAACTCAACCCGGTTGTGCTGCTCGAAGCGACTGTCACGATCACAGGTCCACTCGTTCCCGCCGCAGGCGATGCCGGAGCAACGGCCGTGGTTCCGCCGGACGACCTCTCCGGTGTGGTGTACGTGTTCGACGAAGGGCAGGCCGTTTCTGAAAATAAAACGGATGCCGATGTGGCAGACGGCACAACCCAGAATCCATCGGGCGTGAAAGTCGGCGGTTCCTTCTTGGGCATTTTTACGGTGGACAGCGTTCCTGAGCCGACGGGCGAGGGTTATCAAGTCACGCTCGTTTCGGCCAACGAACTGAATGAGGCCGAAGAGCAGCGTATTCAAGAATCTGCGGAGAAATCCACCTGGGCCATTTATGCCACGATGCCTCTGGATCGCTACGAAGGCGTTTTTGACCGTATGACCCCGGAACAGGCTGCGGCATGGCTCCCGGAAGAGCTGCGTGAGCGGTTGATGAATGCGGAACGAACGCCCCAAGATTTCGATGTGCTTTTGACACGGCTTTTTCAGGGGCGAGTCATGCTGCAACAGGAGATTGACAGCTCGAAAAAAGCGATTGACGCTTTGAGTGCTTCGCTGGAAAAGGCGGCGCAGGAAGATGAAAAACTCCGGGCAGACATCGAATTCGAGAAAAAACGCATTGCCGCCATGAATGCTCAGCGGGAAGCGTTGCAAAAAATGGTCGCGGAATATGATGTGTCGATCAAGCAATTGCAGGACGACATTGCCAAGACACAACGTGCGAACGAAAATCTGGCCGCCGGAATTGCCGACGCTCAGCTCCGCGTTTTGAAGCAGATCGAAGACAAGGCCGCCCAAGCCGCGATTGAGCAAACGATTGAATAAGCCCCAGCCCAAGCCCGGAACGCACGGACTGCGTTATTCAACTTGTTGGCACGGCTTGCACAAGGTCTTCTGTGTACGAAAACTCGATGCGATGGCCCGGCGGAACCACGAGGAAATCGTTGTCCCAAGGGCCGTCCAACAGGCGGCGTAAAATGGAAAGATCGCCGTCGAGCTTCTCATAGTGCCAGCCGCGCTCGGCGGCCTGCCGCTGCGCGTGGCGTGCGTGCCAGTCGTCGGGTTCCAATCCGGTCTCGATAAACGCCAGTTTGGAATAATGCGTCATGCCGGTCAACTGATCCCACAAATACCGGCCATTCTCTTCGCCGTAACGCTGAATCATTTGCTCTAACGACATATCCTTGGCCAGATTCGACGCCGAATTCTCCGGCGATGGCGTACTGGGAAAGAGTGTGCTCGGAAAGGCTTGGGAAAGATGCTCGCCGCGTTCGATCCAGCCCGTGGTTTTGAAATACGTGCCCGGATTGGCGAAGAAATAGTTGTTGTATTTCTTGCGATCCCCCAGAAAAAGCGTGATGCAATCGTGGGCACGCGGGATGACCAGAGGAATGGCTCGCGCTTCCAAGCCCACCACTCCGCCGCTGCACAAAGCGTAGCCCAGCAGAATGGCGTCGTATTCGTTTTCATCAACCCTTTCCAGAGCTTGACGAATCCGGCCGGACATGCCGAGCCGACCGATGTCGTGCAAGCCTTTTGGCAGGAACTCGACATCAATTCGATTTTTTGACGTCGCCATGAGCGCACAAAACTCTCGGAAAAGAATTTCGCACGCAACGAGTTTCAGACGCCGTGGGGCGTCTGAAAAATATTGCCGGTGTTCTATCACAGAATCAATCATTCATTCCGCCGGTGACGTGGCGGGCTTGCGTGGTCGGAACAGTTCGCTGGTTTGACCGTTGGAAATGGTTCGAGGTGCGTCGGAATACAGGCCCGACACCGTGCCCGTCGAGATTCTGCCGGCGCGGTCTTTCAAGCCAACGCGGGCCGCCGAATTATGGCCTTGGTACAACGGGGACACCGTACCCGTCGAAAGCCGTGCCCCGGTCGGCTCAATACGCAGGTCGCTTTCCGTCGTCAAATGACCAAAGCCTCGGATGGGCGTGACATTTTTCCAGCCCATACGGGAGAGGAAATCACGCAGCCCGATAATCTGAACCGAATACTCCCGGGCTGTTCGCACCATTTCGTTTTGCGTTTCAATCGTCTTCTGGTCGTCCGTGTTGTCCTGAACGTCCAAATCGCCAATCACCAAAAAAGTCGTGTCGCGGGTAATCGCCCCTTCCAACGTGCCCCGCACATTCGTATCCTCGCTGTCATTGATATAGGCGTCGACCACACCGCCGTTGGCCTTAATCAGCCGCATCAGCTCTTCCAAATCGCTTTGTCTGTTACCGCCGTCACGCTTACCGACGCCGGGTATCCGAATGCCGGCTCCCAAGGCGAAATGCTGCGTTTGGCCCGGTTTCCACACCGGCGTATAAACGACATCACCGGCCACCACCGGATCGGTCAGCAGGTCGTCGAGAATTCGGGCTTCCGCTCGGTGCGGACCGAGAATGCGGGTGATTTCCACGCTCGCTTTGCTGGCATTGAGCGATTGTTCCCGTTTGCAAACCTCGCAGATGACCGACGCCTGCTCCTCGCCGCTGACACCGTAAGAAATCCCGGTGATGGACGGCGGATAAACGCTGAACGTCATGCGCGTCATCAAACCGTCGTCGCTGCCCAGATTGATCGTCACAAGTCCCGACTGCTGGCTTACCGACAGAATTTTTCCATCAGGCCGGTCAAAATTGGTGCGGCGCAGTTCGCCCAGCACGCCCGTCAACTCATCGTTGACCGACTTGATCTGGTCCGCGCGGCTTGTCGCCGCTTGCGCTTTCTCCGTGGCGCTGCGAATTTGGGCCAGCGCCTCGTCTTCGCCCTTGCGTTTTGCGGCCTCTAAAGCGGCGAATTTTTCCTGATTCGCCGCACTGGTATCTTGGAAATCCTTTCGAGCCGCCACGAGATCGTCCACCGCTTTTTGTTTGGATTCCTCCGTCTGCTGCACCACGGTGTCGTAGAGCGTCTTCAAATTCGCATAATTGGCTCGCTGCTCTTCCAGCGTGTTCTGCGATTTGGCATGCTCTTCATTCTTGCGGGCCAATGCGTCGCTGACATTGTTCAGAGCCGTCCTATAGTTTTGCGCGACCCCATTCGGCGCGCTGGCCACCTTCATCGCCTTATCAAATTCTTTTTTGATGTCGTCCATGGACGTGTCGTCCTGATGACCGATGAGCTGCTTAAGCGTCAGAACCTGCTGCGTCAAATCTCGCTTCTCGTTTTCGAGCTTGGCGGCGTTATCCACGGCGGTTTTCCGCGCCGATTCCCGCTCTTCGCTGCCGCGTCCCATGAGAATAAGCCCTACCGAAAGCCCGATGATAATCAGGACAAACACGATGGCCGTGATCTGTAAATACTTTTCGTTTTTCATCTTTTAGTAGCTCCGACGAGAAAGCACAAAGAATGGTTTTATGTTTTCCTAACAACTTCCCTATTTCATCACCGAGGAGCGGCAAATTCAAGCAAAAATAACGCCGCTTGCGCTGTTTGCACTCAAACCGTTTGACAATCCTCGACACGTCATGTTGACATGCCACGAATCCCACAGGGTTGAGGGGCGGTGCACTGGGAAAAACAAAACGCATAGGGCATATCGGTTTTGTCGTCCAAGAAACCAAACAGAGATCGGCCATGACAGCAAAAAGTGCCGAAAACAGGTAATGGTTGTATCGGTTATAGAAAAAATTCCTCTGACGAGCTGCGGTCTGTGGCTGCGATCATACCACAGGCCAGCTCATCATGCCACACGAATGGCATTGACCTTGCCCGTTTCGCGTAGTTTTCAAGTTTTCCTGAATTTTTGTCTGGTCGATTTCCTTTGTCTCGTGTTTGACGCAAACGTTTCGCGTCTGCTTTCAATACGCCGGATATGGCCGCTCGGATGAAAAATTTCCGTGAAACCAAAAATCGGCGCGGACATTCCATGATAAACTTTTCCTTCGTATTGACAGAAGATAGGGGCGTACTTTACAATGAATGCCGTGGCGGGAAATAGTCCTTTCTTTGTTAGCGACATTCAATCGATTAGAACCCAATACCGTGCCTCAAGTCGAGCACAACGCTCTCGGACTTGTGGTTTCGTTTGGTTGTTGTGGTGTTCGGTTTCCCATTTTATCCCTCTCGGAAGAAGGAGTATTGTTATGTTGACAGAACGAAAACAAAGTGGATTGCGACAATTTCAGCTTGCCGGCATCGCGTTGGCGGTGCTCGCAGTGGGTTTTGTGACATCTTCGGTGCAGGCCATGACCGGCGGTTGGTCGGCGTATCAGGCAGTCACACCGGAAGATCAGGCTGTTTTAGACCAAGGTTTGGGTGGTGCACTGGGGGTGTCCTACGAGCCGTTGTGTGTTTCCAAGCAAATTGTGGCGGGAACGAATTATCGATTCTTTTGTATCGCCACCGGAGCAACGTATCCTCCAACCGAGAAGAATGCTTTTATCGACGTGTTTGTCGATCTTAACAGAAAGGCCTCCAAGGCACACATCACAGAAATTCCACACGAACAGTTGCCTGGTGGGTATTCTATTTTCAAGCCGATGGAAAAAGAAGATACCGAAGCTTTTGCGCAGGCAATGAAAGGGCTGGTTGGGGCGAAATACGTTCCCTTTGCCGTTTCAACGCAGGTGGTAAATGGCCTCAATCGAAAATTTCTTTGCGGGATGCAGGGTATGCATCTCAATGCGGGACGAAGGAACGCCTTCGTTTTTACCTTTTCCGCACCCGGCAGACCTGCCATACCGAAGCAGATTTTCGACATTGAATCAGGCCGCCTGCCCCAAATTCTCATGCATAAAAATGCTTCTATTGAAAAAACCTCTGAAATGTTGACTGTTGCTGGCGTTGGTGCTATTGCTGGTGCTTGGAGTGGTTATAAGCCGTTGAATGCCGATTCCATTGAGGCGAACGAAGCCCAAAAGATTTTCGCGCAAACCGGAGCTTTCTACGAAAATTATGTGCTGCTTTGCTATGCAACGCAGGTCGTTGCGGGCACGAATTATCGTTTCTTCTGCTTGCCCAAAGAGGGTACAGCGAATAATATCGTTGTCCAAACACATGTTAACCTCGAAGGGGCTGTCGAGATTCAGGGGCTGTACCAAGCCGAAGTCGATTTATTGCTGATTCCTGCGAATCAGTAGTTAGACTACCAAGGGAATTTTTCTACCTAATCCGGTAGAGGCAACAAATCCTATACAAAGCGAGCCGGGGGTGAAGTCCCCGGAGAGAGTCAGCGACGAACTGCACGGTATATTTCGTCAGTATGGAGGCACTGCGGTCATCGACCGCAGCTCGTCCAAGGAATTTTCAGTGTGCTGCTTTTATGAAACTCTGTATCCAACCCTGCTCCGCGCTCTCGCTTAGATGAGGCATTGTTCGGAGCTAAAATCTTAAAGGGGATATTCCCCGCCCTCATCATCGACGCATCTCCGATGGAAAGCGGACAAGGTTCGTTTGTGCGCTGGAGGAACGTCGATGGGATGGAGCTTCTAGGTTATTAGGTCACGACAATGCTGTTGTGGTCTTTCTTGATTACCCTTAACACCGGACAGAGCTTCGTCATTCCCGCGTAGGCGGGAATCTAGAGAACCGATGTTGTTGATTTATTGCACACTTAATTAAATGTGCAATAAACCCAACAATCTTCTTTCTAGGCCCCCGCCTGCGCGGGGGTGACGGAATTGGCGTTTCAGTTGACCGGTCTCACACTTTATCCCAAGGAATAAAATATGTATCGAAAAACAAACAATTCCATAACAAACCAACTCTGCATCTTCGCCTTGCCCATGTTGCTGGCCAACATTCTGCAATCCTGTTACATGATGGCGGACATGGCCATGGTGGGACAATTTGTCGGGCGGGAAGCATTGGCCGCCGTCAGCAACACGGCCATGATCTGTTTTATCAGCAATTCCATCTGCATCGGCTTTACGGTAGGTGGCAACGTGCTGGTGGCGAAATTTCGCGGCGCAAACGATTCCGTGGCACAACGAAACGCCATCCGAACGCTGTTCGCCCTGTCCCTACTGGGCGGCGTTCTGCTGACACTTATCAATTACGCCCTCTACGTGCCCGTGCTGCGGCTGATGAATACGCCCGACGAGGCCATGCCGTTTGCCATGCAGTACATGAGCGTGATTTGTGCCGGAAACCTTTTCGTGTTCGGTTACAACGCCGTCTGCTCCGTCATGCGTGGGCTGGGCGATTCTCGCCGCCCCCTGTATTTCGTGGTCGTTGCGGCGGCGGTCAATATCGTGCTGGATTACGTCTTTCTGGCCATTTTTCACTGGGGCGTTGCGGGGGCGGCCCTCGCCACGGTGCTGGCCCAGGCGGCATCGTGCTTCGCGGCCTTGTGGTCACTGGCAAGACAGGGATGGAAAGACGCGAATTTTGTCTTTCATTTTGACAGACATTGCCTAGTCATGGACCCGGCCATTCGTGCATCGCTGCTCAGACTGGGCTTGCCGACGGCTTTTCGTTCGGCGGCTCTCAATCTCAGTTATCTGATTGTCACGGCACTTTTCAACAACTACGGCACGGCCGCGGCGGCCGCCGCCGGAATCGGCC
>QMCE01001813.1_pt1 | contig 11793 bp, 7 predicted proteins | sample 1821851 | NCBI WGS metagenome assembly QMCE01 (sample SAMN09453174, study PRJNA476694) | Termite gut metagenome, whole genome shotgun sequencing project. | isolation source: worker | host: Odontotermes sp. | place: South Africa:Pretoria | collected 2016-01-28
GAAAACAGGATGTTATCATGGTATCGATATTCCAATTCTTCCGTAACCATTCCGTTGTTTCCTCTGTCCACACGAAATATATTGTTGCGCAGATACGGTTCTTCACGATGAAAAAGCGAACGTGATGTATCAATGAAGCGAAGTGTCGGAATGCCTACTCCTATCGGATTTTCGTAGAAGTAGTACACTTCTCCTCGATTGAGCGATCCGCCTTCCTTTTTCACGATAGATTCATCTTCAAGACTGTCGGTAAGTGCCGTTGTGTCTGATTCAAGCGTATGGGCATTTTCATCGACCAAGTGCATTTGTGCGAAAGAAGTTAGCGAAAAGAACAGCGCACAAGCGAGTATTGACAAGCGTTTCCCGATGCTTTGCAAAATTTGAGTTGTGGCACCTTTCTTCTGCATCACGTAGTTTTTCGACTGCTCACAAGCGAGTAAATATGCGGCATTGCGAGATTCCACAGATTTCAAAATCGGCACTAATTCTTCGGATGATGAAATACTTTTTGCCACATTCAATTCCACCAAATCACGCGCCTCTTGAAATTTGGAATAATTCGTTCCAAACACAATCGGCATACCGAATACCGCAGCTTCCAAGATATTGTGTATTCCGCTTTTCTGGAATCCTCCGCCAATGTATGCAATGTCGGCATACGAATACAACTGCGAAAGAAATCCGATTTGGTCAACAATCATCACTTGAATATCGGAAACATTCGCTCCTTCTGCCTTTGAATATCGTAATGACGGTTGCGATAGGAGTTGCTCTAAACTTTGCAAATGTGCTTCATCAATTTCGTGTGGAACAAATAAAAATTTGAAATTCGGAAATTCGGAAATAATTTCGCAAATCTTTTTCTCATCGGAAATCCACGAACTTCCGACAATACATAATTTTTTATTTCCCTTAAAAGATTCGATAATCGGAAATGTTTTTTTGTTTTGCAGAATCTCTGAAACACGGTCGAAACGGGTATCTCCGGCAAGGCTCACATTTTGAAATCCGATGGAATGGAGCAATTTTTCACTCTCTTTGTTTTGTACAAAAAAATGTTCAACACCGCTCAATTGCTTGCGAAACCAAAAACCGTAGGATTTGAAAAAGTATTGTTTCGGGCGAAAAATTGCCGAAACAAAAAACGTCCGAACGCCTTGTTTTTTCAGTGTATTTAGATAATTATACCAAAACTCGTATTTAATAAAAACGGCTATTTGAGGTTTAACGATTTGAATTAATTTACGTGCATTGCGAGGAGTATCTAAGGGGAGATACACGATACAATCCGCTTGTGCGTAGGATTTCCGAATTTCATATCCCGAAGGAGAAAAAAAAGTGAGTAAAATTTTCCACTCCGGATTTTGTTTGCGGAAGTTTTCGAGGATCGGACGTCCTTGCTCAAACTCTCCGAGTGATGCTGCGTGAAACCAAATCACAGGTTGTGTGTTCCGTTCAAAAACGGCACGAAGTTTTGCGAAACTCTCCGAACGACCACGCACCCAAGCGCGTGCTTTCTCATCTTTGAAAGCCCACAATTTCGCAACAACAGCATACAGCCAAAGGGATATGGAATACAGAGCACGCATTTATTTTGAATCGGATTCGGGGTTTAATTGAAATCGGATATATTTAATTTTCTTTCCCATTTCAAGCCACATTTGTTCATAGAATGTTTGGATTTCCATCACTTCCAAATGTGGATTTCCTTGTTTATACAAATCGTCGGAATGCAGCAACAGTCGATGATTTCCCTCTTTGATGATGTCTAAGGTGTATTCATACAACATGGTGTCATCCGTTTTGAGATGAATAATTCCGTCTGAAGCAAGCATTGTTTTGTAGTTCTCCAAAAAGCGCGGACACGTAAGACGTTTGTTCTCTTTTTTCGGTTGCGGATCGGGAAACGTAATCCAAATTTCGTTCACTTCATTCGGAGCAAAAAACAGGTTGATGTTGTGAATGCGTGTGCGTAGAAAGGCAACGTTTTTCAAGTTCTTTTCGTTGGAACGCTTGAGTCCACGCCATATACGCGCACCTTTGATATCCACACCGACAAAATTCTTGTCGGGATATTTTTCGCCCAATCCCACCGTATATTCTCCTTTCCCGCATCCCAACTCCAAAACAATCGGATGAGTGTTGTGAAAAAACTCTTCACGCCACTTTCCTCTCATCGGAAAGCCTTGCGCAACAACGTCTTCATAGAGCGGTTGAAAAAGATTGGGAAACGTTTCGTTTTCCGCAAACTTCGCTAATTTACCTTTCCCCATTATTTTGTGTAGATCCAGCAACCAATGTCGTGGGTTGAACGGATTTCTTCTTTATAGTTCAGTGCTTTTTCCATACTGTCGAAAGCATCTAAAATCACATAATACAATTCTTTTTGCTCATCAAAAAGGATGTTTGCAGGAAAGCCTTTACCTTTCATTTGCTTTTGGAATTTATCCGCATTGTTGCGAACAGCAAACGAACCTCCCACAACTTTGTATTTCAAAATCGCAGGTTTTTTATTTGTAGGGTTTGCGATCACTTCGGATTTAGATTTTACCGTTGGTTCGGGAATGCAAAGTTGCTCGTCTGTTTCCTCTGTTTTTACAGGTGTTTCCTCCATTCCGGAAAGTGTATCTTCATCTACAAAATCCACTTCCAAAACTTCAGTCGGTTCCACAACGATCAGTTCTGCCTCCGGTTTTGCACTTGAACGGTTTTTCAAACTATCTATCCAAAATGCAAACGACGGATTGGCTTTGTATGCTACAACTCCTGCTCCGGTTAGGACAACCAGCGTTGCTGCAACAATCAGAACGACAAGCCAAACATTCGATTTCTGCGTGTTTGAAGATTCGCATGTGGCAATAAAATCGGGTTTATCCAATGTTTCTTGAACATTATCCAAACCGTATTCCGATGATGGCGTTTCCAACATTCCGTTTGGGGTTGGGGTTGGGGGCGGGGGCGGGTTTAGGGTCGGATCCGGAGTGAATACAACCGCATCTTTTTTGATTTCAAAAGTTCCCAAGTCGGGGATTTTCGCCACTTTCGTAGTTTTCAAACCTTCCAAAATAACGGCTACCCATTTTTCAAGAGCATCCAGTGCTTCGAGTTCGGTGAGATTTTCTTCATAGCCCAGAAAATTCACAAAAGCATTGCTTCGAGGCGTTTTTTCCTCAAACAAAATCACCGAAGAGCCCGTTGGAAGAGCTTGTCCGTTTGTGTCGGTAAGAGAATTGTAGAACACTCCCAATCCGGGAATTGCAGCCTCATTTTGCTGTTCTGCAAAGAATTTTTTTAGGTTATAAACAATGTCCATAGTGCTTATGTTTTTCAATTATTAAAATAACCCATTGATCTGGGCATCAATTTTTTCAATGATTTCTCCGAGGTCTTCGGGATTTTCCGAAAATTCGAGTTCGTTCACATCTATAACGAGAAGTTTTCCTTTATAGCCTTCGATCCACGATTCGTAGCGTTCGTTGAGTGCGCTGAGATAATCCAAGCGGATAGAGCTTTCGTATTCACGTCCGCGTTTTTGGATTTGTCGAACGAGCGTAGGCACATCGGCTTTCAGGTAGATGAGCAGGTCGGGCATTTGCACGAACGAGTTCATCAGTTCGAAGAGCGATGAATAGTTTTCATAGTCACGCAAGGTCATCAGCCCCATAGCGTGCAGGTTTGGAGCAAAAATGTAGGCATCTTCGTAGATGGTGCGGTCTTGTATGACATTCTTGCCTTTCTTGCGAATTTCGATGATTTGACGGAAACGGCTGTTCAAAAAATAAACTTGTAAATTGAACGACCAACGGCGCATATCTTCGTAGAAACTACTCAGATAAGGATTAGCGTCAACATCCTCGTAGATTGCTTTCCACTTGTAATGTTTGGACAGCAACCCTGTTAAGGTCGTTTTGCCCGATCCGATATTACCTGCCACAGCGATGTGCATAACTTGTCTTTTTAATTAAACCTATTAAAAGTGCAAAGATACGAAAAAAAAAGCAATTTATCAAAGAAAAATGTTGTTTTTAGCGATTTTTTATTAAAAGGTACCGGTAAACAATACTCCAAAAAAACGAAACACCTTGCATTTCGTTTTTTTTTCGTATCTTTGCAGAATAAAAGTGCGTGCATATCTTTTTTTTCTGTAAATGACGTTTGACCTCACATCTCAGTTCAGTCCTACGGGAGATCAGCCGGAAGCTATCAAAGAGCTTGTTGCAGGCGTGGAACGTGGCGACAAAGCACAGGTTCTGCTGGGCGTTACAGGCTCCGGAAAAACGTTCACGGTGGCGAACGTGATTGCTCAAACATCACGTCCTACCTTGATTTTAAGCCATAACAAAACCTTGGCAGCACAACTTTACAGCGAGTTCAAACAGTTTTTCCCAAACAATGCCGTAGAGTATTTCGTTTCATACTACGACTATTATCAGCCGGAAGCATACATTCCAAGCACGAATACCTATATCGAAAAAGACTTGGACATCAACGAAGAAATCGACCGTTTGCGTTTGAGCGCAACCTCGTCCTTACTTTCCGGAAGACGTGATATTATCGTTGTTTCGTCGGTTTCGTGTATCTATGGAATGGGAAATCCGAAAGATTTTGCATCGAACGTGATTGTGTTGGAAAAAGGTCAACGCTTGTCGATGAAACAGGTGATGCACGCTCTCGTGAATGCCCTGTATTCACGGCACGAATTGGAGTTCAAGCGTGGAAACTTCCGTGTGAAAGGCGATACACTCGACGTTTATCCTGCGTATGCTGACTACGCTTATCGCATCATTTTCTTCGACGATGAAATTGAATCGCTCGAAACCATTTATCCCGACAACGGACAACGCATTGAAACCAAAGATCAAATCACGATTTTCCCCGCAACGCTGTTTACCACCGACCAAACACGTATGCAGGACGCCATCAAAAACATACAGTTGGACTTGGGACGACAAATCGAGTATTTTCAAGAAATCGGCAAACCTTTGGAGGCAAAACGTTTGGAAGACCGTGTAACGTATGATGTGGAGATGATGAAGGAACTCGGCTATTGTAGCGGGATAGAGAACTATTCGCGCTATTTGGATGGTCGTGAGTCCGGCTCTCGTCCGTTTTGTTTGCTGGACTATTTTCCGAAAGATTTTTTATTGGTTGTAGATGAAAGCCACGTAACGGTTTCGCAGATTCACGCAATGTATGGAGGCGATCGCAGCCGCAAGCAAAACCTTGTGGAATACGGCTTTCGACTTCCTGCGGCAATGGATAATCGTCCGTTGAAATACGAGGAATTTGAGAAATTGATCAACCAAACGATCTACGTAAGTGCGACACCTGCCGACTTTGAATTGAAAGAGGCAGGCGGTGTTGTGGTGGAACAATTGATTCGTCCAACAGGCTTGCTTGACCCGATTATCGAGGTTCGCCCAAGTCAAAATCAAGTGGACGATTTGTTGGATGAAATCGAAAAAGTTACGGCAAAAGGTTGCCGAACGCTCGTAACCACGCTTACCAAGCGACAAGCGGAAGAGTTGACGAAATACTTGCTCAATTTGGGTGTAAAAACTCGTTATATCCATTCCGATGTGGACACGCTGGAACGTGTGGAAATCCTGCAAGATTTGCGTGCAGGGTCGTTCGACGTTTTGGTTGGCGTGAACCTTTTGCGTGAAGGTTTGGATTTGCCGGAAGTTGCTTTGGTAGCGATTCTCGATGCAGACAAAGAAGGTTTTTTGCGCAGTACACGCTCCCTCACGCAAACTGCCGGTAGAGCAGCACGTAACGTGGATAGTTTGGTTATTATGTACGCCGATAAAATCACAAATTCCATGCGTCAAACCATTGAAGAAACCAATCGTCGGCGTGAAAAACAAATCGCTTATAATATCCAAAACAACATAACACCCACACAAATCGTGAAATCGCTGGATTCAAGTCTTGCGAGAACCAAGCCTGCTGCGAACTATTACGTGGAGAGCGAAACGTTGAATGTGGCTGCAGATCCCGTATTCCAATATATGACGAAAGATCAATTGAAGAAAACCATACAAAACACACGCGGACAAATGGAAGCAGCTGTGAAAGAATTAGATTTTATGGAGGCTGCAAGGTTGCGCGATGAAATTATCGAATTGGAAAAAAGATTATAAAAACAATATATAAAAACAAACAAAACTGAAATATCATGAAAATTAAATCATCCACAATCCTCATCATTTTGGTATCCGGATTTATCGTTTACAGTGTTGTAAACCGCATTTGGCTTGAAGACTGGCGTATGCGCAGAGCCGAAGAAAAAGCGTTGAAGACCAATCCCACCACGCAAGCAGCCGGACGAGGAGGCAGTGTTTTGGTGGATTACATTGTTGTTAAGCCCGAAAATTTCGATGACTTAGTCGTTACCACAGGAACACTTGAAGCAAACGAAGAAGTTGATTTACGTAGCGAGGCAAGCGGAAAAGTAACCGAAATCAATTTTTCCGAAGGTTCGCGTGTGAAAGAAGGTACATTGCTCGTGAAAATCAACGATAAAGAGTTGTTGGCACAATATGACCGTGCGGTGCATAGACAAAAATTAGCCGAAGACCGAGAACGTCGTCAAAATATCCTTTTACAGAAAGATGCAATCAGTCAGGAAGAATACGAAACTGCACTCACAGAGTTAAACTCACTCAAAGCCGAAACCGACCTTATCAACGCACAGATCGAACATACGGAAATCCGTGCTCCTTTTGATGGAGTGGTGGGCTTGCGTTCGGTTTCTCCGGGAGAATATATATCTCCGCAAATAACTGTTGCTAAGTTGATTAACAACAATCCGATCAAACTAAATTTTTCCGTTTCCGAAAAATATTTTGGTATCGTGAAACCCAATAGTCACGTGCATTTCAAGATTGATGGCGATAATCGTTTGTATGAGGCAACCGTATATGCCATTGAACCTAAAATCGACCTTGCCACACGTACGATTCAGATGCGTGCGAAAGCACCGAACGTTGATGGTAAACTGTTCCCCGGAACGTCTGCACGTGTGCAGTTTGCTATGACACCCTTGCACAATGCCATTATGGTTCCTGCGGAAGCCTTGCTATCAGAGGCATCCGGACAAAAAGCATTCGTCTATAAAAACGGAGTGGCGAAGCAAAGAGCTTTGGAAATTGGCGCACGCACAGATACCAAAGTGCAAGTGTTGAAAGGACTTCGAGTTGGCGACACGCTGATTACTTCGGGCATCCTGCAAATTCGTGAGGATGTGGCAGTAAAACTAAATAATTAAAAAAAACGTAAGGGTACAATTTTTTGTTTCCTAATCAATTAAATATAAAATTATGAGCCTTTCATCAATAAGTATCCGTCGTCCGGTTTTGTCCATCGTAATGTCGTTGGTCATTATCATTTTCGGATTTGTCGGATTCAATTATCTGGGTATTCGTGAATTTCCGAACGTGGAACCTCCCGTAGTGAATGTTTCCACAAGTTATACAGGTGCTAATGCAGACGTTATCGAATCGCAAATTACCGAGCGTTTGGAGGAATCCATCAACGGTATTGCAGGTATCCGCACGCTGATGTCGAGCAGTCGCGACGGTTCGAGTTCCATTTCTGTGGAATTTGAATTGGGTGTGGATATGGAAGCAGCTGCCAATGACGTGCGCGACCGTGTGTCCCGTGCCTTGTATATGTTGCCTCCCGACATCAATACGCCGGTTGTTGCCAAAGCCGATGCGGATGCGGATGCCATTATGTATGTCAATATCAAGAGCGGAAGACGAACACTTCTCGACTTGACCGACTACGCTGACCGTGTGTTCAAAGAACAATTGCAAACCATTCCGGGTGTGAGTCAAGCGCAAATCTGGGGAGAAAAACGCTATGCCATGCGGATTTATATTGATGCAGACCGCTTGGCTGCGTACGGCGCAACACCCATTGATATTCGCAATGCTCTGACACGAGAAAACATTGAACTGCCCTCCGGACGTATCGAAGGACAAGCCACCGAACTTTCCGTTCGAACCTCCGGACGACTAACCACGGAAGAAGGGTTTAACAATCTCATCATCAAAGAACAAGATGGAGATATTGTGCGTATAAAAGACATCGGTTATGCCAAACTCGCACCCGAAAACGAAAAAACGATTATGCGTCGCGACGGAGTGCCTTGCGTAGGTGTTGCTCTTATCGCACAACCCGGTGTTAACCAACTTCTTATTGCTGAAGAATTTTACAAACGTGTGGAAGAACTGAAAAAAGATATGCCGGAAGACATCATCGTGGAATACGGTTTTGACGATACACGCTTTGTGGTGCGATCCATTGCGGAAGTGCAAGAATCCATCGTACTTGCGTTTATTTTGGTGGTTATCGTGATCTTTATCTTCCTCCGAAACTGGCGAACAACGCTGATTCCGGTAATTGCTATTCCGATTTCGCTGATTGGTGCGTTTTTTGTAATGTATCTTTTTGGATTTTCTATCAACGTATTAACTCTCTTGGCAATCGTGCTTTCTATTGGCTTGGTTGTAGATGATGCGATTATTGTCGTCGAGAATATCTATGCAAAAATAGAGGCGGGTATGCCTCCGAAACGGGCGTCGATAGAGGGTTGTGCAGAAATTTTTATGGCGGTTATCGCAACAACGGTTGTACTCGTCGCCGTGTTCCTGCCGATTGTATTCTTGCAGGGAATGACCGGGCGACTGTTCCGAGAATTTAGTATCGTTATCGCAGGAGCGGTGGTTATTTCCTCGTTTGTAGCTCTAACGCTTTCGCCGATGCTTTGTTCCAAATTGCTGAAACATAACGCAAATCCGAACTTCTTCTTCCGTTTCACGGAAAAAATGTTCAATCGGATGTCTGATATCTATCGTGCGAGTTTGGAAGTGTTTATGCGCAAATGGGTATGGGCAGCCTTGGTTTTGGCAGCTTCTATCTTGATATCCATACTTTGTTTCGCAGATTTGAAGAGTGAACTTGCGCCCGGCGAAGACCGTAACACAATCAACTTGTCTGTTACTGCGCAAGAAGGCTACTCTTTCGAGAAGATGGATGCGTATATGTTTGATTTGCACGCACTGATTAAAGAGGTCGTATGGCCCGATGAGTTGGAGTCTGTCATCATCAACACTGCTCCGGCTTGGGGTAGCGGTAGTTCCAATTCCGGAAATGCTCGGATTATGTTAACTCCACCTGCCAACCGTAAACGTTCGCAACAAGAGATCGCCGATGCACTGACGAAAGCTGTTCGCAAGCTCAGTTCCGCACGTGTGATGGTACGCCAACCGGCAACAATCAGTACCGGTAGAGGAGGTGGCGGTGCAGGAAATGTGCAGTTTGTGATTCAGGCTACAAATCTCGATAAACTTCGCGATAAACTTCCAATCTTTTTGGATGAAGCTCGAAAAAGTCCGAAATTCGCATTTGTTGATGCAAACTTGAAATTCAACAAACCCGAAGTGCGTATAGAAATCAACCGTGACAAGGCAAACACACTGAAAGTGTCTGTTCAAGACATTGCGCAAACCTTGCAACTCGGACTTTCCGGTTCTCGCTACGGATTTTTTGTAATGAATGGAAAGCAATATCAGGTGATTGGGCAGTTCGACAAGGTTAATCGGAATAAACCGCTCGACATCAGTTCGATATACGTGCGTAACAGTGATGGTGTACTTATTCAGATGGATAACCTTATTCAGATGGTTGAACAGGCGAATCCTCCGCAACTCTATCGTTTCAATCGTTTCGTGAGTGCGACTATCACCGCACAGATGGCGCCCGGTGTAACGCTCGGAGAATCTGTTGATGAATTGCAAAGCATTGCACGCACTACGCTGGACGAAACGTTCCGTACAGACCTAACAGGACAGGCACGAGAAATGCGCGATAATTCCGGTTCTATCATCATCGCTTTCGTACTCGCACTAATGTTAGTATATCTCGCGCTTGCTGCACAATTTGAGAGTTTTCGAGATCCGGTCATTATTATATGTACCGTGCCTTTGGCGTTGGCCGGTGCCTTGTTCTCCTTGTGGTATTTCAAAGAAACGTGGAACATTTTCAGTCAGATCGGTGTCATTATGCTCGTTGGTTTGGTAACGAAAAACGGTATCTTGATTGTGGAGTTTGCCAATCACAAGAAAGCACTTGGATTGGGACTTCGTCAAGCCGTTCAGGATGCAGCGCAACAACGTTTCCGTCCGATCTTGATGACCGCATTATCGACGATCTTCGGAATTTTGCCGATTGCTCTTGCATTGGGTGCAGGCTCTGAAAGCCGTGTGTCTATGGGTATTGCCGTTGCAGGAGGTGCAACAGTAGCAACCATTCTGACACTTTACGTGATTCCGATGATCTATGTTTGGCTCTCAAACAAAAAAACGATAGCTCCGGACGAAGAATAAGGGATAGTGCTACGTGCATGGGCATAAAATTTTGTGCCCATGCAATAAAACACATGGTGGGGGAAATTCGTTTTTTTAACAAAATTTTGTAGTTTCATTTTTTTTTTGTATCTTTGCACTCCTTTTTGCCTCTTTAGCTCAGTTGGTAGAGCAATTCATTCGTAATGAATAGGTCGTTGGTTCAAGTCCGACAAGAGGCTCTCCCCGCATTTTCAGGCACAATAATTACAAAAGGTATAAGGTCGCTCAATTGAGCACCATAACATCGTAGATGTGTATAAAAGAGATGTTTCGACAATACACGAATGTGTATCGTCGAAACATTTCCTTGCATAAAACCGTAATCGGTGTTGATTTCTCCTTTGTTACGCTTTATCCACGCTACCCAAGACATTCACAATCTTGTGCATATAGAGTTCTTTCAGCGAATCACGCGCCGGTCCCAAATATTTTCTGGGGTCAAACTCAGCGGGTTTTGTTGCCAAGACTTCACGAACAGCAGCAGTCATCGCCAAACGTCCATCGCTGTCGATGTTGATTTTACAAACAGCAGAAGCAGCGGCTTTGCGCAGTTGATCTTCGGGAATGCCAATGGCGTCTTTCAGTGCTCCACCATATTGGTTGATTTTAGCAACCTGATCTTGCGGAACACTTGAAGCTCCGTGCAACACGATAGGAAATCCCGGAATCATTTTTTCGCAAGCCTCCAAAATGTCGAAACGCAAAGGTGGCGGAACAAGTATTCCGTCGGCGTTTCGTGTACATTGTTCGGGCTTGAATTTATTTGCTCCGTGCGAGGTTCCGATAGAAATTGCCAAGGAATCCACGCCTGTTTTCTTCACGAAATCGTCCACTTCTTCGGGTTGTGTGTAGGTGTGATGTTCGGCAGAAACTTCGTCTTCAACGCCGGCTAAAACACCCAATTCGCCCTCAACGGAGACATCGTATTTGTGGGCATATTCCACAACCTGTTGCGTGAGTTCTACATTGTGATTATAATCATGATGCGAGCCGTCGATCATCACGGAAGAAAATCCGTATTCGATACACGATTTACACAGCTCGAACGTATCTCCGTGGTCCAAGTGCAACACGATGGGCACTTTGAATCCCAATTCTTTACTGTATTCTACCGCACCTTGCGCCAAAAAACGCAACAATGTCTGGTTTGCATACTTGCGTGCGCCTGAGGAAACCTGCAAAATCACAGGTGATTTGGTTTCCACGCAAGCCTGCACAATCGCTTGCATTTGTTCCAAGTTGTTGAAATTGAAGGCGGGAATCGCATAACGTCCAGCCATTGCTTTGGAAAACAGTTCTTTACTGTTCACTAATCCGAGTTCTTTGTAACTTACCATAGTTTTGGGTTTTGTTGAATTTGCAAAGATACGAAAAAAAA
>QMCE01001816.1_pt1 | contig 11786 bp, 11 predicted proteins | sample 1821851 | NCBI WGS metagenome assembly QMCE01 (sample SAMN09453174, study PRJNA476694) | Termite gut metagenome, whole genome shotgun sequencing project. | isolation source: worker | host: Odontotermes sp. | place: South Africa:Pretoria | collected 2016-01-28
ATGCTCACGTCGTGCCCGTTCGGGCAGGCGAGCTTCTCGGAGAACCGGCGTTCGCGGCCGGGATCGCTCGCGTCGAGGTCGACGAAATCGACGGACACGATGCCCGAGGCGAGCGACAACGCCGCCTCAACCGACTCGGTCAGCCGTTGCTTGATCGACGGCCGGACGACCAGCCGGTCGACGACGACGTCGATCGAATGCTTCTTCTGCTTGTCCAGGACCGGCGGCTCGGCCAGCGGATAGACGGCGCCGTCCACCCGGACGCGCGCCAGGCCGTCGGACGCCAACTGCCGGAAGAGGTCGACATACTCGCCCTTGCGCCCCCGCACGACGGGAGCGAGCACCTGGAAACGAGTGCCCTCCGGCAGCGCGAGCAGCCGGTCGACGATCTGCTGCGGCGACTGCTTGGCGATGGGCGCGCCGCACTCCGGGCAATGCGGTTTGCCCGCGCGCGCGTACAGCAGGCGCAGGTAGTCGTACACCTCGGTGATGGTGCCGACCGTCGAGCGCGGGTTGCGGTTGGTCGACTTCTGATCGATGGAGACGGCCGGCGACAGCCCCTCAATGAAGTCGACGTCGGGCTTGTCCATCTGCCCGAGAAACTGCCGGGCGTAGGCGGACAGACTCTCGACGTAGCGCCGCTGGCCCTCGGCGAAGATCGTGTCGAACGCCAAGCTCGACTTGCCCGACCCGGACAAGCCGGTGAAGACGATGAGGGAATCACGGGGTAGGTCAAGATTGATGTTGCGCAGATTGTGCTCTCGGGCACCCCGAATCACCAGGCGGTCAGTCACAGGTCTCATCGTAATGACCGGGTCTGACGTTTTTGCTCCGCCGCCAATCCGGCGGCGGCCGTCCCACCCTCGACGGCTCACAGTGAACGTCGCTCCGACAAGGACCAGACGACACGGTCGCCCAGCTCACTTTGAGGTCTAGGTTTCCGTTGCTCCGCTAGCCGGGACACAGCTAAGGGTCGTAGGGTGAGGCTATGAACCTGCCCGGAGGGCCGATTCCGGTTGACGCTGTCCGCCGCTGGATTGGTGACGCCACCAGCCGACTGCTTGGTGACACCATCGGCATAAGCGAAGCCGACTGGCGCGCGCCGAGTTTGTTGCCTGGTTGGTCGCGCGCGCACGTGGCGACGCACGTCGCACGCGGGGCGGACGACATGGGCGAACTCGCCACCCATCCTTATCGGGGGCTCGATCACAGCTCAGACACCGACGAACGTTTCCTCGCGCTGGAGGAAGGCGCCGACCGGCCAGGCGTGCAGCTCCAGCTCGATCTCGACACGAGCGCGAGCATCATGCATCGTTTGGGGAACGATGTGGCCGACTGGAACATCCCAGTCGCCGTCAACGGGACCACATACCCGCTCGCCACGTTGACGGTGATGCGCCTCCACGAAGTCTGCCTCCATCACCTCGACCTCAACATGTCCTGTGACGTGGATGCCATCGACCCAGATGCGGCCGTCTGGCTGTTGCGCTGGGTGTTGAGCCGCCCGCTCGACACGGGCGGATGGGCGATGACCATCCAGGCGACCAGCGGCACGTCCGCGACGATCGGGGCAGGACGCGTCCAACGCAAGGTGTCGGGAACGGACGCTCGCCTGTGGGCATGGCTCACCGGCCGGGTCGACGCCGACGCGGTCGAGGGCGCCAAGGGCGTCACCTTCGGCTTACTGGCCTGACGCTTCCTCAGCGGAGTCGGCATCAGGCGGCGTGATGGACTGGCCGTCGTGTCGCGATTTCAACAGGCTGGCCACGGTCGTGACGGCGAGCGTCAGGATGATGACGGCCAGCGACACCTCGATCGACACTTCGCCGTTGAACCCGAGGGCGGCGTCCCAACCGTAGTGGTGCATGGCGTGAAGCACGAGCTTGACACCGATGAACGCGAGGATCACCGACAGGCCGACCGACAGATACACCAGTCGCTTCAGCAGGTTGCCGATCAGGAAGTACAACTGCCGTAGGCCCATGAGGGCGAAGACCGTGGCCGCGAACACCAGATACGGCTCCTGGGTCAGCCCATAGATCGCGGGGATCGAGTCGAGCGCGAAGAGCAGGTCGGTGCTGCCGAGCGCCACGATCACGATGAACATCGGCGTGATGAAGTGCTTGAGCTTTCCTCCGGGCTGCGTGGGCAGCTTCACGATGAGCTTTTCCCCGCTGAACTGGTCGGTGGCGGGAAGTACCCGTTTCACCAACCGCATGAACGCGTTGTCGGTGGCGTCGTCGTCACTGTTGTCACCGGACCGATATTCGACGAACAGCTTGATGGCCGTGTACAGCAGGAAAGCGCCGAAGAGGAAGAACACCCAGGCGAACGCCTCGATGATCGCCGCGCCGAGCGCGATGAAGGCCCCACGGAAGGCCATCGCAAGGACGATGCCCACCATCAAGGCGAACTGCTGCAACTTTCTCGGCACCCGCAGCGTCGACATGATGATGATGAAAATGAACAGGTTGTCGAGCGACAGGCTGTACTCGGTCAGCCAACCGGCGAAGAACTCGCCGGCGTACCGCGGCCCGGAGACATACCAGACGCCCAGCCCGAAGAGCACCGCCAGGCCGGAGTAGACCGCGATGGCTGTGACGCACTCCTTCACCTTCGGCTCGTGCGGACGGCGGCCGATCACGATGATGTCGAACGCAAGGACGGCGATGAGCACGCCGATCGTGATCAACCACGCTTCGGTGGTGACGTGCATGAACAGCTCACTTCAGCATTGGGATAAGGCCAACAAGCCCAGGGCGGGCGATCTCACTAAGCATAGCGGGAACGAGCGGCTTCTCCGGAACGGGGTCCCCTCTCGGTGGCTCCTTCGCCTCACAGGCCGGACAGGCTGTGTCTCATCACGGCCTCGTCAGGCTCATTTCGTCGCCTCGATCAGCTCGCGCAGCATCCGCTTGACGTCGGCGATCTCGTCGCGCAGTCGCGCCGCCAACTCGAATTGCAGCTCGGCGGCCGCCTGGTGCATCTGATCGGTCAGTTCTTGGACCAGATCGGACAGCTCGTGGGCGGGCAACTGGGCGAGGTCGCGCGCCGAGGCCGCTTCGAGGGGGGCGACGGGGCCACGTTTGCCGGAGCCGGCCGACGCGACGAGCGAGGCCGTGTCGGCGTCCTCCCGGGCGAGCAATTCCGTGATGTCGGAGATCTTCTTGCGTAGCGGCTGCGGATCGATGCCGTGGGCCTTGTTGTAGGCGACCTGCTTCGCCCGCCGCCGGTTCGTCTCGTCGATGGCAGCGGCCATCGACGGCGTCATGGTGTCGGCGTACATGTGCACCTGACCGGAGACGTTGCGCGCCGCCCGCCCGATCGTCTGGATGAGGGACCGCTCGCTGCGCAGGAAGCCCTCCTTGTCGGCGTCCAAGATGGCCACCAGGCTGACCTCCGGCAGGTCGAGGCCCTCGCGCAACAGGTTGATGCCGACGAGCACGTCGTAGGCGCCCAGACGCAGGTCGCGCAGCAGTTCGACCCGTTTGAGCGTGTCGATCTCGGAGTGCAGATAGCGGGCCCGGACGCCGTTCTCCACCAGGTAATCGGTGAGGTCTTCGGCCATCTTCTTCGTCAAGGTGGTGACGAGCACGCGCTCGCCGCGCTCCGTGCGGGCGCGGATCTCACCCATCAGGTCGTCGATCTGCCCGTGCGTCGGCTTCACGACGATCTCCGGGTCGACCAGGCCCGTCGGACGGATGAGCAACTCGACGTGGCCATCCGATTTGGCCAGCTCGTACTGGCCAGGCGTCGCCGACAGGTACACCGTTTGGCCGATGCGTTCGACGAATTCCTCGAACCGCAGCGGCCGGTTGTCCATGGCGGACGGCAGCCGGAAGCCGTGCTCGACCAGCGTGCGCTTGCGCGACATGTCGCCCTCGTACATGCCACCGATCTGCGGGATCGTCACGTGCGACTCGTCGACCACCAGCAGGAAGTCTTCCGGGAAGTAGTCGAGCAGGCAGTTCGGCGGCGTGCCGGGCCCGCGCCCGTCGATGTGACGCGAGTAGTTCTCGATGCCCGAGCAGGTGCCGATCTGACGCATCATCTCGATGTCATAGGACGTGCGCATGCGCAGCCGCTGCTCTTCGAGCAGCTTGCCCTCGGCCTCCAGCTCGGCCAGCCGAGCCGTCAGCTCCTCTTCGATGCCCCGGATGGCCCGATCCATGCGCTCCGGCCCGGCGACGTAATGGGACGCCGGGAACACGTACATCTCCTGGTCTTGCGACACGATTTCGCCGGTCAGCGGGTGCAGCGTCGTCAGCGCCTCGATCTCATCGCCGAACAGCTCGACCCGCACCGCGTTCTCCTCGTACATGGGGAAGATCTCGATGGTGTCGCCGCGCACCCGGAACGTGCCTCGCGTGGCGGCCAGGTCGTTGCGGGCGTACTGGATGTCGACCAGCCGGTGCAACAGGTCGTCCCGGTCGATCTCCTGCCCGACCTTGAGCCGCACCATGCGGTCGACGTATTCCTGCGGCGTGCCCAGGCCGTAGATGGCTGACACCGTGGCCACCACGATGACGTCGCGCCTGGTCAGCAGGGAATTCGTGGCCGAGTGGCGCAGCCGTTCGACCTCCTCGTTGAGCGACGAGTCCTTCTCGATGTAGGTGTCGGTCTGCGGGATGTACGCCTCGGGCTGGTAGTAGTCGTAGTAGGAGACGAAGTATTCGACGGCGTTGTCGGGAAAGAACTGCCGCAGCTCGTTGGCGAACTGCGCGGCCAGCGTCTTGTTGGGCTGCATGACGAGCATCGGCCGCTGGACGCGCTCGGCCAACCAGGCGACCGTCGCCGTCTTGCCCGTGCCGGTGGCGCCAAGCAGCACGACGTCCTGCTCGCCATCTCGCAAACGACGTTCGAGCTCGTCGATGGCCTGCGGCTGGTCGCCGGACGGCTCGAAATCCGCGTGGACCTTGAACGGGGCCACGCGACGCTGCAGATCAGTGACAGGACGCATGTGAGGAAGCATAGGCGTCGGGTCCGACAATTCGTGGTGTGCCTGACTCGATCAGCCGAAGGCTCGCGACGAGCGAACCGCCACCACGCGACCGGGCTTCATGCCATTTGGCGCATCCGCGCCGTCAGCCGTGCGTCATCCGGCTCAGAAACTCACGAGTACGCTCTTCGCGCGGGTGGCGGAAGAACTCCTGGGCTTCGCCTTGCTCGACGATCACGCCGTCGGCCATGAACACCACTCGGTGCGCGACGTCGCGGGCGAAGGCCATCTCGTGCGTCACGATCACCATCGTCATGCCCGATTCCGCGAGGTCGCGGATCACCTCCAGCACCTCGCCGACCATCTCAGGGTCGAGCGCCGACGTCGGCTCGTCGAACAACATGACGTCGGGACGCATCGCGAGCGCGCGAGCGATGGCGACGCGCTGCTGCTGCCCGCCGGACAACTGCCGCGGATAGGCGTCGATCTTGTCGGCCAACCCGACCCGAGCCAAGAGGCGCTCGGCTTGAGCGTCGGCCGCACGTGCGTCCATCACCTTCAGGTCGACGGGTGCGAGCGTCAGGTTGCGGCGAACCGAGAGGTGGCTGAACAGATTGAAGCTCTGGAACACCATGCCGATGCTCTTGCGCGCGGCGTCGAGGTCGGTCTTCGGGTCGGTCATGACGACGCCGTCGATCGTGACGGTGCCGCTCGTCACCGTCTCCAACTGGTTGAGGCAGCGCAAGAACGTCGACTTGCCCGAACCGGACGGCCCGATGACGCACACCACCTCCCCTTCGGCGACCGTGAGCGACACGCCCTTGAGCACCTCAAGGGCGCCGAAGCTCTTGTGCACATCGTGGGCGATGATTTTGTCCGCCATCACGCCGCCTCTCCGACCGGAAGCTTCATGCCCGCCAGGTCACCGGCGGCGACGCTTCGGGAGCCGCCCGACAATCGCTTTTCCACCCGGCGCGACACCACCATGAGGATCGAGAGGATGACCAGATAGGCAGCGGCGACCAGCACATAGGTGGCGAAGTACTGATACGTGCTGCCGACATACTGCCCGGCCTTGTTGACCAACTCGGCCAACCCGATCACCGACAGGATGGACGTGTCCTTGATCGTGACGATGAACTGATTCACCATCGACGGGATGGCGATCCGCAAGGCCTGTGGCAACACGATGCGCCACATCGTGCGCGCCGACGACAGGCCGAGGCTGCGCGCCGCTTCGATCTGGCCCTGATCGACCGCCTGGATGCCGCCCCGGAAGATCTCCGAGAGGTAGGCGCCCGCGTTCAACGTTAAGGTGATGAGCGCCGCCGGGAAGACGTCGATGCGGAAACCGGGGATGACCAACTGAATGAGCATGGGCATGCCGAAATAGATGATGAGCGCTTGGACCATCATCGGCGTGCCGCGGATCAGCCACACATAGATCTTGGAGAGCGCCCGCAGCACCCGATAGCTGGAGCGGTCCATCATGCACGAGACGAAACCGACGATGAGCCCCAAGACGATCGCGATGACCGAGATGAGGACAGTCATGCCCAGCCCCTGCAACAGCAGGGGCCAAGCCTCAACAATGACTCTGGCGAGATCCATGTGGCACCGACGCTAGAAAGCGCTAGTTCTTCGCGGTGATGCCGTACGTGGCGAGAATCTTGTCGTACTCGCCGTTGGCCTTCAGATTGGCGAGCCCGGCGTTGAAGAGCTTGATGAGGTCAGGATTCGTCCCCTTCTTGACCGCGAAACCGTACTGCCCTGGCTGCACGATGTCGCCCACGGTCTTGAGCGCCTGGCCCTGCTTGATGGCGTAGCTGACCACCGAATAGTCCTCGAAGCAGGCGTCGTTGGAGCCCGTGATGACTGCCTGGTACATCGACGGGGAGTCCTTGTACACCTGCGTCGTGAAACCATACTGGTCCTTGACGCTCTCGGCGTAGGTGGCGCCTTGCGTGCTCGCCTTGACCGCGACCGTCTTGCCCTTCAGATCGGCGAGACCGGTCATCGCACTGTCGGCTGGCACCACGAGAATCTGGCCGTCAGAGAAATACCCGTCGGAAAAGTCGAAGGTCTTTTTGCGCTCATCCGTGATCGACATGCCGGCGATCATGGCATCCGCTTGGCCGGACTGCACGGCGCCCAACGCCGCGTCGAAGCCCTCATTCTTCATCTCATAGGCAAAGCCCTGGTCTTTGGCGATGGCCGCCACCAGATCCATGTCCACGCCAACGTACTTGTTCGTCGCCGTGTCCAGATACTCGAAGGGGGCGAACGAGTTGTCAGAATAGATCACCCAGGTCTTCCCGGGCGCCGACGCACCCCCGTCGGCGGTTCCTGACGAACACGCCGTCAGACCAGTGAGAGCGATGATCCCAACAGTGGCAACTGCGCCGACGCGTGAAAACTTGGACATTGGCAACCTCCCAGGTAACGCCTTCGGGCCAAAACGGGTTTGGCCGACTGCGGGCAAAGCCACGCGCGAATGCGCATAGTGAGGGGACCATAATGGCCGTTCGTTTCAGTCAGGTTACCGGTCTTATCCCTGCGACAAACCATTCCATAACGCATCGACCTGCGCTAGGAGGTTGGCGCGCGTCCCGCTGTTGTCGAGGACGACGTCGGCGACCGCGAGCCGCTGTTTCCGCGTGGCCTGAGCGGCGATGCGCGCCCGGGCCTGCCGGTATCCCTCAGGCGACCTGTCGCCGCTGCGCGCGACGAGCCGTTCCAACTGGATGCCTTCGGGCACATCGACCACGACGAGTTGATCGAAGTCATCAGCCTGCCCGCTCTCCAACAACAGCGGGATCACGTGGACGACGACCGAGCCCGGCACCGCCGAGGCCTCGCGGAGATCTGCCAGCCGGCCCACTTCAGGATGGACGATGGCCTCCAGGCGACGGCGGGCAGCCTCGTCCGCGAAGACGACGCGGCCAAGCTCCGCCCGGTCGAGCGTGCCGTCGCCGAGCAGAACCCCCGGTCCGAAGGCGTCCACTACAGCGGCCAGGCCAGACGTCCCTGGCTCGACGGCCTCGCGGGCCAGGTCGTCCGCGTCGATGACGACGGCCCCCAACTGCGTCAACCGCGCGGCCGCCGTCGACTTGCCCGATGCGATGCCGCCCGTCAACCCGATGCGCATGTGTCGTTCTCCTCTCCTTCCGACGACTGTATCGTCCGGCCCGAGTGGTACCACTTTTCAACAAGTATTGTGTTTGCAGTACCACCTATGTAGGGTTTTGCCATGGCTACCAACTTGCGCCTCGACAGCACCACAGCCGAACGCCTTCGGGTGCATGCCAAACGGCTCGGCCGTTCCCAGCAGAGCATCATCCGTGACGCCCTCCACAGTTTTCTCGATCAACGGGACGCGCTGGACGACGCCCACGAGGCCGACATACGAGAGCTTGCCGCTTTCGGCGCAGTCTTCACGCCACCGCCCCGACCGGAACGAAAGACGGGCCCGACAAACGATCCCGAATGGAACGCGCTGATCGCCAGTGGGTACCTCACGATGCCCGACAAGCTGCAGCCCGGCGATGAAGACGTCTTCCTCAAGCTCCCAGAAGGCGTGACCAGCCAACAACTGATCGACGAAGAACGCGAAGAACGGTTCTGACATGCGCTTTTACTTCGACACCAGCGCCCTCGTCAAGCGAGCTACCAAAGAAAAAGAATCAGAGGCGATGAGGGAGTTCTTCAGCTGGATCGTCGATCGTGGTGACAACTGTGTCACATCAAAACTCGGTCGCATTGAACTCGCCCGCGTCGTGCGCCGGCAGTTATCAAACAACCGATCTGAAGTCAATAGCGTAATGCGGAAGGCACTTGACAATGTGTCGCTGTATCCCATCAACGACGCCGTGGCGACGCTGGCCGAAGAGGTCGGTCAACCTCCACTCCGCTCGCTCGACGCTCTTCACCTCGCCACCGCTCTCACATGCGGAGCGAACGCCGTCGTCACCTACGACGAACGGATGCGCCGGGCCGCCTTTGACGAGGGGATACTCGTGATCCAACCAGGGGGGCAAATCAGGCTTCCCGATAGTTGGGGTTGGGTACCCGGCTCGGCAGCTCTCGACTCACCTCACGACAAAGCCACCGTCTAGGCAAACGATGAGGCTCCGGGCCATTCAGCCCGGAGCCTCATCCGTCACGCTATGGGCGACTAGTTCGCCCCACCGGTGAGCTTGTCACGCAGCGCCTGCAACGCCTCGTCCGACGCGAGCGAGCCTTCGCCCGGCGCCTCGTCGGCACCGGCGGAGTACGCCGCGTGGTTGGCCTCGGCGATGGTCGCCTCGACGTTGGCGGCCTCGGCCTCCTTGACCTGACGCTTGTGCGCCTCCCAACGGGCCTGCGCCTCCGCGTACTGCTGTTCCCACGCGGCCTGCTGGGCTTCGTAGCCGGGCTTCCACTCCTGGGTCTCGGGATCGAAGCCCTCGGGGTAGATGTAGTTGCCCTTCTCGTCGTAGGACGCCGTCATGCCGTAGAGCGCCGGGTCGAAATCGTCAGCCGCGACGTCGACGCCCTCGTTCGCCTGCTTGAGCGACAGGGAGATACGGCGGCGTTCGAGATCGATGTCGATGATCTTGACCATGACCTCGTCGCCCACGCTGACGACCTGCTCGGGGATCTCGACGTGACGCTCGGCCAACTCGGACACGTGCACCAAGCCCTCGATGCCCTCCTCGACGCGGACGAACGCACCGAACGGCACCAGCTTGGTGACCTTTCCGGGAGCGATCTGGCCGATCTGGTGGGTACGGGCGAAGGTCTGCCACGGATCTTCCTGGGTGGCCTTCAACGACAAGGAGACGCGCTCGCGATCCATGTCGACGTCCAGCACCTCAACGGTGACCTCGGTGCCGACCTCGACGACCTCGGACGGATGATCGATGTGCTTCCACGACAACTCGGAGACGTGCACCAAGCCATCCACCCCGCCGAGATCGACGAACGCGCCGAAGTTGACGATGGACGAGACGACGCCCTTGCGGATCTGGCCCTTGGCGAGCTGGTTGAGGAAGGTATGACGGACCTCAGACTGCGTCTGCTCGAGCCAGGCGCGACGAGACAGGACCACGTTGTTGCGGTTCTTGTCGAGCTCAATGATCTTCGCCTCAAGCTCCTGGCCGACGTAGGGCTGGAGATCGCGCACCCGGCGCATCTCGACCAACGACGCGGGCAGGAAGCCACGCAGGCCGATGTCGACGATGAGACCGCCCTTGACGACCTCGATGACCCTGCCGACGACGACGCCGTCTTCCTCTTTGACCTTCTCGATCGTGCCCCACGCGCGTTCGTACTGCGCACGCTTCTTGGACAGGATCAGCCGGCCTTCCTTGTCTTCTTTCTGCTGGACGAGAGCCTCGATCTCGTCACCGACCTGAACGACGTCGAACGGGTCGACATCATGCTTGATAGACAATTCTTTGGACGGGATGACGCCCTCAGTCTTGTATCCGATGTCGAGCAGGACTTCGTCCCGGTCGACCTTGACGACAGTGCCCTTGACGATGTCGCCGTCATTGAAGTATTTGATCGTCGCGTCGACCGCCGCTAGAAATTCTTCGGGTGAACCGAGATCGTCCACTGCGACGAGAGAGGCCTCAGGAGAGGAGGTCATGAAGTAGAACTCCGATTGTTATTGAAAGGTTGCCGCACCTTGTCGTTACCTCCGTCGTATCGGCGGCAGCTCGTGCGGCTTGCTCTGTCTGAAGTCACACTGGACGCAGTGCAGTACTGAGCCTAGCTACGCTGTGGAAGCCCGGTCAAACCAAGGACCACCAGTCGAGATGCGGTCTTCATCGCGGCGGCCAGCCTGTGTGAAAACAGATACAACGTTCAACCGATCCACGGCCTTGACAGTCACGCTTTGCGGCCCTTTCATCAGCATCGCGCACCCCAACGACCCCGGCCGGACGGTTTTCGGCCGGCCTCTGCTCGCCCAGCCACGCGGTCCGCGAAGCCGGTAGACTAGTCCATTGCGCGCGATGACTGATCGGGTTCCCATCCTCCATCGCTTGCGGCTTCATTTTTCTCACAGATTGCTCACACGTGCCCACATCCTTTGACACACTCGGCCTGCCTTCTTCTTTGCTCGCTGCCATCCGCGAGTTGGGCTTCGACTCCCCCACTCCCATACAGGCGGCCGTGATCCCGGCGCTGCTTGCCGGCGAGGACGTCGTCGGCGTCGCTCAGACCGGCACCGGCAAGACGGCGGCGTTCGGTCTGCCCATGCTGGCCGCCATCGACCCGAGCCAACGATCCCCCCAAGGGCTGGTGCTCGCCCCCACCCGCGAGCTCGCCTTGCAGGTGGCGGGAGCACTCGTCGGCATGGCCAGCCACCTGCTGGACGTCCGCATCACCGCGATTTACGGCGGCGCGCCCTTCCGCTTCCAGAAGCGCGAACTCGACGCTGGCGCGCAGGTCGTCGTGGCCACTCCCGGCCGTCTGATCGACCACATGGAGCACGGCACCATCGACCTCAGCGGGCTTGGCTTCGTCGTGCTGGATGAGGGCGACGAGATGCTGCGCATGGGCTTCGCCGAGGAGGTCGACCGCATCCTCAGCGAGGTGCCGCCCGACCACCAAACGGCGCTGTTCAGCGCCACCATGCCCGCCGAGATCCGTCAGACCGTCCAGGCCCACCTGCGCCAGCCGCGTGAGATCGCGGTGACGCCGCAGTCGTCGACGCTGACCACCACCGAGCAGCACTACGCCGTGGTGCCCTACAAGCACAAGTTGCGGTTTGGCAGATTGCCTCGGTTAAGAAGCTGGATAAATTCTACGATGTAACAAACGAAACATTGAGGATCGTGGGCCCCATTCTTTTCATCAC
>QMCE01002082.1_pt1 | contig 11786 bp, 10 predicted proteins | sample 1821851 | NCBI WGS metagenome assembly QMCE01 (sample SAMN09453174, study PRJNA476694) | Termite gut metagenome, whole genome shotgun sequencing project. | isolation source: worker | host: Odontotermes sp. | place: South Africa:Pretoria | collected 2016-01-28
TTAGTTTATTTTTTTCAATATGGCTGGTTTGAACTCTCGCCAACAGAACAGCTAACGGGTCAAGATCGAAACCTCTTCCAATGTGGCCGGCTTCGGCTGCAACTTTGAGTACGGTTCCAGAGCCGACCATGGGATCTAAAACTATTGCCCCCTTGGGAAGCTTCTTGATTGCCTGATGGGCCACCTCTGAAGCCATACGGGCTGGAAAGGGGTGAATAGGTCTTGAAAACATAGCCGTCCTTGTATAGCGCTGTCATAAGAAAAACATTTGCACTGAACTGCCCTAGGTTTCCCGGAGGCATTTTTCCCTGAATCATACAGCATAAACTGTAGACTCAGCCTGTTTCTGATAATACTGCTGTTCAGCTTCTGCCGGTGGGATATTGCCAATGGATTGCAAGATTCTACAGTGGTTGAGCCGGTTTACCCATTGAAGCGTTGCCATTTCTACGGCTTGGCGGTTGGGTCATGAACGATGCTAAATGACTTTATCTTTATATAAACTATGAATTGTTTCAGCCAAAGCATTGTCGTAAAACCTCCTGTCGTGCTGATGGAAGATTTGATCCCGGCCTCTTTCAACCGTTCGCTATAGCGAACCGACACATATTGGACACCGCGATCGCTGTGATGAATTGACCCTCAATTGAACGGTCGTCGGGTTGTGCCGAGGTGTTTGTGTTTTATCGTTTTATTTGGGGCTCGGTGTTAAACATATCATTAAATACAAAAGAACTTTTGCTCGCCCATACGTGGCAAATTATTCGACGCCGATGAATACCCCGCAGTTTGCTGCGGGGTACCGTTCATCAAGGTTTCAGGCGGATTTTTAAAGTGAAACGCCGATGCGGCGGGCAAGCGGCAGCCGTCCGGTGTGAATTCGTCACCGAGCAGCAGTGGCCCGCTTGGGTCATCGGCGGCGCGGCCAAATTCAAGTTTGTAGTCCACAAGGTCGATATCCGCGGCTTCGAAAAGCGGCTTCAGGATATTGTTTACCCGGCGGGTTTTGATGCGCATCCGTTGGACGTCGTCTTCGCTTGCCCAGCCGAGCACACGGATATGGTCGTCGTTGACCATCGGGTCGTGCAATGCGTCGTTTTTGTAGAAAAATTCAAAGATCGGCTCCGGTAAGCGCGTGCCTTCTTCGATGCCAAGGCGTTTGCTCATGGAGCCGGCGCAGATATTGCGCACCACGCATTCGACTTTCAGCATTTTCATCGTGCGTACTAGCGATTCGCGCTCGTTCAGGATTTTGCCGAAATGTGTTTTAACGCCTTCGTTTTCCAGTTTTTGCATAATGAAGGCGTTAAAGTAATTATTGGTTTCGCCTTTTTTTTCAAGCTGGGCAATTTTGGCGCCATCGAATGCGGAGACATCATCGCGGTAATGCATGATGACCCAATTTGGGTCGTCGGTGGCGTACACGGTTTTGGCTTTGCCGCGATAAAGTTCTTGGCCTTTGTTCATGGTCTTTCTCCTTGGTTTGGGGAACGGGTGTGAGAAAAGGAAGGTGCTGTCATAGTGTGCGCCAATCAAAGCCGTTTTGCTGGTCGGCAACGGTAATCCAATCGGCGGCGCAATTAAGCGCGCCGGCAAGCGCCGCGCGCGCTTTGTCCGGCCGATTGTTTTTCTGCGACAGGTGCGCGGCGACAACATGGCGCAGACGCGAGCAGTCGATTTTTCCGAGCAGGGCGGATGCGTCTTCGTTGCGCAGATGGCCGAATTGCCCGCTGATGCGTTTTTTCAGAAATTCGGGATATTGAGCGTTGTCGCGCAAAAGGTTGGCGTCGTAATTGCATTCGAGAACAATGGCGTCGCAGGCGGTGACGTGTTCTTCAATACAGGCGGTCGAGATGCCCGTATCGGTGAGAACCGCCAGGCGGGATTGCCCGTCGCCGATGATGAATTGCACCGGCTCGCGGGCGTCGTGCGGCACCGGAAACGAGGCGATTTCCAAATCGTTTACGGCAATCGTCGCGTGGCTGTTAAAGGTGCGGCAGTCGGTATCGATGCATTTTCCGTTTAACGCTTCTTTGGTGCCGTGGGTCATAAATACCGGAATCCGGTGTTTCGCGGCGAAGGCATTGACGCCCCGGGTATGGTCGTTGTGTTCGTGGGTGATCAGTATGGCGTCGATTTTGTCGGGCGCCAAGCCGATACGCGCGAGACGGCAGGCCGTTTCACGGGTGCCGAAACCGCAATCGATCATGATGCGCGTGGCGCCCGCTTCGATGATCAGCGCGTTGCCTTCACTCCCCGAACCCAGCGCCGCAAATCGCATGATGTGTGTTTTCTCCCATTTGTCTGCGGCAAGGGTTTGGGCCGCTTGCCGCATGCAGCGTCATCTTAATTGTTCTTCCAGAATAACCAGGATTTGTTCGATATCCGATTGCGGCGCTTGAACATCTTCGGGAATGATATTTACCAGGGTACGGTTATCTTCCGCCGAGGCCACATTGACCCGATATTGTTCGGGTTTGACGGTGTTTTTGTTGCTGCGCCAGAAGGCGAGCTTGGCAAGCCAGCCGCTTTCTTCGGCTTTGACGGTGTCGGAATCGGGGTCGGCGTAACGCACGTAGTAAACGCCTTGCGAACGGTCGCGATCGGTAACGGTGAAGCCGACGCGGTCGAGCGCCAAGCCAACACGGCGCCAGGTGCGGTCGAAGTTATCGTCGATTTCCAACTGCGGCATGTTGTTGCTGTTGATAATGCGCGCCCGATAGACACGTGGGGAATCGCTTTCCGCCACAAGCGTTCTGACTTGTTCTTCGCTGGCGCCAAAGCGCACCATGATGCGCATCAGCATCTCGGCCTCCAACTCTGGATCGGGCGGCAGAACCGCCCAGGCAAATGCCGTAGGCTCGCCGCCGGAAGATTTTTCTGTGGGCATTTGCTCCATGCCGCGATGCGATAAGTAAATTTCCACGGTGCCCGGCGTGCGCCCTTCTTCGATACGGGTGCGAAATTTGTCGCGTTTGTACGTGGTGTAAAAGAAATCGAGGTATTTGCCGATGGTGCGGCGGAAAAGGTCGTTCGGGATTTCAGCGCGATTTTCCGCCCAATCCGTTTCCATAATGCCGATCATCGGTTGTTCTTCGGCCAGCACAAAACCGGTATCGATCCAGAATTTGCGCAATACCTCCCAAGCTTCGGCAGGTTCGGCGTCAACAACAAGCCAGCGCTCGGAGCCGGCGCGTTCGATGCGGGCATTGGGCACTTCCGGCAATATCGATTTTTCGCGCATTTCGGCGCGACGGTCGCGGCTGTTCATTTCCGAAGCCGAAGTGACCGCATAACGGTCATCGTACTGAGGCATGGTTAAATCGGGCGGAACTTCCAAGGGCGGCGTCGAGCTCGACGATTTGTAATCGATGCGTTTCGAAAACGAAAATTCGTTGACGGTTTCACAGCCGTTTAACAATGCCAGGGTTGCGACAGCCAACAGTATTTTCAGGGAGAAACGGAAATCCAGACGATCTTTCATGCGTGTAATCTTTCAGATGCTTAAATAAAAATCAAAAATCAGTTTTTCAGGCACTCGGCTTCGATCAATGCTTCGCGTAACGGTTGATGGAATTGTTCCGCCAGCGGCGCCAATGGCAAGCGTATGCCCGACGGGATCAGCCCCATTTGCGCCATAGCCCATTTCACGGGCACCGGGTTGCCTTCGATAAACAGGCGGCGGTGCAGCAGCAGCAGTTTGTCGTTGATGGCACACGCCGCTTTGATGTTCCCGATAGCGGCGGCGGCACACATGGCGACGATTTTTGCGGGGGCGACGCAGGCGGTAACGGAAATCGTGCCGTGCCCGCCGAGCAGCAGATAGGCGAGGCTGGTGATGTCGTCGCCGCTGTACAGCGCGAAATCGGTTTTGCCGCGCAGCCGCAAGGCTTTGAAAAGCTCGGTGGCGCGGGCGATATCGCCGGTGGCGTCTTTTAAGCCGATGATGCCGGGAATTTCAGCAAGCCGAAGCACGGTTTCATTGGCAAGATCAGCCACAGTGCGTCCCGGTACGTTGTAAAGCACCAGCGGCAGATCGACTTTTTCGGCAATCGCGCGAAAGTGGCGGTACATGCCTTCCTGCGAGGGCTTGTTGTAGTAAGGAACAACGGAAAGGCAGCTGTCGGCACCGATTTTTTGGGCGTATTCGGTTAGTTCGATGGCTTCTTGCGTGGAATTGCCGCCGGTACCGGCCATCACATGGATGCGGCCGTTGACATGCTCGACGGCAGTGCGGATTAACGCGTGGTGTTCGTCGAAATTGACGGTCGGCGATTCGCCGGTCGTGCCGACGATAACGATGCCGGCAACGCCGTTGTCGATGTACCAGTCGATCAGCTTTTTCAGCGATGCGAGATCCAGCGCGCCATCAGGTGTCATGGGCGTTACTATGGGAATCAGGCATCCGGTCAGCATGGCGTTCTCCAGAAAAACAATGCTGCATTTTACCCGAATAGCTGCGATGTTTTGGCGATATTCGGCGGCACGTTTTAAAGAAAATTGATCAGAATGTACGAAAACCATTGCGGCGGGTTGATGCGGCAAAGCAAAGGAAGGCGCCTTTTTCAGTATCGGCTAAGGTATCATTGCCTGATATGGTTATGAATGTCGCTTATATTGTCGCGGCGCTTTTCCTGGTTCTGTTGAACGGGTTTTTTGTCGCCGCGGAGTTTGGGCTGGTTAAGCTGCGGCGAACCCGGGTGCAGGCCATCGCCAAGACGTTGGGTTGGCGCGGGGCGATTTTGTTGAAGGTGTATAAAAACCTCGACGCTTATCTTGCCGCGTGTCAGTTGGGCATCACGCTGGCGTCGCTGGGATTGGGGTGGCTCGGAGAACCGGCTTTTGCCCGCTTGCTTTATCCGTTGTTTTCGGCGCTGGGCATTGAAAACGAAAGCCTGTTGCATGGAATTTCATTTTTCATCGCTTTTTTCACTATTTCCTATTTGCATATTGTGGTCGGTGAGCAGGCGCCCAAATCGCTGGCAATTCGCCGCTCCGAGAAAATAGGGGTATGGACGGCGATACCGCTTTATCTTTTTTACGGGTTGATGTATCCGGCAATCTGGATATTGAATCACAGCTCGAATTGTCTTTTGCGCCTGATGGGACTGGATATGAGTACCCAGCCGGACAGCGAATATGCGCCGGAAGAGCTGAAAATGATCTTGAGGTCGTCGCGTGCCGACAGTATTTACAGTAAGGCCGAGTGGCGGATGCTGGCACAGGCGTTGGATTTTCGCAATCTTGATGTCGGCGACTTAATGCGCCCGGCCAATGAAATGGTGTCGCTGTCGGCAAACGACGATGTCGATACCAATATTGAGAAAATGATCGTCAATCGCTTCAGCCGTTATCCGTATCTCGATGCAAGCGGCAAGGTCAAGGGAATTATTCACGTCAAGGACATTTTTCCGCTCGTCAAGCGCGGCAAGCCGATTTCGCTGGATGCGTTGGCGCGCCCGATTGAGACGGTCTCCACACATTCGCCCGCGGCGGATCTTTTTCGTCATTTCCGCGACGGCGCGCCGCATTTTACGGTGGTCACGACCAAGCAGGGGCGGCCTTTGGGGTTTCTTACGCTCGATAATTTGCTTGGCGCACTGGTCGGCGAAATCAGCGATGAGTTTGCGCAGAACCGCAACGAATGGCAAAAGCTTAATGACGGCTCGCTGGCCGGCAAGGGCAGCCTCACCATTTTTTCGCTGGAGCGGGCGCTGGGGATCGATATCGAGGAAACCGGCGTGGATACCGTCGGCGGTTTGATCATGCAAAAGCTGGGCAATGTGCCGGTGGAAGGGCAGAGCGTCGAGTTCGAATATTTTTCCGCGGAAGTCAAAAAAATGAAAGGGCCGCGTATTGTCCGCGTGCGCATTTACCCGAAGCAGACACGCGCGGAAAGCACGTAAGTATGCCGCTTTCTATATAATTGGCGGCGGGCATTAATTGTTTGCATGCGTAGCATGCTTTTTTCATGACTATACCGAAAAACAATCACTTCAACAGTTTCGCGCTATACAAGCGTTTGCTCGGTTATCTGCGTCGTTATGTCAAGGTATTTGCGGTATCGCTGTTGGCAATGGCCGTGGCGGCGGCAACGGAACCGTTGTTCGTATCGTTGATGCGGCCGCTGATCGACGACGGCTTTGTCGGCAAGGATATTCAAGCGGTGCTGGGGGTGATCGTGATGATCGTCGGGCTTTTCCTGTTGCGCGGCATTGCGGGGTTCATCAACGATTATTCGACGGCTTGGCTTTCCGGGCATTTGGTGCAGACCTTGCGTCAGGAGTTGTTTGAGCAATTGCTGCGCTTGCCGGTTTCTTATTACGACAGCCACTCGTCCGGACGCATGATTTCGCGCGTGACCAACGATGCCAATCAGATTACCGAGGCCGGGTTTAACGTAATCACCGTATCGGTGAAAGACGGGGTTACGGTACTCGGGCTGTTTGGGTTGTTGTTTTATATCGACTGGCAGTTGACGTTGATTTGCCTGGTCGTGTTTCCATCGGTGTCGCTATGCATCAAGCTGATCAGCAGAAGGCTGCGTCGGTTGTCGCGTGAAAACCAGCAGCAGATGGGTGCATTAACGCAGGTATTGAGCGAAGGCGCGAATTGCCAGCGTGTTGTAAAAATCTATGGCGGCGAAGCTTACGAGGGTAAACGGTTTATCGAAAAAGCCAAGGCGATCCGCCACAATGTCGTGAAGCAGCGGGCAACGTCGTCGGTGAATACCGGCGCAACACAGCTCATTATCGCCTTTGCTTTGTCGGCAGTATTGTATTTTGCCGCGCTGCGCTCTTTTCACGGCGCGATTTCCACGGGCGACTTTATCGCTTTTTTAACAGGCATGTTGTTGCTGTTCGCGCCGATCAAGCGGATTACCAATATTACCCAAAGCCTGCAACGCGGGCTGGCCGCCGCAGAAAGCACCTTCTCTTTTCTCGATGAAGCGCCTGAGCCGGACACGGGCACTCGGGAAATGGTCAAGATCAACGGTGCGCTGACGTTCGACCATGTTTCTTTCCGCTATCCGAACGCCGAACGGTATGCGCTGGATAATTTATCCCTGGAGATTTATCCCGGTGAAACGCTGGCGCTGGTCGGTGTTTCCGGAAGCGGCAAGACAACGCTGGCGAGCATGATTCCGCGGTTTTATTTGCCGCAGGCGGGAGAAATCCGGCTGGACGGCATTCCGTTGAACGATATTGCTTTGACGAGTTTGCGTGCGCAGATTGCGCTGGTCAGCCAGGATGTGGTGCTGTTTAACGATACGGTGGCCGCCAATATCGCTTACGGTCGCCACCAGCAGGCGACGCGCGAAGAAATTATCGAGGCGGCGCGTGCGGCCAATGCGTTGGAGTTTATTGAACGGATGGTGGAGGGATTTGATACGCTGATCGGCGAAAAAGGGGCGCGCCTTTCCGGCGGCCAGCGCCAGCGCCTGGCGATTGCCCGGGCGTTATTAAAGAATGCGCCGATCCTGATTCTGGACGAAGCGACCAGCGCGCTCGACACGCAATCCGAGCGGTTGGTGCAGGCGGCGTTGGAAAACTTGATGAAAAACAGAACAACGATTGTTATTGCCCATCGTTTGTCAACCATCGAAAACGCAGACAGGATTGCGGTCATGGAGCACGGGCAGATCGTCGAACTGGGGTCACATCAAGCCTTGTTGGCGCAAAAGGGTATTTATACGCGATTGCATCACTTGCAGTTTCATGAGCAATCATCAATTTAATACAATCTTTTAATAACATGCAGACACAACCGCAATCCCAGCCTCAGCCTCAGCTTTCCCTTCTGCTGGTGGCGCATAATCAGGCAGCGTATCTTCCGGAAACATTGGAGTCACTTTGTGCTCAGACGATTGGGCTTGACAGTCTCGAAGTTGTGTTGATTGACGATGCTTCAACGGATGCGACGGGTGAACAAATCGACGCTTTCTCCGGCAAACACTCTTGTGTCAAAGTCGGGCATGTCCAGTTTCGTAATGTCGGTAAGGCACGTAATGCGGCATTGGCTTTGGCAACGGCACCTTATCTGATGTTTGTTGATGGCGATGATGTGTTGGCTCCCAATGCTTGTGAACTTCTCTTGACGGCGGCTCAGGAAAAATCTGCCGAAATGGTTGTGACGCCGCTATACCGTTTTCGAGGGAAACTGATGCCGCAACGAGCGGAGACCGCCGTTTTTTCTTCTATCGGGGTTACGGAATTTTGGGAAGAGTTGTTGCGGCATCAACGTTACATGGGGCATTTGATCGGACGCCTTTTCTCCCGCCGGTTATTTGAAGAGTTGCGTTTCCCGGCGATGGAGTGTTACGAAGATATTTTCATCGCTACCGACCTTCTCGATCAGTTGCCGCGCCTCCTGATTTCGGATACTCCGGTTTATTTTTACCGCCAGCACGACAAAAACACATCTGCCGCATTGAGTGACACTAGGGCAAAATATATGTTATCGGTGCTTGCCAAGCTGAAGAAGAGCGTCAAGAGTACTTATCAGCAGCGCCTTTTCGAGGCGCTGTGCGTGAAGCAGTGCCGGGTTTTATTGGACAACGTAAGAGATTTAAGCCGCGACAACCGAAACGAAATCAAATCTCTTATAGAAGCTATTCCGCTGGGCGCTTTTTTGTTATCACCGCATGTGCGAGTCAGCCGAAAAAGATTGCTTTTAAAAAATAGAAGAGAGCTGCAACGGTGGAAGTAAAAGATAGCGGCGTCAGGGAGGGGCAGGCGAAAAAAACACTCTGGATGGCGTGGGGCGTCTATAGCTTGGCGTTGGTGGTTTTGTTGTTGGCTATACCGTTTCCGGCGGAGGCGCGTAAGGTCTTTTATTTTACATGCGGACTGGCCGGGGTTGCGTGGGCATTGGATCGAAAGCGCGCTGATAGGGAGGTACTTTTTTTGTTGGCGGCATTGGCGGCTTTTGCGCTTTGCCGGATCGTCTATACGGTCATGGATGCAGGAACTTTTTTTCCGGCGCTTGATGCATTGCAAGTCTATCTATCGGCAGCCTACCGATTTTTGATGGGGGTGTTGTTGATTGGGTATCTGTCAACGCATCGCCCCTTTTTCCATGAACGCTGGGTCCAAGTGCTGAGCGTGACATTGGCGCTTAGTCTCATTATCACCGCAGGATATGAATTTATTTTGCAGCCGGAGCGGGGTGAACGCGATCAACGGGCGACGCTTTTTTCTTATGAAGTGGCTGCGGTGAGTTTTGCATATCTCGGTTTGCAGTTGATGCGCCAGACCAGTGAAAGAAAACACTGGGTAGTATTGGCGTGTATCGGCTTATTGGCGTTCGGCATTATTTTGCGGACGGAAACGCGCATGGCGTTATTTTGTTTTCTTATTGGCGTCTCGTTACTTTTTGTCTTGAGTAAGCATGCTCGCCAATGGAGAATATTGGGAGCGGCCTTGTTATTAGGGGCTATCATGTTGATCGGAAGTTATTCCCATCTGGTTGAGCCGCGCTTGATGGAAGCTTATACCGATATTACCCAATATGTCTCGGGAGAAAATCGTGCAACCTCGATCGGAACCCGCTTTGAACTGTGGCGGGGGAGTGTCATGGTACTGAAGCAGGCTCCGCTGGGCGCCGGTTATTGGAAACGCGCAGATATCATCCGTGAAGCGGTCGAGCAGCACCGCCTGGATCCGGTTGCGTTACATTACAGCAGTGTCAATATGCACAATGAACTGCTTGAGGAGCTGTCGTTGCGTGGTGTCGTGGGCGGCACTTTGTTATTGTGGATGTATTCTTCGATAGTCATTTTGGGATGGCGTGCCGCGCCGAGGAATCTGGCGTTATTGGGCGTGGTTTTTGTGTACGCTTTTTCGGGGTTGACGGATGCGCTGTTCTTCAGTCGTGAGGCGACCGTATTATTCCTTACATTGTTGGCGGTTCTCGTGAGGTTGTCGCCTCAGCGGGAGAGGTTATGACATTCTTTGTGCTACACATTATGTACTGGGGTGGGCAGAGACGGCGTATTGTCGGGCAACCAGAATGGTTCAATGCGTCGCAGAGCTGTCCGGCGATGATCATCGCGCATCCAAGATCGAAAATGCCGTGATGCCTGCTTATGTGCGGGGACAACGTGAAGTACATAATAGACGTCATACTTGAAGCTTATCAATGGACAACTGGATGAACGGGGCACAGACAATGAACAAGACGCGAGCGCCATACCGTATTTTGCACTTCGTCAATGTGCGGACGATCGGTGGCGTCGAACGGATGTTTGCTGATTTTTTGGCGCATGCACCACCGTTTCCGGTAGAGCATTTCACGGTCGCAAACCATTCAGCTGTTGCGCCGGCAATTCGCGAAGCAGTTTTTCGTTATTCGCAATTTTTCAGTATTTGTGAATTTTCAGGGCTTCGGATACCTAAGCGGCCGCATGTGCTTCGCACCGCCAACCGTGAGCGGCTGGTTCGAAAACTGCATCCCGATCTGATTCTGATCTGGAATCAATTCCTCGATGTTCGGGCATTTTCGAAGAGTCGCTGGCCATGTCCTGTTTTCTATTACGAACACGGTGGTGCTTGGTACAAGCAGGAGACTTCGTTGGTAGAAGCATTTTTCCAACGTGTTGATGGTGTAATCGCGGTATCCCAAGCGGCCAAGCGGACCCTTCAATTGAAATATCGGATTACGCAACCGATTGATGTATGTTTAAACACATTATGCCCTGGCGTGTCGTCTGTCAAAGCCCCTACGGAGTCGCGGACATTGAAAAGCAATCGGCCACTGATATTGGGAAGCGCTGGACGGCTGGTGCCGGTGAAATGTTTTGGTTTATTGGTGTTGGCGATCAAAGCGCTGCGCGCGCGCGGCATTGAGGCTGAGGCGATCATTGCCGGAACAGGGGCAGAAAGGGCGACGCTTGAAACATTGATTGCAAAACAGGGGTTGCAAGAAAAAGTCCGTTTGGTCGGTCTGCTCAATGATATGTCAGAGTTTTATCAGGCAATTGATGTTTATATCAGCACAGCGATGCACGAAACGCTCGGGTTAACCTGCATTGAAGCGGCAGCGTGGGGCGTACCGGCGATCGCTTCGGCGGTTGACGGGTTACCGGAAGCGGTGTGCCACGGCATGACCGGGGTTTGCATTAAGCCGACGCTTTCACAAGAAGAGTATCATGCGCTGACGCAGGCGCCGATTGACCCCTTGCCGCTTGTCTATTGGCCGGATATTGATTCTTTAGCACCGCCCAAGATGCTTGCGCCCGAAAAAATTGCGGATGCCGTCGTCGCGTTATTGAATGATCCGGCACGTTACCAAGAACTCAGCCGACAGGCGTTGGCCGTGTCGCGGGAGCGGGGGCAGTTTTCAGCGCTTTGCCTCAATTTATATCGTATTTTTGACGAGCAAATTATATTGAGGCGCGGCGGATATATTGCGCATACTCGCTAAGCGTCGCGCTGCGGCAGGTTTGCACTAACGCACCAGTTTTTTAATACAATGGCGGACCGATAGGATACACGTCAAATTCATGCCTTCAAACTTTACCGCTCCGCCCAAACGTATTTTGTTGGTCAAGCTTCGCCATCACGGTGACGTGCTGCTGACAACGCCATTGATTGATGCGTTGCATGAGTACTTTCCGGGAGTGACCGTTGACGTACTGATTTATCGCGAAACGCTCGATATGCTGCGCCACAACCCGCGCGTGACGCGATGTTTTACGATCGATCGGCAATGGAAGAAGCAGGGTATATTGGCGCAAATACGCGAAGAACTGCGTTTATTGCGGTTGCTGCGCGCACGTCGTTACG
>QMCE01004708.1_pt1 | contig 11783 bp, 14 predicted proteins | sample 1821851 | NCBI WGS metagenome assembly QMCE01 (sample SAMN09453174, study PRJNA476694) | Termite gut metagenome, whole genome shotgun sequencing project. | isolation source: worker | host: Odontotermes sp. | place: South Africa:Pretoria | collected 2016-01-28
CGATATCACCCCCCCCCATTCTCATTTACGGAGATTAGCGCGGCTGGAGGAATGCGTCAAAATGGACAAGGCCGCGCTCGAGGATATGCTCGGCGTAAACGTCGCCGCGTTTTCGTTCCACAACCCCGATATCGGCGGCAATTGGCACGAGCTGGAGCTGGAGCGCGCTGCGGGGCTCGTCAGCGCGTACGCGCCGTCGATACGCCGGAATTATAAATACTGCTCGGATTCCAACGGCTACTGGCGCTATACGCCCCTTCCCGAGGTATTGGCCGAGGGGCATGAACGGCTGCAGGTGCTGACGCATCCGTGCTGGTGGACGCCGGAACCCATGCCGCCGAGGGCGCGGGTTGAGCGCTGCATCATGGGGCGCGCGCGCGCGCAGGGCGCTGAATACGACGACGCGCTGGAGAAACTGGGGCGGGAGAATATCCGATAATGGACGTTGTAATCTTTGGCGACAATTTTGGTCTGCCCCAAATAACAAACGCCCTGCGTGAATTCCCGTCATTCAATCCCGTCGCGGCGGTATACTCTCACAAAAAGCCGCACGCGGCGGAGGCGGCTGCGAAGGCTTTGCGGGGTTATCATACCCCCATAATAGAACAGCCGCCCAAAAACAGCCCCGGCTTTACGGCCTTTCCCGAACAGATAAAAGCGGCGGGCGCGCGCGTCGGCCTGTGCTCATCCTACGATCTCATCCTGAGCAGCGAAATCCTGGGGAGCTTCCCGCTGGGCGTCATCAACCTGCACGGGGCGCTGCTGCCGAAATACAGGGGCGCGAACGTGCTTAACTGGGTGCTGGTGAACGGCGAAAGCGAAACCGGCATGACCATGCATAAGATGGCCGAAAAGGTGGATTGCGGCCCGATACTCGACCAGGAAAGAATAGAGATAGATTTTACCGATACGGCTTTAACCCTGCAGGACAAGATGCGCCGTTCGAGCGAAAGGCTATTAAAAAAGAACTGGCCGGATATCGCCGCCGAAAAGCATTCTTATACCGAACAGGGCGAGGCTAAGGCGACAGTCGTTCACAGAAGGACGCCGGAGGACGGCTTTTTCAGCTGGGACTGGCCTGCGGAGCGCATTTATAATATGATACGGGCGCTTGTTCGCCCGTGGCCCGGGGCGTGGTATATGGAAGGAGAAGCTAAATTGGTTATAGATCAGTTTATGCCGTTTGAGGACGTGCGGCGGATGCAAATGAGCAAGCTGAAGCAATTGCAGGAGCAAGGCTTATATGTACCCCCCCCCCCGATAATTTAATTATAATGAGACCATTTAATGGCAATGACGCTCCCGATATGTTCGAGTACACCTCGGACGAAAAGGCGTGCTCCTTCCTTTCCTGGGGGCCGCATACCGATATTGCCGAAGCCGAGGCGTTTCTCCAAAGCGTTGAAAGCCAGAAGGACGCCCCCAAAAGCATACATTGGGGCGTATGCCTGAACGAAACGGGGAAGCTGATCGGCGCCATGCACATTTACGATATCGATTTTGCGGAAGGCTCCGCGATGCTCTCCTATATGCTGGGCTCAAAATACTCTGGCAAAGGCTATATGAGCGCGTGTATAAAGGCGGCGATTGAGGCCTGCTTTTCTTCGCTGTCATTGGATAGGGTGATGTGCGATATCGCGCAAGAGAACGCCGCTTCCGCGCGCGTCGCCGAAAAGAGCGGGATGTCGCCCGCTTCGGCGGTGAAGCCGTGGCGGCAGGAAATTAAAGGCAGGATTATGCAATTCAATAAATATATAATAGAGAGGACTTCATGACCTGCGCCATACATCAGCCGCAATATTACCCCTGGCTTGGCTACTTCGATAAAATAGCCAAGGTCAAAAGCTATCTTATCATGGACGACGTTCAGTTCGTTCCGCGCTCTCTTGAATGCCGGAATAATTTTATCGACGCCAAAGGCCTCCCCCGCATATTGACCGTGAGCGTCGAAAAAAAGGACGTACGCGAGAAGAAGATACGCGACGTGAAGGTATTTGACTGCGCCAAGTGGCAAAAGCAGCATCTGGGCTTTTTAGAAACTGCCTTTCGGTATTCAAAATACCGCGGGGAGGTTATGGACGCCATACACCCCATCTTTGAGAAGGACTATGTATTTTTGCAGGACGTCTTGATGGACACCATATTCGCGATCATGCGGATGCTGGATATAAATGTGCCCGTCTCGCTCCAGAGCGAGCTGGATTACCCCAAGACCGATCCCGCGCTTGACGGCCACGCGCGGCGCGGCCAAGACGTTTTAAACCTGTGCCTCGGCATGGGCGCAAGCCGCTATATCACGGGAACGGGGGGATCGCTGCAATTTTTGAACCCTCAAAGCTTTAAAAATGCGCATATCGAGCTGCTGATACAAAATTACACATGCCCACGCTATGCCCAGGCGCATACGGAGGCTTTCATCCCGAATATCTCGGCGCTGGACGCGTTCTTTTCATGCGGGATAGAGAATACAAAAAGACTCTTCCACGAGAATATCGCGCCGGACTTTCCGTACGATGAATATATGCGTATGCATCCGCTGTTGAAACAACCCCCCCCCCCCCGCAAATTAAATAGAATACATCCATTATATGGCATGGCGCGCAGGGTATGTTTGAATACATCTCCGCAGAAATGCCATATCCTTTTTTTGCGCAGCCGCATTCACTTTCTGTTTTTTTATAGCGTCAGCCGCAGTGCCGGCGCAATGGGGTGGCAGTCATGACCTGCGCCATACATCAGCCCAACTTCTTCCCCTGGCTGGGCTACTTCCATAAAATCGCCCATGCCGATGTTTTCGTCTTTCTGGATGCGGTGCTTTATCCGCGAAACGGCAACCGATCATGGACGAAACGGGTACAGCTATTGGCCGGAGGCACGCCATGCTGGATATCTCCGGCCGTAAAAAAAATGCATGGTTTTGAACCCATTTTCAATGTCGAAATCAATGATGAATTTTCGTGGCGCGCCGAGCTGGAGCGAACGTTAACCGTCAATTATAAGCGTGCGAAGCATTTTGAGGAAGCCAACGCTGTTATACTGCCTTTACTGCGCTTTCCCGCAAGCAACCTCAGCGAATACAATATCCACGCCGTCCAAAATCTGGCTGCGATATTGCGATTTCCATGCTGTTTCATTAAACAATCGGAGTTGAATACCTCCGCCGCCTCCACGGAGCTGCTTATCGAGATAACGAGAAAAGCCGGCTGCGACACTTATATGTGCGGCGGCGGAGCGAGCGGCTATCAGCAGGATGAATTATTTGACGAATCAGGCGTAACGCTGCGCTACCAAAATTTCACGCATCCCGAATATCCGCAGCTTGGGAGCGGCTTCCATCCCGGCCTATCGATAATCGACACGCTGTACAATTGCGGCGTTGAAGGCGTTCGCAGGCTCTTGCTACCCTAATTGAATCAACCCGCGCGTCTTATGATACGCCCATATCTTTTCGAGCTCCTCGTCCACGAACCTAAAGACCGACGCGTCGTGCTCGATGCTATATCCCTGCGAGGCCATGACCTCGTCCTCTTGAACATGCAGCAGCACCACATACCTTATATTCTCTTCCGGCAGCTCGATCTTTGCGTAGCCGTCGAAATACTCGGCCTTAGCGTTCCCGGGGGCTAATACGCACAGCGCAAGAAGCTGCGCCTCGCCGCCTATGATTTCTTGCCGCGTAATGACGGACGTTGCCTCGTATCTTACGCCAACATAGGGTATCTTAAAGTCCGCTTCTTTCAATTTGCCGATATACCGCGCGGTTTCTTCTCCGCAGCGCATAAAAATCAATCGCAGGCCGTCGAGAGTATCGGCGCGGGTTGTCCGAAAATACCCGGCGAGAAAGAGGTAGCGCCAGACGCTCAGCCCCTGGCGCTTCAGCTCCCTGCACCGCCATATAATCATGCGTATGGAGTTTCGTTCCAGTGATTTTTTGTACTTCTTCATCGCGGCCTTACTCCTCATCAATGATAGAGCGGTAGATGCCTTCGAGGCGCTTCGCCACGACCATATAATGATGATATTTTACGGCGTACTCGCGCGACGCTTCTCCGATCTTTTTCAGCCTGCCCCTGTCCTGAATGTACTCCTTCAGCACGTCGTAGATATTATAGCGGTCAGCGTAGATGAGCGGATGCTTCTGCGGGATTATCTTCGCGGTCGCCGGGTTAATATAGACTATTACGGGCTTGCCCATCGCCAGGCACTCCACTCCCGCGCAGCCGTGCCAGCCGCAAAACAACTGATCGACGGCCAGGTCGGCCTGGGCCATATAATATTTTACGTCCGCGTTCGGCACCCTGTCGAAGTATATGAATTCCACGGGATAGCCCTCCGCCTGCAGCCGCTCGACTGCCGCGCGGATAAAGCCCGTGCCCTTGACGTCGTCGCGTTCGTCGCTGCGGGCGAAGGAATGATATATGCGCAGGTTCTCCGTCGGCGGCAGCCGGAAGCGCCCGGGTATCTCCTGTGCGGACAGGTGGCGCCAAACGTCGCAGTTTATTGCGTTGTCCATCCATATAATCTCGGGGAAGGCGGCGGCCACATTAGAGTTGGACAGCAAAGCGTTAGAGTGCGCGAACGACCATTCCATCTGCTGAATCCGTTTCGCGTTTTCGCAGCAGAACGGCTTTAAGCTCGTGCATACGCTGCACTCGGTATTCTCGATACCTCCCGGCCGCGGCATATCGTACCTGCAAACATCGCACCAGCCCCAAAAGCTCATGACGACCTTCTTGCCCAGCTTCCGCAGGAACGCGAGGTCCGCGGCCGTGTTCCACAGGGTCGAATTCGGCCAGAGCAGGGTATAGTTCGAGTGGAAATGGAAGATATCGTATTCGTCCAGCGCCCGCAGCAGGAATTCGGCCTCCCTCGTTTTCATCCTCGCCAGGCTGGCCGGGTCATTGCTGTGCTGGTCAAAATCGGGCTTGTCCAGCATAAACGCTTCGACGCCCTTCGTGTAAAAGGACATGAAGTCCGCTTTGTGCCCCAATTCCCTCAGTCCTTGCGTATATAGGTTCGGCTGATACAGCAAAGCTACGGACGCCTGGAGTATGCGCAATGGCTTCATTTTGCCTCCTGATAATATTTAGCTTACAGCGCAGATTCAAAGTAACCCTTCAGCTTACGGAAAAACTTCAGCCCCAGCCACCACAGCAGCAGCGCAAGCGCCGCCAGATACGCCAGGCCCAGGAAGTCCGGCAGCTGGTGCAGGTATATCACGGCCCTGAACGGCTGGCACATCTGATAAACCGGGTTGAAAAACGTAATGCGCTGGACGATGTACGGCATCTGATCCATCGTATAAAAGATTGGCGTGAAGAACATCAAAAGCATCATTATCGTCGGGATAACCTGCGCGAAATCCCTGAGGAACACCGTCGCCGAGGACAGGAAGAATGCCAGCCCCGACAAAAAGGCGAATATCAGCGGAATTATGACGATCAGAAATACGATGTGCCAGGTTATGCCCGCGCCGGAGATCAAGCAGAGCGCAATCGAGAGCAGCGTCCCTATGATCATCTGCGGCAGGCCCATCATCGCCGCCGATACGGGCAGCACCTCGGACTTAATAGCGAAGTTTTTGACCAGCTGAACGCCCGTCACGACGGAGAGCGCCGAGGTGTTCACACCCTCGTTTACCGCCATCCAAGGCGCGAAGCCGCACAGGAACCACACGACGTAGTCGAGCGACCTCTCGCTCCCCGGCGCTTTGCTTTGCAGTACAAAGCCGAAGACGAAGAGATAAACGCTCATCATCAGGAGCGGGTTCAGTATCGCCCAGACGAGTCCCAGCTTCGAGCCGAGGTATCTTCGCTTTAGGTTCATCATCAGCAGGCGGAAGACCCGCGCCATATCCCCGCCGTTAAATCCAAAAACGCTCATAGGCCTTCCTCCGCTCGCATTATGAGGTTATAATCGCACGAGTATTCCGGTTTCGACAGGTATCGGATTTTATTGTTGACCATCTTGAGTATCTGCGCGCTCTGCGCCAAAACCGTCCCGCCGCCGCGCACCTTGCAGATAACCTCGTAGGTATTATCCGTAAGCCCGCAGCGCTCCCATTTTACGCAAACGGACTTGCGCACGCCCGCGTTTACCGAAAAGCCGCCGTCCGCGTCCTCCGAGAGCCGGTTCAGCGCTATAAGCACACCGTCCATCGTATAGAACGCAAGCTCGATGTCCAGCGCCTCGAAATTATCCTGCGCCTCCAGCGCTATGTCTATCGCGAGATCGTCGAAGAGGTCGAATATGACGCCGCGCCTGCCGTCCGTCGAAAACACGAATTCATCTATGCTTATCCCTTTGGATACGGCGCTCAGCCGCCGCCTGATTTCGAAGTCCTCCCGCAGCTTAATTTCGAGCTCCTCGCGAACCGAGCGCATATACGCCGCCGTGACGTCTTCCGCGCTCCCATCCATGCGCAAAGCGCCCTTTTCCAGCCATATGCACCTGTCCGTGAACGCCCTGATCGTCTCCATCGAGTGCGAAACGAGTATTAAAATCTTGCCCTTATCGCACAGCTCCGTGATCATTCGCTGGGATTTCTGCGCGAAGTGGGCGTCCCCGACGCCCAGTATTTCGTCGATGATCAAAATCTCCGGCTCGATAAAGGAGATGACGCTGAACGCCAGGCGCGCCGCCATACCCGACGAATAGGTTCTGACGGGGCGGTCGAAATAATCCCCGATATCGATAAACTCGATAAGCTCAGGCAGCATAGCGTCGATCTCTTCGCGCGATTTTCCGTACAGCGCGCCGGAGGTATAGATGTTTTCGCGCCCGGTCTGTTCCGCCTCCAGGCCCGTGCCCATGTCGAGTATAGCGTGTATGTTCCCCTGAATCTCAAGCCCGCCCGACGTCTGCCGCGAAAAGCCCGTGAGTATTTGGAGCAGCGTCGTCTTGCCCGCGCCGTTGCGGCCGATCAGCCCCACGCGCTCACCCTCTTTTATCTCGAAGGACACCTCGCTAAGCGCCGTAAACGCGGGCGCGGCCTCCATGCCTCTATCGCCGGAGAGATAGCTGCGCGCGCGGTCAAGATATTTTTTTGTAAGCCGATTGGCCTTTATAGCGTACATACGTTCCACTCCAGGCGGCGGCTAAGCAGCGCTTTCCCGGGATTATCGCCCTTGACGACGAGCTTCAGCGGGTTGCCGTTCAGCCAGCTCATCTCCTCGTAGATTTTCAATGCGCGCAGCTCGCCTTTTTCCAAAGGTTCGGATGTAGCAACCGTAAGATTATACTCGCCCGGCGCAAGGTCCAGTCGCCCGGCGCAAGGTCCAGCCGCCCGATGGCCAGCTCTATCTCATAATCGCCCTTTTGAGCCATCGGAAATACGTCCTCACAGATTAGCGCCGGGGTCCAGCCGATTCCCTTTACCAGCCGCTCCACCACGAACGCCGCGCGCAGCGCCCCTTTTTCCGGCGGCTCGATCACGCGAACCGGGACGCGCACGCTAAGGGGCGCGCCGTTTACGGCCTCAAAAATGTTTGAAGCCAGGGCCTGCTTATTTAAAAAAGTAATTTCATCGGATGCCTTAAACCCGTAGCCGAGGTATTGCCGGACGGCCTTTTCCGTCTCCCCGACGAAGGAAACCGCGCCGTTCTCGATGAGCATCGTGCGTTCGCACAGCTTGAGCAGCGACACCCAGTCATGCGATACGATAACGCCCGCAGCGCCGTCTTGGAGCATATCCGTCAGGCGCTTCCAGGCCCGCCCCCTGAAGTATTCGTCCCCGACGACCAGTATCTCGTCGATCAGTATGAGCTTAGCGGGCAGCGCCGTCGAAAGGCCGAAGAGCAGCTTCGCCTGCATACCCGATGAATACGTGTGGATCGGCTTATAGAAGAACTCGTCCAGCTCCGTAAAGTCGCGGATGGATTCGACCAGAGCGTCAATGCGCTTCCTCGGCACGCCCTCGAAGGTCAGATATTCGCGGCAGTACCGCTCGCCCGACGTATATACGTCCAAAAAGGAACCCATTTCGAATATGGACGCGATATCGTCATCGATGCGTATTACGCTGCCGCCGTCCGGCTGGTACACGCGGCCCAATATGCGCAGGAGCGTGGATTTTCCCGCGCCGTTACGCCCCATAACGCCCAAAAGCTCGCCCGGAGCGACCTCGAAGGAGATATCCTCCAGCACCTTTATGCGCTCTAACCGGCCGCTGAGCAGCTGCTTGAACCGCAGGCGCTCCATAGACGCGAAGGACTTGCTTAAATTTTTGACTTCAATTGAAGGCATTTAGCTCCTTGTATACGGCGCGATGCGCGCGTTTATCCGGCGCGAAGCTGGCTTCGCGCCCCTGTTTAGCCGAAAAGAGTATAGCATAATAGCCCGCTATTGGCAATTGAGGCTGGAAGCCCCGGCAACAGCGTGTTGTAAATTCTTATAATCCGCTGTATGATACTTACATATACAAGAGTATTTTCTAAAGAAGCGGGCCTAAGCGTGGAGCATATGGATGTGCAGCCTGCGGGGATTACGACCGTCGCGCGCAAGCGGGGCTAGCCGCGCCCCTCCACCGCCTTCTCCATAGCTCCGCGGACTACTCAATTATCATCCTGTCCTGCCCAATCTCCGCATCGAGCAATATCGTCATATCGCAGGCCATGTAAAGGACCAGATCGTAATCCTCATTTTCGAGCCTGCGATATATCTTTTTTCGCTCCTCGTTTTCCGGGTATAAATATATATAATCTATATTTTTTACCGCAGTCGCAAGATATGTCACGAACGGCCATGAGAACGAGTCTCCCAGCAGCAGCACCTTTTTATCCTCTGCCGCGGCCAGGCTTACATACTGCTCGAACGGCCTTTGCGCTATGGCGTTCAGGTCCGTATATTCAAAGGTCGTCCTGCTTTTTTCCTTTGCGGCCGGAGTGAAGACGTCCACGAAGTCGCCGGACGCCAATAATACCGCATCCGCGTCCAAAGGCGTCTCCGACGCTGCAAGCTTCGTCTCGAATTTAGGCGTTAAAACGGCGATATCCTCGGCAATGTCAAAGGTCTGTACCGACGCAGTGCCAATAAAGGCGTTGTGGTATACGAACCGCTCATACTCCTGCGGATCCCATGTTTTTTCGTCCAGCCTAAAGCCATAATCGCGGTTCATGGCCGCGCCGACCTTTCCATATGCCCACAGCGCGCCGTCGGCGTTCCAATGATGGTCGCCCCAAAAGAACACATCAGCGAAATCGGCAAATTCGTTCGTCATCTCTGTGCGCAAATCGAGCGTATTGACGCCGCCGCCGTGCAGCATGGACATAAAGCGAGCCGTATCCTCAATGACGGTATTATCAAAGCCTTTGGGCATATCAGAGCTCGCGCGCATCGGATTGGGCGCTCTAACGAAGAGAAATGGGATATTGCGGCCTTGCAGAAAATTATGTAGCTTTATTACGGAATCCGCTTTTTCGGGCAGCAGCGGCGGATCGGACACCTCGTCATGTACCAGGCGCCCGTCGTTCATAATATAGACCCCATTTACATATTTGCGGTTTGAGAATCTCAAATAGTAAAGAAATAATCTCTTTGTATATTTCTCCAGCCCTGCCGGAAGCACGCCAAAATAGGTTTCTATGTTTGATTTCACGCGCTGGTACTGCTCCGTGTATATAAATTGGCTTCGCCACGCAAACAGGGCGCACAGCGCAGCAACGGCCATTACCGCACAAAACCTGCTTATGCAGGCCGTTTTGCCGCCGCTTTGCGCGTTTGCTGGCTTATCGGATGGATCTGTCATATCGCACCTCAAAAATTAAAATAGATAAATGGATTGTATGTGCTTCCGCTTATGAGCACCACGGACAGCAGCATGATAAACGCCAAATACGCCCATCGCAGCAAGGCGGCGAGCGGCGTTCCTGAAAAGCGGAGATTTGAAAGCGCTTTTGTTATAGGCAAACATGCGATTACGCCGACAATCCACGTAAATGAATATTCATAAAGCACCAGGTATGTATCGGTTCCTGCGAGCGGATTACCCTTTAACCCAACCATAGCCAGCAGGTAATTCAGCGCCTCGTTCCCCCATTCGGCGCGGAAAAGCACCCACCCTATCAAAACGCAGATCAGCATATACAGATTGCTGATAACGGGGATCTTTTCGATCCACTTCCCAAAGCCCGTAACCTTTTCAAAGGCGATCAGCACGAAAAACATCAAACCCCAGCCGACGAACGTCCAGTTTGCCCCGTGCCAGAGGCCCGTGAGCGCCCAAACGATGAACAGGTTGAGCACGAGCCGCGCCTTGCCGTTTACGCGGCTCTCGCCCAGCGGGAAATAGACGTAATCGCGGAACCACGAGGAGAGCGAAATGTGCCACCTGCGCCAAAAATCCGATATAGAGCGCGCTATATAGGGATAATTGAAGTTCTCCAAAAAGTGAAAACCAAACATCCTGCCCAGGCCGATCGCCATATCGGAGTAGCCGGAAAAATCGAAATAGATTTGCAGCGCGTACGCCGCCGAACCCAGCCACGCGGCCGTGACGGACAGCGCCGCAGGGTCGCGCCCGAACGCATAGTCCGCCGCCAGCGCCATCACATTCGCGATGATCGCTTTTTTGCCAAGGCCAATGATAAAGCGCCCCACGCCCTGCGAAAAATCGTCCCCGCTGAATGTCCGCTCCTCCAGCTCGGTTTCTATCGTCTTGTAGCGGACGATAGGCCCGGCGATCAGCTGCGGGAACAGCGAGATATACAGCGCGACATACGACAGCTTCCTTTGCGGTTTCACGGTTCCCCGAAAGACGTCGATCGTATACGACATCGCCTGAAACGTGAAAAAGGATATGCCGATGGGCAGCGCTATAGCCGGAACGGTCAATTCTACAGAGAGCAGGCGGTTGAGATTCGTTACAAAAAACGCGGCGTATTTATAATAGGCGAGCAAGCTCAAATCGGCGATAATAATCAGCACAAACGCCGCTATACGCGCCTTTCTGCAGCGAATATCCCCCCCCCCTGTAAATATTTGTCATCCGCAATGCATATATACCCGAACGCCCAATTGATAACGATGCACACGAGCATCGCAAATACAAATATCGGCTCGCCCCATGCGTAGAAAAACAGGCTGAATATCAGAAGCAGTATATTTTGGCGCTTTAAGTTGTTCCGAAATACCAGATAATAGAGAATAAGGAGCAATGGCAGAAAGAATAAGAGAAATACGAAGCTCGGAAAAATCATGCCGTATGTCAGCCTTCCGTGTTATCGTGGCGTGCTGTTTTTAACGCTCCCGTAATAATACCATATATGCCTGTTTCACAACAACCCTCGGCCCAAAAAGCTCGTTCCCCTTCGCCCAGAGGCCGAGATACCTCCAAAAGCTAACGATACCCGTAAATTGCAGCGAATACGTAAAATACTGCGGTATGCGCATGGCCTTGCGCGCCAGCGCCCGCAGGCCGGACTTCCGCACGGCCGCGCCCAGCGCCTTGACAGCCGTCGGGTCGTTCGTGGAGCGCGCGGAGGACGTATTATCCACGCACGCGAAATACAGCCGCCGCCGGTACCGCCATTCGACGGGCACGCGCTCCCAAAACGCTATAAGCTCCCGGTCCCAGAGCGGCAGCAGCCACCTGTGGCCGAAAAAATCGTGCACGCGCTCGGAATTGGCGCAATACTTCGCGTGGTGCTCGCGCAGGTTGAACAGGTGCGCCTGGTTTTCCGAAATATAATCAAAATATCCCTCCACGCGTGCGCGGACGTCCGAATCCAGCGCGCGCATGTGGTAGAACTGCTCGTCAATCGACGCAAAGAACTCCTCCCGCGATA
>QMCE01006443.1_pt1 | contig 11782 bp, 11 predicted proteins | sample 1821851 | NCBI WGS metagenome assembly QMCE01 (sample SAMN09453174, study PRJNA476694) | Termite gut metagenome, whole genome shotgun sequencing project. | isolation source: worker | host: Odontotermes sp. | place: South Africa:Pretoria | collected 2016-01-28
TGAGATGGGCAAACGCTTATATGATGCAAGACTTGCCGCAGGATTAAGCCAAGGTGATGCGGCAAAAATAGGTGATACATATCAGCAGAGCATCTCTGAAGCTGAACACGGCAAGATGTTTCTCCCGCCTGATGTTATGTATCGACTATGCAAAGCATATGGTATCAGTTGTGATTATTTGATTTCCGGTGTACAATCAAATGTCGATTTTACAGAATTTGATATTCGTTTGCAGAGGTTAAATGAAAGGCAGTTCCATAGCTACAAGGCAATAATGAAACATTTTCTTGATGCTTTGAATATCTCTGGCTCTGAAAATTGAGTGGATTGTAAGGGAACTTACGACCGCTCTTTTTAATATACTTATCAACGATAATTACTCTTTTTTCAATGTATCTTGCGTACCACTATCCAGCATTAGAGGGTCGCTATAATTCTTTCGGAGGAAAGTGCTTTGAAAGTTGCTTTTTGCGATGATTCTATAGATTCGTTACAAACGATGATTAAGCAATACACTTCCTATTGTGGGAAGGTCAATATTCCATGCGAATATGACGCTTACCAGAGTGGTACCGAGCTTCTGAATAATATGGAGAATAGGTATAGCGTCATATTCTTGGACATAAATATGCCTGGCATTGATGGAATTAGCGTTGCCCGAGAATTACGAAAAAGTGATAATGACATCTACATTGTGTTTATCACTTCATTTATCCAGTATGCGTTGGATGGATACGAAGTAGACGCATTTCGGTATCTGCTGAAAGACCAGATAAATCTGTCATTTAACGGCTGTATGGATATTATGCTGGAAAAGATGCGTTCCCGAAAAAGCCGTGCATTTTTCAAATTCATTGAAGGCGAAGCGTCTATTTTGCTAAACGAACTCATGTATGTTGAAAGCGACAAACATAAATTGCTTTTCCATATTGATGGCATAACCGTTCCTTACTCATTGTATATGAAATTAGATGATGTTGAAAAGCAGATTGATTCCATGTCTTTTCTACGATTACACAAAAGTTATTTGGTCAACATGGAATTTATCGAAATGATAAGTCGATATAATGCAACCATCAGAAATAGCATAATATTGCCTATACCAAAGAGCAAGTATTCCGAAGTCTCCAGCGCATACCTTTTATACAGGGGCTGATATTATGATCATAACCTACCTTGTTCCGTTCGGCATATCCGTTATTGAATCGCTATGTATATTTATCTTTTTTGACACTTTCTTTGAGTGGAAAATAGGCAAATATAAAAGAGTAGGGCTCATACTTGAAAGCCTATTGCTGGCAGGGATAATGACGACGCTTGGCATTTGGCTGCCGTCTCGCGATGAGTTTACCTATTCGATACTTCGATTCATTGTCAGTTCCAGTATTTACTTCTCCTTTCTGCTGGCTTTATACAGAGGGAAGTTGCAAAGGAAAATCGCAGCCGCTATAGCAACATATTTACTGCTCACGATTGTAGATTTCTTTGGGTATCTCATTGCAGATGCATTGGGATTCGGGAACATTATAAACGGTGATAGTGTTGTTAACATTATATTACTAATACTAAGTTTTAAGCTTCTGCTATTTCTCGTTGTTGCATTGATACGGTTTGGATGCCACAGGTTCTATAAAGTAGGCAACTTGGACGCTCCGCTTTCGATGAGGCGATGGCTGACTATTTTGATGATGCCTCTACTTAGCATAATTTCAATATGGGCATTATTCAGTTTGGCTTCGCTTGAAAATCAGACAAACCCTATTCTGTTGCTGGTTTCTTTTGGATGGGGATTTATGTGTATTGTCGTATATTACCTAGTGATGTCGGCTGCGTCCAGTGAGCAGCAGTTACGTGAAAAAGCGGTAATTGAAGAAATGGTGCGCAATAGTCTGGAATATGCCACCAACGACGTAAAGACGCAAGAATATTTACGTTCAGCCGTGCATGATTTCTATCATCACATTGACTATATCTCGACGCTGCTCACTGAGCAAGAGAATTCCCAGGCATTAAACTACATACAAGAGATAAAAAGCACTGTTTACGACCACATACAACGAGTAGACACAAATGCAAGAATTGTCAATGCCATCTTAAACCAAAAAATGGCATTGGCGAGAGCAAAAGGGATTGGATTCGACATTCAAATCAATGACCTTGGGGCGTTACCATTCGCTGATGATGACGTTGTGGTGATATTATCAAATCTCTTGGACAACGCCATAGAGGCTTGCGATAAAATTATGTCTGGCAAATATATCCACTTCAAATTCGTCGTTATCCCCGAAAAGGAAATTGTCCTATCAATCCATAACACTCACGATGGCAAAATAATAACTCAGGGAAGCCACTTGTTGTCTACAAAAGATAATAGAGAAATGCATGGTATTGGGCTATCCAGCGTTATAAAGAGGATTGAAAAAGTTCACAGCGATAATCCCTTTGCCTGCGCTTGTAGAAAGCATCCACAGTTGAATGGTCTTGTAGTTATGATAGAAAACCGGCGGGATGGTGTCAAACTTCCCGCCGTTTTATATTTTTATGGGGCGAATGCTTAAACAAGGTCTGCTGCCACGGTAATGGGAATATACCTGGCATTCCCGGCCCAAAAATCATCTTTATTAATCAATGAATAAGAGCGAAGATAACCATTTTGAGGAATGTCCTCACCCGAAACGGGGTCGTGATAGGTGTATGTATACTCTTCCAGCGCGGTAACAGCAATGTAGAATTCATTGTAGCTGGCGAATATCTCTACCTGTTTGCTGCTTCCCAATATATTCGCTGTAAGTGTGGGCGTTCGCACCTCGCCTGTTTCGGGGTTTATCCAAATCTGCTTTTGCGGGTTGACATTATCGCTCAAAAACCCAACAATCCAACCGCCGATAAACCACGCATCGCCTGCAAAACCAATTCCGGCATACTCTGGAAATTTGGGGTCTACCGGTATCACTGTGGTATTGGCTGTAAGCACATCCGTGCGGCCTAATTGAATGTCTTTGCTCACTTCACCATATACCATTGCGCCAACTGGCCCGTAGAAATAACCGTCCGCATAACTGCTGCCAAACAGGTTTGTGCTGTTTTCCATGTTTGTTTCATCTATCAAAATCTCGTCTTCACCTGTTAGGGGCGACCAAGCCCCTAACGTGAACGGATGCTGCATTCCATCAGCGGGAGTTAGCAAGGAGTATAAAATTCGTTTATCCAGCACGTTAAAAAATGTACGCTCACCGCATTCAATCTGTGAAACTATTTTTCCGCTGGCTATGTCAATTCCGAGCAAGTCGGCGATTGTGGTGGATTCTCCCGTTATGCCCGGCTCATCACCCGGCACCTGCCTTAAAGTTGTACTGGCGATGATGAACAGAGTTTTATCGTCTGTGCATAAGAATTCCGCGCTTGTGATGCTGCTTGGCAAGGTGCAAAGCAGCGATTTTTCTTGTGAATCCAAATCCAGCTTCCATATTTGGATTGTGTCAACACTGCCGCTCTCTTTCATGCTGGTTGCCGCATAGAGCAGCGTCCCGTCAACATAAGCGATGGGGTCGGCTGGGCTGCCAATGAAGGCTACGCATGATTCGTCTTGATGGGTACATCCCGGCTTATCGCAGATAATCGCTTGTTCTTTTTGGGTGAAGTCGGCAAATACAATCAGCACATGGCCGTCATTTTGAAAGATTTTCTCATAAATCCCATTTGGAGTAATTACAGCACTATTTTGAGCGCCCAAATAGCGCAATGCGCCCACAGGAATTGGGTTAAATACTGCATCTGTGCTTGTAAGAATCTCGCCAGATGGTGCAGATAATGGCTCATCGCCGCTGCTTGGCTGGCTTGTTATATCAACCTCAATACGTTGGCAAGAGCATAACAGTAGCACTAATAATAACAATATCGCCACTTTTTTCATCGAAGCACCCCCTTTTCAGCTTCCCTCAACTGCCCAGTTTTTACTGTCGGGAGAGTAGAGTGTAATTATTTCACCAGTACGTCTATCAGCGTAAACAAATTTTGCGCCATCAACAAAGTTAGCCGATATGCATTCAACAACCGATTCGCTAGCATTATCGGAAGCGTCTATCACTAATTCTTCTATGCCTTCTACAGGTTGCCAGCTTTTGCCACTGTCGTAAGTAACCAGCGCATAAGGTAAACCTTCCTTAGCGGTGTAGCAGATAAAACCAATGTATTCATCAATAAATCCTGCACTGACAGCCACAAGATGCTCATTGGATATATAGTTTTGCAGATGCCAGTTTGCTCCGCCATCAATGGTTTGATAAAGATAAACGCCTTGATTCGATAACTGCCCGCTTGCGCCAACAGCAAACACATAACCAAACTGTTTTGAAGTATAGCCATGAAATACAGAACCACCGACAAAATCAATGTGCGCTGCGGTACTAATTTGGCTTTCGTTCCAAAAACGCCCTTCTGTACTGGTTGTGTACAGCGAAATAGCATCGTCTGAGATGGTTCCCGGTGCGCAGGCGATTGATAAGAGGCTACCAAAACTGGCAGAGGAATAGGTGCTGGGCACATCATCGTCTGACCAAAAAGTTGGAGCGGCTATTGTAGTCGCTACGATTCTTTCCGGCTGGTTATCAACCCACACAGAGAAATTACCACCAGTGTCCGGCGCAATCAACTGTGTGGTTTGCCGCCTTGCAGGGCTTATAAATACTAGATTGATGATGATTAGTGCCACTACAAACAGGACGGCTACAGCGATGCGCCCTTTATAGCGTTTGCCTGTGTTCAATATGTTTTGAAAACGCTCAAGCAAGGATTTTTTATCACTTCCAAAACATGTAGAAAACGCAGGTGATACGCTGCTTACGCTTAGCTTTGCGCATTTTAGTAGTGTTTCGCTGTAGGCCAGTCGATAGGCATCATCTCCGCCATCTACCACCCGTTCATCGCAGGCAAGCTCGATGTCTTTGTTTGCGCGATTTATCATTATCCACGCCAATGGATTAAACCAATGAATACACCTTATCACCATAAGAACCAATTTCTTTGCGATGTCGCGACCGGATAGGTGGGCAATTTCATGCCGTATCACCATTCGCGTGTCTTCATCAAGTGGCATATTTTCGGGTAATAGAAGCCGATGGTGGAAAAGGCCCGTTACAAGTGGGGTTTTTAATGTGGGGCTGACAAAGCAACGGATTTCTTTGGTGTAGTGCTGCCTTTCCTTCTCCTCCGCAAGGATTCGGAGTATTATAGGGTCGCTAAGTTCTTCGCGCCAGCGCCACACTTTGCGCCGCCAGTAAAGCCCACGCAGAATCTCAAACGTTATAAAAAGACTTGCGCCTATAACCCAAATCATAGTGGCCAACGTAAACATGTTAAATCTATAGAAAACTCGTGAATTCACATTGGTCTGCTGCTCACCGGCATCCATGCCTGTCAATGGCGCTTGCTCAGATGTGCCGGGGACACCGTCTTCGTCATCACGATAGCTTGCAAAAGGGCTTTCAACAAGCATGGTGGGGTTTGCGAGTTCAATGCTTATTGGCGCAACCGCTTGTAAAATACCCATTGGCAGCAAAAGCAAGACGGAAAAAAGCAGACACAAGCTCACCCGCTTTGCAGCAGGGATTATGCGCGCTACTGGGCCAATAGCGCATGAAAATAAGGCCCAAACGCCTATAACAACGCTGTTGCTCGTATGTAAGACTCCAGTTCTTCGATGTCATTCGTGCTTAACCTGTCGCTCTGCAACAAAGATGCCATAAAGGCTTTAGGACTGCCACCAAACAACTTATCTAAAACTGTTTTGCTCTCGCTCTGAAGATAATCATTCTTTTGCACACTCGCTGAATACAGATTGCCCCGGCCTTCTCCAGCACGAACAACGGCAACAAAGCCCTTTTTCTCCAGACGCGATAGCATCGTCAAGATGGTTTGGGTGGCCCATGTCTTGCTCTGGTTCAGTAAGCCCTCAATTTCTGCTCTGCCAGACGGCTTTTCCAAGTGCCATAATGCTTTCATTACCTCAAGTTCAGCTTCGGGTAAACTTTTTGCGGTTTTCAAATTGACAACCTCCCACACATGTAGTATAGTAAACATACTACACGTGTAATGGCTTTTTGTCAAGTGTTATCAGCATGGCTGACGGAATACAAAAGGTGGAGATGCCTATGAAACAAACAATACGTCCTTTTTATGCACTGATTCTGCCATTTCGCGGTGAGTTTCACAAACTCTGAAGAAGTTTGATAACATAATTATGGGTTACTGTATGGCTAATCTTTTTGAAGAGCACATATAACCCATGAAATATCGAGGAGATACGATATGAAAAAATCAATCAAATTCTTGTCTGCTCTGCTGGCAGCGGCACTTCTTTCGTTCATGGTTTCAGCTTGTGCTATGGAGTGGCATCCGATTGGTTCAAATTCTTTCGGCAATTCTAGCAGTATGCCTGCGGAGAGTGCACCGAGCAATGGTGTTTATCCTGCGCCATCATCCAGCGCACCAAGTGTAATTGATTCAAGCACATCTAGTTCATCTGCTATAAACTCAGCATTGACAGAGGATGATGCAATAAAAATATCTTTGCGTCTATACAATGAAGGCTATATGCCTTTTATGGGTTTTCTTTGGGGTGGAGGAGATAGTGAAACAGGATGGGACTGGGATAAGATGATTACTTACGATGGATGGAGGTATTACCTGTATACAAAATATCCAACCCGCAAAGACATAGAAGAAGCATTCGCTGCTGCGTTTACAGATGATTTTGTAAATCGAAATGTTTCCAGTTTTTTTGAAAGTGATGCGGATGGACGTTTAATGTTCATTGAGCAGAATGGCAATTTGTACCGTATCGAGCCCGGTGGGATTGGGGGAACATACGAACTTGCGGTTGATACCATCAAAACATCTAATATGAATACAGACGGCTGGACTTTTACAATGTATGGTATTGACCCCCATAGTGATGGCCCACTTGAAGATTTGACATGCACTTTTACTGTGGTGCAAGATAAAGGGCAATGGTTAATTAGTGGGTTTGAAAGAGGTTTTAGCGATGGTTCTGGACATAGTGTGTATTAACGATGCCTAATATATCCCTCTACTGTTTATATTTCAACTGGGCATACCGATGGGTATGCCCAGTTGAAAAGCTGTCTGACGCAATGTTTACGGGGTTCTTATACGGTCAACCGCCCAAAAGCTCTTCCGATTCATCGCTGTCGAAATCGAATGCCTCAACCCCGTTGTGCTGCTTGTGCTTGCGTTGAAGGGGTCAAGTACCGTAATGCCACTGGTTGCCCACGTTGTGCCGCTGCCGGTTGCGGAATAGGCAACAACCCAGTGTTCATCACCACTGGCATAAAGATGACAGGCCACCGGTGTACCGGCATTCACAAGTTGCCGAATCCTTGCAATGGTCTGAGCTTCCGTTAAACTAGCCAAGTTTTCAGCAGCAGAGGCACTGAATCCATCCGGGCCAGTCCAATAATAGCCGTTACCGCCAACTGTATCATAATGCCCCGCAAAATCGGACAAAGAGTAGTCTTTACCCTTTTCCCATTCGGCCATCACAACACCACAGCAAAGCGCGCAGCCATAGGTTCTTATCCATGAACTGTTCCCGGAGTAATACTGGTTCGGGATGTCATTCATCGTGATACCGCCGCCACCGCTGGTAAGCAAGCGGAATAGCTGAGTGTCGTTGTTATTAGCCGCTTGCCAAAACAGTGTGTTGTTTGCGCCTGTTGCCGTAAGGTATAGATTCCGGTGGTATAATTTGAGCCTGTATAGGTTTTCATCAGCATTGACTGTTATAAAATCAATGCAGGTATCGCTAACGGATGCGCTGCTGGCCGGCCATGCTATCGCAGAACTGTTGCCAGAGTGCATGTTCATAACGTAACCTGTGTTGCGTTGGGGAACAATTTTTGCAGCATTTTCATACGGTGCGCCCATCCATTTCTGATCCATATCATTGGTGCGCGCCCACAGGGATATCACATTCCCATTGGGAATTGTGGAACCCGAGTGGTTCCCATAAAGATTGATGTACGTGCCATATTGCACGTTCTGAATCTCATAATATGTGTTCCACGCAAAAGCCATTTTTAGCCTCCTTAATTGTTTGTGTTTGTTGATACAAAAGCATTCGTAACCGATTGACCTAATTCGGCAGAGCCATTCAGCCTTCACATTCTGCGGGTGGGCCTAAAAGGCATAGCGCCGATTCTTCGCCGTCTTCATCCGGCGGCCCCAAAAGACAGAGGGCAGATTCCTCGCTGTCCGCTTCAAGTGAAGTGAGTTCGGGTGGTGCTGAAATTGTACTATGAACATCGCCAAGCTCATTGGGGAAACAGCCCCTAGAGTCCGACGCAATGCCACCAGCACAATCTTCAGCTTCGTATACATTTTCTCTGGACATTTCACATCCTCCTTTCCTAATATGCTGGCAGTTTCACCTGCTTGTATAGTAAAGAGGGAAAATCAGAGAAAAATGTAAACCCTGCATTCAACATCTTTTATGATTCGATGATTAAAGAACACAGATATGGAAAATACTCAATACCTCTGATACAAGAAAAAAGGAGCGCCAATATGAAGAAAAAGCCAATACTACTTCCTGTTCTTTTCATATTCTTTTTGTGTCTAACGCTTTCAGGCTGCGGTGGTGCGGCAGATAGTTTTTCGGGCATGGCCGGTGATGTTTCATTGTCTATACCAGCGTCTACACCTGCTAGTATTCCCGATTCACACAGCGATTCATCCACAACATCAGGTTCAAGCGAATACGATGTAAGCCTGCCACAAACAAGTGCCAGTGAAGACACCAACACCAGTTCAATTCCCAGTAGTTCTACTGAGGAACCACAATTTTTGAATGTGGAACTTCTTGACTCAATCGACCACCCGCTCTCCGCTCTTGGAGATGGCTACGGTGAAGATTACTATTTCCACGGGGTGGGTTCCTCGACGGATGCGTTGGTATACTACAACCCCTATATCTGTTTTTACATCAATGCCATAATCAGCGGTATGGACGGTGCTTACCCCGACCCACTTACATCAGAATATGCCGTTATACAGTCGTTTGCACTGCAAAGTGATTATGACCCCACTGCGAATATCATTACAGGGCAAAAAAGTTTACGACGATTATTTTTAACCGAGGAACCAATTACCTATGAGTTGCTCTGCACAAAACTTGGGCAAACACCCAAATTGGAATATAGTTCGGACGGTGGCTATAATTTCATCCGCGAGTATGAGCTGCCAGAATGGCAACCGTTGGCGAGTGGAACCTACCACACCGTTTTCGTGTTTAATAGCTATAGCATCCGCGTTAGTTTTATTGAAACAGACAGCGGCCACATGGCACTGAGTACCAGTGCAGCGCTCATGACTTGAAAGGAAAAAAGGCAATAATGATAAAGAGAACATCTTGTATCTTGCTTATAGTCATCTTGATTTTGTTTAGTTTGTCTGGATGTAAGCAGCAAAAAGAGTATGAATGGCAAGCCCACAAATGGGAAGATATGCTCTCACTATTTGAGGAACAAACATCCATGTTTCAAGAAACCGCTGATATATTTTCAACGAATAAACGGTTTTGGGAAGAATGCCGCCAGTATGATGATGACACTAAGGCTTGGCTTATGTCTCCATATGATGAAGAAAAAATGGGAGTATTTAGTTCAGAAGAACAAGAAATTATCACGAGATTTTTTGAGCAAACGCGTCCTTATATGATTTATGTATACAATGAAGAGCTCGTACAATTTGATTACATAAATGAAACGGATGACCACGGCTTTTCGTTGGTATATTATTATGGAAATGCTCGCGAAGCTTGGGTGGATTCACAAAATAACAACGCATATCACATAAGCATTATTGATTTGGGTAATAATTGGTTCACCTATTAACTGTAATAAAAAAGCGGTCGGCAAGTGAGCCTATATGGCATGAAAGGAAGGACTATGAAAAAAACAATAGCTTTAGCACTATTGATTGTGAGTATGCTCGCTTTGATGGCGGGGTGTTCTTCAGAATGGCAGAATATGGCCGCCACAAGCCAAAGTGAAAGTGGATATGCTTTGCCGTCTTCAAGCCCAATTTCAGGTGATACGGTATCGGTAGATCCTTCGTTGCCGTCTTCAAGTTTTCTTGAGGACACAAGTAACCAAACATCAATACCTATTGCACAAAATGAAGAAGTAATCAAACTTCATGCACTGGCACTCGCAGATCACCTCATTACACGGGTTATTAGTGAATTGCCAAATCATGGAGAACTAACTGAGCGTCAAATCTTTGATTTCATTCTAACCTTATGTTTATATCCGTGTACCAACACTTTTACCCATCCTTATGCTGACATCGTTACTATCGTCGATACACAGGGACTATATGCGTATTATTCCGAATCGGATGTGCAAAAGATGGTATATGAAGTCTTTGGTATTGAAGATTGGTCATATATGAATAATCAGCATGACCTCATCCAAATCGATGAAAACGGTGCTAATGAATTTGTAATAGCTATGGAAGTTGGTTTCGCAACGAGTCCTTACTCATATGAGAATCCGGTTGTCCAAATACTGGACGAACAAACTGTAATTGTGCAATTTGAACTATTTGACACAAAATTGTGGCCTTCAAGTGGGATAGGATATGGGACATATCAAATCACGCTTAATATCGTGGCAGATGGAAAAGGTGTCTACTTGCGATATGAAAGCTGCTTGGCCAAATAGCTGACAACAACAGCACCACCCGCATAAGCGGGTGGTGCTGTTGTTGTACATAGCATTACGGTTTGTTTATAAACGTATAACTGTCGGAATCGTGGACTGTGGTGATGGAAGTGTCGAGATAAAATGCCTGTGAAGCCGTAATTGGGCCGCCAGTTGTCGTTAAAACCCACACTTCGTCCTTATTCCAAGGATTGTCATTTTCTACCCAACCATTGTTGGTTAGGTCGCCTTTCCCACAGGAAATATGGAAGTGTGCAGGAACACCGCCACTTGTTCCTTCAAAGAACATTTCATCACCGCGGTGGAAAACATGCTGCTCTTGATAACGGTTGAGATCGCTTGTTTCGGGATGGATGACCATCATACACAAATAGTCTTCGCCGCATGGCATAATTACTTTGGATGTCGAGCGAAGCCAGATGGCATTAGTCCCAACGCCTGCGTAAATACGCTCGATTCTCATCTCGTCTACAGGGCAGTACATGGCAGAACGACTACTGTCTGCGCATGCTTCGTCAAACGGGTAGTCATATGGTGTGCCCTGAGAGCAATAGATGTGGCTGGTAGCACCGCCGTGATCCTGTGTAATCCTCATATCGTGAGTCGGATACACCGCATAGTTTCTGTTGACAGGTCGCCCTGTATTAATCGCATTAGCCCTTGCTGCCAGCTCGCTCATCCGTGAACGCAGGAAGTCGCCGGGGCATTCGGTGGCGGCAAACATGCTGTGCCATGTCAGGTTCTGCCCCGGCACCAGCGTACCCAAGTTGTTGCGCCACGCAATATCAGCGACCAAGCGGCAAAGCGTGGAGAAGGTGTTTTCAGAAACCGGCCATACACCGCCAACGGCGCTGTTGGACGTTTCAATGGTAACAGAATTTAGGTTGGACGACCAAAGCCCATCCGTCCACGCTACGTCCTTCTCCATGACATAGGAGGCATTCCGGGCCGGGTTCTGCCAAAGATTTCCAAGTGCTTGTACCGTCATAACACCCGCGCAATGGTGAATGGTGATTTTTTGTATCTGCCCGCCCTGCGCG